>Ga0307516_10001080_pt1 | contig 37880 bp, 28 predicted proteins | sample 19_EM_MG_FD_203310 | JGI IMG/M metagenome (GOLD analysis project Ga0307516, IMG submission 203310) | Populus trichocarpa ectomycorrhiza microbial communities from riparian zone in the Pacific Northwest, United States - 19_EM | ecosystem: Host-associated > Plants > Roots > Unclassified | place... | reverse complement strand
ATGAGCGCGGTTTCGAGCACGCGCTTGGCGTCCTGGGTATTCATCGATCAGGTATCGACACGGGTCACAAGCTGCGGTCAGGCAGCGGTTGTCTTCAACAAGCCCATCGGCGGGGGCAATTGCCGGGGCGCGGGCTGGGCCTGCGCGGGCGATCGCACGGACTGCGTCGACGGTGCGGTTCGTTGGCGATGGTCAGCGGCGTGGCAGCGGCTTGTCTGGCGAACCTTCAACAGGCTTTCGGCAGACGGCGGCGGCAACGGCCCGACACCTGTGGCTCGACTTGCGCCCCGCATGGCGGCTTGCGCGTGGTGCGGTGGGATTTCTCGGCGGATCCCGCTGGATCTGTCGGCCTGGGACCGCATTGTAAACCCGAGCGGCCTTCCCCGCGTAAGGGCCCGCCCTGCTTGTCAAGCCGGCACCACGGCCCCCCAGGCTTTCGTGAAATCGTCCGGCGGCGGCGCCTCGAAGCGCAGGAGCTCCCGACTGACAGGATGAGCCAGCTCCAGCTCGGCCGCGTGCAAGGCCTGGCGCTGCATGCCCAGCGCGGGCTTGCCGCCATAAACCGCATCCGCCACCAGCACATGCCCGCGCGAGGCCAAGTGCACCCGGATCTGGTGGGTCCGGCCTGTGTGCAATGCGCAACGCACAGCACTGATGCCGCCTCGGTATGCGACCGGGAACACGTCGGTGCGCGCCGCTTTTCCGCCAGGTGTGACGGCCATGCGCACGCGGGCCACGGGGTCGCGACCCACAGGAGCGTCGATCGTGAAAGGCTCGCGGCCCGCGTCACCGTGCACCAGCGCAAGGTAGCGGCGGCGGATGTCGCGCGCGGCCATGTCGCGGATCAGTGCGGTCACCGCCTCCAGGCTGCGGCCGACCACCATCAAGCCCGAGGTGTCCTTGTCCAGCCGGTGCACGATGCCCGCACGTGGCAGCCGGGCTGCATTGGCGTCACGGGCCAGCAGGCCGTTGAGCAAGGTGCCGGACCAATTGCCCGCCGCCGGATGCACCACCAGGCCGGCCGGCTTGTGCAGCACCAGCAGGTGCGCGTCTTCGTACAGCACGTCAAGCACCATGGCCTGCGGCGTGAAAGCCCGCGCCTCGGCCGGCGGCACCAGGGTGATCGACAACTGCTGGCCGACCTTGACCTTGCGTGACGCGACCGTGGACGCCGCGCCATCCAGCGTCACCTCGCCCGCGGCCAGCAGCGTCTGCAAGTGGCTGCGCGAAAACTCCGGCACCAGGCCGGCCAGCACTTTGTCCAGCCGCTGGCCATGGGCCTCGGCGTCGAGCCGCCAGCTGCGTGTCTCGGGTCCGTTGTCGACCTCGCTGTCGTCGGTCAACCCGTCTGCGGTGCCGATCGGGGCCGTGGCCCGAGGCACTGAAAGGCCCCCCATATAATCCTTCGCATTGCTTGGCGAGACCATTTTCGCGCAGCGCGTTCGTCGCTGCGTGCCCCCACCGATGATCCAAGACTTGTTCCGCCGGCCGCTCGCGCGCGCCACGATGTTGTCCCTGGCTGTGCTGCTCGCTGGCTGCAGTTCGTTCTTCAACAAGGACGATGGCGACATCCAGGGTAGCGCCGAGAAATTGTATGCAGACGCCAAGGAAGACATGGCGGCTGGTGGCTGGCTCAACGCGATCAAGTTGCTCGAGCGCGTCGAAGGCCGTGCAGGCGGCACGCTGCTGGCGCAACAAGCCCAACTCGACCTGGCCTACGCCAACTGGAAGGCCGGCGAAAAGGCCGCAGCGCTGTCGACGCTGGACCGCTTCATCAAGCTGAACCCATCCAGCCCCGGGCTGGACTATGCGCTGTACCTGCGCGGGCTGGTGAACTTCAACGACAACATCGGCTTCCTCGCCGCGCTGTCGCAGCAGAAGTTGTCCGAGCGTGACCAGCAGGCTGCGCGCGACGCCTACCAGTCGTTCAAGCAGCTGGTCGAGCAATTCCCCGACTCCCGCTACACGCCCGACGCCAAGCTGCGCATGGACTTCACGGTCAATGCATTGGCCGACTACGAAGTGCACGTGGCGCGCTATTACATGCGCCGTGGAGCCTACATCGCCGCAGCCAACCGCGCCCAGCAGGCGATTACCACTTACCCGCAAACACCGGCGATCGAGGAAGCGCTCTACATCATGAGCCGCTCGTACGACAAGCTGGGCCTGGCCGAGTTGCGCGATGACGCCGACCGCGTGCTGAAGGGCAACTTCCCGCAAAGCCGCTTCCTGGCCGACGGCAAGGCGCGTGAAGACAAGGCCTGGTGGCAGCTCTGGTGAGCTGCACCTCGCGACCTTGACGACGACATGCAGGCGGCCCTCGAGGCCGCCTTTCTTTTGGGGCTAACGCAGTGACCGAAGCCAGGCGAGGGCCTGCTCGCCGGTTTCCAGCGGCTGCATCGGCGGCAAGGCCTTGAGCAGCCGCGCCCCATAGCGCGCCTGACGCAGGCGCGTGTCGCAGATCACCAGCAGGCCGTGATCGGTCTCGGTGCGGATCAAGCGCCCAGCACCCTGCTTCAGCGAGATCGCCGCCTCGGCGACGAAGTAGTCGTTGAAGGCATCGCGGCCCTGCTCTTTCAACTGCCGCACACGCGCTTCGACCAGCGGGTCGTTCGGTGGGGGAAACGGCAGCTTGTCGATCAGCACGCACTGCAAAGCGTCGCCGGGCACGTCGATGCCCTCCCAGAAACTTTGCGAGCCGACCAGCACGCTGCCGCCTTGCTGAAAACGCGACAACAGCGCGCGTTTGGCGGCCGTGCCTTGCACCAGCACCTCCAGCGGCTGCCCCAGATCGGCCAGCTCGTTGGTCAAGGCCTCGGCGACCACCTTCATCGCGCGCAGCGTGGTGGTGAGCACGAAGGTGCGACCACCCAAGGCTGCGGCACAGTGGGCCGCTGCGCGCCCCACCATCGTGTTGTGCGGCGCCTCGTTGGGCGCGGGAAAGCGCGGCGGCACGTAGACACGCGCATGCGCCGCGTAGTCGAACGGGCTTCCCACCCGCAGGTGGCGCGCATCTTCCAGGCCCGCCGCTTCGCTGAACCAGCTCAGGCTGTCGTCGTCACCCAGCGTCGCCGAGGTGAAGACCCAGGCCCGGCTGGCCGCCGCACGCTGCTGGGTCATCATCGCGCGGATGTCCAGCGGCGACTCGATCAGCCGTGCCTGGTGCGGTGTCAGGTCGACCCAGCGCACCTGATCGGCAGGACTCGGCTTCTGAAAACGCGCGGCCTGCGCCGCCAGTTCCTTGGCACGGCCGTGCAGCCGCGTGAAATCGGGCGCCGACTCGACCACACCCTGGGCCGCTTCGGCGGCCGTCATCAGTGCGGTGACCAGTGTGCCCAGCGCTGCCGTCAGGCCCTCGCCTCTCGAGGCTTCTTCCCAGCGCCGTTTGACGATGCTGCGCACATCGTGCAGCTCGCCCGCAGCCGACAGCCGCAGATCACGCGCCGCCTTCTCGCAGGCGCCGGCCAGTTCCGCCCACGGCAGCAGACCGCGGGCATGCTGCAAGCCAGCGGCCAGCAGGTCGCGCGAAAAGTCGATCACCTGGCCCGTGCCCAGCGTCTGGCCGAGGAACTGGATGCCCGCCTCGACCATCTGGTGCGCTTCGTCGAACACCGCCACATCGACGGTCGGCAGCAGCTCAGCCACGCCACTGTCCCGCAGCGCCAGGTCGGCAAAGAAGAGGTGATGGTTGACGACCACGATGTCCGCCGCCATCGCATCGTGCCGCGCCTTCATCACGTGACAGGCGTGGTACTCCGGGCATTCGCCGCCCAGGCAGTTCTCTCTCGTCGAGGTGACGATGGGGATGACCTCGGAGCGTTCGTCCAGCCCTTCAAGCTCGCCAATGTCGCCGGTGGTGGTGGCCTGGGCCCAGGTCTCGACGCGCGCCAGCGCACGCACCGCCATGCGGTCCGGCAGCACAGCGCCTTCGCGCGCCTGCGCAAGACGGTGACGGCAGAGGTAGCTGCCACGCCCTTTCAGCAACGCCACCGTCGCCGGCAGACCCAACGCATCGCGCAACCGCGGCAAGTCGCGAAAGAACAGCTGATCCTGCAAATTCTTGGTCGCCGTGCTCACCAACGTGCGTTTGCCCGACATCAGCACCGGCACAAGGTAAGCAAAGGTTTTGCCGACCCCCGTACCCGCCTCGACGACCAACGCCTCATTGGCGTCGATGACACCCGCCACCGCCTCCGCCATCTGCAACTGCGCATCCCGCGGCAAATACGCCCCGTCCGCCCTGGCCAGTGGCCCATCCGACGCAAAGCTCTGCGCCACCGCGAGCCGCAACTCGCCGGCCACTTGAACAACTTCGCTCATAGCGATGCCGCGCTGGTGGCGCTCCGCAGGAGCCGCCGCCCTTCAAATGGCGTGCGCGGATCCGGCTTTGCCGGTCCGCTGCGCGAGCCCCCTCGGGGGGCAGCGACTGGCAAGGAGCGTGGGGGCACCATTTATGCGGGCTCGGGGGGTTCAAGCCGCGCCTCGAGCTGCGCAATCTGGTCGCGCAGCAGCAAGCGCCGCTTTTTCAGACGCCGCAGCGTCAGCTCGTCCCCGGCGCCCTGCACGTCGACTTGGTCGATCAGGTTGTCCAGATCGGCATGTTCCATCCGCAGTTCGATCAGTCGGCGTTGCGGAGAATGCAGGTTATCGGGGGGTTCTACGGCGTCGGTCACAGCGGCGGCAGTTTATATTGCCGGTCATGATCACCGCCCCCCAAGGATTCCGCCTCTCCGCCGCCACCGGCCTTCACAAAGGCGACCGTGCCTACCAGCAAGACCAGGTCGAAGTGCTGCCACATGGCCGCGTGCCAGGTTGCGCGCTGGCGATGGTGGCCGACGGCATGGGCGGCAAAAGTGGTGGCCGCACCGCTGCCGACCAGGTGGTGATGATTGCGCGCCAGGTCTTCGAGCGCTTCGCCCCCAACGCGGACGATCCCGCCACGATGCTGCGCCAGCTGGTCGTCGAAGCCCACTTGATGATCAAGCTGACAGCGATCACCGCGGACGAAGAACCGCACAGCACCCTCGCCGCCTTCCTGGTGCTGCCCGACCTGAGCGGCTGGACGGTGCACGCCGGCGATTCGCGTGTCTACCACTTCCGCGGCTCCGAGCTGGTCCGCCGCACGATCGACCATTCGTACGTTCAGCGCCTGATCGACGAAGGCAAGATCACCGAGGCCCAGGCCAACACGCACCCGCAGTCCAATTTGCTGACGGGCTGTCTCGGCACACAGCAGGACCCGCCGGTCGAGGTGACCCAGATCGAAAAGCTGGAAGTCGGCGACACGCTGCTCGCCTGCTCTGACGGGCTGTGGCACTACCTGAGCCAGAAAGAGCTCGGCGCCATCGTCAACGCGCTGAACCCGCGCGAAGCCAGCGAAATGCTGATCAGCAAAGCCCGCCAACGAGCGCGCGGCACGGGCGACAACCTGTCGCTGGCGATGATTCGCGTAGAAGCCCTGAAATAGTGCCCCCACGGCCCCCTGCCGGGGGCCTGCCTTGCAGGCCGCGCCGGGCCGGAGGCCCGGCCCCTCGCCTGGCACGAACAGTCCTTAGGACTGTTCGTGTCCGGGCTCAGCCCCCCCAAGGGGGCTCGCGCAGCGGCCCGGCGGAGCCGGATCCGCGCACGCCACTTGAAGGGGACTGCGCTGCGCGCGCCCCAATGGCGCTATGTCAATGACGTATCGACCTCGCGCCTCTCCAGCGCGAGGAACTCAGCCGATTGCATCTCGTTCAGGCGCGAGACAGTGCGTGGGAACTCGTGGGCCAGGGGGCCTTCGTTGTAAAGCTGTTCGGGCGGCACTTCGGACGACATGATCAGCTTCACGCGGCGGTCGTACAGCACGTCGACCAGCCAGGTGAAGCGGCGAGCCTCAGAGGCCAGACGCGGCGGCATTTGTGGCACGTCCGACAGCATCACCGTGTGGAACTGCGTCGCGAGCTCCAGGTAGTCGTTCTGCGAGCGTGGCCCGCCGCACAAGGTGGCGAAATCGAACCACACCACACCACCGGCGCGGCGGCGAGCGTGGATTTCGCGCTGTTCAATGTGCAGCAGCGGCGATTCATCGCGGGCTTCGGCCAGTTCGTTGAAGGCTTGCTCCATCGATGCATCGGCTTCAGCGTCGAGCGGCGTGTGGTACAGCTTCACATGCTCCAGCGTGCGGCGGCGGTAGTCGGTGCCGGCGTCGACGTTGATGACCTGGAGCTTGTCTTTCAGCAGCGCGATGGCCGGCAGGATGCGGTCGCGGTGCAGGCCGTTCGGGTACAGCCCGTCCGGGTGAAAGTTCGAGGTCGTGACGATGCTGACGCGGTGCTCGAACATCGAATCGAGCAGGCGATGCAGGATCATCGCGTCGGTGACGTCGGCGACGTGAAACTCGTCGAAGCAGATCAGCCGGTGCCGACGCGCAATGCGCTCACCCAGCACGCTCAACGGGTTCTGGATGCCCTTCAGGTCCTGCAGCTCGCGGTGCACCTCGCGCATGAACTCGTGGAAGTGCAGCCGGGTCTTGCGTGTCAGTGGCACGGACTGGAAGAAGCAGTCCATCAGGAAGCTCTTGCCTCGCCCCACCCCGCCATACATGTAGACGCCGCGCGGAATCGGCGGGCGCACGATCCAGTCGCCCAGGCGTCGCAAGACCGGTTCGCTTTCTCCTGCGGGGATGTCGTTGGGCGACGACGGCGTCGGCCGCAGCAATTGGGTCACCGCGTTCGAGCGACGTGCCTTGTAGTCGGCCCACTCGTTCTCGCAGCGCTCCAGCGCGTCGATCGCGCGCAGCTGCGCCTCGTCGGCCTTGTAGCCGCGTTCGGCGAGGGTGGCTTGGTAGAGCTGGCGGACAGCCATTGGGAAAACAGCGTTGAGCAGCGCGGTGGCTGAAGTGTCAGCCCCGCGCCGATTCAGGTCACTTCAGCTCAGAAGTTCAACGTGCGCTTGTCCACGGCCAAGGCCGCTTCCTTCGTCGCTTCAGACAGCGACGGGTGCGCATGGCAGATGCGGGCGATGTCTTCCGACGAGGCCTTGAACTCCATCGCCACCACCGCTTCGGAGATCAACTCCGACGCATACGGCCCGATGATGTGCACGCCGAGGATCTCGTCGGTCTTCGCATCGGCAATCATCTTGACGAAGCCGGTCGTGTCGCCCAGCGCACGCGCACGGCCGTTGGCCAGGAACGGGAACTGGCCCGTCTTGTAGGCACGGCCTTCGGCCTTGAGTTGCTGTTCGGTCTGGCCGACCCAGGCGATCTCGGGGCTGGTGTAGATGACCCAGGGGATGGTGTTGAAGTTGACGTGCCCATGCTGGCCAGCAATGCGCTCAGCCACGGCCACACCCTCTTCTTCCGCCTTGTGCGCGAGCATCGGGCCGCGCACCACGTCGCCCACCGCCCATACGCCGGGCAGGTTGGTCTTGCACTCGGCGTCGACAACGATCGCGCCACGCTCGTCCAGCTTCAGGCCCACCGCTTCGCCGTTCAGACCGATGGTGTTGGCCACGCGGCCGATCGAGACGATCAGGCGGTCGCAGGCCAGCACCTGTTCGGCGCCCTTGGCGTCCGTGTAGGTCACCTTGACGCTGTCCTTGCCCTTGGCGACCGAAGTGATCTTCACGCCCAGCTCGATCTTCAGGCCTTGCTTCTTGAAGACCTTGGCGGCTTCCTTGGCCACGGCTTCGTCGGCCGCACCCAGGAAGGCCGGCAGCGCTTCGAGGATGGTCACTTCCGCGCCGAGGCGGCGCCAGACCGAGCCCATCTCCAGGCCGATCACGCCGGAGCCGACGACACCCAGCTTCTTCGGCACGCTCGGGATGCGCAGCGCACCGTCGTTCGACAGGATCAGCTCTTCGTCGAACTCAGCGCCCGGCAGTTGACGCGGGTTCGAGCCGGTGGCCAGGATCACCTGCTTGGCGAACAGCGTTTCTTCTGCAGCGCCGGCGACCTTGATTTCATAACCACCGTCTTTGGCGGCAACGAATGAGCCGCGGCCATGGAAGAAGCTGACCTTGTTCTTCTTGAACAGGTACAGGATGCCGTCGTTGTTCTGCTTCACGACGGCGTCCTTGCGGCCCACCATCTTGGCCACGTCGATCGTCAGGTCCGACAGGCCGATGCCATGGTCGGCGAAGTGATGGCCGGCATGCTCGAAGTGTTCGCTCGATTGCAGCAGCGCCTTCGAAGGGATGCAGCCCACGTTCGTGCAGGTGCCACCAGGCGCGGGGCCGCCCTTGTCGTTCTTCCACTCGTCGATGCAGGCGGTGTTGAAGCCGAGTTGCGCGGCGCGGATCGCGGCGATGTAGCCGCCCGGGCCACCGCCAAGGACGATCACGTCAAATGATTTACTCATGTCGTTCCTAAGGCTTGTTGAAGTCGGAAAGATTCCGTTGTGAGCGGCCCGAGGTAGCGTCGAGTAGCACAGCCGTACTCACGTACGGCGAGCAACACAGACGCCAGATCGGGTCGCGCAGCAGGAAGATTTCCGGCTTCAAATGTCGAACAGCAGGCGCGCGGGATCTTCCAGCGCTTCCTTCATCGCGACCAGGCCCAGCACGGCTTCGCGGCCGTCGATGATGCGGTGGTCGTAGCTCATCGCCAGGTAGTTCATCGGGCGAACAACGATCTGGCCGTTCTCCACCACTGCGCGGTCCTTGGTTGCGTGCACGCCCAGGATGGCCGATTGCGGCGGGTTGATGATGGGCGTCGACAGCATCGAGCCGAAGGTGCCGCCGTTGGAGATCGAGAAGGTGCCGCCGGTCAGCTCTTCAATGCCGAGCTTGCCGTCCTTGGCCTTCTGGCCGAACTCGGAGATCTTTTTCTCGATCTCGGCGAAGGTCATCTGATCCGCATTGCGGATGACGGGCACCACCAGGCCGCGCGGCGAGCCCACCGCGATGCCGATGTCGAAGTAGCCGTGGTAGACGATGTCGTTGCCGTCGACCGACGCGTTCAGCACCGGGTACTTCTTCAGCGCATGCACCGCCGCCTTGACGAAGAAGCTCATGAAGCCGAGCTTGACGCCGTGCTCCTTCTCGAACTTCTCCTGGAACTTCTTGCGCATCTCCATCAACGGGGCCATGTTGACCTCGTTGAAGGTGGTCAAGATGGCGTTGGTCGATTGCGACTGCACCAGGCGCTCGGCGATGCGGGCGCGCAAGCGCGACATCGGCACGCGCTGCTCGGGGCGGTCACCCAGGTTCTGGCTGATCGGGGCGGCCACGGCGGGCAATGCTGCCTTGGCGACCGGTGCGGGCGACGCGGCGGGCGGCGGCGGGGCCACCGTCTTCGCGGCGCCACTGGCGATCGCGCCCAGCACGTCGCCCTTGGTCACGCGGCCGTCCTTGCCGGTGCCGGCGACCGAGTTGGTGGCCAGGTTGTTGTCGGCCAGCAGTTTGGCTGCGGCCGGCATCGCCACGTCGGACTTGCTGCCACCGGCAGCAGCGGTCGAGGCAGCAGGTGCCGGTGGCGGCGGTGCCACCGCGGCGGCTGCCGGCGCGGCGGCGCTGGCCTTGCCTTCTGTGTCGATCTGCGCGATCACCTGGTCGCTGACCACGGTGCCGCCGTCGCCCACCACATGGGCGGCCAGAACGCCGTCGGCCGGTGCCGGCACCTCGAGCACGACCTTGTCGGTCTCGATCTCGATCAGGATCTCATCCATCGCCACGGCTTCGCCGGGCTTCTTCTTCCACTGCAGCAGCGTGGCTTCGGCCACCGATTCAGAGAGCTGCGGAACCTTGACTTCTACGATTGCCATGTTCAAACCATTTGATGTGCTGTAACCGAGCCCAGCAGACGCCGCGGATCCGGCTCTGCCGGTCCGCCAGCGGCGCCCCTTGAGGGGAGGCGCCGCAGGCGCTTCGGGGTGGTCTTATTTAGAGAGGACGAAGCCCTTGAGCTTGCCGTAGGCCTGGTCCAGCAAGGCTTTCTGCTGATCCTGGTGCAGGTGGTTGTAGCCCACCGCCGGCGAAGCCGAGGCCGGGCGGCCGGCGTAGCCGAGCTTCTGGCCGTCGAGCATGTTCTCGTGGATGTAGTGCTGCACGAAGAACCAGGCGCCCTGGTTCTGCGGCTCGTCCTGGCACCACACGATCTCGGTCGCACTCGCGTACTTCTTGATCTCCGCCGCGAAGGCCTTGTGCGGGAACGGGTACAGCTGCTCGACACGGATGATCGCGACGTCAGCCGACTTCTTCTCTTCGCGCTTCTTGACCAGGTCGTAGTAGACCTTGCCCGAGCAGGCGATCACCCGCTTGACCTTGGTCGCATCGATGTCGGCGTTCTGCTCGCCGATCACCGTCTTGAACTCACCCTTGGTGAAGTCGGTCAACGGCGAAGTCGCGTCCTTGTTCCGCAGCAGCGACTTCGGGGTCAAGATGACCAGCGGCTTGCGGAACATGCGCACCATCTGCCGGCGCAGCAGGTGGAAGATCTGGCTCGCCGATGTCGGCTGCACGACCTGCATGTTGTTGTCCGCGGCCAGCTGCATGAAGCGCTCCAGGCGCGCCGAGCTGTGCTCGGGGCCTTGGCCTTCGTAGCCGTGCGGCAGCATCATCGTCAGGCCGTTGACGCGGCCCCACTTGACCTCGCCCGAGGCGATGAACTGGTCGATCACGACCTGCGCGCCGTTGACGAAGTCGCCGAACTGCGCTTCCCAGATCACCAGCGTGTTGGGATCGGCCGACGCATAGCCGTATTCGAAGCCGAGCACGGCCTCTTCCGACAGGATCGAGTCGATCACCACGTACGGGGCCTGGTTCTCGGCCACGTGTTGCAACGGGGTGTAGATGCCCTCGTCGAACTTCTCGCGGTTCTGGTCGTGCAGCACCGCGTGGCGGTGCACGAAGGTGCCGCGGCCACAGTCTTCGCCCGACAGGCGCACCGGGTAACCCGAGGCCACCAGCGAGGCGTAGGCCAGGTGCTCGCCCATGCCCCAGTCGACGTTGATCTCGCCGCGGCCCATGGCCGCGCGGTCGGCGATGACCTTCTCGACCAGCGGGTGGACCTTGAAGTTGGCGGGGATCGTGGTGATGCGTTCGGCCAGGCGCTTGACCTCGGCCAGCGGCAGCGCGGTGTCGGCCGCGTCTGTCCACTTCTTGCCGAGGAAGGGCTGCCAGTCGACTGCGTACTTGCTCTTGAAGTTGGTCAGCACCGGGTCGTAGTGGTGCTTGCCTGCGTCCATCGCCGCGCGGAAGGTCTTGACCATCTCTTCCGGGCCGCCTTCCGGCAGCACGCCCTGGGCGACCAGCTTGTCGCCATAGAGCTTGCGCGTACCCGGATGCTGGGCGATCTTCTTGTACATCAGCGGCTGGGTCAGCGCAGGCGTGTCCTGCTCGTTGTGGCCCAGCTTGCGGAAGCAGATGATGTCGACGACGACGTCCTTGTTGAACTCCTGGCGGTAGTCCAGCGCAAGCTGGGTGCACCAGACGACCGCGTCGGGATCGTCGCCGTTCACGTGTAGCACCGGCGCCTCGATCATCTTGACGACGTCGGAGCAGTACAGCGTCGAACGCGAGTCGCGCGGGTCGCTGGTGGTGAAGCCGATCTGGTTGTTGATGACGATGTGCAGCGTACCGCCGGTGTAGTAGCCGCGCGTCTGCGCCAGCGCCAGCGTCTCCATCACCACGCCCTGGCCGGCGAAGGCTGCGTCGCCGTGCACCAGCACGGGCAGCACCTGGTCGCCTTCCTTGTCGCCACGGCGGTCCATACGGGCCTTGACCGAGCCCTCGACCACCGGGTTGACGATTTCCAGGTGCGAGGGGTTGAAGGCCAGACTCAGGTGGACCGGGCCGCCGGCGGTGGAGATGTCGCTCGAGAAACCCTGGTGGTACTTCACGTCACCGGCGGGCAACTCTTCCTGTGCGGTGTGGTCGAACTCGCTGAACAGATCCTTCGGCGACTTGCCGAGGGTGTTCACAAGCACGTTCAGCCGGCCGCGGTGGGCCATGCCGATCACGATCTCTTGCACGCCCTTCTCGCCGGCGCGCTGCACCACCTCGTCCATCGACGCGATGAAGCTCTCGCCGCCTTCGAGCGAGAAGCGCTTCTGGCCGACGTACTTGGTGTGCAGGTAGCGCTCCAGGCCCTCGGCGGCCGTGAGCCTGTCCATGATGTGGCGGCGCTTCTCGCCGGTGAAGGTCGGCTTGCTGCGGGCGCTTTCGAGGCGCTCTTGCCACCAACGCTTTTCGGTCGGGTCGGAGCAGTGCATGAACTCCGCGCCGATCGAGCCGCAATAGGTTTCGCGCAGCGCCTGCATGATCTCGCGCAGCGTCATGTTCTCGGCGCGCGTGAAGTAGGTGTTGGCGGCGCTGAACGTGATGTCCATGTCGGACTCGCTCAGATCGTAGAACGCCGGCTCCAGCTCGGGGATCTTCGGGCGCTCGGTGCGCTTGAGTGGGTCCAGGTCGGCCCAGCGCGAGCCAAGGAACCGGTAAGCCGCGATCAGCGACTGGACGTGCACCTGCTTGCGGGCGACGGCCAGATCGGCCGAGCTGGCCTTGACGGCGAACGCATTCGACTTCGCGCGCTGCGCAAAGGATTCGATCACCGGGGCATGCGCCACGTCGCGGCTGTCGGAGCCGTCGGTCGCGGGCACGTTTTGCAGCGCGTCGAAGTAGGCGCGCCAGTTGTCGGGCACAGCACCCGGGTTGTCGAGGTAGGCCTCGTACATCTCCTCGACGTACGGCGCATTTCCCCCGAACAGGTACGAATTCGACCTGTATTGCTGCATCATCTTTCGCTCACCTTTCGCCCTGGTTTCCAGAGCTCCGATGGGTTGATCAACCTTCCGCGGCCCGGCTCTACCGGTTGGCGGACTAGCGACCCGCCTTGCTGTTGAAGTCAACCAGCAAGGGGACACAGAAGGACCTAAATACTCACGAACGGCACTGTAACACCGGTGTACCCGCGTCGTCGTACGTGGAATTGCAATGGTCTGCGGCCGTTACTTGCACGACAGCCCATGAGTCGCCGACGCCACACTTCAGGCGTGAACCGCCCGTCCGCCCCACCCTCCCGGGTGATCCTCTTGCATGTCGACGCCCCGCCGAAACCGGCCGAAGGCGCGCCTTGCAACGGCTGCGGGCTGTGCTGCGCGACCGAACCCTGCCCGGTCGGCGTGCTGGTCAGCCGAAAACGCGTAGGCGCCTGTGACGCGTTGCTGTGGAGCGACAGCGATGGCCGCTACTACTGCGGCCTGGTCAGCGATCCGGTCCGCGCGATGCCCTGGCTGCCGGCGCCGCTGGCCCCGTTGCTGAGCTGGTTGGCCCGGCGCTGGATTGCCTCGGCCACCGGCTGCGATGCCAGCCTGGTGACCGAAGCTGTCTGAGCAGACTCTAGACAGCGACGCGCGCCTGCGCCGCCCGGTACTCGCGCGCCAGCCGCGCCACCAACTGGCCGGCAGGCTGCACTTCCTTGATCGCGCCGATGCCCTGGCCGCAGCCCCAGATGTCCTTCCAGGCCTTTTTCGCATCGCCGCCGAAGTTCATCTTCGACGGGTCGCTTTCAGGCAGGTTGTCCGGGTCCAGGCCCGCGGACAGGATCGAGCGCTTCAGGTAGTTGCCGTGCACGCCGGTGAACAGGTTCGAGTAGATGATGTCGTCGCTCGAGCCTTCGACGATGGCCTGCTTGTAGCCATCGATCGCGCGCGCCTCGTCGGTGGCAATGAAAGCCGAGCCGATGTAGGCGAAATCGGCGCCCATGGCGCGTGCGGCCAGCACGGCCCCGCCGGTCGACATGGCGCCCGACAGCGCCAGCGGGCCGTCGAACCACTCACGGATTTCCTGGATCAGCGCAAAAGGGCTCTTGACGCCCGCATGGCCGCCGGCACCGGCCGCCACGGCGATCAGGCCGTCGGCGCCCTTCTCGATCGCTTTCTTCGCGAAGGTGTTGTTGATGACGTCGTGCAACACCACGCCACCCCAGCTGTGCACCGCCTCGTTCAGGTCGGTGCGCGCGCCCAGCGAGGTGATGACGATGGGCACTTTGTACTTGGCACAGACCTGCAGATCATGCTCGAGCCGCTCGTTGCTCTTGTGCACGATCTGGTTGATCGCGAACGGCGCCGCCGGCTTGTCCGGGTTGGCCTTGTTGTAGGCGGCCAGCGTCTCGGTGATCTCGGCCAGCCACTCGTCCAGTTGTTCGGCCGGGCGGGCGTTCAGTGCCGGCATCGAACCAACGACGCCTGCCTTGCATTGCTCGATCACGAGCTTGGGGTTGGAGATGATGAACAGCGGCGCGCCGATGATCGGCAGCGGCAGGTTCTTCAGGATCGCGGGCATGGACATCAGTAGGCCTCCAGAGCCATGTCGGTGATGCCGGCGGCGCCGTCGACGATGCTGTCGCGCATGCCGGGCGCCTTCGAAAGAATGTGGTCGCCGTAGAAGCGCGCGGTGGCGATCTTGGCCTTCATGAACTCCGTGTCTTCACCTGCGGCCAGCTTCGCTTCGGCGGCCAAGAGCGCGCGGGCCATCTGCCAGCCGGCCACCAGGTTGCCGGCCAGCATCAGGTAGGTCACGCTGCCAGCGAAGACAGCGTTCGGGTTGGTCTTGGACTCGGCGACCACGAAATCGACCACGTCGAGGAAAGCCTGGCGCGCGGCACCAAGCCGCTTGGCCAAAGCCTTCGCCGCGTCGCCGCCTAGCTTCGTCAGCTGCTGCTCTGTGCCCTCGATCTGCGCAGCAATCGCCTTGGCCGTGCGGCCACCATCGCGTGATGTCTTGCGGCCCACCAGGTCGTTGGCCTGGATCGCGGTCGTGCCCTCGTAGATCGTCAGGATCTTCGCATCGCGCAGATGCTGCGCCGCGCCCGTCTCCTCGATGAAGCCCATGCCGCCGTGCACCTGCACGCCGAGCGAGGTCACGTCCAGGCTCATCTCGGTCGAGTAGCCCTTGATCAGCGGCACCAGGAACTCGTAGACCGCCTGGTTCTGCTGGCGCGTTGTCGCATCCGGGTGGTGGTGCGCGGCGTCGAACGCTGCGGCACCAACCAGCGCCATCGCGCGGCAGCCCTCGGTGTTGGCACGCATCGTCATCAGCATGCGGCGCACATCGGGGTGGTGGATGATCGGCGCCGCCGTGTTCATCGAACCATCGACCGGGCGCGACTGCACGCGCTCGCGGGCGTAGGCCACCGCACGCTGGTAGGCACGGTCGGCCACCGCCAGGCCCTGCACGCCGACGCCAAAGCGCGCGGCGTTCATCATCACGAACATGTATTCGAGGCCGCGGTTTTCTTCGCCGATCAGGTAGCCGATCGCGCCGCCGTGGTCGCCGTACTGCAGCACCGCCGTCGGGCTGGCCTTGATGCCCATCTTGTGCTCGATGCTCACGCAGTGCACATCGTTGCGCGCGCCGGGCGAGCCGTCGGCGTTCAACATGAACTTCGGCACGATGAACAGTGAGATGCCCTTCACGCCCTCCGGCGCGCCGACCACGCGGGCCAGCACGAGGTGGACGATGTTCTCGGCCATGTCGTGCTCGCCCCAGGTGATGAAGATCTTGGTGCCGAAGATCTTGTAGGTGCCGTCAGGCAAAGGCTCGGCCTTGGTGCGCACCATCGACAGGTCTGATCCGGCCTGCGGCTCGGTCAGGTTCATCGTGCCGGTCCAGGTGCCGTCGATCAGCTTGGGGATGTAGGTCGCCTTCTGCTCGTCGGAGCCGGCCGTCAACAGCGCTTCGATCGCGCCATCGGTCAGCAGCGGGCACAGCGCGAAGCTGAGGTTCGCGGCGTTGACCATTTCCTGGCACGCGGCGTGGATCAGCTTGGGCAGGCCCTGGCCGCCGAAGTCTGTCGGGTGGTGCAGGCCTTGCCAGCCACCTTGGCTGAACTGATGGAAAGCCTCCTTGAAACCCGGCGTGGCGTGGACGTTGCCTTCCTTGAAGAACGAGGGGTTCACGTCGCCGTCGATGTTCAATGGCGCGACCACGTCTTCATTGAGCTTGGCGCATTCTTCGAGCACGGCCTGGGCGGTGTCGAAGCCAGCGTCTTCAAAGCCGGGTAGCTGGGCCACGGCGTCGATGCCGGCCAGCTCCTTCATCACGAACAACATGTCCTTGACGGGTGCGCGGTAGGTCACTGCAGTCTCCTGGAAAGAAAAAGGGCGCACACCGGCGCCCTTGGAAATGTCGTGGCGCACGGCCCTCAGGCCGCACGCGGTGCACATCGTCAGAGGGCCTTGATCAGCTCGGGCACGGCGGCGAACAGGTCCGCCTCCAGGCCGTAGTCGGCGACGCTGAAGATCGGTGCTTCCGGGTCCTTGTTGATCGCGACGATCACCTTGGAGTCCTTCATGCCGGCCAAGTGCTGGATCGCACCCGAGATGCCACAGGCCACATACAGCTGCGGCGCGACGATCTTGCCGGTCTGGCCGACTTGCCAATCGTTCGGCGCGTAGCCCGCGTCGACCGCGGCGCGGCTGGCGCCTAGCGCGGCGCCCAGCTTGTCCGCCAACGGCGTCAGCACTTCATTGAACTTTTCCGACGAACCCATCGCGCGACCACCCGAAACGATGATCTTCGCGGCGGTCAACTCGGGCCGGTCGCTCTTGGTGACCTCGCGGCCGACGAAGCTGGACTTGCCGTTGCCGGCCACGGCAGCCACCGATTCGACAGCAGCCGAGCCACCGCTGGCGGCAGCATCGAAGCCGGTCGTGCGCACGGTGATGACCTTGACCTTGTCAGCGCTCTGCACGGTGGCGATCGCGTTGCCGGCGTAGATCGGGCGCTCGAAGGTGTCGGCGCTGATGACCTTGGTGACGTCGCTGATCTGTGCCACGTCGAGCTTGGCGGCCACGCGCGGGGACACGTTCTTGCCGTGAGCGGTGGCGGGGAAAAGGATGTGGCTGTAGTTACCAGCGATCGCCAGCACTTGCGCAGCAACGTCTTCAGCCAGTTGCTCGGCCAGGCGCGCGTCGTCGGCGTGCAGCACTTTGGCGACACCGGCGATCTGCGCGGCGGCCTGGGCGGCGCCCGAGGCGTTCGACCCGGCGATCAGCACATGCACATCACCGCCGCACTGCGAAGCGGCGGTCACGGTGTTCAGCGTGGCGCCCTTCAGGGTGCCGTGTTCATGTTCAGCAATGACGAGGACAGCCATCTCAGATCACCTTCGCTTCGTTCTTCAGCTTGGCCACCAGCGTGGCAACGTCCGGCACCTTCACGCCTGCACCGCGCTTGGGCGGCTCGTTGACCTTCAGCGTCTTCAGGCGCGGCGTCACGTCCACGCCCAGGTCGGCGGGCTTGATCACTTCCAGCGGCTTCTTCTTCGCCTTCATGATGTTGGGCAACGTCACATAGCGCGGCTCGTTCAGACGCAGGTCGGTGGTCACCACCGCCGGCGTGCTGAGCTTCAGCGTCTCGAGGCCGCCGTCGACTTCACGCGTGACGTTGACGCTGCCGTCGACGAATTCGACCTTCGAGGCGAAAGTGGCTTGCGGCAGGTCTGCCAGCGCGGCCAGCATCTGGCCGGTCTGGTTGCAGTCGTCATCGATCGCCTGCTTGCCCAGGATCACCAGGCCCGGCTGCTCCTTGTCGACCAGTGCCTTCAGCAGTTTGGCGACGGCCAGCGGCTGCAGTTCGAGGTCAGCGGGGGTCTCGACCAGGATCGCGCGATCAGCACCGATGGCCATCGCGGTGCGCAGGGTTTCCTGGCACTGCGTGACGCCGCAGGAGACGGCGATCACTTCGGTGACGGCGCCCTTCTCTTTCAAGCGAACAGCCTCTTCGACGGCGATTTCGTCGAAGGGGTTCATGCTCATCTTGACGTTGGCGATGTCCACCCCCGTGCCGTCGGACTTCACGCGAACCTTCACGTTGTAGTCGACGACGCGCTTGACGGCTACCAATACCTTCATGTCGCGTTGCTCCTGTCGGACCGGATGGTCTGAATTGACGTTTACGTTAACTGCGGGATTCTAGTGGTTGCACCAATGCCAGATGGGGTGAAACTGACAGGGTGGCCGACGCCATGCGCGTGTGGCGCAGGTCGAAGGATAAATCGAACGGTCGTGCTATTTTAGGTGCATGGCCCCAGAAATGTGAGTCGTCCGGGCGACAGTTGGCGCTGGGCACGTGACGCTCTGCCTGCAGGGCATCCGCCAACCCTTGGCCGGGTAGACTGCCCGCCGACATGACGCCGCCAGACACCCTGCCCGCCCCTTGCAGCGCAAGTATGGCTTTGCACGATGCGGCAACAAACCCATCCCTCATCGGCGTCTTCGATTCGGGCGTGGGCGGCTTGTCGGTCCTGCGAGCATTGCATCGCCAGATGCCGCAAGCGCCGCTGCTCTATGTTGCCGACGCGGGCCACGCGCCTTATGGCGACCGCGATCCGGCGCATGTGTGCCAACGTTCCGAACGGGTCGTCGACCACCTCGTCGATCAAGGTGCGCGCCTGGTCGTGATCGCCTGCAATACCGCCACAGCCTGGGCGGTCGACTCGGTGCGAGTCCGCCACCCGGGCGTCGCCTTCGTCGGCGTCGAGCCGGGTGTGAAGCCGGCTGCGTTGGCGAGCTCCCGGCGCAGCATCGCCGTGATGGCAACGCCGTCCACCCTGGCAAGCGAGCGTTACGCCGATCTCGTGAAGCGCCACGCGCCGGGATGCCAAGTACACCCCGTGCCCTGCAGTGGCTTGGCGGCGGCCATCGAGCAAGGCGAAGCAGGTCTGGCCGAGGTCGATCGCCTGCTCGATCTGTATTGCGCACCGCTCGTCTCACTAGGTGTCGACACCGTGGTGTTGGGCTGCACGCACTACCCTTTTGTTGCTGAACGCATTGCCGCACGCCTGGGACCAGGCATCCACTTGCTGGACACCGCAGATGCCGTGGCACGCCGGGCAGCCGACCTGCTTGCGCCTTTGGCAGCGACATGCGACGCGCTAGCCACGGTCGTATTGCAAACGACTGGTGAGCCGGACTTGCTGTCCCGCATGGCGCTTGCCGGCCTGGGGCGCACGCTGCCAGTGCATTGCATTCAGATCTGAGAGCGCGCTGTCACACGATACCGGCTGGCGCACCGCTCGCTTGCCGCTTCGTCGGCACCAGCATAACCAGCAAGAAGGACGCAGTCGGCCGGCCCGCCTTGCCATCAGCGAAGCGAGTGCACCTGCAGCCTGTCCCAACGGCTCGCCATGGGACCCAAAGAACGGCCGAGTCCACGAGCCGCTCGCTGGGCCGCACTGAATCGGCCAATCGGAAGTTGCCCGGTCAGTTCGCAGCGGGCATCATGGTCGAGAAGGCGTAGCGCGCGATTTTCCATTCGCCGCGCAAGCGGCGCAGCACGAACAACTCCTGGTTCGCTTCGGGCACAACCTGGCCATTCGCCATGATTCGAATGGTTCCCGTGGAGGTGCTGCGGGCATAGGCCCAGTCGGGCGCCAACAGGTGAATCTCCGCAATTTGAAACGCGATATCGAGGCTGATGGCCTGGAACGTGGCGACGTAGGAGTCGTGCACGGCCTGAGCGCCCACAGCTGTCGGTGCGTTTGGTGCGAGAACCGCTCCTTCCGGCGTGTAGAGCTGCACGATCGCGTCGACGTCGCCCGCGTTGAGGGCCTGGCCATACCGCTCGATCACTGATCGGATCTCGGCCCATTGGTGCGAGGCCATGCTCAAGGGCTCGGCTGCCGCTGGTGCCGCTTTGGGTGCAGTTGTGGCTGCCAGCGCCGACTGACCGGCGGCACAGCTGAAGGCGATGGCCAGAGCGAGGATGAACGAGGTCTTCATGCTTTCTTCCTTGGGTTGCGCGGGAGTTCCGTGAAGGAAGAAATCTATCGAATTCCCATCAACGGGATTAGTGACCACTTCTGCAAATTATTATCCAGTGCATGGGAAAATCGATTCGGACTGACAAAAACGCCATGGCGCTCTACGTGTGTGTGGTGGAGAACGGCAGCTTCTCGAAGACCGCGACACGTGAAGGCGTGCCGGTGTCGACCGTCAGCCGCAAGATCATGGATCTCGAAGCCGCGCTCGGCGTACGCCTTCTCGAACGATCAACGCGGCGCCTGCGCATGACGTCGATCGGCGAGGACTACTTCGAGCATTGCCGCCGCGGCCTGAGCGAGTTCGAGGCCGCTGACTCGCTCGTGAATGACCGTCATTCAGAGATGTCCGGGCGCGTGCGAATGTCGGTGCCGCCCACCATGTCCGATGTCGTGGTGTTGCCACTGGTAAAGGCGTTCCAGAAGCTTCATCCAAAGGTCGTCATTCATTGCCTCGTGACGGAACGCTTCGTCGATCACATCGGCGACGGCATCGACATCTCTTTGCGTGTGGGATCGCTCCAGGACAGCAGCTTGATTGCAAACGTGGTGTCCGCGCATCGACCGCGGCTCGTGGCCGCTGCGCGCTGGGTCGCGAAGCATCGACGTGCGCTGAGCAAACCGGAGGACGTTGAAGGGTTTGTCGAGGTTGCCTTCTCGCGCTGGGAGCGGCCGTTGCGTTGGCAACTGCAGTGTGGCGAGCAGCTGGTACTCGTGCAGCCACAGCCTCGCCTGGTCCTCAATGACTACGCCGGCGTCTTGCACGCCGTGCTCGATGGTGAAGGCGTCTCTGAGCTCCCCAGCTTCTTGTGCGATCAGGCCCTGCTGGACGGTCGGCTCTCAGAGGTGTTGCCGCAATGGCGCTTTGCGAGCCAGCCAGTGTCCACCGTCGTTGCAAGCAATCGACACCTGTCCCCGGCGGTAAGAGCGTTTCGCGAATTCTGCGGCGACTGGTTCATCAAGAAGCCCTTGTCGCCAGCCGACTGACACCCGCGGAACTCCCAGAGCCAGTTCGCTTCCAGGTGAAGCGCCTCCACATGGCAAAAGCGTCCTACTGGAGCGGCTCATGGTGCCCGGAACCGGGTTCGAACCGGTATGCCCCGATGAAGGGGCGGCGGATTTTAAGTCCGCTGCGTCTGCCTGTTTCGCCATCCGGGCGGGCACGAGAATGATACGAGCGATGCGCATTGCCATGCGCCGTGCGGTAGGCCCTAACCTGGACGCTGAACGCATCCGACGTGCGCCCTGAAACGAAAAAGGGAAGCTGCGAACAGCTTCCCTTCAGGTATTTGGAGCGGGAAACGAGGCTCGAACTCGCGACCTCAACCTTGGCAAGGTTGCGCTCTACCAACTGAGCTATTCCCGCGTTGTGTCATCAGTGCTGGAGGCGCGGCCCGGAGTCGAACCGGGCTAGACGGATTTGCAATCCGTTGCATAACCGCTTTGCTACCGCGCCGCACTCAACCGATGCCGTGCCGTTCAGCTGCCTTGTCCAGCGTGCCTGATAAAAAAGGGAAGCTGGTTAGCTTCCCTTCACGGCATTCTGGAGCGGGAAACGAGGCTCGAACTCGCGACCTCAACCTTGGCAAGGTTGCGCTCTACCAACTGAGCTATTCCCGCATGGCTCCTGACGGAACACTCTCCCTGCTGACGCGCTTGGTGTCGCTCGCTGTGAATCGCCGTCTTTCAACCGCGTCCCCAGCGCAACAGGGAAGCAATGATTATAGGAGGATTTTCGGGCTCCCCGCAAGTCACCATTCAGATTTTGCAAAGCGACTTGCGGGTCTGCCGCAACATCTCTCAAGAAACGAAGGGCCGACCGAAGTTTCTTGATCCCGTGGGGCGCGGGCCGGGCACAGCCCGGCCCTGGCGGCTTCAATGCGGCAAGGTATCGGACGCTGCCACCGGCGCACCGGCGCCCTTCTCTTGCTTCGCGGCGGAAGCGTCGGTCGACGCGGGCTCGTCATCGGGCAACGGTGCCGGCATCGATTCCAGCGCCACTTCGAGCACCTTGTCGATCCAGCGCACCGGCACGATTTCGAGGTGGCTCTTCACGTTGTCCGGAATGTCCTGAAGGTCCTTCACGTTCTCTTCAGGGATCATCACCAGCTTGATGCCACCGCGGTGCGCAGCCAGCAGCTTTTCCTTCAAGCCGCCAATGGCCGTCACCTCACCGCGCAGCGTGATTTCACCGGTCATCGCCACATGCGCCTTGACCGGGATGCCGGTCAGTGCAGAGACGAAGGCAGTGGTCATCGCCGCACCAGCGCTCGGGCCGTCCTTCGGCGTCGCGCCATCGGGGACGTGCACGTGCACATCACGCTTCTCGAACAATTCGTCCTTGATGCCCAGGCGGCGTGCGCGGCTGCGCACCACCGTGCGTGCGGCCTCGACCGATTCCTTCATCACGTCGCCCAGCGACCCGGTGCGGATGATGTTGCCCTTGCCTGGCATCGCCGTGGCTTCGATGGTCAGCAGATCGCCGCCCACTTCCGTCCACGCCAAGCCGACGACCTGGCCCACCTGATTGGTCTTCTCGGCGCGACCGAAGTCGTACTTGCGAACACCCAGGAACTCGTTCAGGTTCTCATCGGTGACGACGACCTTGCCCTCGTAGGTCTTGAGCTGGATGCCCTTGACCACCTTGCGGCAGATCTTCGAGATCTCACGCTCGAGCGAACGCACACCGGCTTCGCGGGTGTAGTAGCGGATGATCCCGCGGATTGCCGCTTCGGTGACTTCCATCTCGTCGTCCAGCACGCCGTTGTTCTTGGCTTGCTTGGGCAACAGATAGCGCTGCGCGATGTTGAGCTTTTCGTCTTCGGTATAACCCGACAGACGGATGACTTCCATCCGGTCCAGCAGGGCCGGCGGGATGTTCATCGAGTTCGAGGTCGCCACGAACATCACATCGCTCAGGTCGAAGTCGACCTCGATGTAGTGGTCGCTGAAGGTGTGATTCTGCTCAGGGTCGAGCACTTCCAGCAGCGCCGATGAAGGGTCACCACGGAAGTCCATGCCCAGCTTGTCGATCTCGTCGAGCAGGAACAGCGGGTTCCGCGTGCCGACCTTCGACAGGCTTTGCAGCACCTTGCCCGGCATCGAGCCGATGTAGGTGCGGCGGTGGCCGCGAATCTCGGCTTCGTCACGCACGCCGCCCAGCGCCATGCGGACGAACTTACGCCCGGTGGCGCGTGCCACGCTCTGGCCAAGCGAGGTCTTGCCCACGCCCGGGGGGCCGACCAGGCACAGGATCGGCGCCTTGACCTTGTCGACGCGCTGTTGCACCGCGAGGTACTCGAGGATGCGGTCCTTGACCTTGTCCAGACCGTAGTGGTCTTCGTTCAGCACCACCTCGGCGTTGCCCAGGTCGTGCTTGATCTTGGTCTTCTTCGACCACGGCAGGTTGATCAGCGTGTCCAGGTAGTTGCGCACCACCGTGGCTTCGGCCGACATCGGCGACATCAGCTTAAGCTTCTTCAGCTCGCCATCGGCCTTCTTGCGCGCTTCCTTGGGCATGCGCGCAGCCTTGATCTTTTTCTCCAGGTCTTCCAGGTCGGCGCCTTCTTCGCCGTCGCCTAGTTCCTTCTGGATCGCCTTGACCTGCTCGTTCAGGTAGTACTCGCGCTGGCTCTTCTCCATCTGGCGCTTGACGCGGCCACGGATGCGCTTTTCGACCTGCAGGATGTCGACTTCGTGCTCGAGTTGCTCCAGCAGCTTTTCAAGCCGCTTGGCCACGTCGAACAGGTCCAGCACCGATTGCTTGGCTTCGAGCTTCAGCGGCAGGTGCGCGGCGATCGTGTCGGCCAGGCGGCCCGGATCGTCGATGCCGGCGATCGAGGTCAGGATCTCGGGCGGGATCTTCTTGTTCAGCTTGACGTACTGGTCGAACTGCTGCGTCACGGCGCGGCGCAGGGCTTCGACCTCGGGCGAGGCTTCGCCGCCCGGCTCGATCGGCATCACTTCGGAAACGAAGTGCTCGCCGTTGTCGTTGATGCTCAACGTCGACGCGCGCTGCACACCTTCGACCAACACCTTCACGGTGCCATCGGGCAGCTTCAGCATCTGCAGGATGCTGGAGACGCAACCGACTTCGAACATGTCGTCGGCGCGCGGCTCGTCCTTGCCGGCGGCTTTCTGTGCCACCAGCATGATCTGCCGGCCGGCTTCCATCGCGGCTTCGAGGGCCTTGATGGATTTGGGCCGCCCGACGAACAGCGGAATCACCATGTGGGGGAAAACCACCACGTCACGCAGCGGCAGCAACGGCAGCGTGATTGGTTCGGCGGGAAGAATCGGGTGTCCTGACATGGGAGATGCCTCACTTTCTCGTGCCCACATGGGGCCCGAGGGGTGGATTGCAAGAAGCCGGGTGACTACTGGAAGCTCGGCTCATCAGGTTAGCCGGCTCGGGAGGAATGAAAGCCCGGAAAAGCGGGTCAGGCGCTGGCCTTGGCCTGTTCCCGATAGACCAGGAGGGGCTTGCCGCCCTCATCGATGATGTGCTCGTCGACCACCACCTTGGCCACGCCATCGAGCGTAGGCAAGTCAAACATGGTGTCGATCAGCGACTGCTCCATGATCGAGCGCAGGCCGCGCGCACCGGTCTTGCGGGCTAGCGCCTTGCGGGCAATGGCCACCAGCGCCGACGGGCGAATCTCCAGCTCCACGCCGTCCATCGAGAACAGCTTCTGGTACTGCTTGACCAGCGCGTTCTTCGGCTCGACGAGGATCTGCACCAGCGCCTCTTCGGTCAGCTCGCCCAAGGTGGCGACCACCGGCAAGCGGCCGACCAGTTCGGGAATCAAACCGAAACGCACCAAGTCTTCAGGCTCGGCATGGCGGAACACTTCCGACACACGCTTTTCTGACTTGCTGTGAACCGTGGCGCCAAAACCGATGCCCGACTTCTCGGTGCGGTTCTGGATGACCTTTTCGAGCCCGTCGAAGGCACCGCCGCAGATGAACAGGATGTTCGTCGTGTCGATCTGCAGGAAGTCCTGATTGGGGTGCTTGCGGCCACCTTGCGGGGGCACCGAAGCCATGGTGCCTTCGACCAGCTTCAGCAACGCTTGCTGCACGCCCTCGCCCGATACATCGCGGGTGATGCTGGGGTTGTCGGCCTTGCGCGAGATCTTGTCGATCTCATCGATGTAGACGATGCCGCGCTGCGCCCGCTCTACATCGTAGTTGCAGTTCTGCAGCAGCTTCTGGATGATGTTTTCAACGTCTTCGCCCACGTAACCGGCTTCGGTCAGTGTCGTGGCGTCGGCGATCACGAACGGCACATTGAGCAGGCGGGCCAGCGTTTGCGCCAGCAGCGTCTTGCCAGAGCCGGTAGGGCCGATGAGCAGGATGTTGCTCTTGGCCAACTCCACTTCGTCCTTGCTGGCACCGAGGTGCTTCAGGCGCTTGTAGTGGTTGTAGACAGCCACGGCCAGCGTGCGCTTGGCCGGGTCCTGGCCGATCACGTACTGGTCGAGGCTGGCCTTGATCTCGCTGGGCACCGGCAAGTCGGACTTGGCCGCCTTGGCGGTGGCGCCTTCGGCTGGGACTTCATCACGAATGATGTCGTTGCACAGCTCGATGCACTCGTCGCAAATGAACACGGACGGCCCGGCGATGAGCTTCTTGACCTCATGCTGGCTCTTCCCGCAGAAAGAGCAGTAGAGGACTTTTTCGCCAGAGGCGCCTTTCTTGTCGGGCATGGGAGTGCGAGTTGGGGCCTGGGAAGCCTGGGTCAATGATAGAGCAAGCGCCGGCCATGCCGGCGGTCAGGAAAACGTGAAGGTCAAGCGCTGGGAATGCCGCGTTTTTCGATCACCTGGTCGATCAGGCCGTAGGCCCGTGTTTCCTCGGCGCTCATGTAGTAGTCGCGTTCGGTGTCGGCCTGGATTTTTTCCAGCGGCTGGCCGGTGCGCTCGGCCAGGATGCGGTTCAGCTGCTCACGAGTCTTCAGGATCTCACGGGCATGGATCTCGATGTCCGTCGCCTGGCCCTGGGCGCCGCCCAACGGCTGGTGGATCATGATCTTGCTGTTCGGCAGCGCGATGCGCTTGCCCTTGGCGCCGGCGGCCAATAGGAAGGCGCCCATGCTGGCGGCCATGCCGATGCAAAGGGTCGACACATCCGGCTTGATGAACTGCATCGTGTCGAAGATCGACAGGCCCGCGCTGACGCTGCCGCCCGGCGAGTTGATGTAGAAGAAGATGTCCTTGTCGGGGTTTTCGCTTTCCAGGAACAGCAGCTGCGCCACCACTAGGTTGGCGCTCTGGTCATTGACCGGGCCGACCAGAAAAACGATGCGGTCTCGCAACAGGCGAGAGTAGATGTCGTACGCCCGCTCGCCGCGGCCCGACTGCTCGATCACCATCGGGACCATGCCCAGGGCTTGTGTGTCCAGTGCGCTCATGACAGATGCCTCGTGCAATTCATTTGTTGTGGGTGTGTTGGCCTCATTATGAAGCCGACGTCAAGCGGCCTGATCGGGCGAAAAAAAGCCCGGCCTGGGCCGGGCGATTTCTGGTTGAACGCCTCAGAAGGATCAGGCGGTCATCAGTTCGTCGAACGGCAGGGCCTTGTCAATGACCTTGGCCTTTTCCAGAACGAAGTTGGTGACGTTGTTTTCGATTACAACCGCCTCGACTTCGGCCATGCGCTGGCGGTCCGACAGGTACCAGCGCACCACTTCGGCCGGCTTCTCGTAGCTCTGCGCCATTTCCTCGATGTGGGCTTGCAGCTGGTCGGGCTTGGCTTGCAGGTTGTTCTGGCGCACCAGTTCCGACACCACCAGGCCCAGGCGCACGCGGCGCTCGGCTTGCGGGGCGAAGATCTCGGCAGGGATCGGCGCCGTCTCGGCATCCTTCACGCCACGTTGCTTCAGGTCGGCCCGCGCACCCTCGGTCAGGCGACCAACTTCGGCCTCGATCAGCGCCTTGGGCAAATCCAGTTCAGCGGTCTTGACCAGCGCGTCCATCACGGCAGCCTTGTTGCGGGCCAGCACGCGGAACTTGACCTCGCGCTCGAGGTTCTTCTTGACGTCGGCGCGCAGCGCTTCGACCGTGCCGCCGGCGATGCCCAGCGACTTGGCAAAGCCCTCGTCGACGGTGGGCAGATTCTGGGCTTCGATCTTCTTCATCGTGACCATGAAGTCGGCTTCCTTGCCGGCCACGTCCTGGCCGTGGTAGTCGGCCGGGAACTGCAGCGGGAAGGTCTTCGATTCGCCGACCTTCATGCCCCGCACGGCCGAGTCGAACTGCTCGAGCATCTGGCCTTCGCCGATCAGGAACTGGAAGCCTTCGGCCTTGCCGCCCGCGAAGGGCTCGCCGTCGATCTTGCCTTCGAAGTCGATCGTCACGCGGTCGCCAACTTCTGCACCTTCGGCGGCCGGGCGCTGGGCAAAGGTACGACGCTGCTTGCGCAGGATCTCAACCGTCTTGTCGATCGCGGGCTCGTCGACTTCCGCCGACACGCGTTCGACTTCGGCGGTGCTCAGGTCACCGAGCTTGACTTCGGGATAGACCTCGAAGGTGGCGTCGAAGGCCATCACGCCTTCGGGCGCCTGGTCCTTCTGGGTGATGTTGGGCACACCAGCCACGCGCAGCTGCGCCTCGTTGGCGGCCTGGGTAAAGGCTTGGCCCAGCTTGTCGTTCATCACCTCGTACTGCACTGAGTAGCCATAGCGCTGGGCCACGACCGACATCGGCACCTTGCCCGGGCGGAAGCCGTCGGCCTTGACGGTGCGGGCCAGCTTCTTCAGCCGGGACTCGACTTCCGAATTGATTTCGGTGGCCGCCAGCGTCAGCGTGATGCGGCGTTCGAGCTTTTCGAGGGTTTCAACGTTGACTGACATGGTGCGAACTCTGGTTGCGTTACGTGTCTGGTGCGCGGGGCCGGACTCGAACCGGCACGCCCGTGAAGGCGTCAGGACCTAAACCTGGTGCGTCTACCAATTTCGCCACCCGCGCGGGAAAAGCCAGCGAGCCGACCGGCCGGCGCGCCCGCCAGCCGGCTTTGTCGACCCAGCTTTCTCTGAAAAAGCTTCTGGCGCGACCGTCCTGAAGCGCCTTCGCGCCGCAGGCCGCTCGCGCCAGGCGAACCGGTAAACCGCGTATTCTACTGGGCTCCAGTACGGCTTCGGCGATCCGCGCCGTACTGGGCTTTACCTATTCCACGCGGGTTCTCACACCACCCCGCTCGGCTCCCGCCGAACCCGGAACATCGCCGCGTACATTGCCGGCAGGGCCAGCAGCGTCAGCACCGTGGCGACGATCAGGCCGCCCATGATCGCTACCGCCATCGGGCCCCAGAACGGGCTGCGCGACAACGGGATCATCGCCAACACCGCCGCAGCCGCCGTCAGCACGATGGGCCGGAACCGGCGCACCGCGGATTCGACGATCGCGTTCCAAGTCGGCACGCCTTGCTCGCGGTCCTGCTCGATCTGGTCGATCAGGATCACCGAGTTGCGCATGATCATGCCGGCCAGCGCGATGAAACCGAGCAGCGCGACGAAGCCAAACGGCCGGTTGAGCAACAGCAGTGCCCCCGCGACACCAGCGATACCCAGCGGCGCGGTCAGCACGACCAGGATCGAGCGCCAGAAGCTGTGCAGTTGCAGCATCAGCAGTGTGAACATGAGGAAGAACATCAGCGGCACGCCGGCGGCAATCGAGCCCTGCCCCTTGGAGCTTTCGGCCACCGCACCGGCAATCTCGATGTCCATGCCTTCAGGCATGCGATCACGCAGCTTGGCCATCTCGGGCCAGACCTCCTTCGTCACCGTTGCACCCTGCACGCCGTCGACGATGTCGCCCTGCACTGTCGCCGCGTACTTGCGGCCTTCACGCCACAGCACGCCCGGCTCCCAGCCGAAGCCGATCTTGGCGATCTGCGTCAGCGGGATGCTGCGCCCGTTGGTCGTCGGGATGTAGGCGTTGCCGATGTCGGTGATCGCGTTGCGCTCGTCGGCCGGCTGGCGCAGCACGATGTCGATCAGGCGGTCGTTCTCGCGGTATTGGCCGATCGTGCTGCCAGACAGCATCACGCGCGAAGCCTGGGCGATCGACTGGCTGGTCACGCCGAGGGCGCGGGCCTTGTCCTGGTCGATCTCGAGCCGCAGCGACTTGACCCGTTCGTTCCAGTTGTCGTTCACGCCGCGCATGCTCGGGTTCTTGCGCAGCACTTCCTTGGCCTCGTCGGCCCAGTGACGCACGGTTTCCATGTCCGGCCCGACGACGCGGAACTGCACCGGGTATGGCACCGGCGGCCCGTTGGGCAGCAGCTTGATGCGGCCACGGACCTCGGGGAACTCATTCGCCAGGATCTCGGGCAGCTTCTTGCGCAGCACCTCGCGCTCCGGCAGGCTCTTGGGCAGCAGGATGAACTGGCTGACGTTGGCCTGCGGAAAGATCTGGTCCAACGGGAGATAGAAGCGCGGCACGCCGCTGCCGACCCAGGCGGTCACCGTCTCGATGCCGGTCTCGGTGGCCATGCGCTTTTCGAAGCGCTTCGCCACCTCGTTGCTGGCCTGAATGGTCGAGCCTTCCGGCAGCCACAGGTCGACCAGCACCTCCGGCCGGCTCGAATCGGGAAAGAACTGCTGCTGCACCTTGCCCATGCCGACGATGCCCAGCGCAAAGATGGCCAGCGTCGCAGCGATCGTCTTCCAACGGTGGGTGACGCACCAGTCGACCACCTTGCGGAAGCGGCTGTAGAACGGTGTGTCGAACAGTTCGTGCGCTTCGCCCTCGTGGGTCTTCTTGGTCTTCAGCAGCCAGGCGCCGAGGAACGGCACGAAGTAGACCGACACCAGCCACGAGATGACCAGCGCAGCCGAGGTGACGGCGAAGATCGCGAAGGTGTATTCGCCCACGCTCGACTTGGCCAGGCCGATCGGCAGAAAGCCGGCGGCGGTGATCAAGGTGCCGGTCAACATCGGCATCGAGGTCACTTCATAGGCGAAAGTCGCAGCTGTCTTCTTGTCGTAGCCTTCTTCGAGCTTGCGTACCATCATCTCGACCGCAATGATCGCGTCGTCGACCAGCAGGCCGAGCGCGATGATCAGTGAGCCGAGCGAGATCTTGTGCAGGCCGACGCCCCAATAGAACATCGTCACGAAGGTGATCGCCAGCACCAGCGGGATCGTGATGCCCACCACCAAACCGGGCCAGATGTCGACGCGCAGCGGCCGAAAGTGCAGGCCCAGGCTCAGGAAGCTGACCGCCAGCACGATGACGACGGCTTCGATCAGCACGCCGACGAACTCGCCGACCGACCTGGCCACCGCCTGCGGCTGGTTCTGCACCTGGTGCAGTTCCACGCCCAAGGGCAGCTTGCTCTTGATCTCGGCCGTCTTGGCCTGCAGCGCCTTGCCCAGGTCGATGATGTCGCCGCCCTTGGCCATCGACACGCCCATGGCGATGACCGGCTGGCCCTGGTGATGCACCATCACCGAAGGCGGGTCGACGTATTCGCGGCGGATGTCGGCGATGTCGCCCAGGCGCAGCGAGCTGGCCACGCCGGTCGTGGTGTTCACCGCGCGGATCGGCAACTGGCGCAGGTCTTCCACCGACGTGAAGGCGCCCGCCACCCGCACTTGCAGGTTTTGCGACGACGCGTTCAGCGTGCCCGCGCCTTCGACCGCGTTCTGCGCGTTCAACTGGGCGATGACCTGGTTCATGTCCAGCCCAAGCTGGGCCAGGCGCTTCTGCGAGATCTCGACGAACAGCTTCTCGGCCTGCACGCCGAAAAGCTCGACCTTTGCCACGCTGGGCACGCGCAGCAGCTGCGAGCGCACGTCTTCTGCATAGCGGCGCAATTCTTCGGTGCTGAAGCCGTCGGCCGACAGCGCGTAGATCGAGCCGTAGACGTCGCCGAACTCGTCGTTGAAGAAGGGCCCGATCACGCCAGAGGGCAAAGTGCCGCGCACGTCGCCGATCTTCTTGCGCACCTGGTACCAGACGTCGCTCACCTCCTTCGGCGGGGCCGAATCCTTCAGCTGCAGGATGGTCAGCGATTCACCCGGCTTGGTGTAGCTGCGGATGACGTCGGAGTGCGGCACCTCTTGCAGCGTGCGCTCGATCTTGTCGGTCACTTGCTCGGCCATCTGCTGGGCCGACGCGCCGGGCCAGAAGACCTGCACCACCATCGCGCGGAAGGTGAATGGTGGGTCTTCGTCCTGGCCGAGCTGGAAGTAGGCCACCAGGCCCAGCAGCATCAGCACCACCATCAGGTAGCGCGTCAGCGGCGCATGCTCCAGCGCCCAGCGCGAAATGTTGAAACGCGAACCTTGGGTGTCGCTCATGGTCGTTCTCGTTCTTGGCGTGCTTGAGGACAGGGAAGGTTCAGCGGGAGGCGGCCGGTGCCGGGGCCGAAGCCGAGGCCGGAATCACCTTGCCGGCGGCCGAGGCCACCTGGGTCTCGACGAAGGGCTTGACCTTCAGCCCGGCGGTCAGCACATGGATGCCTGCCACCACGACCTCATCGCCCGGCTTGACGCCTTGGGCGATCACCACCGTGTTGCCATCGGCGCCGGCCACGGCGACCGGTTGGCTGCGCACCGTCATCGTGCCGCGGTCCAGCAGCCACACGACAGTCTGGCCCTTGGTCTCTCCGACCGCCGTCAGCGGCAGCCGGATGACGCCCGCAACGGCCGGGCCGGAGACACTCACATTGGCCGACTGGCCCAGACGTACCGCTGCATTGCCGAGGTCCGCTTTGACCAGGAAGGTACGGGTGACGGGGTCGGCAGCAGCAGCCACCTCGCGCACCGTGGCCTTCACTGGCTGGCCCTCGCCCCAGGGCTGCAGCGTGACGCCGCCGACTTGGCCGATCAGTTGACGCAAGGCACCGATGCGGTCTTCCGGCACCGAGAACACCGCGTCACGCGGGCCGTCATGCGCCAGGCGAACGACCGGCGTACCGGCACCGACCACCTGACCGGGTTCGGCCTCGACCGCCGTCACGACCCCGGCCGCTTCGGCCACCAGCGAGGCGTAACCCGCCTGGTTGCCCTGCACAGAGGCCTGGGCCTTGGCTTGATCGAGTTGCGCACGCGCCGTCTTCATCGCGGTGTCGCGACGCTCCAATTCGGCAGCGCCGATGAAGCCCTGGTCACGCAGTTCCTTGAAGCGCTTGTAGTCGGCGCTGACCTGGTCGAGGTTGGTCTGGGCCGCGGCCAATGCGGCGCGGGCGGCTTCCTGGCCCAGGCGCAGGTCCTGTGCGTCCAGTTGGGCCAGCACCTGGCCGGCTTTGACGGAGTCGCCCAGGTTCACCGACCGGCTTTGCAGCTTGCCGCCGACCCGGAAGCCCAGGCGCGACTCGGTACGGGCGCGGATTTCGGCTGCGTATTCGTGCGCGGCGACCGTTTCGCTGCCGCTGACGGTGATGGTGCGCACGGCGCGCACCGGATCGGGCGGTGCCTCTTTCTTGGCGCATCCCACCAGAGTCAGGGCGGACAAAGTGATGACGGTGGCGACGAACAGCGGCTTCTTCATGGCAGAAACTCGGTGAAATCAGCCGCCGGACGCGGCGGACTGGTGTGGATACGAAGGTCACATTACTGACTGACCGGTCAGTAATATAGGGTCTGCACGGATCGCCGTCAACGCTTTCCCGTCAAAGCCGTTTCAAATCCGCGCGGAGCGTGCAAAGGCACAATCCGCGCCCTGTGAGCGTCCAGCACTACGAAAACTTCCCAGTCGCCTCCTGGCTCTGTCCGCGGCCGCTGCGTGCGCCTGTCACTGCGATCTACTGGTTCGCGAGGGTCGCCGACGACATCGCCGACGAGGGTGACGCATCCGTCGAGCAGCGCCTGGGTGATCTCACCGCCTACCGTGCCGAACTGGCTCGAGTGGCTGCAGGCCAAGCGCCGGCGGCGCGCTGGGCTGCCGTTTTCACGCCTTTGTCAAAGGCGATGCGCGAGCACGCGCTGCCGCCCCAGTTGCTCGACGACCTGCTCGACGCCTTCGTGCAGGACACCGACAACCCGATCTATCCAGACCGCGCCACGCTACTGGACTATTGCCGCCGCTCGGCCGACCCGATCGGCCGACTGCTGCTGCACCTGTACGGCATCCGCGACGAGATGGCACTGACCCGTAGCGACGCCGTTTGCAGCGCATTGCAGTTGATCAATTTCTGGCAAGACCTGAGCGTCGACCTGCCGCGCGGCCGCTGCTACCTGCCGCAAGACGACGCCGCCCGCCATGGCCTGAGCGCCGACGCGGTCCGGGCCGGACCCGCCGGCCCGGCAGAAAAGGCCCTGGTGCGCGAGTTGTGCAGCTGGGCGCAAGATCTGATGCTGGAAGGCGCACCACTGGCGCGGCAGATTCCCGGCCGCGCGGGCTGGGAACTTCGGCTCGTCGTGCAAGGCGGGCTGCGCATTCTTGAGAAAATCGCCGCCATGGACTTCGCCACCCTGTCACAACGCCCGGCACTGACCCGCTGGGATGCCCCTCGCCTGCTCTGGCGTGCGCTGATGCACGCGCCCGGAGCTGCGCGTTGACCGTCCCCGCCGCTCACACGCCCGCGCAGTACGTGCAGGAAAAGGCAGCCGGCAGCGGCTCGTCGTTCTATTACGCGTTCATGTTCCTGCCGCCGCCGCGTCGGGCCGCAATCACCGCGTTCTACGCTTTCTGCCGCGAGGTCGACGATGTGGTCGACGAGGTGCACGACCCGCATGTCGCACGGACCAAGCTGGCCTGGTGGCGCAATGAGGTGGCACAGGCGTTTGCCGGCAAACCCACGCACCCGGTGATGCAAGCCCTGATGCCGCTGGCCGCCGACTATGCGATCGAGGCCAGCCACCTCCACGCGGTGATCGAAGGCTGCGACATGGACTTGTCGCAGAACCGCTACCTCGATTTCCCGGCGCTGGCCCAGTACTGCCATCTGGTCGCCGGCATCGTTGGCGAGGTCGCTTGCAACATCTTCGGTCGCACGCAGGACTCGACCATCGCCTACGCCCACAAGCTGGGTCTGGCGATGCAGTTGACCAACATCATCCGGGACGTCGGTGAAGACGCGCGCCGCGGCCGCATCTACCTGCCGATCAACGAGTTGCAGCAGTTCGATGTGAAGGCGCACGAGCTATTGAAGCGCGAAGCGCCCTGGGGCTACAGCGATCGTTTCCAAGCGCTGATGCGATTCCAAGCCGAGCGGGCGCACAAGCTGTACGATGAAGCCATGGCCTTGCTGCCGGACGCCGATCGCGGGACGCAGAAGCCCGGGCTGATGATGGCCAACATCTACCGCTCGCTGCTGCGTGAGATCGAGAAGAGCCAGTTCCAGGTGCTGCACCAGCGCACATCCTTGACGCCGCTGCGCAAGCTCTGGATCGCGGCGCGCACGCACGTCACTGGCCGGTGAACGAGGCACGCAGCGCCGTCGGGCGGCAGTTTGAGGCGATCCGGCGGTGACTGACACTGCACGCCGAGTGGCCGTGATCGGCGGCGGCTGGGCCGGCCTGGCGGCCGCCGTGCGCGCCTGCTCGCTCGGCCACCAGGTCAGCCTGTTCGAGATGGCGCCGCAACTGGGCGGCCGCGCCCGCTCAGTGACCCACGACGGACTGACGCTGGACAACGGCCAGCACATTCTGATCGGCGCCTACCGCGACACGTTGGCGCTGATGCGCCAAGTCGGCGTCGACCCAGACACTGTGTTGCACCGGCAGCCACTGACCCTGCGCTACCCCGACGGCAGCGGTTTGCGGCTGCCGCCCGGCCCCGCCCTGCCCGCCTTTGCGCGCGGTGTGCTCGGCTGGCGCGACCTGCCCTGGCGCGACCGGCTCGGCCTGCTGATGCTGGCCGCGCGGTGGCGCCTGCAAGGCTTTCGCTGTCCGCCGGCGATGACCGTGGCCGAACTGGCGCGCCGCTGCCCGCCGCAGGCCTACCGGGAGTTGATCGAGCCGCTGTGCGTGGCAGCGCTGAACACGCCCGCTGAGCAGGCCAGCGCGCAGGTGTTGCTTACGGTCTTGCGCGATGCGTTGTTCGGCGCCCCGGGCGCGGCCGACCTGCTGCTGCCACGCGCGCCGCTGGACGCCCTGCTGCCCGCTGCCGCCCTGCAATGGCTGCAAGCCCACGGCGCCCAGGTCGCTTTGGGTCGGCGCGTGATGCAGATTGCGGTCAGCAGCGATGAGGTCGCAGTCGACGGCGAAAGCTTCGACCGCGTGATCGTCGCGACTCCGCCAGGTGAAGCTGCCCGGCTGCTGGCCACGCTGGCGCCCGAATGGAGCGAGAGCGCCGCAGCATTCACTTACCAGCCCATCATCACCGCGTGGCTTCGCGCGCCCCAGGCGCGGTGGCCGCAGCCCATGATGGCGTTGCGCGCCGACGGTCTGCGGCCGGCGCAGTTCGGCTTCGATCTGGGCGCCTTGGGTGGCACGGCGCACACCTACGCATTGGTGGTCAGTGGCGCGGCGGCTTGGGTGGAAGCCGGGTCAGAAGCGACCCAGACGGCCCTCGTCAGCCAATGGGAAGAAGCTTTTCCGGTGGCCGAGCATGGCACCGTCGAGTGGTTGACCAGCCGCACGGAAAAACGCGCCACCTTTGCCTGCAAGCCCTTGCTGCGACGGACGCCCGCCAAGGTGCATGCCCGCGTCACGGTGGCTGGCGACCATGTGCAGGGCCCCTACCCAGCCACGCTCGAAGGCGCAGTGCGCTCAGGGTTGGCAGCGGCCGAAGCGCTGGCCTGATTGCGCCGCCTGCGGGCGTAGCCATGGCGTTGTCAACGCCTTGTTGTTTTTCGGATAGACGCGTCCATTTTCGCCATGCAAAATCGGGCATCCGGAGGATGTCGACAGAATGACCCGAAAAGACAGCTCGTCACCCAGCATCCAAGTGCTCGCGCGGGCCTTCAGCCTGCTCGACGTGCTGGCCTCGCACCAGGATCCGGTTTCGCTCAAGGAGCTGAGCGAAACGACCGGCCTGCACCCCTCCACTGCCCACCGCATCCTCAACGACCTGGCCGCCGGCCGCCTCGTCGACCGACCCGAAGCAGGCAGCTACCGGCTCGGCATGCGCTTGCTGGAACTGGGCAACCTGGTCAAGGCCCGGCTGGACGTGCGCGACGCCGCGCTTGGTCCCATGCGCGACTTGCACAAGCTGACCCACCAGCCGGTGAACCTGTCAGTGCGCCAAGGCGACGAGATTGTCTACATCGAACGGACCTACAGCGAACGATCGGGCATGCAGGTGGTGCGAGCAGTCGGTGGCCGAGCGCCGCTGCACCTCACCTCGGTCGGCAAGCTCTTCCTGGCCTATGACGACCCGCAGCGCGTGCGCGCCTATGCCACGCGGACGGGGCTGGCCGGCCACACGCGCAACAGCCTGACGGACCTGCCCGCGCTGGAGCGCGAGCTCGCGGCGGTGCGCCGCCACGCGAGTGCGCGCGACAACGAGGAATTGGAGCTGGGGGTGCGCTGTATGGCCGCCGGCATCTTCGACGACCAGGGCAAGCTGGTGGCCGGCCTGTCGATCTCGGCGCCGGCGGACCGGCTGGAAGAGTCGTGGCTGGATCGCGTCAAATCGACCGCAGCGCAAATCTCTTCATCGCTCGGCCACCGGGGCTGAGCGCTTCAAATCAAGCAAGGCTTTCAGCCGGCGCTGGCTTCGTGCGCCACCACGGCGGGCGCGATGGCCGGCGTCATGGCGGCCGGCGTCACAGCAGCAGGAACTGACGGGACGCTCATCAGCCATTTGCGGATGCGCTCGGCATCGCCGATACGCGAGTATTTACCCGCTGAGTCGAGCAGCACCAAGATCAACTTGCGACCAGCCAACTGCGCCTGCATCACCAGGCACTGACCAGCCTCGGTGATGTAGCCGGTCTTCTGCAGACCGATGTCCCAGCTGGGGTTCAGCACCAGCCGGTTGGTGGTGTGGTACTGCAGCTGGCGATTGCCGACGGCCACCTGGTATTCAGGCGACGTGGAGAGTTCGCGCATCAACGGCACTTGATGCGCCGTCTTGACCAGCAACGCCAGATCACGCGCGCTCGATTGGTTCTGGCTCGACAAGCCGGTGGGCTCGACATAGCGGGTGTCGTTCATGCCCAGCAGCTTTGCCTTGGCGTTCATCGCCGCGACGAACGCGGTCAGGCCACCCGGGTAGTTGCGACCCAGCGCGTTGGCGGCGCGGTTCTCCGACGACATCAGCGCCAGATGCAGCATCTCGCCGCGGGTCAGCTGGGTGCCGGGACGCAGGCGCGAGGAACTGCCCTTTTCGGTGTCGACGTCTTCATCGGTGATCGTCAGCACCTCATCCATCGGCAGGTTGGACTCGCTGATCAACAAGCCCGTCATCAGCTTGGTGATCGAGGCGATCGGCAACACGGCCTTGGAGTTCTTGTTCAGCAGGATTTCGTTGGTGTCCTGGTCCAGCACGAAAGCGACGCTGGATTTCAGATCCAGCGGATCGTCCGTCTCATGCAGGCCGGCCAATTGGCCAAAAGACTGGCGCGTCGGCTCGGCAATGCGGACCACCGAACGGCGCGAAGCGACGGGATGGGTGCTGCGGGTGGAAGCCACCGACGCCTTGGCGCGGGTGCTGGTACGAGCGATGGGCGCCTTCTTGGCCGTTGCGCTGGCTTGCGCGGTAGAGGCGACCGGGCGGCGTGCCTTGGCATCTGCAGCCGAGCCGAAGACGGCCAAACCCATGGCCAAGGTCACCATGCCCAACCAACGCGTCGAAATTCTGAACTTGAGCATTCTGTCGTGAGCCTTGAAAGCCACCGCTGTGCTGGGCCTGAGTCTATTTGAAACAAAAAAGACATGCAAGATCAAAAACTTGCATGTCTTTCCTCAAGTGCGCCAACGGGCTCACTTGGCTCAAGAACCGAGTCTAGCCTGCAGTCGGGCAACCCCTTCTCGGGTTTAGCCCTGCGCAGCGACTCGCTCGTTCTTGGCGTGCAGCTTGTTCAGCGCCGCGAGGTAGGCCTTGGCAGAGGCAACAACGATGTCCGGATCGCTGCCTACGCCGTTGACCACCCTGCCGCCATGCTGCAGCCGAATCGTCACCTCGCCCTGGGATTCTGTGCTGCCGGAGGTGATCGCATTGACCGAATACAGCAACATCTCGGCACCAGATTGAGCTTTTGATTCAATCGCCTTCAAGCTGGCGTCGACCGGGCCGTTGCCGTC
>Ga0307516_10001079_pt1 | contig 37929 bp, 39 predicted proteins | sample 19_EM_MG_FD_203310 | JGI IMG/M metagenome (GOLD analysis project Ga0307516, IMG submission 203310) | Populus trichocarpa ectomycorrhiza microbial communities from riparian zone in the Pacific Northwest, United States - 19_EM | ecosystem: Host-associated > Plants > Roots > Unclassified | place... | reverse complement strand
GGTATTGTCTTATACGTATGATGTGGTGATGGAGTATGAAATGATCATAACGGTCGCCCAGCAGCCTTTCTCGCTCGGGCTGCACTGACAACAAAACGAATGGCTATAGTCAAGAAGAAGAATGACTGGAGTCATGTATAGAAACGCGAGTCAATAAATCGGATGACTTGAGTGAAAAATAAAATTACTCGAGCCCAGGGGCCGGTTCGATTCCCGCCGCCCTTCGGCCACAATGCTCCCCTCAAAATACCTAGTTATTCCCAGTACTCCCCATGGTGACGTATAATTTAACGGCAAACGTCTAAAATGCCATAGTTTTGGGGAAAAAAGTCTAAGATGCCATATTTTTATCGCTGGACAGGGTTGGCCTTGACGGCACCTCAATTCAACGCGGTTACAATAATGGGGTAAACAGCAGTCGACAGGAGTGAATCAATCCATTTGAAACTGCCCTCTATTCCACAGGGTATACAATTGGAAGCTGACAGGACTTCATCGCACGTGGTGCTGTTGTGTCCTGCATTACCCCACTGGGTACAGCGCTGGGAGCGCTCATTGTCCGCCATTTGCGCTCAGACCCCGTGTTTTTTTTCTCAACTTTTCTGATCCTTCTCTCCTTGCGTCCACTACGTGTACCCCTTGCTGATATAGGGATCGATAGAGATGAATATAGTGGATTGGATTAATGATACACGGTCGTAGGCGGAACATTATTTCTATAGCAACAAACAGCAGCAGAGGAGAAAACGTTGAACCCCAGTATACTTGGATGCCTCGTTAAAACTCATAACTGTGTAAAAAAAAAACCTCATGGGAAAGTCACAGACATAGGAGAAAGAGTGCATCCACCAAAGTAAGAAAGGAGAGGGAAAGAAAACCTGTTTAAGCATGCGCCACATGCTTCACCAGAAGCTTCCCCTGGATACCAGACCAATTCCGAGGACGATCCATTTGAAAATCTGTCCATTGTCAAGACTCTGTTTCCTTATCTCCTGCCTGGACTCTTTGATTCCCTAGCCACGGCCTGAACCTCCTTCGTTCTTTAGCCACAGAATCTTCTCCTTCTAGCTACGTACTCGTGATAATTCGTTTAGGTGTAACACTACCTCCCCTCTCCCTTAGCCTCGTCCTGAGTGCTAATTCTTTCTCTCTAAGTAGCCCGTCTCTTTCTGTGTGCGTTTTTCCCGTGGGGTAACTTTTGTGATGTGGTTGCTGTGACAGGTGGTAGCCCTCGGTCGAGACACCGGCCGCAGGAGTTGGAACTCTGACAGTGAGGGGAACAATTTGTATAAACAAGCAGCTGCCTTTCTCATGCAGTTCTGGAAGTGGCCCCACTACCTCAGGGAGAGGAAGCCACGTCACCTCAGGGTGAACGGAAGCTCTGAAATGAAGACCCCACTTGGCTGCATGGCCCTCATGCAGACCACCTCACCTCAGGGTGAACAGGGAGCTCTCGGGCTGGAGTCCCCGCTCGGCCGCATCACACATGCAGCAATACAAATGGAAACTCATCTCCGTTATCTACACCCCGACCATGACCAATGGATCCACCCACGTTCCAAAGAGGGGCAACCACCTTGGAGGAATCCAAGTTCGACCCACCCGTACCTTGAGGAGGAGACACCCGCTTCCCCCCGAGAAAAAGTATGGTCCGGATCACCACTTCTCATTCGCACGCTCTCGTGGATAAAAGGAAGAAAGATTTCTCACCTCAATGGAAAGAAATCAGCACGAAGGTCCTCACCTACACTACCACCGAACCACACACAAGATCTAAGATTATTCCGCTGTGAATTATCGAAAGTAGCCTGATTACCTTTTGATTCTCTCCACACTCTGGTTACGAATACAACCCCTGTGTCACACTCAGGAACAGGTTCCACCTAATCCGTGTCAAGGAAGGTAACGAGTGGAAGACAGCTTTCCGGACCTGATACGGCCTCTACGAGTTCATGGTTATGCCCTTTGGGCTAACCAATGCGCCAGCCACCTTCCAGGACATGATGAATCATATCTTCTACGATATGATTGACTTGGGCCTCCTTGCCTACATGGACGACCTCTTGGTATAAGCTAAAACCATCGAGGAACACAACAAGATCATCCAGGAGGTACTGAGACGGCTGCGCGCGAACCGACTGGCTGTGTCCCCGGACAAGTGCGTCTGGAGAACCCATGAGGTGGAATTCCTGGAATCTCTTGTTGGCAGGGATGGCATCAAGATGTCTCCTTCGAAGATCGAGGTGGTACTGGAGTGGAAGACTCCAGGTACCCTGACTGAGGTTTAGAGCTTTCTGGGCTTCGCGAATTTTTACCGGCGCTTTATCCAAGACTATTCGCGAGTGGCCCGTCAGCTGATGGAACTCACGAAGGGTAGCACTAAGAATTGGAAATGGACCCACGAAGCGGATCGAGCGTTCACCGAACTAAAGGAATGCTTCACCTCCGCGCCAATCCTGGCCCACTTTGATCCAGAGAGGGAAGTCATCGTGGTGACCGACACCTCGGATTTTGCCCTGGGAGCAGTCCTCTCCCAACGCGATGAAGGAAACCACCTGCACCCTATCGCCTTCCACTTGATGAAGTTTATGCCTGCTGAGATCAACTACGAGATCCACGACAAGGAGCTACTGGCAATCGTAGACTCCATCAAGCACCGGTGACGATACCTCGAGGGAGCAAAGCACCAGATGCAGGTGTTCTCAGACCACCAGGACCTTGAGTACTTTACAACCACTAAGGTACTCAACTGGCAACAAGCCCGATTGTAACGGCGGCGGTTCTCCAAGGTACTCGAGTGAGTTCGAGTGACGCCGCAAGAGCGGGAGCGGAAGCAGGGCAGGAATGGGAACGGGAACGGGAACGGGAACGGGAACGGGAACGGGAACGGGAACGGGAACGGGAACGGGAAAGGGAACGGGAACGGGAATGGGAACGGGAACGGGAATGGGAACGGGAATGGACGTTTCCAACGGCAACGGGAACAGGAACGGACAGCATCAGATGGACGTGTCGAACAGAGAGACGGACAGCGTCGGACGGACGTGTCGGACAGAGACGGGCGGCGCTAGATGAGCGTTGACGAAATGAAGGAATCAGAGGAAACGGAGGAAACGGAAGCAAGGTTGATATTCCGAATAGAATACAAGAGGTTGCACGAAGAGAAGAAGAAGACAAAACACGGGAGACAGCCCTCCTTATATACACAGTTCTCACAACTCCTATACGTCCTCCTACTCATACCCACGTAACTCACATATGTACTCATACTCACATATGTGCTCATAACCACGCAACTCATACAACCTTCTCTTATGCAACCGGGGCCCGTAACTGACACCCTTTCCAAGATCGAGACATCCGGAGCGAGGTGAGGACACTCTTTCCAAGATCGAGACATCTGGAGCGAGGTGACGACACTCTTTCCAAGATCGAGACATCCAGAGTGAGGTGCCAGCATCAACAACGAAATCAAACAACCAAACCCAAATCAAGCGCCGGTACCTATGCCATGACAGTATCCCCCTCCTATCGCTGAGCTCCCGCGAAGCTTTATTCGAGAGGGCCTGGCTTGTGGGGGTATTGTTGATGGAATCATGTAACCGCTTCTAGCTCGTTGACGTTTCCCGCTGGCTCCCAATTCGGATGATCAAATCTGGTCCATTTAACAAGGTACTGTAGTCGGCTTCGATATATTCGAGAATCAAGAATGGAATCCACAAACCATTCTTGCTCGCCGTCGATTTCCACCGGAGGAGGCGGTGGTTGTTGTCGTCCCAGAAGCGGATCCTGTGCTGCCGGCTCAAGTAAGGACACATGAAAAATGGAATGTACCTACATCGAGCTGTGAAGTTCCAAACGGAAGGCATGAGAGGAAATCTTGCGTGCGATCTTGAAGGGGCCGTGCAATCGACGATTCAACTTTGTTGATGGTCATCGAGTCTTCCAATTTCGAGCATTGAGCCACACGGGATACCCCACCTGATAGTCCGGAGCGGAGAAGAGATGGGTGTCTGCGGTTTCCTGGTAAGAGAGTTGGGCACGATGCATTTCCGTCCTCAGGTGGTCATGAATTTCGGACAATGGTTTCGCCGCAGAACGCGCTTGTTGATCTTCTGCTTGGTTGGGTAGGGAGGCCGAAAGGTCAAATTGCCAGCAATGGTTGTAGCCGAGGTTTGCAAAGAACGGAGATACAGCCGTCGTTTCCGAGGTATGGTTGTTCGATGCGAATTCCGCGATCGGCAACCAGTCAGCCCAATCATCTTGCAGGTAGTTCACGTATGACCGCAAGTATTGTTCCATTACGGCATTCATTCGTTCGGTCTGACCATCGGTCTGTGGATGGAAAGCGGTAGACAGCCGCAGTTCGATTCCCAGTCGTGCACAGAGAAGATGCCAGAATGCAGAGGAAAATTGAGGCCCTCGGTCCGAAGTTATTGTTCGTGAAAGTCCATGTAATCGGAAGACATGTTGGAGGAACAGGTCAGCCAGATCACGGGCATCGACAGTAGTGTTGCACCGGACAATATGCCGCTGTTTCATGAGCCGATCCACTACCACCCAGATAGCATCGTGATCTTTTGATTGCGGTAGGCCCGTGACAAAGTCCATCGAAATGTCCTGCCATGGCGGCTGGGGAATTGCCAATGGGCGGAGGACTCCAAAGGGTGTGTGTCGACTGGTTTTCGATTGCCGGCAAGTGTGACAGTTCCTTACAAACCTTTCCACATCTTGCCGCATTTTCGGCCAGTGGTAGTTCCTTGTGAGCAATTCGAGTGTTTTCGATCGTCCGGGGTGGCCCGCTACCGGTACTTCGTGATGCGTTTGGATGAGATATAATCTCAGAGGGCCGTAGGCAGGGACATAAAACTTTCTTCGATACAGTAATCTGCCCGTTGGGCTCTTGGAGCACTCCGCTAGAGTAATATCCTTACAATAGCGGACCTTCTTCTCTAGTATAGCCAGTACCTTCATGGGAAACGGATCCCAGTTGTAGGCTTCAGAGAATAGTTCGGTGATCTTGGCGTTGATGAGTCCGAGTCCGAGTCTGGTGCCGCGTTCCTCGAGTCCTTCGAGTCCGGTGCCGCGTTCCTCGAGTCCGAGTCCGGCACCACGTTCCTCGAGTCCGAGTCCGGTGCTGCGTTCCTGGAGTCCGAGTCCACGTCTGTCTTCGAGTCCGGCGCCGCGTTGCTCGAGTCTGAGTCCAAGTCTGAGTCCAGCTTCGAGTCATAGGATTTGGGGTGGTTTTATGATGGCATGGAAGTTTTCGGTCAGTCGTTTATCTCCCTCCTTAGGAAGATCTCCAGATCTTCGAGTCAAGGAGTCCGGTTTGACTCCTGCTTTCCCCGGTCGGTAGATGATTTTGAAGTTGAATTGAGAGAGAAACTGCGCCCATCTCGCTTGCCGGCGGGTGAACAGTTTGGTTGTCGTGAAATATTCCAAGTTCTTGTGATCCATTAAGAACGATATCGGGTTTTCCACTGATTGCAACTCTGCGCGCCACTCCTCAAATGCCCAGACAATTGCCATCAGTTTCTTGTCATAAATTTCATAGTTGCACTCAGCGGGGGAATGTTTCTTTGAAAAGAAGGCCACAGGGTGTAGGGTTCCCTCGTCGTCGTATTGCGACAAGACTGCGGCGGAAACGAAGTCAGAGGTGTCGGTTTCCACCACAATGTCGCGGTCGTGATCAAACCGACGCCGAATGGGTGCTGTTGTAAAGGAGGTTTTCAGTCCATCAAACGATTCCTGTTGCTTCGTCTCCCACTTGAACAGCTGGCCTTTTCTTGTCAGCCGTGTCAGTGGCTCAACTACCTTTGAGTATCCTTTGACGAATCGGCGGTAGAAATTTGCGAATCCCAAGAACGCTTGCACATCTCGTAGATTTTCGGGAGGGGGCCACGACTTCACAGTTTCAACCTTGGACGGATCCATCTTGATGCCATCTGCACCAATGATTAGTCCCAGATACTTAACTTCCGTTTTGTGGAATTCGCACTTTTCAGGTTTGAAGTGGAGGCCGGCACCGGTCAGTCGTTCCAATACTCGGTGGACATGCCGAGTATGTTTTTCCATCGTATCCGAATAAATCAATATATCATCGAGGTAGGCTGACGTAAAGTGATCGAGGAAAGGAGCCAAGATTTCGTTGATGAATCGTTGGAAATCTGCTGGCGCGTTGGTCAGGCCAAACGGCATTACCAATGATTCGAATAGGCCGTAACGGGTTCGGAAGGCGGTTTTCTATTCTTCTCCTTCTGCCATTCGAATGAGATTGTACACTCCACGAACATCCAATTTCGTGAAAAACCGAGCCTTTGATATCCACATCAGTGTTTCCCAAATCAGCGGAAGGGGGTACCGATTTTTGACGGTTCCTTTATTGATGTCGCGGTAATCCACCACCAATCACCACGATCCGTCACCCTTCTTGACAAACAGGATCGAGGCACCGGCTGGGGATGAAGAGCCCCGGATAAATCCCTTATCCAAATTTTCCTCGATCCATTTCTTGCAGGCTTCCAACTCGTGATGGGCAAGGGAATATAGCGGTCCAAAGGGCGGTTCGAATCCCTCTTTCAAGGGAATGCGGTGGTCGTAGGAGCGGTGTGGAGGTAACTTATTTGCAATGGATTCGCAGAACAGGGGAAGGAATGAGTGATATTCAGAAGGGATTAGGGATTTCAATCGCTCATAGTCTGGAGGCTCTGCCTGCTCAGTGTCTTGCGGGTTCGGTGTAGGCGTTTCAAAAGCTTTGTTGATGTCGTACAAGCTCATAGCAAAGATTTGAACTGATTCCTTTCGTCGGATTAGTTTCTTCAAGAAAGCCAAAGAGATTACGCAAATCGCAGGCGACTTAGATTTGAGGTTTGATGCCACGTCCGGTGGCTTCGGTGCCACGCCCAGGCGTGGCGTTCTACTTCCTTTCGGCATTTCTGTTGCCATGTTTGTCGTCTTCGGCGCCACGCCTATTGTCTGGAATACCACTCGAGGTGCCGCCAGTGGATTTTGGTGGTTGGGGCACTGAAATCGGTAACGACGGCATGTCTTCGGAGCCAAGGAATCCCAAGAACCAGCGAGAAGTGTCCTAACTTGGTGATGAAAGCGGGTAAGATTTCGGTGTTATCCTGTATTTGGCAGGAAATCTTGGTGAGATTGGTGATTGGGCCGGATTCGATGGGTCGTCCATTGATTACTTCGAGATCTCGGAGAGGGTTTAGTCTATAGCAGGGAACTTTGTGTTGGCGTACAAAGTTTTCGTCGATAAATGCAAAGCCCGTTGCGCCTGTGTCAATCATTGCAGGAGTTTGGATAGAATGGTCACCATTACGGAGAGTAGCTGTAACAAAAAGATGCTCTCCTTCTAATTCACATTCTTCCACCCCTCGACCAACAACAGCAGGCAATTGCAAATGGGGAAATGACGAAACCAATGGGGAACGTTCCATACCGGTGCCAACCGGTTGGCATGGGACAGCTAGTTTTCCGACTGCTCGTTTGGAACGGCAGCGTCAGGTTCGGCAGGTGTATTGACGGTGGCTGCCATAGCCAGATGGCTGTTCCGCAAGGCAGTATGTTCGGGGCATTCACGGAGGCAGTAACCAACAGTTCCGCAATACAGACATTCGCCCCGGGCCATACGTTCTTGTTTGATACGATTTTTCTCAGCAGTCCACTGCGTGGCCGATAAGTCCATAGGCGCCACGCCATACTGTCCACTGTTGGTGCCCGTCGGATTCGCTGGAGCCAGGGTGGGGGTGCTGGCTGAGGATGGCCCGGAGCAGAGCAGTCGCTGGGTACGGCCAGACTGGACCCGTTCCACGGCACGAGCACGAATTCGGTTGTCCAACTCCCGACAGATCTGGATCAAGTGACCCAGACTATTGGATCGGGGACGGGAGGTGACCAAGGCATCTTTTATTTCATCCAAGAGGCCTTCGTACAATTATTCTCTCTGGGCCTCTTTGTTCCAGTTTAGGTCTCCCATGATCCGACCAAACTCGGCGAAATAGGCGGCAAAAGTGCCACTCGTTTGCTTGAGTTTTCTAATCTCACGGTTGGCGGTGCGGGTTCTGTCGGGGTCGTCGAATGCCTGGCGGAGGAGGTCGAGGAGTGCGTTCAGGGATTCGAGCCAGATTCATCCAGTATTCTCAGATACATAGCTGCGAATCAGGCAGAGTGTGGCCCCCGAGTGGCGGCTGACCGCATATTGGAGGCACGCTTGGTCGTCTGGGTAACGATGAGGTTGTGCGGCCAACTTGTTGTGCAGCTGGGTAATCCAGGTGCGTAATTCTTCAGCCTTACCACCGTCGAAAATTGGCATATCAGGAAACCCCTTCTGGGCGGCGTTGGCACCACCCTGAGCTGTAGCCATGGCCACCACGTGGGCCTGCAGCTGGGTGAACCGCTGTTCGAGGGTGGAGCCGGAAGCGCCCGTGTCCATGGATTCCGAACTCATTACGAGTAGGTTAGAAGATAAGATGCAACCTAGTGTAACGGAGGCGGTTCTCCAAGGTACTCGAGTGAGTTTGAGTGACACCGCGAGAGCGGAAGCGGAAACGGGGCGCGAACGGGAACGGGAACGGGAACGGGAACGGGAACGGGAACGTCAATGGACATTTCTAACCGCAACGGGAACAGGAACGGACAGCGTCAAACAGACGTGTTGACAGAGACCGACAGCGTCAGACGGACGTGTCGCACAGGGAGACAGACAGCGTCAGACGGACGTGTCGAACAGGGAGACGGACAGCATCTGACAGACGTGTCAAACAGGGAGACGGACAGCGTCAGACGGACGTGTCTAACAGAGAGATGGACAGTGTCGGACGGATGTGTCGGACAGAGACGGGCGGCGCTAGATGAGCGTTGACGAAACGAAGGAATCAGAGGAAATGGAGGAAATGGAAGCAAGGTTGATATTCCGAATAGAATACAAGAGGTTGCATGAGGAGAAGAAGAAGACAAAATACGGGAGACAGCCCTCCTTATATACACAGTTCTCGCAACTCCCATACGTCCTCCTACTCATACCCACACAACTTACATATGTACTCATACTCACATATGTGCTTATAACCACGCAACTCATACAACCTTCTCTTATGCAACCGGGGCCTGTAACCGACACCCTATCCAAGATCGAGACATCCGGAGCGAGGTGACGACACTCTTTCCAAGATCGAGACATCCGGAGCGAGGTGATGACACTCTTTCCAAGACCGAGACATCCGGAGCGAGGTGCCGGCATCAACAACGAAATCAAACAACTAAACCCAAATCGAGCGCCGGGACCTACGCCGTGACACTGATGGCACAGGAGCTTACCTGCATCGACTTCAAAATCTACTTCCGCCCCGAATCAAAAAACAGAAAGCCCGATGCTTTGTCCAGACGAACTGAGTACCGCCCTGAAAAAGGGGGAGATAGTGACCAACCGATCACGACGGTCTTGCAAAAGAGTCACTTCGCAAGCGCCATCAGTACTAGGGAGTACTGGTCCAACGTTACCTACATCATTGGAGCAGTGCAGTTGGCAACAATCCCGGTTATCGGGTGGAATGAGGAGTGGGTGAAACTGGTGAAGGAAAAGGGATTGACCGACCCAGAATATCAGGAAGGATACCGGAAGGCCGAAAGAGAAACTCGGGGACAGGAAGCTGCTCAGTGAGAAGCTAAGCCAAATGGCAGGAATGCCAAGGAGGTAGCCGTAGTCCCTTGTGAGGAGCAACGGATGGCCCGAAAGGCCAGGAGCAAGGGAATCCTCGGGATCAAGGACGGGCTGCTTTACCGATATGGCATGCTCTGGATCCCGCAGGATAGGGAGCTCATCCGACAGCTACTTGCGTCCGAGCGCGATAGCCGGGTCACTGGACATATGGGCCAGGACAAGACTATCGAGCTGATACGCCGACACTTTTGGTGGCCCAAGATGGACGAGCAAATTATCGACTACGTTTGGGTATGCGCAGAATGCCAGCAAAACAAGGCAGCACGACACCAACTGTATGGTTTGCTCTCCCCTCTCGAGCTTCTGTACGTCCTATGGCAATCGATCACCATGGACTTTATCACCGACTTGCCGCTATCGGAAGGCGGCGACCAGTTATGGGCCGTCATCGACCAGTTCACGAAAATGGTGCATTTCATCCCCCTACCAAAGGATGGAAAGATGGCAAGTGACCTCACCAGAATTTTTGCGCGTGAGGTTTGGCGGTTCCATGGACTGCCAAGTGATATCGTTTCGGATAGGGATTCTCATTTCACGTCAGAAACGTGGAAGGAGTTCCTGAAGTTGAGTGGCATCTGACCCCGGATGTCAACAGCCTTCCATCCCCAAACCGACGGCCAAACCGAAAGGCTCAACCAGACGATCGAGGCTTATCTGCGCTCGTTCATCTGCCATGAACAAGACGACTGGGTCTCCCTGCTACCAATAGCCGAGTTTGCCTACAACAACTCGGTCACGTCCGCCACGGGCATGTCTCCGTTCTATGCTAATTACGGATTCCACCCAACGGCGACAAATCCTACGGCGGCCAATATTCTCAACCCTGCCAGCAAGGTTTACGCACACTGGATGCACACCGTACACGCTCAGGCCAGGAAGGGCTTGGAGTCGGCACAGGAGCGAATGCGCAGGTACGCAGACCCCAGCCGCAAAGAGGCTCCCGCTTATCAGGTCAGCGACCTGGTAATACTAAATGGGCGGAATATTCAAACCCACCGGCCATTGCGGAAGGTGGACCACAAAAATCATGGTCCCTTCCAGGTGGAAAAATTGGTATCCCCTCTGGCTGTTCGCCTCACTCTCCCCCAGAAGTGGAAGATACACCCTGTCTTCCACATCTCACTCGTCGAACCATTCCGAACAGGGCAACTCCAGGACACCGAGTGGTCTACCTCGTGAAGTGGCTTGACTATCTGAATCGACAAGACTGGACAGAAGAACCCTTCGAGAAATTTTTGGTAGGTAGTCTGAAAAAGATAGGGGAATTTCATTGAAAGAATCCAGACTCGCCGAGGGACTACCGACTCACGGATGCTTACGTGGGATCACCCTGCGGGGGCCAGCCAACAGCAAGACCGGTAGTAGGATGGAGGGGCAGAGGACTTCATTCACGAAACCACACAGAGGCCTTCGAGCCAAACGCAGCACTTTTCGGTTCATGCCTCGAGTCATCGCCCTTGGATGGGAAGCGTGGGATGAATTTCTATGGACGAAGTACTTTGCCTCGGGAAGCACGGCTTCACCACACCGAGTCGAAGGAGGGCACTCACGGTACTACCAACTCAGACAGTTTTTTCCTGTCAGAGGGTTTTCTCACTGAGGCCGTGAGGGATGCAGGGGAAGCAGGACTGCATTCACAGGATCATCATCCTGCGCACACAGGCAGAATCAGGGGAAGATCACAACTACAAACCGCTTCGGGACGAAGCTGAGAAAGGGGGAGAGAGTGTCACACCCTGTCACTCGACCCCTCACATGACAATGCCGAGCCGCACAGCGGGGAGGTACGGGACCACATGGCTGAGCCGCATAAGCGGTGAAGTACCACGAACTGCCAATCAGTCCAGGAGGGCAACCAGACTGTGGAAGTCGGGAAGCAGTGAAGCCCCAATACGGCCCCACCTTTGGACCCGACCGTGAGGCAAGGTTGCAATGAGAGTCACACCTTATGCCAAGTACCCAGGAAAAGCTCCTACGCTGGATAGTACCCGGGCTCCCCTATTGTTGGAAAAGTACTCAGGCCGTAACCACGCAAACCGGACCAGGGTGACAGGAATCGGGGCGACAGCAGTTACCGACCCTGGCAACCAGGCCGAATCACGCAGGTATGAGCCCATGCTGGAAAAGTAGTCGGGGGTTCGCTTATGCGGGAATGGTACTCGGGAGTGGGGAACGCGCGAAGTTAGCCTGTAACCACTGGTTTAAGTATATAGGAAGATAGTCACAAAAGCCAAGGCCAGAGCGCAGGCAGTTCGGCAAGAAGAAATAAGGCAACGGTAACCTCGGCGTAAGCGTTGGCTAGGGTGGCGTACTAGGGCACGAACTGTTCAATAACACTATGACCTCGCGGCTGGGTAGACCGGACGCACTATCGACTCTTGTAGCCGCTGCATTACTCCCACGCTAAGGCACTCCTCACTAGCACCAGAGGTGCAGGTCCTGAGGGACCAATGACAGACAAGTCTGAGAGAGTCTAGACGGGAGATAAGACCCGGAGTTAGGAACCTGTGGTCGAAAGGATATACGAAAGAATAACTCCGGAGCGGGGCCAGCGGCAAAAGTGGAAGGGTAACGGGCTCCGGAAGAGCCATACCTTATCCCGACGAGGACCTTGATAGGAAACCAGCATAGTCCGGAAGACTAGTGTCTGGCAGAATACGAGGTTGCCGACTGTCAGCCTCCACCCTTATCGCTAGGACTGGTCAGGACCAATCAGATCTGGCGTGAGTTGTGGCACCCCGCAACACAAGTCCACTAGTCATGCCCCAGAAAGGAAACAACACACTGGCCGATAGATGGAACGGCACCTTCTCGACCAAAGGCCCACCTACGCTGCCCTGATCAGAGGAGGTGTTGCAAACTAACGGCGTCCCGGGTGACTCCATGGCAATGGCACTGTCAGATGCAGGCGGAAAGAAGCTGATGGGGGTGACTCCTCGAAGCTTGCGAGCACCAGACGACGAATGGCCAGGTATGGTACCCCGCAACCGTCGCCCCATCTAAAAACAAGTGACTACTAGTCGAGCTACTTATACCGACCGGTCGCGGTGAGCTGGGAGAGCGATTCTCCAGCAAAAAGCATGAACCACGAAAAAGGCACCCCTTAGTTCATTCCTATGTGAATTACCAAAAAACCTGATCCTCTCCTCTCGTTTGATTCTACTACGCCTCCGGTGTATCCGCTGTTGCGCCACAAACCCGGATAGCCCCAGGTTCGCAGTGGCTTAGCTTCGGGTGGGGGCCTCCCAGTTACTGGGTTTCGCAGTCTTTCTGGGATCGTGTACATGTCGTCGTCATCTCCGGCTGGCTCCTTATTGCCTGTGGTTGGATCTGGGGAGGGGGATCAGAGTACCAACCTTGTTCGTGGCTTTCTGGATGGGTCTCCCCCTTGTCCTCCAGTGGCTGCCTCCGGGGTACCTTCCCTGGAGGCAGGGAGCAGGATTTCTCCTGGGAGGGCCGACTGTAGGTAAGTGGGCGTGGTAGTCACCCATTTGATCACACTTACCTCCGTCTTGAGCTTCTGCTGTTCCTTTGCCAGCCGCTTGGATTCCCTCTGTTGTTTCCGGGCCCAACTTTCGCAGTTGGTGTTCCAGGTATTTTGTTCCTCCACTCACTTTCGGTCTGAGACTTGTAGGAACTGGATGGCGTTGTTTAGCCGCGTAACCCTGGTGGCTTGGTGGGCCTCCTTCTCGGCCAGGTCCTTGTCATAGGAGGTAATTGTCGACCACATGTCGGCGGTGAATTTCTCAGTGGCGCCGGTAGTACGCATTAGCTCGGTTTGCATCCACTTGTGGGATACCGTGGTGTTGGCCTCGGCTGTCTTGCAGACGTATTCATGTCACGGTGCAGGTCCCGGCTGTCACGAACCTGGCACCACAGGCTCCTAGGCGCCGTGCTCACCCTCGCCACACTATGGCTGATCCTTGCCTCCGCCGCCACGGCCACCGTCATCCTACGCGCCTAGCCGCAGTACCCCAGCCCCTGCCAATATCGCGCTGGTAGCGATATTCCTCAGAACCTGGTCGCGGGCCGCCCAGGATTTTCCCTGCTTGTTTCCTTACTGTCTGCGTGTCTGCCTTGGTTTACTCTGTGTTATGTTTATTGCTTACCAGGTTGCGCTTGACATTTCCTTACTGTCTGCGTGTCTGCCTCCCTTTACTCTGTGTTATGTTTATTGCTTACCTTGTTGTTTCCCTACTGTTGTGTGTGTCTGCCTTGCGTATTGCAGGAGGATGAAGGGCCGGGTAGGATTGTGTGTTTCCTTGGGCACAGCGATTGAGTCATGATGAGCTAGGGAGGGACTGTGTCAGTCTTGCGGGCAAGCTGTGATTCCACAGAGGATAGGAAAGGTATAAAAGGAAGGGCGCAGTAGCTAGTCTGGAGATTCTGCTCCACACAATATATTATCTATACACCTGAACCTACCTTTACCCATCTCTGAGTGGCGTGATGAAACCAGCCCCGGGATCTCGGATCACTTGTGCCGATGACCACTGGGTCATCCGGCAGCACGACGAAGTGATCCGGGATCGCCTACGATAAATGACATCGAGATACGATTATCTATCTACCTTGACCTACCTTCACACATCTCTGAGCGGCATGACGAGAGCAGCGCCGGAATATCGGATCACTTGCGCCGATGATCACAGGGTCATCCGGTAGCGCGACAAGTGATCCGGGACCACCTAGAACGGACCCGCAATACCGCCGCGCATACCGGGCTGTGCCAGACAGAACGGAACACCACCGCGTATGCCGCACCGGGCGGAACGGGAGACCACGCATGCCGCCCCAGGCGGAACGGAAGAACGCAACGCATACCACGCCGAGCAGAACGGAAGAACACCGCGACTGCCGTGCCAGGCAGAATGGAGGACTGCCACGCACACCGGGCCACGTCAGACAGAACGGAACACCGCCGTGCATACTGGGCCACGCCAGACAGAACGGAACACCGCCGCGTATGCCACACTGGGCGGAAGGGGAGACCGTCATGCATGCCGCCCCGGGTGGAACGGAAGATCGCCGCGCATGCAGGGCTGAGAAGAACGGAAGAACGCCGCGTGTGCCGCCCCGGACAGAACAGAGGACCGCCACGCACACCTGGCCACGCCAGACAGAACGGAACACCGCCGCGCATACCGGGCCATGCCAGACAGAACGGAACACCGCCACATATGCTGCACCGGGTGGAACGGGAGACCGCCGCGCATGCCGCACCGGGCGGAACGGAAGAATGCCGCGAATGCCACGCCGAGCTAAACGGAAGAATGCCGCGCGTGCTGCGCCGGGCAGAACGAAGGACTGCTGCGCACACCGGGCAGCGCCAGACAGAACGGAACACTGCCGCGCATGCTGCACCGGGCGGAAGGGGAGACCGCCACGCCTGCCGCGCCAAGCAGAATGCAAGAACACTGCACGTGCCGCGCCGGGCAGTAAGGAGGACCGCCGCGCACACCGGGCTGTGCCAAACAGAACGGAACACCTATGCCATGCCGGGCAGAACGGAACACTGCTGTGTACACGGGGCTGCACCAGACAGTACGGAACACCGCCGCGCATACCGGGCCGCACCAGACAGAACGGAAGACCTCCGCGTATGCCGCACTGGGCAGAACGGAAGACCGCTGCGCATGCCAGCCCGGGCGGAAAGGAAGAACACCGCACATGCCGCGCCGGGCAGAACGGAAGACCGCCGCGCATGCCGCGCCGGGCAGAACGGAAGACCGCCACACATACCGAAGACCGCACCGGACAGGACGGAAGACCGCCGCGTATGAGGGAAGTCTGCCGCGCATCCCGCCAGCTACGCCGGGCAGGAAGGAAGATGACAACAATGATGCCACGCCGGGCAGGAAGGAAGACGACAACCACGATGCCATGCTGGGTATAAAGAAAGATGACAACCACGATGCCACGCTGGGCATGAAGGAGGACAAGCACGATGAGTGAGTGGGAACCACTTGCGCCAAACAAGACCGAGATACAAGTAGCGATCCGAAATCGCTCAAGAACAACGAGAGAATGATACCTTGCTACAGTCAAGACCACCAGGTGGCAGTAGACGAAGACCGGGTAAGACCTAGCATGGCCATACGGAAGGCTGGGAGCACGACGCCTCGCCAGTGTGAAAGGCACGCCGAGGAGCTACGTTGCCTGTTGAGCCAAAGGCAGAGAACGGAAGTCGGGGTCAGGTTTTTGACACCAGTACTCAATTTGGGTTTGGTTGCTGATTTTGTTGTTGATGCCGGCACCTCGCTCCAGATGTCTCGATCTTGGAAAGGGTGTCAGTTACAGGCCCCGGTTGCATAAGAGAAGGTTGTATGAGTTGCGTGGTTATGAGCACATATGTGAGTATGAGTACATATGTTAGTTGCGTGGGTATGAGTAGTAGGACGTATGGGAGTTGCGAGAACTGTGTATATAAGGAGGGCTGTCTCCCGTGTTTTGTCTTCTTCTCTTCATGCAACCTCTTGTATTCTATTCGGAATATCAACCTCGTCTCTGTTTTCTCTGTTTTCTCTGTTTTCTCTGTTTCCTCTGTTTCCACCGTATCTCCGTATCGGCGACGCTCATCTAGCGCTACCCGGCTCTGTCCGACACGTCCGTCCGATACTATCCGTCTCCCTGTCTGACACGTCCGTCTAACGTTGTCCGTTCTTGTCCAACACGTCCGTCCGACACTATCTGTCTCTCTGTCTGACACGTCCGTCCGATGATATCCATCTCCTAGTCCGACACGTCTGTCTGACGTTGTCCGTTCTTGTCTGACACATCCCTCTGACACTGTCTGTCTCGCTCTCCGACACGTCCGTCTGACGCTGTCGGTCTCTGTCACCCATTCCCGTTCCCATTCCATTCCCATTACCATTCCTGTTCCCCCCCCCCCCGCTTCCGCTCGCACTCTTGCTGGTGTCACCAGAACTCACTCGAGTACCTTGGAGAACCGCCGCCGCTACACTTGGTTGCATCTTTTATTCTAACCTACTCGTAATGAGTTCGGAATCCATGGACAGGGGCGCTTCCGGCTCCACCCTCGAACAGAGGTTCACCCAGCTGCAGGCCCACATGGTGGCCATGGCTACAGCTCAGGGTGGTGCCAACACCGCCCAGAAGGGGTTTCCTGATGCGCCAATTTTCGACGGCGGTAAGGCCGAAGAATTGCACTCCTGGATTATCCAGCTGCACAACAAGTTGGCCGTACAACCCCATCGTTACCCCGACGACCAAGTGTGCCTCTGATATGCGGTCAACCGCCTCTCGGGGGCCGCCCTCTGCCTGATTCGAGGCTATGTATCTGAGAATACTGGACAAATCCGGCTCGAATCCCTGAACACACTCCTCGACCTCCTCCGCCAGGTGTTCGACGACCCCGACAGAACCCGCACCGCCAACCGTGAGATTCGAAAACTCAAGCAAAAGAGCGACACTTTTGCTGCCTATTTCGCCGAGTTTGGTCAGATCATGGGAGACCTAAACTGGAACGAAGAGGCCCAGAGAGAACAATTGTACGAAGACCTCGCGGGTGAAATAAAAGATGCCTTGGTCACCCCCCGTCCTCGATCTGATAGTCTGGGTCACTTGATCCAGATCTGTTGGGAGTTGGACAACCAGATTCGCGCTCGTGCTGTGGAACGGGTCCAGCCTGACCATACCCAGCAACTGCCCCGCTCCGGGCCATTCTCAGCCAGCACCCCCACCCTGGCTCCAGCGAATCCGATGGGCACCAACAGCGGACATTATGGCGTGGCGCCTATGGACTTATCGGCCACGCAGTGGACTGCAGAGAAAAATCGTATCAGACAAGAACACATGGCCCGGGGCGAATGTCTGTATTGCGGAACTGTTAGTCACTTCCTCCGCGAATGCCCCGAACGTACTGCCTTGCGGAACAGCCATCTGGCTATGGCAGCCACCGTCAATACGACTGCCGAACCTGACGCTGCCATTCCAAATGAGCAGTCAGAAAACTAGCTGTCCCATACCAACCGGTTGGCACCGATATGGGATGTTCCCCATTGGTTTCGTCGTTTCCCCATTTGCGATTGCCTGCTGTAGTTGGTCGAGGGGTGGAAGAATGTGAATTAGAAGGAGAGCATCTTTTTGTTACAGCTACTCTCCGTAATGGTGACCATTCTATCCAAACTCCTGCAATGATTGACACAGGTGCAACGGGAATTGCATTTATCGACGAAAACTTTGTACGCCAACACAAAGTTCCCTGCTATAGACTAAACCCTCCCCAAGATCTTGAAGTAATCGATGGACAACCCACCGAATCCAGCCAAATCACCGATCTCACCAAGATTTCCTGTCAAATTCACGATAACACCGAAATCTTACCCGCTTTCAACACCAAGTTAGGACACTTCTCGCTGGTTCTCGGGATTCCTTGGCTCCAAAGACATGCTGTCATTACCAATTTTGTCAGTAATTCGGTCTGATTTCAGTGCCCCAACCACCGAAGCCCACTGTTGGCACCTCGAGTGGCATTATAGACAATAGGTATGGTGCCGAAGATGACAAACATGGCAATAGAAACGCCGAAAGGAACTACAATGCCACGCGCGGGCATGGCACCGAAGCCACCGGACGTGGCATCGAACCTCAAATCTAAGTCTCCTGTGATTTGCGTAATCTCCTCGGCTTCCTTGAAGAAACTAATCCGACGAAAGGAATCGGTTCAAATCTTTGCTATGAGCTTGTACGACATCAACAAAGCTCGTGAAATGCCTACACCGAACCCGCAAGACACTGAGCAGGCAGAGCCTCCAGACTATGGGCGATTGAAATCCCTAATCACTTCCGAATATCACTCGTTCCTTCCCCTGTTCTGCGAATCCATTGCAAATAAGTTACCTCCTCACCGCCCCTGCAACCACCTCATTCTCTTGAAAGAGGGATTCGAACCGCCCTTTGGACCACTATATTCCGTTGCCCATCACGAGTTGGAAGCGTGCAAGTAATGGATCGAGGAAAATTTGGATAAGGAATTCATCGAGGTCTCTTCATCCCCGGCTGGTGCCCCGATCCTGTTTGTCAAGAAGGGTGACAGATCATTGCGATTGGTGGTGGATTGCCGAGGCATCAACGAAGGAACTGTCAAAAATCATTACCCCCTTCCGCTGATTTGGGAAACACTGATGCGAATATCGAAGGCTTGGTTTTTCACGAAATTGGATGTTCGTGGAGCGTACAATCTCATTCGAATGGCAGAAGGAGAAGAATGGAAAACCACCTTCCGAACACATTAGGGCCTATTCGAATCATTGGTAATGCCGTTTGGCCTGACCAACGCGCCAGCAGATTTCCAACGATTTATCAACGAAATCTTGGCTCCTTTCCTGGATCACTTTACATCAGCGTACCTAGATGATATATTGATTTCTTCGGATACGATGGAAGAACATACTTGGTATGTCCACCGAGTATTGAAACGACTGATCGATGCCGGCCTCCACCTCAAACTGGAAAAATGCGAATTACACAAAACGGAAGTTAAGTATCTGGGACTAATCATTGGTGCAGATGGCATCAAGATGGATTCGTTCAAAGTTGAAACAGTGAAGGCGTGGCCCCCTCCCGGAAATCTACAAGATGTGCAAGCATTCTTGGGATTCGCAATTTTCTACCGCCGATTCGTCAAAGGATACTCAAAGGTAGTTGAGCCACTGACACGGCTGACAAGAAAAGGCCAGCCGTTCAAGTGGGAGACAAACCAACAGGAATTGTTTGATGGACTGAAAACATCCTTTACAACGGCACCCATTCTGCGTTGGTTTGCTCACGACCGCGACATTGTGGTGGAAACCGACGCCTCTGACATCGTCTCCACGACAGTCTTGTCGCAATATGACGACAAGGGAACCCTACACCCTGTGGCCTTCTTTTCAAAGAAACATTCCCCCGCGGAGTGTAACTATGAAATTTTTGACAAGGAACTGATGGCAATTGTCTGGGCAGTTAAGGAGTGGCGCACAGAGTTGGAATCAGTGGAAAACCCGATATCGGTCTTAATGGATCACAAGAACTTGGAATATTTCATAATGACCAAACTGCTCAACCGCCAGCCTGATTCCATAACCCTCTGCACCAGACCCTTCGGTATTCAGAGCAGGTTTCGTCGGTACAGTAGGTTGTCTTGCCAACTTAATTCCTTGACCCTTAGGTCCTTTGGCGACGGTTCCTCTGACAGTGCTTCCTGTTACCTTGCCTGTTCGTAGGCTTCGTCCTTCTTCCCTTCTTCCCTGACTTCTGCCAGGAATTCCTGCGTCCACTTTCTTTCCAGGAGTGATGACAGCCATGCCAAGGAACAGACGAATGATCGCGTTAAATGGTCCTCAAGTTATTTTTTCCCAAAACCATCGTGATCGGCTGGTTTTCTACCCCCCCCTTTTCAGGGCGGTACTCCAAACGCCTTGACAACGTGTCTGGCTTCCTGTTTTGCGTGCCTGGTCGGTACTAGATTCTGAAGTCAATACCGGCTAGCTCCTGCGCTCATCGTGCTTGACGTAGATTCAAGACTTTGGTTGTTGTGAAGTATTCCAAGTTTTGATGATCCGAATATACCTGAACTTGGTGCGTTGCTCCTCCACAACAGTGCCTCCAATGTTTGAAGGTGTCCACTATCGCTAAGAGTTCCTTGTCGTGGATTTCGTAATTGATTTCCGCAGGCTGGAACTTCCTCGAGTGGAGTGCCACTGGGTGTAGTCAGTTTTCCTCGTCTTTGTGTGACAGGACTGCTCCCAACGCGAAGTCCAAGGCGTCAGTTTTTACGTGAGCTTGGTGTCACGCCTTCCGAGTACTACGATCTACCCTCCACAGACGACTGCCTAGATCTTAGTCAGCGTGGGCTAGAGAATGAAAGGGAGGGCTCTATACCGTGCGAGGGGAGGTCTGGGTTATACGAATCTGGAGTTGAACATTGGCGCTGGGAAGATACTGGGTCATGCCATGGGGGCATGCCACCAATTGAAGAACTGCTTGCACTTGCCGCAGAGGAGTCTCTGTTGCGAGATGGATTCCCCCCTGTCAATACACCTGCATCACACATTGGTCAGTTAACCCAAAGGCTGATAAACGACGCTTTGAGAACACAACTTTCATGGCTTCAGAAAGACCCTCCAGAGACCAGGGAGGAACGGAGACTGCTTCCTGGGATGAGCGGAGTTGAGACGCAATCTGGAGTAGAGGATGGCGAGGTGAACGGCCAGGGACATTTTCTGGCAAAGAAGTATGGATTTATCCAGACTCGGGTTGACGAGTTCCTGAAGCCACACGGTGATGGCTCAGCGCGAGTTACTCACGGGTTGGCTGAAAAGCCAGTAGGTCTTCCACCACTATCACTGGTAGACCGATATCTAATAGTCCTACAGATTGAATATGTGGGCGGGCCACTTGATAAAGTCCTGGAACTCAAGGCACCCGGCCGTCCCATATCGCTCAAGAGAACCGCCCAAAACGCCAAATTGGATAAAGGGCTAGCCTCACGGATTCTCTCACCTGAGAATCATAATACTCGGCAACCAGAGCGTATCCTTCGGGGTGCCACGGGTGGCGTTGCTGGCGGCTCGGAGGCAATGACGGATACACCACGAAAGAAGCGGAAGGACAACTGGCAGGCACGGGGCTGTGTAATCACCTCCGTAACAGACTCCAGTATGCAGTCCCAACAGTTCTCCCAGGCTTCGATTACCATCCCAGAGACACCAATAGGACATCTGCAGTCTTTAAACTCCTCACCTCCGGGTCCGAAGTACCCCTCCACCGCAGAACTGGCAGGAGTATTCTTCCGTGCCACTGAAGAACGGGAAGAGAAACAAAGTACATTTCAAGAGCGATTGCTTGCTGAGATGTGGAAACAGACAACTGCAGTACAAGAAATGGTTCGGATTGTTAAGGAACTGTATGATGGTAGAAGTGCGAGTAGGGATTAGAATGTTGTAAGAATTCGCCATGAGAGGGAGGAGGGCAATTAAATACATTGTAGTCTCGCTACTGCATAAGCAATTGTGAATATTGGTTGCGATATTTGGTACACCCGCCCCAACAGTCGAGGAAATAACTTCTGGCTCCCCTTATATATTGATGCCTTCACAACCATAGAACATCAACAAATCCACATTCCCACTCTCTTCTTGCTGTCATTGCTATATTCAATGACATACGATATGCAGTCACTGTAGATGCAAAAATGCCTTCCGGACGCCACCTGCTTTGGCACTCATCGTCTGGAAGAAATATGACTTGACGCTTTTCGTCTGGAATGCATATGCACTGGCACTGGTCCTGTGAAAGCTAGCATGCCGTGGTAGGAGTTGTCCGGATGCCATATACCTTGACACTCATTGTCAGCCCAGAAGGTTAATGTGGTACCCATCTTCATCTAATACGCATACGCATGGGCCACCTTGCACCTTGCATTGCGAGCGGCATATCGGGCGCAGCAGCCCGCAGGCAAATGCTTTGACACTTGTCTTGAAAAAAAATATCCGTCGTCTGGAAGAACTACGCCCTGCCACTCGCTGTCCGGAAGGCATATGCTGTGGCAGGCGTCGTGCTTACGCCACATGTCGTGACATTCGTCGTCTGGAAGAAATATGCCCTGACACTCTGCGTCTGGAAGAGAAAGTACCCTGGCACTCGTCATCTGGAATGCAGATGCTGTGGCAGGCGTTGTCCAGACGCCACATGCCTTGGCTCGTCGTCCGAAAGACGTATGACCTGGCAGGCGTCGTCACGTCACATGTCATGACATTCGCCGTCTGGAAGAAATATGCCCTGACACTCTGCGTCTGGAAGGGCAAATACCCTGGCACTTGCAGTCCAGAAGGCATATGCTGTAGCAGGTATCGTACGGATGCCACACGTCATGACATTCGTCGTCTGGAAGAAATTTGTCCTGACACTCTGCCTTTGGAAGCGCAAATACCCAGGCACTCGTCGTGCGCAAGGCATATGCAGTGGCACGCGTCGTCCGGATGCCATATACCTTGACACTCATCATAGGGAAGAAAAGGCAACGCATTGACATTCGCCGCCCGGAAGCCTAATGTGGTACCCATCTTTGTCTAGTATGGTATGGACACGCACGCCTGCCTCGCGTTGGGAGCAGCATGTGCACTGACAAGCGTAGTCCGGAAGGTATATGGTGGTATGCGTCGGAAGATATACATTGGCGCACAGCGTTCCGAAGGCAAATGCCTTGACACTCATCGTCTGAAAAAAAATATGCCTTGACACTCTGCATCTAAAAGGCATATACCCTGGTAGGTATCGTCTGGACGCCACATGCCTTGACACTCGTCGTCTGGAAGCATATGCCCTGACACTCTGCATCCGGAAGGCACATTCCCTGACACTCATTGTCCGAAAACCATATGCCATGATAGGCTTCGTCCGGACGCCATTTGCCTTAACACTCGTTGTCGGATCGGAATATACCTACGTGGTCACCCGTCGTCCGGAAGGCATATAACGTGGCAGGAGTTGTCCAGACGACGCCTCTTTCAGTGTGGTGTAAACTCTATTCCCAAGTACCTTATGCTCCCCATTGGCGGAGACTATATCAACAGTGGTTGTTTGAATCCAAAAATCGAGTATCCAGTTGAATGTAGCCCGCGACGACCTGACATCCATCATTTTCCATCGTTCGGTCACGTGTTTTTGGAATACCGACAGGGATCTCAGGCGTGGAAGCCGAAGTTTGCTGCTAGAACACAGCCTGTGCTATTCTGGGACGTAATGTCAGCGTCTTGGGCTGGTTTGATTGAAAGTGCTATTGTTCTTACACGCTTCTGGAATGTTGTATTGCAGCCGCGACACAAACACCAAGGCTCTACATGTCATGAACCTGGCGTGACTGGCTCTTTGGCGCCGGTGCCGGTGCCACTCTCACCCTTGTCGCCCTGTGGCTCATCCTCGTTTCCGCTGCCGCAGCTGCGGTCATCCTCTGTGCTTAGGCACCTCGACCGATCTCCACCATATCGCTCCGGTAGCGATATCCCCGACCGCTGGCCAGTCTAGACCTCTCTGCTTTGTCTCTGTTATGTTACTAGCGTGTCCTTCTCCTGTCATCGTTACGTATGTCATTTCCTGTTCATTATGCTTACGCATCCTTTCTCCTGTCCGCTGCGTTTGTTGTCTCCCATTGATGAAGCTTGCACGTCCTGTTCTCTGTTCCTTACCTTTACTGCTTGTACGTCCTTTCTCATATCCGATACGTTTGTTGTCTCCCATTGATTGAGCTTGCGCGTCCTTCTCCCATGTGCGTTACGAGTATTGTTTTCCCTTGATTAAGATGTACATCAGTCTTCCTTTCCTTTACTGTTACTGCTTGCGCGTCCTTTCTCCTGTTGCCGCGAGTAGAGTGGTGGCCGCGTGGCGGCCGAGTCCGATCATTTGTTTCCTTGGGCGTGACGATTGAGTCATGATGTGGGAACTGTGTCAGTCTTGCGGGCAAGCTGTGATTCCACAGAGGGAAGGAAAAGTATAAAGGAAGGGCGCGGTAGCTAGTCTGGAAATTCTTCTCCATGCAATATATTATCTATACACCTGGACCTACCTTTACTCATCTCCGAGCGGCGTGACGAAACCAGTGCCGGGATCTCGGATCACTTGCGCCGATGACCACCGGGTCATCCGGCAGCGCGACGAAGTAATCCAGGATCACCTACGATGAAAGAAATCGAGATACGATTATCTATCTACCTTGACCTACCTTCACACATCTCTGAGCACCGTGACGAAACCAGCGCCTGGATCTCGGATCACTTGCGCCAATGACCACCAGGTCATCCGGCAGTGTAACGAAGTGATCTGGGATCGCCTGCGACGAACGTTATCGAGATACGCTTATCTATCCACCTTGACCTACCTTCACACATCTCAGAGCAGCATGACGAGAGCAGTGCCGGGATATTAGATCACTCGCACGGAAGACCACCGGGTCGTCCGGCAGGGCGACGAGTGATCCGGGACCACCTATGACGGACCCGCAACACCACCGTGCATACTGGGCCACACCAGAGAGAATGGAACACCGCCACGTATGCTGCACCGGGCGGAACAGGAGACCGCCGTGCATGCTGCCCCGGGCGGAATGGAAGAAGTCCGCGCATGCCGCGCCGAGCAGAATGGAAGAACGCCGCGCATGCCGCACCGGGCAGAATGGAGGACCGCCGCGCACACCGGGACATGCCAGACAGAACGGAACACCTATGCCGCGCCGTGCAGAACGGAACACCGCCGCACATACCGGGCCGCGCCAGACAGAATGGAACACCGCTGCGTATGCCACACCGGACGGAACGGGAGACTGCCGTGCATGTCGCCCCAGGCGGAATGGAAGAACGCCATGTATGCCGCGCCTAGCAGAATGGAAGAACGCCGCGCGTGCCGTGCCGGGCACAACGGAGAACCGCCGCGCACACCGGGCCGCGCCAGACAGAACGTATCACCTATGCCACGCCTCGCAGAACAGAACACCGCTATGCACACCGGACCGCGCCAGAAAGAACGGAACACCGCCGCACATACTGGGCCATTCCAGACAGAACGGAAGACCTCCGCGTATGCTGCACCGGGCAGAACAGAAGACCGCCGCGCATGCCGCACCGAGCGGAACGGAAGACTGCTACGCATGCCGCACCGGGCAGAATGCAAGACCGCAGCACATACCGAAGACGGCACTGGACAGGACGGAAGACTGCCGAGCATGAGGGAAGTCTGCGGCGCATACCATAGGCGACACCGGGCAGGAAGGAAGACGACAACGACGATGCCACACTGGGCAGGAAGGAAGACGACAACGACAATGCCACACCGGGCATGAAGAAAGATGACAACCATGATGCCACGCTGGGCATGAAGGAGGATGACAACCACGATGCCACACCAGGCATGAAGAAAGACAACAACCACGATGCTACGCTGGGCATGAAGGAGGACGAGCACGACGAGTGAGTGGTAATCACTTGTTACAAACAACACCGAGACAAGAGTAGCGATCCGAGATCGCTCAAGAACAATGAGAGAATGATACCGTGCTACAGTAAAGACCATCGGGTGGTAGTAGACGAAGACCGCGTAAGACCTAGCACGGCCGCATGGAAGGCTGAGAACACAACGCCTCGCCAGTGAGAAAGGCACGCCGAGGAGCTACGTTGCCTGTTGAGTCCAAGAAAGAGAACGGAAGTCGGGGTCAGGGTTTTTGACACTACGACATTCTGCGGTGGCAATACTGATAATGTTGGATACTATATAACCCCTTTATAAGTGCATCAACCTCAGACCCAATTACAAAGCGTTCCACCACTAGCAGACACTACAACTGACTACCAACGCACAAACACTCCAGCAGTTCTTTCCACTCTAAACCGAGCGAACCACGACCAAGATCTCTCGCACTCCCAAGATCCCTTGCACCCAGTCAAACGCTAAGATGGGCCCCAAGCAGACCAGTGACCCCAACACTCCGACCAAAACCCACTGGATATTCGAGCAGCTTCGCTTCGTTGACATGAGGGCGAGGTCGCTCTATGCAGAGCAGATCCGGGCACTGATCCACCTCGGCGGATTAACCAATGTCAAAGATTCGAACTGCCTGAGCCTTCAATACTTCATCCTGTTCATGGATGAGACAACTACAAAGCACTTCGCGCAATTCCAGGGGATGTGGACTCATCGCAACGATCCGGAATGGGAATACCAGGAGTGGTGGGGTGCCTTCCTAGCGTTTCTATGGGATTGTTTCGACAAAACCTGAGCGCAGCTAAATGCTGACGCTGCACAGGCACCCACAACTATCGGCGATGAGAATGGCAACGAACTGCCACCGATGTGGCCGCCTACACCAAGCAGTAGAACTGGTGGGGATGGCGGTGAAGGACGCGGGGAACGGGGTGACCATGGGAAAGACATGGAGAAGGGAGCGGGGAAGGAGGAACCAACGAGGTGGTTCCCGCTACAACCATCTCTCGTCCTCCCACCGGCTGGAAAAGGGAAGGGAAGGGTGGAGTTCCTTGGACGACAACCCAGGGAATCTGATGGCGACTCTCACGTCTGTCTGTTCTGGGCAGTCATCATCGACCCTGGCTGCACGGACCGCAGCTCTAGGAGTGGCGTCCATGAAGATTACAATGTTTTCAGCACCGATGTGTGAAAGCACCTCACCAACATCCCTGCCCGCAGCATGTGGGCTCGCTTCGATGTGGTGAAGAGATTCTGCGCGAAGCGCGAGCCCCGTGCCATGTACGGATGCCTTTTGGAGCCACGGCAGTATTCCACCGCAAGAGACGAAACGGCGCCGGCTGAAGTGGAGCAGATGGCAAGAATGTCGGGAGGCATGTACAAGCTGTCACTGCAGGATTCGACATAGCTGTGGAGCGACAACTCGGTGCGGGCATTCTTCTCGCTGTCGACGTACACGCCACTCTGGGTCTTGGTAATCCTCCATCGTGATCCGGTAAGTGGCAGGTGTGACACGCCTCCTCGCGAGGTGCAGACAACGTTTGACGCCGTGGGACGCGTTATCCTCGCCACACGCTTACCGAACGGGGGCGACCAGACCAAGGCCGATCTCCTAGTGTCCATCAACATTATCGGCCGCCAAAAGGCCCAGCATGACTGCCAATCCTGCCGCCTCAAGTTCCTAGCCGGTGAGCTAGGCTTCCGCAATTTCTGCTACCCACATGAAGCAGACTACGTCTCTGGAATTTCGGAAGACGCTCACTGGGTGAAGAAACGGCAATGAAGTCTCATCTTAGACCCCATCGCTGAGGGAGACGACTGCGTTGGCAGCGACGGCAGCGATGGCAGCGACGGTCACTCCCAGAGGAAGTACCCAAGAACCTCTGGTAGCGGCGCCGAGGTTGGGGAGCACCCCAGTGTGAAGGGCGGAGATAGCTCTATGAGCAGTACGGGGGGCCACATAGAATCTGCCAACTCGGGTGATGAGACTGCGCCACCTTGTACGACTGAGGTTCCCTCATGGGAGCCATTCAATCCACCGACACCGAGACGTCGAAATCTCATCCCTAATATGTCGTGGTTCACCAGGACGCGTCGCGCCGCTATGATTGACAAAGCCAAGGATGGAGGTTGGGGCGAGGCTGGGTCAAGAAAAGGGCAGCCAGAATGACGGAGGAGTGGTCAATGCTGCAGGGAGCGTACGTGAGTAGGTGAAAGACATGTCTAGTAGGGCAATTGCACGTTCGGTTGGGCATTCTGCATTTCAGTTTATATTCTGTATTTCTATCATGGCTGGAGGTGTGTGTATTTTGTTATCGGTGCGCAATACGGATACCCCTTGTTACGTCCCTTTGACCCCTTCACAACAATGTAGGTTCCGGTACCACCATATCAACCACTTCATGGAGGTCGTCTGCTTTGCTCTCCACCGCGGTTATCTGAGTTCAATCGCTTGAGTCGTCAGTATCACCTAGATATTGTTTCCTGCATTACGTTGCTTATTCGTTGATGTCCTATTTATTGCAGGTGTTTGTGCCACTGCACCAACCACCACAAAGGTCGTCTGCTTCCCCTCGCAGCGCGCCCATCAATCCTCATCATGTCCAAGACAACGCAGTGCGAGTCGAAGAAAAAGAGGGTAGAGAAGACACAGAAAACTCCGTCGTCGTGGCAGACCGAGGCGCAGAAAACTCCGACTTCTTGGCAGCCAGAACGCCTTGAATTGCCTGCAGTACCTACGGCCAAGTGGCCAAGGACTGCAACCTCTGAAGACAACTGGACGAAGGTCCCCAAGGTGACAAACAGCATCCGTAGAGCAGTATCGGGGCCGTACAAGTCAAGGCAACACCGGCCATAGCAACTCCGGATGTCACATCGGATTCTGCAAGGAGCCCCAGCATCACCACCTCCGCAATGAGGCGGCAGGCTGCACAAAGTCCTCATCCCAATTCATTGGTACCAGCTCCAACATCCTCAGAAGTGCTTTCGGTGGCGTCCAGGACATCCAATGGCAGGCAAAGTGTCATGCACCAAGGTAGTATGCTGCTGGCATTTGTACTCAACATGGTTAAGAGGCTACTGGAGCAGCACACCATGAAGCATCAGCCGTTTCTCTGGGAAGACGAATTTATACGCGTGAGTCGTGAATACTATCCCAGGTGTGGATTTTACCTTTCTTGCTGACCTCAATACAATTTAGCAAATAAATATATTGTGGCCACGAGTATGCGTAGATATGGGTATGCATGTCAAGTTCGACGTTCACAAAAAATCGAACATTGCAGCGGTAATGACTTCCTTCCTCAAAGTACAGTTTGCAGCTTTTAACTCCATGGTATGCATTGTGTATCCAGCTCAAGAATACCCTGACTGGTACACTATCACACATGATTGAAAAGGCACGGTCGAGCATGAGCAAGCTTTATCGCCTACACAAGCTCCCTAACGATGCCGAACAATTAGTTGCCATCAATAATTTGCTTGAGCGCAACACCTTCGCTGTGAGAGATTCTGATCGTGACCTAGCACACGGGGTAGGTGGTTCCTAGCATTCCTGGTGAGTTTGCACAGTTCTCAGTAGGGCTTACCGGCTTCCTAGCCACGAGCAAGCTACTTTCTTGCGGGTCAAATCTCCCGGTTTCTCTACATCAAGTACTTCAAGAGAACCCGAGAGCGCAACCCTGGGCTTTACAATTGGATAATTCAGAGCCCTCCCCCTTCGTTGATCGTTTATGCAACTACAGCATTACATCATGTGCTGCGCGAATGCCAGAATAACAACGGTGCGACGACAGCCAGGACCGCTGGTACTAAACAACCACCTTGGATGTACTTATTCAATATGACAAATGATGGCAGTAAATTGGCATTGGACACTCAGGGAACGAGGCCAACAACATTACAAGCGGTATATACCAAGTTGATGAACACATGGAACGTACTTCCACCTGCATACTGAGACAAAGTGGTTACAACGATCACCGCGGAGCTGTGCAAGCACCTCATCGATGCAAAACCCATGAATGGCACTCTGCCAGTGGTGGACAACACGTCTCCCGAGGAAATCAATGGCGGCATGATGTCGGCACTGATCGCGGAGCCTAAACCGGTGATGCCTCTATATCAGCAGGTGCAGATTCCACTGGCAGTCAACGAAAAATTGATCGACACCAAGGATGGTATTATCCCCGACGACGCCACCAGAGAGGATACTGGTGGGGTGTCGTTTAACGGCTATGACACTGACGAGATTAGGGAGGGTATGGAGGGTGATGATGTGGGGGAGGACGAGGAGTCTGGAGATACGGGGCAGGATGAGGAGTACGGGGATGCGGTGCAGGATGAGGAGTCTGGAGTTGAGAGCGATACATAGCAAGTATGGAATCAACTATGACACAAGTGGAGCGGTTGATGTCTTCTGTAAAAACCGGGATTCTCAGTGCCAAGTTGTAGAATCAAGACAATGCATGGATAATGCAAAGCAATAGTTTGTCAGCAGGTTGAAACTTTCGGACTGGCAGGACCAATACCACAGAGACCAATTGCGCGGCTAAAAAAATGGGTTCCATAGGTTTTTCATTTAATTATTCGTTATTCGCATATGACCTATCAAAATCATGGCGATTGCACCCACCGGTTCCTGTCCACTGTCCAACCTGAAGGCGGCTCATTGTGGCTCCCCCTCCCGCTACCCTTCACCCTGACCTGTTCCCAAGTCTGATACAGCACCCACAATCTCCCTTGCCTGGTCACCCTGTGGTAGGCTGAGTAGCTGTAGTCTGAACCTCCACTGTCGGTTCTCTAACTGTGTGGTTGCAGAACGGGTTCGATAGTTGATAATGATTCATTAATCATGTGCGACCCTATTGGATCATGACAATATTAAACGGGCCCCATAGCTGATGCTGACGCTCCACCGATTGTGTGCAACTCTATTGGATCATGACGATATTATATACAGTTCTTCCCTTTTCGCCGTCCACTGCGACCTTGAGCAGTCTGCCGGCGGCTTGCGGCAACTTCCCCTGCCCCCTTGTGCGGTGAGAAGAGGAATAGAAGGTAAGAAAATAAGGAGAGAGAGAGAGAGAGTGAGAGAGAGAGCAAGAGAGAGAGCGAGCGAGGAAAAGAGAGAATGACAAAGTCGTGCTAGGAAAGATATAAATATGGTGACAAAATCAACAAAGGAGACATAAGAGAAGCTACCGCAACAGTTTGTCGCCCTCCTCCTGCTCCCGCCCCGGTTCTGGTGGCAGCCCTTGCGGTTCCACCTTCGTCGTTCTCAGGAAAACGGGTTCCATAGTATCTGCAACTGGGAGTTCCAGTTTTCTCATTACGAGTGATCCTTCATGCAGAAATTACTAGCGCCTGCAATGCGGTTGGCTCGCTTAATATGAGCGAACCCTTTTTTTTCTCCTATTCTGTTCAAGTACCGGCCTTGACTGCCATAATCATCACCGTCACCTGGTCGCCACCATCCTCAGAGTCGCCATCCTGCTCGTCACCAATCTACTCGGCATTCGACTCTCCATACCACGTGTCGTCATTCTCCGCGTCGCCATCATACTTGCTGCCATCGTACTTGTCGCCATCGTACTCGTCGCATTGTATTGCACAGGTTCCGGGTGATTCTGATACACTGAGAGCTGCGCTAACGACATCAGATAGGTCACCAGCATACTTGTCGTGTCTTTTGTACTCCCAATCTACTCAACTCCAGCGTGCTAACCGCCATCCTCCTCATGGACATTGTACTCGTAACGTCATATTGCACAACTTCCCGAGGTTTCTGCTATATTGAGAGCTGCGGTAACCACATCACAAAGGTCGTCAACATACTCATAGCGTGCTCATCGTATCTTACTCCTTATTGTACTCGACGCCAGCATCCTCAACGCCATCCTCCTCAATAACATAGTGCTCGCCGCGTCCTACACGCTATCATACTCGTGGCCGGGTCCTGACCGCCATTCTGCTCATCGACATCGTACTCGTTGTATGGCACAACCTCGTGCTATTTCCAACACTCTGAGAAACTACGCTAATGTCATGAAGATCACCAACATACTCATCGCATCTTACTCACCATTGTACCCGCTGCCAGGGTCCTGACCACCATCCTCATCAACATCGTAGGTGTCGAATCATGTCATAGTACTCTAGTTGTATGGTACAACTTCCTGAGGGTTCTGACAAACCGAGAGCTGTGCTAACAACGTCACAAAGATCTTCAACGTATTGATCGCATCTTGCCCGTTGTTGTACTCACCGACGGGGTTCTGCCCGCAATCCTTATCAACATCGTGCTCATTGAATCATGTCGTACTACTCGTCGCATCGTTTGGTACAACTTTCCATGGTTTCTGACAAACTGCGAGCTGTGCTAACAACGTCACAAAGATCGCCAACATACTCATCGCATCTTACCCGCCATCGTACTCACCGCCGGGGTGCTGCACGCCATCCACATTAACGTCGTACTCGTCGAATCATGTCATAATACTCGTTACGTCATATGGTACAACTTCCTGCGGTTTCTGACAAACCGAGAGCAGTGCTAACAACGTCACGAAGATCGTCAACATACTCATTGCATCTTACCCGTTGTCGTACTCACCGCCGGGGTCCTGCACGCCATCCACATCAACATCGTACTCGTCTAATCATGTCATAATACTCGTCACGTTGTATGGTACTACTTCCCATGGTTTCTGACAAACCGAGAGCTGTGCTAACGATGTCACAAAGATCACCAACATACTCATCGCATCTTACCCGCTGTCGTACTCACCGCCAGGGTGCTACACGCCTTGCATATCAACATCATACTCGTTGAATCATGTCATAATACTCGTCGTGTCGTATGGTAGAACTTCCCACAGTTTCTCACAAACTGAGAGCTGTACTAACAACGTCACGAAGATCACCAACATACTTATCGCATCTTACCCACTGTCGTACTCACCGCCGAGGTGCTGCACGCTATCCACATCAACATCGTACTTGTTGAATCATGTCATAATACTCGGCGCGTCGTATGGTACAACTTCCCGTGGGTTCTGACAAACCAAGAGCTTTGCTAACATCACGAAGATCACCAACATCCTCATCGCATCTTACCCGCTGTCGTACTCACCACCGGGGTGCTGCACGCCATCCACATTAACATCGTGCTCGTCGAATCATGTCATGATACTCGTCGCGTCGTATGGTACAACTTCCCGTGGTTTCTGACAAACTGAGATCTGTGCTAACAACATCATGATGAACGTCAACATACTCATTGCATCATAATCGCTGTCGTACTCACTGCCAAGGTCCTGCCCTCCATCCAAATCAACATTGTACTCGTCGGATCATGTCGTTGTACCCATCGCGTCGTATGGTTTAACTTCCCATGGTTTCTGACAAACTGAGAGCTGTACTAACAACGTCACGAAGATCGTCAACATACTCATCGCATCATACCCGTGGTCGTACTCGTCACCAGGGTCATGCCCGCCATTCTCCTCATCATCATCATACTCAGTACAACCTCCTGCTGTTTCTGACACTCTGAGAGCTGCGCTAACATCATGAAGATCGCCAACATACTAATCGCATCTTACTCACCGTCGTACTCGCCGGCAGGATCCTGACAGCCATCCTCCGTACCAGTACCACACCTGTCGTGTCTACTCGCCATTGTACTTTTCGCTTCTTACCCGCATCGTACTCGTTTGGTCGCACGTCACAGCTTCCCACTGGTTCGGACACCTTGAGAGCTGCACTAAAGTCACGAGGCTCACCAACATACTCGTCGCGTCTTACTTGCCAGCTTCCAACTGTTAACGCTCATAGTGCTGTGGTAACCACGTCAAAAACCACGTAGGCAGGCGGTGATACTTTTGATCAATGAATGCGTCGATGGGTGCTGGATAGGCCACGATGGATGCGATGCTATGTGCCCGCACTGGGTGCTCTGAGGTTGCGTATATAGCTGTATATTAGATATAATGAATACAACTGGATTGAGTCACTATCCCTAGAACTGCCAAAAACCGCGTGCATCCTTGATTGCGGATGCGATGGATGGTTTCTCTGCGATATTCAGTGCCGTGACAACTGGGTCCGAATGCAATTGCCTTGACAGCTGCGTCTGGACGCGTGGTGCTGTGGCAGGCTCCATCTGGATGCCATCTGCCTTGACACCCTGCGTCCCGAGTGCAGTTGCCATGACACTCCTCATCCGGAAGGCATATGCCGTGGCAGCTGCTGCTGGACATGTTGCACCTTGACAGCTGCATCTGGACACGTGGTGCCGCGGTAGGCTCCGTCCGGATGCCATCTGCTTGACACCCTGCGTCCGTAAGACATGCGCTGCATCCAGAGGGCAATTGCCATGACACTCCTCGTCCAGAAGGCATATGCAGCGGCAGCTACGTCCGGGCTCAGTCGCCATGCCAGTTGTGTCCATACGCACGGTACCCTGGTGCGCTGTGTCCGAACGCAGGCCGCCGTGGTAGCTGCGTTCGGACGTCCAGCACCATGGTAAGCTGTGTTGAGTTAGCGAGGTTGCGTCCAGAACGTCTCGACCATCTGCTGCATCCGGACGCTCTGGACGCAAATTTTTTTTTCCTGATGCATTTAGACTTGGCATCCCTCACAGAAATTGGATCACAAGAATCATGATCCCTTTCAGGTGGAAAAGATTGTGTCCCCCTTTGCAGTCAAGCTCACTATCCCTCAGAAGTGGAAAATCCACGATGTCTTCCATGTATCGTTAATCAAGCCCTTTCGAACCGTGACAAATGCTGTACCCGATCCGTCTCAGGTACTCTGTGAGGTGAACAACATCGAGAACAGCACAGAGTATGAGGTCGATGATGTTATGGCTAGTGCTAAAAAGGGCCGCCATGTACTTTACCTCATAAAGTTGCTTGACTATCCAGATCAATGGGATTGGACAAACGAACGACTCGCCAACTTTTCAGTAGGCAGTCTGGAGAAACATCAAGAGTTCCACCAATGGAACCCAGACGTGCCGAGCGACTACCGGCTGACTGAGGAATGAGACATGTTACACTCGGGTAGGAGTGGCATTGTCATTTGAGCGGTGGTAGGAAGAAGGGGATGGAGGACTTCTTCCACATTTCTGTATTTAGCAGCCTGATAAGTGGGGTTGGAGCTTCAGGGTCGAAGCTTAGAACAGGGGGGATAGTGTCATACCCGGTAGCATTGGTATGACGGCAGAGGATCATTCATGCTCTTGGTGGTCACCAGCCTCTAGCTGGCGGATCCCAAGAAGCTCCGGTAAACAGGAAGCGAGTGGTATTCGGTGAACACGATTGGGAGAGCACCAGAAGGAGATGAGAGTCTAGGTCGTGGGGTCAGGGCTGTGTAATTGGTGTCCACATCAAGGTCTGAATGACCGGCAGATGGTGGGTGTATCGAGCACAGCCTGCCCAGTCCAGGGCGAGAGTCACCGGGCGTGGAGCCCACGCCAAACCTCATTGCCGGTAAAACCGGATTGAGGGGACGTCGCAGAAAGTGTTGCCAAAAGCAGAACTGAATAGCACTCAGCACAATACGAGGCTGACACCGAGGAGCCGGGAAGTGCAAAAGGCTGATGCCGAGGAGTGGGGAAGTGCAAAAGGCTGATGACGACGAGCAAGGAAGTGCAAGAAGCGGACACCGAGGAGCGGAGAAGTGCAAGCAGCTGATGAGGATGAGCAGGGCAGTGCAGACGCCACGGGCAAGGCAGCGGGTGAGTGTAGGAAATGGGGAGAAGTGGGGCCACCTAAGCAGCTGACACAGCTGCAATGACCCCACGCCCTGCAGCGCGCTCACCCCGATTACCTCGCTCGTTGGAGGGCGCCTGCTTCCTCGTCCGAGGCGTGGTTGCACAGGGGTGTTGAGTGGGTCTATAAGGGGGAGTCAGGGTGCTGCATGCTCAGGAGGAGTTGGCGGTGCATGACCACCTTACCGAATTGAACCGAACCCCTTGAGATTATTCTGTTAAAGAAAGCAAGAAAGAAACTGACTGATAGTCTTGATGACTCCCAGCCGTTGAGTGATAGTTTGGAATTAGCCGGTCACGTGCCAAAAAATAATATTCTAATAGTTGCCCTGATGTAAGGCTGGGAGTCTGGAAGGAAAAGTACCCTATATTACGTACATACAAAATGTCCAAGCCCCAACAACAACCCCCGATCCATCGGATAATCAAGACAGAGCCACGAACACCAACACCACAAAACCAATAGAACTCCGGAGACTCCAATCAAAAATATCCCGAAATTAAGGACAACCCCAAGCGACAGAATTATCATTGCATAATTCCAAACACCAATACCATACAACTACAGTTCAATTTCAAACCGTTCCCTGCTATCATCGCCAGTACCTAAGTCCCATGACAAAAGATTCTTGGAAAAAGCTCCAGTGCTTGGGCACTCCTCTTCCCCCTCCTGGGTATCTTTTGGAACTTCATCCCCTGGTATACCATGGCGCTGTATTTTCTTCATGATAAATTTTGCCAAAATAGCAGTTGTACACAATGCCGTAACTCCATCACCATACAAATCCCGGCTCAGTTTTGTTTCAATCGATATTAGCTCGCCAGGACTGTATTGGAAGACTTTTTCCCTCAATATCTGTCGGAGTATCGCAAAATCATCTCTGTGTTCATCTGGATGTGTATGTGCATATCCCCCAGAAGGTGCTCCAGACTCCCAAAGAATCCCTCGAGTATAATTATGGAGTGACATGATATTTGGTGAAACCACATCGCATGTGAATCTGGTGGACTGAAAAGTCCCAGTAGGATTGTACGTCGACTTTAGACACATTACTTCATATTCGTTGGATTCGTCGATGGTGATGAATTTGTGAAGCTGACCTGATAGATTTAGCAGGCAGTTGGAGCTAGAGAATTCAAGATCAGATATGTATTCCTTAATAAAAGAGAGAATTGTATGCACATACAGCCACAGTTCATGCATCTCAGTAGTCCACTCCTTTACTCGGGAAGCCTTAAAATCGAGTGTCATGTTGTGATAGTTGCTCTTGCTGGGTCTTGAACCTTGAAACATTATGGTTCTAATGTCTAAGTTCTTTTCGACTCGTCCGGAATCGCCAACCCTGACGGCATCATGGAAGTCAATATAAATGAGCGAATGAATGAGAAATAAGATTGCGTTCTCAAAAACAATCTCTCGATGGCATAATGTCTCTGATGCCAGATCGGTCTTTGTTACACCTGAACGTTTTGTCCCGAGTACGTAGCTAGATAGAGAAGATCCAGTGGCTGAGGGCGAGGAGGCTGAGGCCGTGGCGAAGGAAAATCAGGGAGTCTAGGTCGGGACAACGGAGCCGGCCGAGGCCGAAGGGCTCTGGATAGATGAAGAAGATTGCAAACGAACGGGGATCTGATAGGAACAGACCGGGCTGAATTCCTGCGGGAAAGATAGCCCCTCGAGCCAGAATCCTGCGGGAGGACGGCCACGTCGGTCCGGCTCATGCGGGAGAATGGCCGCGTCGCCCTCAGCGGAGCAGGGAGATCCTGCGGGACAACACCCGGTTCGCTCCTGAGGGAGGAACCCCGCTCACGGTGCGAGAAGAACAAAGTCTGGACTGACGCAGACCCCGCTCCGGCGCATGAGCACTTCATCTATCTTATCAAACACCCTGACTATGACCAATGAATCCACCCACGTTCCTTCTGAGGTGCAGACACCTCGGGGGAACTCACGTCCGACCCACCCGTATCGCTCCGACAGAGCGTCGGAGGAAAAGCGGTCCGGATCACCACTTCTCACTCGCGCGCCCGCCGATATAAGGGATGAGTTCTCGCCTCGACGAAGAGAAGGAGGATCCTCACCAACACCACCCCCGAAAAACCCACATACAAGATCTAAGATTATTCCGTTGTGAATTCTCGAAAGTAGCCTGATTACCTTTGATTCTCCCTACACTCCGGTTACGATACAACCCCAGTGTCACACTATAATCTTGATCTCAAATCACCTTACTTTCATGACTTGCTTCGACGACACCTACTTCGAAGACCACCTTTATCTCGTCGAACTATCTACCTTCCTGGAACCCAAGACTCAATACTCTCTCGACTACACCTTTCAGTCAATTGACGACGAAATCTCAAAATACGAACAGTGGGATACTTTCATCGACGGACCTATCCCTACACCCTACCTCGAAGGCGACCACGAGCCCTGGAACTGGTATACGCA
>Ga0307516_10001078_pt1 | contig 37955 bp, 36 predicted proteins | sample 19_EM_MG_FD_203310 | JGI IMG/M metagenome (GOLD analysis project Ga0307516, IMG submission 203310) | Populus trichocarpa ectomycorrhiza microbial communities from riparian zone in the Pacific Northwest, United States - 19_EM | ecosystem: Host-associated > Plants > Roots > Unclassified | place... | reverse complement strand
CCGGCGGCGAAACCTGGCTGATGGCTGACTGGGTCGGCGGCAAAGCCCAACGCGTGGAAGAAACCTTGGTTGTCAAGCCGGCAGCCGGCGCCGGCTTCGGCACGGTGACGCAAGCCTCGCGCATGTGGAACTCGGGGCTGTTCATCGAATCCCGCACACCATTCTTCTTCTACCTCTACAAGAACGGAACCGGCGAGCGGGTGCTGAAGGACCTGGACCTGGGCACCGAGAGCCGTACGCCGATCCCGGCCTGGGATTTCGAGGGCCTGAATCTAGTGCAACACCGTCCCTTCGGCCCCGGCTCGCGCGATCGCACCTGGGTGCCGCTGACCAACGTTGGCAAGAACCATTGGGTGATGGAAAGCGAAACGGCCGATGACGGCAGCGGCGCCATCGTGTTGATCAAACCCCGCGTCAACTACTACCTGGACACCGGCAAGGCAGTGCCGCCGGCCAACGGTCTGAAGGCCAGCCCCGGCTTCGTCTCGCTGAGCGAGAAACCGAAGGTCGCGCGCTGAGCACCGGGCAACTCCGCCCAATGACAAAGAGGCCCGTGAGGGCCTCTTTCCATTTGTGCAGACGAGGCGCTCAGCCCGCCGGCGGCTCGCCCGGCCCGTCGCCCTCGTTCCTGTAAGCCCGCCAGCCATCGATCGCATGGCGCATCAGGCTCACCTGGCGAACGAAGCGAGGGCAAGCGGCGCAGATGGCCAGGTGCATGCGCAGGCGCAGGCGGTCAGCCCAGCCCAGGGGCTGGTCTTCGCCCTGCAGCACCAGGTGCGTCGCTTCCCTGCAATCAATCTTCCACGTCATGCCCGACCTCCCGCAGTGCCCACGGCGCTGAACCAGCTGGCTTGGAGGCAGTCTCGCAAGCGCAACCGGGCTCGGTGCAGCAGCACCCACAAGTTGGTCGACGTGATCGACAGTTCCTTACAAATCTCGTCGGTGTCGAGTTCCAGCCACTCGCGCATCATGAAGACGCGGCCCTGGGTGGTGGGCAGTTTTTCGACACAGGCGTCGAGCACGGCCAGGAACTGGCGCTGGCCGCACAGGGCTTCGGGCTGGTCGGCCCAGTCCACGGGCGTTTCCCGCCAGTGGCCGGTCTCGTCGAACATCAGGGCGTCCAGGTCTTCGCCGTCGTCCCGGTCCAGCACCGTGGCCTCGCGGGCATGGCGGCGCAGCTGATCGATCAGCTTGTGCTTCAAGATGCCGACGAGCCAGGTCTTCAAGGCCGAGCCGCCGCCAAAGCTCTGCGGCTTTTCCAGCGCGGCGAGCAAGGTGTCGGACACGGCGTCCTCGGCCCAGGCGTCGTTGCGCAGCTGACTGCGCGCATATCGCAACAACTGGGGTCGCAAAGTTTCGACCTGCTGCGCAAAATCCGTCATGCGGGCGCTTTCTTCAATACGTTGGCCGGCAGTGTAAGGAACTTGGGCTGCCGTCGACCCATGCCTGTCCCGTTCATCAACCTCTCAAGGAGTTTTCAGTCATGACCCAACAACGCCAGATCGTCGCTTCCGCCTTCGCCGCCGTGTTCGCCCTGGGGCTGGCCAGCGCCAGCGCCCACGCCGAAGAAAAGGGCAAGGAGAAATGCTATGGCATCGTCAAGGCGGGCCAGAACGACTGTTCCAACCTGAACGGCAGCCATTCTTGCGCCGGCCAGTCGAAGACCGACATGGACGCCAACGAGTGGAAGTACGTGGCCAAGGGCACCTGCAAGGACCTGAAGGGCTTGTCGGTCGACGAGGCCAAGGCCAAGACCAAGAAGTAAGCCACCAGTCGACAGCACCTGCGCCTCGACCGCATGACCACCGCTGCCCCGCGATCCACGCCGACCCCGGTGGGCATTGGCTGGCGTCAGCCGCACTACCGGGAGTTGCTGGAGCGTCGCCCCGGGCTGGACTTCATCGAGGTTCACTCGGAGAACTTCTTCGCCGAGGGCGGCGCTGCACTGGCCCTGCTTGGCGAAGCGCGGGAGCACTACCCGGTGAGCCTGCACGGCGTGGGGCTGGCGCTGGGGTCGGCAGCGGGGCTGGACCCATGGCACCTGGACCAGCTCGCTGCATTGGTCGAACGTGTGCAGCCCGTGCGGGTGTCAGACCATGCGAGCTTCGCGCGGGTGACGATGCCTGATGGTGGGCCGGTGCTGCATGGCAGCGATCTGCTGCCGATCGCCTTCACCGACGCCTCGCTCGACCTGATGGTGGTCCATGTGCAGCAGGTGCAAGAGCGCCTGAAGCGCCCGCTGCTGGTCGAAAACATCTCGGCCTACCTGCACTGGGAAGACGACCACCTGGCCGAGCCCGAGTTCTTCAACGCCCTGGCCCGGCGCACCGGCTGCGGCTTGCTGCTGGACGTGAACAACCTGGTCGTCAATAGCTTGAACCGTGGTGCGGCCGATGCGGTGGCCGACGCCTGCGCCTGGGTCGACGCCGTCGATCCAGGCATCGTCGGCGAGGTTCACCTGGCCGGCTACAACGACGAAGGCCCGTTGGTGATCGACGACCACGGATCGACGGTGCACGCGCCGGTCTGGCAGGTCTATCGCCATGCGATGCAGCGGCTGGGCCCGTGCCCGACGCTGATCGAGTGGGACACCAACCTGCCGCCTTTCGAGATGCTGTTGGGCGAGGCCCGACGGGCGCTGGAGGCGTCGAAGTGAGCGCCGCCACTGAACAGGCGCGCCAGCAGGCGTTGCTGAGCGCGTTGCGCGCGGCCACGCTTACAGGGCTGCCGGTGGCCGCTGTCGCGCTGCGTGGACGTGCGCCGCAGCCACCTGCCGATCGGCACGCTGGGCTGCAGGCCTACCGCGCCAACGCCCAGGCCATCGCTGAGCGAGCTCTGGCTGCGGCCTACCCGGTGCTGGAGCGGCTGGTCGGTGCAGAAACCATGGCCACATTGGCGCGAGACCTGTGGCGCGACCATCCCCCGACCCGGGGCGACCTGGCCTGGTTCGGGGCCGAACTGGCCGCTCATCTGGCCGCGACCACCGAACTGGCCGATGTGCCGTACCTGACCGACGTGGCGCGGCTCGAGTGGGCCGTGCACCGTGCCCACGCGGTGGCCGATCCCCGCGACGGAGCGCCCGATCTGCAGGCACTGGCGAGCGAAGACCCTGACGCGCTGGGCATGCGTTTCGTCGATGGCAGCGCGTGCATCGCTTCGCCCTGGCCGGTGCTCACCATCTGGCGTGCACACCAGGTGCCTGCCGATGTCGAGCCCGACCTGGGGCCGGCGCGTGAAGCATTGGCGGCCGGACAGGGCGAAGCCGCCTGGGTCTGGCGGCGCGGCCATCGGATCGATGTGGCGGCCTTGACGCCGGCCGAATGTGCATTCAATCAAGACATGCTGGCCGGCCACGCGCTCGGGCCAGCCCTGGCGAGCGTGTCAGCCCGCCATCCTGAATTCAGCTTCGAACACTGGCTGCTGCGCGCACTGCGCGAAGGCTGGCTGGCCGGGCTCCATTCCCTGAATCAAAACACCTGAAGGAGAAGACCGATGTTGACTGCGCCCCCTGTGCTGGCGCGCGCTTGGCTGCGCGTGATGGGCTGGCTCGAAGCCCTGCAACCGTTGGCCTTGCTGGCCGCACGCCTGTACGTGGCCAAGGCCTTTTTCTGGTCCGGCCTGACCAAGATCCGCGACTGGGACACCACGCTGGCGTTGTTCGCCGACGAGTACCACGTCCCCGTGTTGCCACCCGAAGTGGCTGCGGTGGCGGGAACCACCGGCGAGTTGGTGCTGCCGGTGCTGTTGGCCATCGGCCTGGCCGGGCGCTTCAGTGCGATGGGCCTGTTCGTGCTGAACATCGTCGCCGTGCTCAGCCTGCAGGAGATTGCCGACGCCGCGCTGCAGCAGCACATCTTCTGGGGCAGCTTGCTGACCGGGCTGATCCTGTGGGGCCCGGGCAAATGGTCCGTCGACGCAGTGGTCGGGCCTAAGTTCTTGGGCGTGGCGAGAAGGTGATCACCATCGGGGACGGCACGCGGCCGTTCTCGTCGCGCGGCAGCACGCCGGTCTTCTCGACCGCGCGCAGCACCGCGTCGTCCCATTCCTTGACACCGCTGGTCTTGGTGATTTCCCACTTGGTGATCGTGCCGTCGGGCATCACGGTGAGCTTGACCTCGGCCTGCGGGTTGCCGGGCACCTCGAACAGCAGCTGGATGTTGGGCTGGATGCGGGCCTTGATGCGGCCGGCGTAGTTGGCGCTCGGGCCGGCATCGCGCGCGGCGGTGCCAGTGCTGGTGGGCGCACCATTGCCGGCCAGTTGATCGTTCATGCGGCGCAACTGGTCTTGGCGCGCTTTCTCGCGCGTGGCGGCTGCGGCCTGGTCCTGTTTCTGCTGCGCGAGCTTGTCTTTCTCGCGTTCCTTGGCCTCGGCCTTTTCGCGCTCGAGACGCTCTTTCTCGGCGTCCTTCTGGACCTGCTCCTTGCGCTCTTTCTCATCGCGCTGGCGCTTCTCGCGGGCCTTCTGGTCGAGCGCTTCCTTGCGCTCTTGCTCCAGCTTTTCCTGCTTCGCCTTTTCGATGGCGATCTCGGCCTCGCGCTCGGCGGCGGCCGGCTCAGGCGGCGTCACAGCTTTGGGTGGTGGCGGTGGCGCAACCTCGGGCTCGGGGTCGGGTTGAGCGCGCGGTGCAGCGATCTCGGGCACCGCGGCCCACAGCTCTGCTTCCACACCGGCGGGGTCTTCGGTGTGCCAATGCACGCCGAGTGCCAACGCGATGATCAAGCCCGCATGCGCCAGCAGCGACAAGGCGGCGCCCAGGCGCGGGTTGTCGGCGCTCGGCGGGCGCAGTGCGTCGCGCGGAATCGTCAGCGACTTCAGCGGGTGGCGGGGGTCGAACGACGAGGTTGCGCTCACGGGATCCTCAGCCGCAGCGTTGTCCGGCAAAAGGGCAGGGGCGCAGCGGTACGGGATCCGCCAACGTCATGCCCCTTGCTTGACCGACAGGCCCACGCGCTGCACGCCGGCGCGCTGCAGCGCGTCCATCACCTTGACCACGCTCTCGTACTTCACCTGCTTGTCGGCCGAGATGACCACCGGCACGTCGGCCTGGCCCTTTTGCGCTTCGCGCACGCGTGACACCAACTGCGGCAGTGCCACGGCGGTGGGGTCGCCCTTGTCGACCTTGAGCTTGAGCTTTTCGTCCAGCCCGACGACGATCTCGATCACGCTTTGCGGCCGCTGCTTGGCCCGGCCAACGCTGGGCAGATCGACCACCCCAGTCGTGATCAGCGGTGCACTGACCATGAAGATGATCAACAGCACCAGCATCACGTCGATGAATGGGACCATGTTGATCTCGTTCATCGTGCGGCGGCGGCGCACCACCGGACCGCCGCGGGCCATCACTCCAGCCATCTGTGCTGCTCCTGGCGCTTCAGCGCGTCGACGGCGCCGCGGTGGGCGTGCCGACGTTGCGCTGCAGGATGTTCGAGAATTCTTCGGTGAAGCTCTCGAGCTGGATCGCGATGCGGTCGATGTCGCGGGCGAAACGGTTGTAGCCGATCACCGCAGGGATCGCGGCGAACAGGCCGATGGCAGTGGCCACCAGCGATTCGGCAATGCCCGGCGCCACCGTGGCCAACGTCACCTGCTGCAGGTTCGACAGGCCGACGAAGGCATGCATGATCCCCCACACGGTGCCGAACAGGCCGACATAGGGGCTGACCGAGCCGACCGTGCCGAGAAAGCCCAGGTTGCCCTCGATCGAATCGAGTTCGCGGTGCAGGCTGGCGCGCATCGCGCGGCGAGCGCCGTCGAGCTGCGCGCCGGTGTCGAGCCGGCGCTCGCGCAGCTTCAGGAATTCGCGCATGCCGCTGGCGAACAGGCGTTCCATCGGTGCGGTGTCGGCGCTGTTGCTGGCGCTCTGGTACAGATCATTCAGGTTCTTGCCGGACCAGAACTCCTGCTCGAACTGGTCGTTGCGGCTGCGCACCCGGGACAGCCCGGCGAGCTTGGCGAAGATCACCGACCAACTGGCCAGCGACACCAGCAGCAGGCCGGCAACCACCAGCTGCACCACCCAGCTGGCGCCCATGACGAGGGAAACGATGGAAAGATCCTGGTTCATGAGGTGAGGGTGTCGAGGATGTCGGTCGGAATGCGGCAGGGGCGGAAGGTTCCTCGGTCGACGCAGGCGATGCTGATCTCGCCTTCGCACAACAGCCGATCGCCGCACAACGCCTGTTGGGCGACGACCATGCGGGCGCGGCCGATCTGGGCCGGGTCCACCGTGATGGTCAACAGATCATCCAGCCTTGCCGGGCGCAGGTAGCGCAGGCGGGCGTCTGTGACGACGAACATTGCGCCGCTCGTCTCCACCATGGCCTGCTGGCCATGACCAGCACCGCGCAGCCATTCGGTGCGCGCGCGCTCGAAGAACTTCAGGTAATTGGCGTAGAAGACGACGCCGCCAGCGTCGGTGTCTTCCCAGTAGACGCGCAGCGGGAGGGTAAAGCGCACGGCGCGAGGCAAGCTCATGACAACAAGCCGGCGATGATACGCGACGGCCTGTGAGCACCTCCCGGCCCGTCGCGGGCCCGGATCAGGGCCTGGCTTTAGAACTTGGAGTGTTCGTAGACCGGACCCCAGACGGGGTGGCCGGCTTCGGCCTTGCTCAGGCTGAAGCTCGGGTCGGCCGTGCGGGCTGACTTGAAGGCCGTGCTGCAGTCACCAGTGCGGCCGCTGGTGCAGTAGATGAAAGCCAGCGTCTTGTAGGCGGTGGCACGATCCTTCGGCGTGTTCAGTTTCAAACGCAGCGCTTCGTTCAGCGCACGTTCGGCTTCAGGGTACTGGCCCTCGTCGTAGGCCCGCAGGCCCAACAGCAGGTTGCGTTCGGCCGGACGGTCGAATGCGTCGCTGACACTCTTTTCCCCGCCAGGGGCGGCGCAACCTGTCAGCAGGGACAGCAACCCTGTGCAGATCAGAGCGGCGAGTCGAATGGAAATGGTCATTGTTCGAAACGGTGCTTGATGACCACTGGTTGATCGGCAGAGACGGTGACCTGCCGCACCAGCGGCGGAAAGTCGCCGTTTCGAATTGTGATCGTGTGTGAGCCGCCGGGCAAACTGAGGCGATTCATCGGTGGTGCGAGGCCCACGTAGCTGCCGTCCACTTCGATCTGGCCCCAGGGGCTGATCGCCAGTTGGACAGTGCCTGTTGGCAACGGCACCACCGGCTCGGGCTCAACGGCCACCGGCGCGGCCACCGTCGGGCGCTGCTTGCGATCTTTGGCGTTCGCCGTGGCGGGCTTGGGTTTCGGGATTTCTTCGACCGGCGCGGGCACGTCGGCCGGCGCTTGCGTCGCCACGGCCGAGGCGGCGTCAACGGTGACCGCGGCCGCGGATGCAACCGTGTCGGGCACCGGGGCCGGGGTGGCGACTGGCACCGGCGCGGCAGCAACCGGCACCTCCTCAGCGGGCGCCGTATCGCTTGCCCAGGGTTGCCAAGCTTGCAGCACCGCAGCAATGGCAGCCGCGCCTACGCCGAGACCTATCAGGGTCAGGTGGCGGCGGCGCACGGACTCGGGGCTTTCGATCAGGGCCCGAGCCTCGGGCTGTTCCAGCCAGTGACGCAGTTCCATCGACAGGTGACGTGCCGACGGATAACGATCGCTGGGGCTGCGCGACATCGCACGCGCCACGATGGCCGACAGCGAAGCCGGCACTTTCGAGTTGACCTGGCGGGCGAGCGGCGTCGGCGCATTCAGCACCGCGTGGTTGATGTCGTCGATGGTCTGGCCCGTGAATGGGCGTTGACCGGTCAGCAACTCGAACAGCACCACGCCGAGCGAATAGACATCGCAGCGGCGATCGACCGCCTCGGCGCGCAACTGCTCCGGCGCCAGGTAGTAGGGCGAGCCGGCGACAGGGCCCTCGACCGACGGTGTTTCGCGGTGCGCGACACGGGCGATGCCGAAATCGAGCACCTTGGGCTGGCGCCGACCGACCATGAAGATGTTGGCCGGCTTGATGTCGCAGTGCACCACACCTTTGCCGTGGGCATAGGCCAGGGCGTCGGCCACGCGCCGAACGATCTGGGCGGCTTCGATCGGTGTCGGCCGCCAGCCTTCGTGCAGCATGTGGCGCAGGTCGCGGCCACGCAGCGGCTCCATCGCGATGTAGATGCCCTGGTCCGACGGGCCGGCATCGAACACCGTCACGATGTGCGGGTGCGACAGCCGGGCGGCCGCGCGCGCTTCGTTCAGGATCAAGTCATCCAGCGCGCCGAGCGCCTGGGTTTCAATGTGCAAGCGCAGGGTCTTGACCGCCACGGCCCGGGACAGCAGTGGGTCCCACGCCGCGTAGACGGTGCCCAGGCCGCCTTCGCCCAGCACCGCCTTCAAGGCATAACGCCCGACATGGCCGATCACCGGCCGCTTGACGGGCAGGGTCGACGCACCGACTTCGGGGCTCTCCACCGTCTCGGCCGCCTCGGCGCCTTCGCCGTTGGACGAAGCGTCCGGCAAAAGCCCCGCGGTGGCCAACAGATCGTCGGCCACGGTGGCTTCAAAGGCGGCGGCGCTGAAGTCTGACGACGACGCTCGCCGGAACGGGTTCCAACGCATGGACGCAAGCATAGCCAAGGCAATCAGCCGGCAACGGGGGAAATAGTCGGGTTCAAGCGGGGTGGTTAACGGCTTGTCACTGAATCAGCGCTTGTTCGAGGCGAGTGACGGCTTCTTGCAACAGCGGCAAGCTGGTCGCGAAGGACAGGCGCAAATAACGTTCTGCTGCGGCGGGGCCGAAATCCCGCCCGGGAGTCAGTGCCACATGGGCACGTTGCATCAACTGTTCGCACAAAGCCCAACTGCTATCGGCATGGGCGCTGCAATCGGCCCAGGCGTAGAACGCCCCGTCCGGTAGCACGGGCACTGTAAGCCCGAGGGCATTCAACGCGGGCACGACAAAATCACGCCGGGTGCGGAAAGATTCGCGCCGGCGCTCGTACTCGGCCAGCGATTCAGGCTCGAAACAGGCCAGCGCCGCGTGCTGTGCGATGGTGGAAGGGCAGATGTACAGGTTCTGCGCCAGCTTCTCGATCGGCGCCACCAACTCTGGCGGCACGACCAGCCAGCCCAGCCGCCAACCGGTCATCGAAAAGTACTTCGAGAAGCTGTTGACCGAGATGATGTCTTCGCCAAGCGCCAGCGCGCTGTGGCTGAAAGCGCTGTCGTAGCTCAGGCCGAGGTAGATCTCGTCGACGATGCTGACCCCGCCACGCTGGCGGACGGCATTAACGATCCGAGCCAGCTCGGCAGCAGCGATGGAGGTGCCGGTGGGGTTGGAGGGTGAGGCCAGCAGCACCCCGCGGGTTGCGCTGGTCCAGTTGGAAGTGACGCCTTCGGCGCTGAGCTGGAAGCGCGCTTCCGGCCCTGAAGGCACCAGCTTCGCCCGAGCCCCGGTGGCCGCCACGAAATGACGGTTGCAGGGGTAACACGGATCCGGCATCAACACTTCGTCGCCAGGCTCGAACAGCGCCAGGGATGCCAGCTGCAGTGCGGCCGAAGCTCCGGCCGTGACGATGATGCGGCCAGGGTCGACGGCCAAACCGTGGTGTTCGGCGTACCAGCGCGAAATGCGCTCGCGCAGCGGCTTCAGGCCAGTGGCCTCGGTGTATTGGCTGCGGCCCGCTGCGACGGTCGCCTTGGCCGCAGCTTGCACCAGCGGCGGGGCGGTGAAGTCGGGCTCGCCGATGTTCAGGAAGATCATCGGCCGGCCGCCTTGGGCCGGGTCGCAAGCCGGCGACGACGCGAGCTCGCGCGCCGCCTTGGCAAACTCCATCACGTAGAACGGCTCGATGTGATCGAGCCGGGAGCTGAGCTTCATTCCGCTCTCAGCGCCGCGCCGAGCGCGCGGCACTCACCTCGGTCGGTCGCAACTCGGCGGCGGCCTTGTCCAGCACGCCGTTCACGTATTTGTGGCCATCGGTGCCGCCAAAGCTCTTGGCCAGCTCGACCGCCTCGTTGATCGCAACCTTGTAAGGCACGTCCACGCAATTTTTCAGCTCATAGGCGCCGATCAGCAGCACGCCATGCTCGATCGGCGACAGTTCGTTGGTCGGCCGGTCGACATGCTTGGACAGCACGGCGTCCAGAGTGGCTGCGTCGCGGATGCAGCCATGCAGCAGCGCGTCGAAGTGCACCGCATCGCATTTGTCGAAGCCATCTTGCTCGCGCATGTGGGCGTCGATGACGCCGGCTTCGCTGCCCGCGATCAACCATTCGTACAGGCCCTGCAGCGCGATCTCGCGCGACCGGCGGCGGGCGGACTTGGGAGCAACGCGTTTCTTCGGCGCGTCGGTGGCAGGGGTGTTCACAGCAACTCGTCCAGCAGGTTGGCCATTTCAACGGCCACGCGGGCGGCGTCACGGCCCTTGTCAGCGGCGCGGGCCCAGGCCTGCTCTTCGTTTTCGACCGTGAGAATGGCGTTCGCCACGGGGATCTGGTGGTCCAGCGCGACGCGCGAGACGCCCGCGCCGCTTTCGTTCGCCACCAGTTCGAAATGGTAGGTCTCGCCGCGGATGATGCAGCCGAGCGCGATCAGCGCATCGAAGTCTTCGCTGTCAGCCATGGCCTTCAGGGCCACCGGCACCTCGAGCGCCCCGGGAACGGTGACCTGCACGATGTGCTTGTCGGGCACGCCCAGCGCGGCGAGTTCTGCCAGGCAGGCATCGGCCAATGCACGGGTGATCGCGTCGTTGAAGCGGGCACGCACGATGCCGATCGACAGCCCGTCGCCGTCGAGCGGCGCGCTTTGGCCCTGGTCAGCACCTTGCATGGGATTTTCCTTGTTGGTAAGAGATGGGGGCGCTCATTCGGCAGCCATGAAACCGGTGACCTCGAGGCCGTAGCCCGTCATGCTGGGCATGCGGCGCGGGCTGCCGAGCAGGCGCATGCGGGTGATGCCGAGTTCGCGCAGGATCTGGGCGCCGATGCCGTAGGTGCGCAGATCCATGACCGACGAGGTGGTGACCGTGGACTCGGAATCGGGCAGCAGGCCAGCGACCAGTCGGTCGGCCTCGGCTGCACCGCAGTTCAGCAGTACCGCCACGCCGCATTCGCTGGCTTGCAGCTTGGCCAGGGCCTTGGGCAGCGGCCAGGAATGGCCGCAGGTGCCGGTATCCAACAGATCGAGCACCGACAGCGGCTCGTGCACACGCACCAGTACCTCGTCGTCGGCGGTCCACTGGCCCTTGACCAGCGCCAGGTGCACGCCGCCTGAGCGATCGCGGAACACCTGTGCGTTGAAGCTGCCTTGGGCAGTTTGCAGCGGCCGTTCGCCGGCACGCGTGACCAGCGACTCGTTGCGGCTGCGGTAATGGATCAGGTCGGCGATGGTGCCGATCTTCAAGCCATGCTCACGAGCGAAGACCTCCAGGTCCGGCAGGCGGGCCATGGTGCCGTCGTCGTTCATGATTTCGCAGATCACTGCAGCCGGCGACAGGCCGGCCATCGCCGCCATGTCGCACCCCGCTTCGGTATGGCCGGCGCGCATCAGCACACCACCATCCTGCGCCTGCAACGGGAAGATATGGCCGGGCTGGACCAGGTCTGAAGCCTTGGCATCACGCGCCACTGCGGCTTGCACGGTGCGCGCGCGGTCAGCCGCCGAGATGCCCGTGGTCACGCCAGTGGCGGCTTCGATCGACACCGTGAACGCGGTGCCGTGCACTGTGCCATTGCGGCTGGCCATCGGCGTCAGGTGCATCCGCTCGCAGCGCTCGCGTGTCAGCGTCAGGCAGATCAGGCCGCGGCCATGCTTGGCCATGAAGTTGATGGCTTCAGCGCTGACGTGGTCGGCGGCCAGGACCAGGTCGCCTTCGTTTTCGCGGTCTTCCTCATCAACGAGGATCACCATGCGGCCGGCGGCCAGCTCGGCGACCAGCTCGGGAACGGGAGAAATGGGCATCCGAGCATTGTAGGCGGCGGGGTCTTCGCCGCGTAGTCGCGCGGGGCTCAGTCGGCAGGGCGGCGGCGCAACATCAGGCGCAGATCTTCACCGACGAGGTCGACACGGTGGAAGGCGAAGCGCTGGGCTTGTGCGAGCGCGGTCAATGGCCCCAGCGCGGCCATGCTGCGACCTGCGCCGATGAGCATCGGCGCCTGGTAGATCAGCAGCTCGTCGACCCAACCAGCCTGCAGCAGCGCCGCGTTCAGGCGCGCGCCGGCCTCGACGTGAATTTCATTGAGCTCGCGCCGGGTCAGTTCGCTCATCAACGCGTCCAGGTCGACCTGATTGCTCCCGTTGGGGCAGACCAGGATCTCGGCGCCACGGTTCTGCAGCGCTTGCCGGCGTTCGGCATCTGGCTCGGCTGCGACGAACAGCAACGGCGAGGCTGCCTCAAACAATCGTGCGTCGGCAGGCGTGGTCAACCGGGAGTCCGCAACGATGCGCAGCGGCTGGCGCGCGATCGTGTGGCCACGCACGTCCAGCCGGGGGTTGTCAGCCAGGACAGTGCCTGAACCGGTCAGCAAGGCCGACGCCCGCTTGCGCCACGCGTGGCCGTCGTGGCGCGCCGATTCGCCGGTGATCCACTGGCTGACGCCGTTGTCGAGCGCGGTGCGGCCGTCCAGCGAGGCGGCGATCTTCATCCGCACCCATGGCCGCGCGCGTTGCATGCGGCTGAAGAATCCGATGTTCAGTTCACGCGAGGCCGTGGCGGCTGCGTCGTCGGCGAAGTCCACCTGAATGCCGGCGGCACGAAGCCGCGCGTTGCCGCGACCGTTCACCGCCGGATTCGGGTCACCCGCCGCGATGACGACCCGTGCGATGCCGGCGGCCACCAGCGCGTCGCAGCAAGGGGGGGTGCGGCCATGGTGGGAGCAGGGCTCCAGCGTGACGTAGGCGGTGGCGCCCCGAACCGCGAGCCCCTTGGCTTCGGCGTCGCGCAGCGCCATGACCTCGGCATGGGCCGAGCCCACAGTCTGGGTATGCCCTTCACCAATCCACTGGCCATCCGACGCTACCAGCACGCAGCCGACCCGCGGGTTCGGCTCGGTGAGACCGACGGCAGCTTCGGCGAGCGCCAAGGCGCGCTGCATCGGTTCGGGGGGCGTGTGCGTTTCGGCTGCGAAGGGCATGGCCGGACGAGTTTACGGGCGCGCGCCGAATCCCCCGAAAGAGGGTGTCCTCATCACGTTGTGGAGCCCTTCAGGGGGAGAGACGGTCGGGTGTCCGTTGCGAAGAATTGAGCCCAGAACGAACCGCGGCGGACAAGGCAAACCAGCAAGGAGCCTGTACCGCCATCAACAACAGCGCTGTCCCATCAAGGCTTTGAGGAAGGAGCCGGGCCAGCCAGCGAGGAGAGAGCCAAATGTGCAAGCAGCAATTCCGCGGCGCGCAGCGCCGTGTGGGTCAACTTGGGGTGACACTGGTCGAGTCGGTGGTGGCGGTGGGGATCGCCGGGGTGTTGGCGGCGATTGGGGTCCCCTCCATGAGTCAGTTCCACAGTAGGGCCGCGGTGGACGCGCAGGTCCGAGACCTTGGGTCAGCGCTCCGGCGAGCAAGGTCTGAGGCGATGACCCGTGGCGAACTGGTCACGGTGTGTGCCTTGGATCCTGCAAGTGCAACGGCAGCAAGCCCGACTTGCTTGGCAAGCGGCAAGGACTGGAGTGCCGGCTGGATCGTTTTCGTGGACAGGGGGCAACGTGGCGAAGTCGATGACAGTGACTTGGTGATCAGGCTGCAGCAAGCCAGCCCAGGAAGTGGCGGCCTCACTGGGACGCAGCGCTTCATGACCTACCGCGCCACGGGCGAGCTGCTCAGCTTGGCCGCCCACTTTCGTGCATTGCCGCCAGGCCAGCCGGTGATTGACAAGGCTCTGCCAGGATCGGTGCTTGTGTGTGTCAACAAGCCCGGCAAGGCCCGTACGGCAGATGGCGAGCGCTGCCAAGCCTAACCTGCCTGGGCTCCGGCGCTTCGGTGCGCCGTTTGTCGTCGGACCCGTACCGCTTGTCGAGTGGTCCATGCCGGCCCACCGCGGGGCAATGCACAGTCACCACTATGCACAGCCTCCGCCCTCGCCCATTTCCACATCCGGACCCGTGGAAGCACTCGAAACGCATTCAGCGCTTACGTGGTTTCACTCTTGTTGAGCTGCTGATTACCGTGGCGATTGTGGGCATTCTGCTCGCAATTGGGGTACCGGCAATGCAGCAGTTCCTGGCAGAACAGGCGGCGGCTGGGAGCGCGGATGAACTCGCCAACGACCTGCGCTTGGCTCGCGCGGAAGCCCTGAAGCGCGGAATCGACGTTTCAATCTGCTCGAGTACCACCTCGCTTGGAAGCGCGCCTGTTTGTTCAACCCAGGGTGACGACGAATGGGTCAGTGGCTGGCTGATCGTCGATGTGAACGGAAATGTACTTCGCATACAAAACGCCATGCGGGGAGTTGCCAGCGTCGACTCCAGCGCTGCCGCGACGGTCACATTCAGGCCCAACGGTTTGGCGAATTCGAGTGCATCGTTCGTGCTGACCCCTTCTGGGGACGGCGGCACTGCAAGAAATCGAACAGTCAGTGTTGGCATTCAAGGGCGAGTCGCAGTGGTGAAGGGGAGTGGGAGCTGATGAACACCCATCTGATGAATCGGTATCAACGGAAGCGGCAACTTATTGCCGGTATTTCCTTGATTGAAGTGCTGGTGGCGATGTTGGTGGTCTCATTTGGCATCCTGGCGATGAGCGGCTTGCTCGCGAATGCCGGGCGTTATGGCAAAACCAGCGAATTCAGAGGCGTTGCAACGCTCTTGGCCAACGACATCGCAGACCGGATGCGCGCAAACAAACCTGGCGTGGTGAATGGGAGTTACACGCTCACGACGGCCTATTCGTTTGACGCGCCGGCCCCCAATGCGAGCAACGCTTGCACAGAGTTAGCCCCTTGTGCTGTGGACGGTGCGGATCTCGCCGCCAAGGATCTGGTGGATTGGCGACGGGCCATATTCTTCAACCTGCCCGGCGGGGCTGGTTATCTAAGTGTCGATACAACCAATGCCACCAACATGGCCGCAGACGTCTGGGTTGCTTGGATGGATCCTTCTGCCGTAGAGGAGACCACTGCCGGCGCAGACTCAGGTGGTGCTACTCGAGATGAGTGTCCCTCTGCTTTCGTAGGCAATAGCGATCCCAAGCCGCGGTGTGTCTATTTTCGGGTGGGGCTTTGATGGCAATGGCTCGAAAAAATATTTTGCATCAGCGGGGCTTCTCGCTGATCGAATTGATGATCTCGATGGTCATCGGCTTGGTCGTGGTTGGTGCCGTGTTTGCTGCCTACTTGGGCACTAGCACCAGCAGCAGCAGCTCCCGGGCGGTAGCCCAAATGACTGAGGACGCGAGCTTGGCGATGAACGTGTTGCGCAGCCAAATTGCGATGGCGGGTTTCAGCGCGCCTACCGGTATCGATGGTAGCGGAAAGTTTACTAAGAACTATACCGGAATGGCGGTCAATGGATGTTCATCGGAATTCGCGGATACGACCGTCGGTATCGATGCGCTAACTTGCTCAGGTGCTGGTTCTGATTCGATTGCGGTCGAGTTCGAAGCGGATGCTCGAAATAGTGTGGTGTCGAGTTCGGGTGCGCCATTGGACTGTCTTGGGAATGGTATAACGATTGCGGGCAGCTATTATCTCTCGTACAGCCGTTTCTACATCAACGGTGGGAAGCTCTACTGTCGCGGATCTGGTAGCAACACGGCGGATGCGCTGATTGATAATATCGACAGCATGGTGATTCAGTATGGAGTGGCCAATGCGGCTACTCCAAACCAGGTTTCTTACTATTCCCGCGCGAGTGGTATGAATGCAAGTGAGTTTAATCTTGCGATATCGGCACGTGTTTGCCTGATCGTGAAGAGCGAGCGCGAAGTGGCTGATACGGCGGTCCAATATTACGATTGCGATGGTACTGAACAGACGGCGCCTGACAGGCGGTTGTACAAAGCGTTTACTTCCACCATCACCCTTCAGAATCGCATGGGGCTGAACTGAATGAAAAAGTACGCCTCTTCTTGTCCCCGGAGCGCCAATCAGGGCGGTGTCGCATTGATTGTGGCTCTGGTGGTCCTGGTGGTCATTGGGCTTGCGTCGGCTGCGGTCATGCGCGGCGCCCTGAGCAGTGACTTGGTGGCGAATAATGCGCGAGTTCAAACTCTAGCCAATCAGGCTGCCCAAGTGGCGCTCCGGTACTGCGAAGCGCAGCTGGTCGCAGGCACAATCGCACCTCGTCCGGCGGCCACTCCCCTAGAGTGGGAAACCTTCACCAATTGGACCGACTCCGCTATGAAGCATGATGTTCCGGAAGAGTATTTGAAATCGGAGTTGAGTACGTATTGGCCGTCGCAAATGCCACAGTGCATGGCGCAATATTCAACTGCCGGTACCGCGACGACCATCGTTGTAACCGCGCGTGGATTCAGCCCGGACTTCGCGGCGGACACTAACGGTAGCACACTGTCTGGGTCCGTCGCTTGGCTTCAATATATTCTTGCCACTCAATGAGTTGATCAAGGAAAGATCATGTTTTCATCAAAAATGAATATCGCCTTGATGCTTTTGTCGGCCGGTGCAATGCTGTCGAGCGTTGTCTGGGCCGCAGAGCCGGCGCAGATCCCGTTGACAAGCCGGGTCTCTGCCCCGCCTACGGCCAACGCCATGATCACGATCGATGATTCGGGGTCTATGCTTTCAGATTTCATGCCGGAGGGTAATTTTGCCCTCAGCACATGGCCGACGAAAACAATCAATCTGGCAGATGATTGGATTGGTGGCTTCCCAGGGGATCAGCGTAAGACGGTGCCTCCGCCTGGGCTTTCGGGCAATTTTCTGGATGGCGCGGTTACCGGACTAAAGGGTTCGGAGACGCTTTATCAGAAACAATACCGGTCGCCCGACATCAATGCCATCTATTACAACCCCGATCTGAGATATTTGCCGTGGTACAAATCCGATGGCAGTGGCGCTCGTATGGCCAATGCTTCGCCCAGCGCCGCGCGGTGGGATCCTGTAGTCAGTACGGGCACCTTTCAACTCGACAAAAACTATACTGGCTCGGGTGGGCTGACGGCTGTCTGGTACACGGCCTACAATAGCCATACTTCTTCCAGCAAGAAGGACTTTTATCCGGCACTTGTCTATCGTCTGCGGAGCAAGGCGGATCCCACCTTGACAGCGAGTTACGACCGCTATGATTTGAACACTAACGGTGAACATTCGCCAGCCACCAAACATGTGAATCGAACCGACTGCGCAGGGGCCAAGTGCACCCAAGCGGAAGAGCGGCAGAATTTCGCTAACTGGTTTACCTATTACCGGATGCGAGAGTCTCTGACCAAGGCCGCGGTTTCTGAAACCTTGGTGGACTTCAAAGACAAGCTCCGTGTTGGTTGGGCTCGCATCAACAAAATCAACGCCGATAAGATCGACGGAGTCGACTTCACTCGGATCGAAACGAATGCAAAGGGCGGCCCGATTCGCCAGTTGGATTCCACGCGTCTCCCAACCATATTAACGGGAGTGCAAGGCATCACGTCTTGGCCGAGCACGCCGCTTCGGGTTGCATTGAACGAAGTGGGCCGATATTTTGACGTCGGCCAGCGAGGGGATGCTGGTAGCCCATGGCTGACGAATCCGGACCCGAATTCCGGTTCGAAAAAGGTTCTGTCTTGCCGCCGCTCTGTCAATCTGATGATGACGGATGGCTATTACAACGACACCTATACTGCGGCCGGTAATGTTGACAATGCCGATGGTGTCAACTATGTGGGTAAAGATATTTACGGAAATGAAATGAATCCGTATAAATATACGCCTACGCAATACACGGCTGTCTTGCCCTATAAGGATAGTTATTCAAACACCTTGGCGGATATTGCAAGCTATTATTTCAAGCGTGACCTGGATGTCAAGAATGCGCCAAATAAGGTTGCGCCGATTACCGGGGATATCGCTTATTGGCAGCACTTGACTCAATTTATGGTCGGCCTGGGTGTGAAGGGGACGCTTGATTCTTCGTCGCCAGTCGCCAAGGCAGATACGTTGACCAAAATTACCAAGGGCGCGTTGGCTTGGCCCAACCCATGTTCTAGCTGCACGGCGGAAAAAATTGACGATATGTGGCATGCGGCCGTCAATACAGGCGGTGATTTCTACTCAGTTTCGAATGTGACTGAATTGACTACGGCATTGAAGGCGGCGCTCGGCAAAGCCGCCGGCGCCGAAGCCAAGGAGGCGGGTGTGGCAACGGCATCAGCTACCATCGTTGCAAATAACGTCAAGTATGTCCCTAAGTACAAATCCGTCTCATGGTATGGAGACTTGGAATCGTGGACGCTGAACGCAGACGGTGAAACAGAAGGGACGGAGCCGACCTGGAAGGCTTCCGTGCAGTTGCCGGCTCACGGGCTGCGCAATCTATTCACATGGAATGGCACTTCGTCCGTTGAATTCAAATGGGCTTCAATTGGGCTGGCTAATCAGAATATATTGAAGACGGAAGATCTTTTGAACTATGTTCGCGGAGATCCGACCCATGAAATCGGAGTTCCAACGCATTTCAGGGAAAGGACGGGTCAGTATCTTGGCGATTTTGTCAACTCACCGCCTGTGGTGGTCCAAGGTTTGGTGGATCTTGGTTACTCGCCAATTAATTCTTCCTATGTAGACTATGTTGAATTGAAGAAGAAGCGGACTGACTCGCTGATTATGCTTGGAAGCAACGATGGGATTCTTCACGCGTTCCGAGGAAAAGATTTGAAGGAAGTGTATGGATATCTTCCCCAGCAAGGTCTAGCCAAGTTGCCGATCATCGCTTCTATCGACTACGGAACGTCTGCCAGTTATCACACGTTTGTGGTCGATGGACCAGTGAGTGAGACTGATGCATATATCAAGACGCCGGGCAACGGCACCGCAGCCTGGTCCAATATCATTATTGGTAGCATGGGAGCTGGAGGGAAGGCCTTCTTTGCATTGCATATTCCCACCACGACGCCGACCTCTCTGGATTCAAACACACTAATGTGGGAAGTCTCCGGGGCCGCTGACAAAGACGTTGGCTACATGTTCGCCGACTTTGCTGTCGGCAAGGTCAAGGGTGGTGGATGGAAGGCTTTTGTCGGAAACGGCGTCTACAGTACCAATGGCAAAGCCGTGCTGATGGTCGTCAACATGGAAACTGGTGCGATTGAGAAGAAGATCACTGTTGACGCTTCTAGCAACAATGGCTTGATGGGGGTGTCGCTTGTAAAAGACGATGCAACCAAAGAGGTGGTTGCGGCATACGCTGGCGACCTCAAGGGTAATGTTTGGAGGTTTGATTTTGCCGGTGGCAATGCTTCTGATTGGGATGTGGGCTTCAAGGGGAAACCTCTCTTCACGGCCACCGATGCGTCTGGTGTTGCGCAGCCGATAACGGTTCCGCCAGTCTTTGTTCCGCATTCGATCAAAGGTCGAGTGGTTCTCGTTGGGACTGGACGGCTGATCGATTCGGTTGACTCCGATACCACATCGGTGCAGACGTTTTATGGAGTCTGGGACAACGTTAAGATTGGGGATTCATCGCTCAATGCAATTAGCCCGTTTGACACATATCCTATGGATCGCGTCGCGCTGCAGCCCCAAATTGCTTCCACAACACCGCAAACCGGGAAAGCGGGCACTTTCTATGAGGTCACGTCGAATACGGTAAATTGGGAGACACAGTTGGGCTGGTACATGGATTTGCCCTTCTCTGGTCAACGTGTGGTGTACCCATCCATCGTTCTCAATAGCGATTTCGTCCTGATCAGTTCCATCGTGCCAGCTCCGGTTGCTGCCGAATGCGAATCAACAAACGGTCTTGGCTACAACTACATCTTGGGATCGAAGGACGGGGCCGCGGCGACCGTGCCGATCTTTGATACCGATGGCGATGGTGACGTTGATGGCGACGATCTGGTGGTCGCTGGCTTTAAGTCATCAAGCGATGGCCGGGATGCCATATTGACGGATAGTAAGGACGACACAAAGCTGCAGGAGTGCAACACCGAGAATGAGTGCAAGGTAATCAAGCTTCCTGATGACCATCCTCAATGCGACCCTAATACTGAGAGTTGCGCGGTTATCATCAAGGATCGAATCTGGAAGCAGATTGTGTCGCCGCCGACGCCGTGATCAAATGAGGTATTGAATGAAGATCCACATTACCAAGCGCAGGCAGGCTAAAGGCTTCACACTCATCGAAATGATGATCGTGGTGGCCATCGTCGGTATCCTCGCCGCAATCGCATACCCGTCATATGTTGATCAGGTGCGCCGTGGGAAAAGGGCGGATGCGCAAACGGCAATTCTAGAGGTGTCGCAGTTCTTGCAGCGTTACTACATAGCCAAGAGCACCTTCACTGGTGCTGACGCTGACGCAGTTTTTAGCGCTGGAGGGTGGGATCGAATCCCGCGCGATACCGGGCGGACGCAAACCTACACGGTCTCCTTAGAGGAAATAGACACCAGTAACGGTAGGTCCTACAAGATTCGAGCAGAGCCTGCTGATGGGAATGATCCTTGTGGGGACTTGACGCTAACCGACAAGGGCCAGAAGGGTGTCAGTTCTGGGACTGTTGCAGATTGTTGGAAGTGACTGAGAGCAAGGAGCGGCCGAGGTCGCTCTTTTTTGTCTAGATTTCCTTAATCAACCTGCTGAACTCATCCACGTCCTCGAAGCTTCGATAAACCGAAGCAAAGCGGACATAAGCGACTTTGTCCAGCCGCTTGAGTTCACGCATCACGAGCTCGCCGATGCGGGTTGAGGCGATTTCGCGTTGGCCGCTGGCGAGGAGTTTGTCCTGGATGCGTTCGATGGCGGCATCGACTTGCTCGATGCTGACTTGGCGCTTGCGCAACGCCAGGGTCATAGAGGCTCGGAGCTTGGCCGGGTCGAACTCGACCCGTGCGCCGCTGCGCTTGACGATCGCCGGGAGGGCGATCTCGGCGCGTTCGTAGGTGGTGAAGCGCTTGTCGCACTTGGTGCACTTGCGGCGCCGCCGCACCACGTCGCCTTCGTCGGATTCCCGGGTCTCGACGACCTGAGTTTCGACGTGGACGCAGTAGGGGCAGCGCATGGTGCTGTGTCTGATCCAGTGCGGCTAGGCTTGGCCGATTAGCGGTAGACCGGGAAGTCGCGGGTCAGCGCGGCGACCTTCTCGCGCACGCGGGCGATGTTCGCTTCGTCGTGCGGGTTGTCCAGCACATCGGCGATCAGGTTCGAGGTGGCGCGTGCCTGCTCTTCCTTGAAGCCGCGCGTGGTCATCGCCGGGCTGCCCAGGCGAATGCCGCTGGTCACCATCGGCTTTTGCGGGTCGTTCGGGATGCCGTTCTTGTTGCAGGTCATGTGCGCTGCACCCAGGATGGCCTCGGCCTCCTTGCCGGTCAAGTTCTTAGGGCGCAGATCGACCAGCATCACGTGACTTTCGGTGCGGCCGCTGACGATGCGCAGACCGCGCTCAGTCAGCGTATCGGCCAGCACCTTGGCGTTGGCAAGAACCTGTTGCTGGTAGACCTTAAACTCGGGCGAAAGCGCCTCTTTGAAGGCCACCGCCTTGCCGGCGATCACATGCATCAGCGGGCCACCCTGGATGCCCGGGAAGATGGCGCTGTTGATTTTCTTGGCGATCGCCTCGTCGTTCATCAGCACGATGCCGCCACGCGGGCCGCGCAGGCTCTTGTGGGTGGTGGAGGTCACCACGTCCGCATGCGGTACTGGGTTCGGGTAGACGCCAGCGGCAATCAAGCCGGCGTAGTGAGCCATGTCGACCATGAAGATCGCGCCGATGGCCTTGGCGACCTTGGCAAAGCGTTCGAAGTCGATGCGCAGGCTGTAGGCCGAGGCGCCGGCGATGATCAGCTTGGGCTTGTGCTCGTGGGCCAGACGCTCCATTGCGTCGTAGTCGATCGCTTCGTTCGCATCCAGACCGTAGCTGACGACCTTGAACCACTTGCCGCTCATGTTGAGCGCCATGCCGTGGGTCAGGTGGCCGCCTTCGGCCAGGCTCATGCCCATGATGGTGTCGCCGGGCTGCAGCAGGCCGAAAAAGACCGCCTGGTTGGCTTGCGAGCCGGAGTTCGCCTGTACGTTGGCGAACTGGGCGCCGTAGAGCTGTTTCAGTCGGTCGATGGCCAGTTGCTCGACGACGTCGACATACTCGCAGCCACCGTAGTAGCGCTTGCCGGGGTAGCCCTCGGCGTACTTGTTGGTCAGTTGCGAACCCTGCGCGGCCATGACGGCCGGCGAGGTGTAGTTTTCCGAGGCGATGAGCTCGATGTGCTCTTCTTGCCGGCGGTTTTCGGCCTGGATGGCGGCCCAAATATCGGGATCGACATTGGCGATCGTCGATTGCGAGCGGTCGAACATGGGAAGCTTCCTTCAAGTCGGGGCGGTTGCGCCTGCGCAGGCTGTTTCGGCACTTGCGAAACAGGCCAGAGGCTGCCCAGGCGAACGGCTGTTTAGGCAGCAAGGTTGCCACCCCGCGCTTCCCGGTGGTGATCCACCTTGCGGCGACCACCTGAGCCGAGGATTCGGTCGGCGGCGCCCCTATCGCCAGTTGCGCGTCGCAGCTAGTGTATCCCGCGACGGGCCGTGACTTGCGGCACTGGCGACGCGTTGTGCACCATCAGCGGGCAAGAGCCACTTGTTCGTTGTCGGCCGGTTTGGCTTCCTGGCTGGGCGTCTCGGCCCGATTGGTGGCTGCAGCCGCCGAGGCACCTGCGCTCTGTACGGTGGCGGCGACTGCCGGAGTCAGAACGGTCGGCACCGTCACCGGAACCTGCTGTCCGGCCGCCACGCGCACCAGGTGCCGCTGCTCGGCCAGCACCTTTGCGGCATAACCGCCGTCGTCTTCCATGTTGGCGCTGCCCACATAGAACTTCAGGCCGGCCTCCAGGCTGCCGGCACGCGCGATGCATTCCTTCAACACCTGCACGCCCACCCGCAGGTTGGTCACCGGGTCAAAAGCGGTCAACGCGCCGCCGAATGCCTCGTACTTCTGGTTGTGGACGCGGGTCATCACCTGCATCAAGCCTTGCGCGCCCACGGGGCTTTGGGCAAACGGATTGAAGCTGGACTCGATCGCGACGATGGCCAGGATCAGCGTCGGATCCAGGCTTGCGCGCTGCCCAACTTGCCAGGCCTCTTGCACCAGGCGGGCCACCGGCTCCGGCGCGACCCGATAGCGGCGCGACAGCCAGGTGGCCACAGCTGCTTGTTGGCGGTTCAGCCCGGCCGGGTCCGCCGCCAAGGCCTTTGCCAGCGCGGCACTGTCGGCGTCGTCCGGTTCAGCGACGTAGCCGACGATATCCTCGGCGCGTGCGCTGTGCCGTTGCTGCAGCCAATCCAAGGCTTGCTGTTCGACGCTGGCGCGCAGATCGGCGCGGCCGGCCGCAAAGACGCTCAGCGCGACGACCAGCAGGCCAACCAAAGCGAGCATGTTGTGGCTGACCTCCAGCAAGCCGTTGCCAACGTCGCGCAAGAACACGCTGCTCGCTCGACTGGCGGCCTGGGCCATGCGCAGCCACCACTGGGGCTCGTTCATGTCCATCCTTCCTCTCTCACACCAGGCTGGCGGCACGGCGGGCAAAGGCCCGGCCCCGCGCCGAGGGGCTGGTGATAATCGGCTGCCACCTCGCAAAGGTGCGCTGCAAAGGTAGGCGCGCCGGCGGCAGGGCGGGTGTTTACCTTGATTCGGCGCCCCAACGGGTGGCGCGGGTAAACCCTGGTTACGGTTGTTGCGGCGATTCTAAGAAGCCATCAAATAACCAGTCAAGCATATGAAGTCTATGTCTAATTACTTTTTGGTATGAAATATAAGGACTTACGAGGCTTCATGGACGGGCTGGAACGCCTCGGCGAGCTTCGGCGCGTGAGCGATCCGGTATCCCCTCGGCTTGAGATGACGGCGCTGGCGGACCAAGTGCTACGGGCTGCAGGCCCAGCATTGCTGCTGGAAAACGTGCCTGGCTTCAACATGCCGGCGCTGGTCAATTTGTTTGGAACGCCACGCCGCGTGGCTCTTGGCATGGGGGCAAACGATGTCGCCGAATTGCATGACGTCGGCCGGCTGCTGGCGGCGCTGAAAGAGCCAGAACCCCCTAATTCGTTTAGGGAGGCCGGCAAGCTTTGGGACATGGCCAAGGCCGTCTGGGACATGAAACCGGCTCGAGTCAGCTCCCCGCCGTGTCAGGAAGTGGTGATCGAAGGGCCAGACGTCGACCTCGGACGCTGGCCGATCCAGTTCTGCTGGCCGGGGGACGCGGGCCCGCTGATCACCTGGGGTCTGGTCATCACCCGCGGCCCTCGCCAAGTGCCGCGGCCACGGTTGAGGCAGAACCTCGGCATCTACAGGCAGCAGGTCATCGGTCGGCGCCAGGTCATCATGCGATGGCTGGCCCATCGGGGCGGTGCGCTGGACTTTCGCGACTTCGCGCGCGTCAATCCCGGCCAGCCGTTCCCGATCGCGGTGGCGCTGGGCGCCGACCCGGCAACAACGCTCGGCGCCGTCACGCCGGTGCCTGACAGTCTCTCGGAGTACCAGTTCGCCGGTCTGCTGCGCGGCGGCCGGACTGAGGTGGCCGACAGTGCAGTGGGCGAGGGCGACCTGAAGCTGCAAGTGCCGGCGCGGGCCGAGCTGGTACTCGAAGGGCACATCCCTCCAGCTGCCGCCGGCTTCACCGGCCACAGCGAACTGGGTGTGCCGCTGCGCGAGGTCAATGGCTATCTGCATGCGCTGGAGGGCCCGTTTGGCGACCACACCGGCTATTACAACGAGCAGGACTGGTTTCCCGTGTTCGAGCTGAGCCGGCTCACGCACCGGCGCGATCCGATCTTCCACTCCACCTACACGGGCAAACCGCCTGACGAGCCGGCGGTGTTGGGCGTGGCGCTCAACGAAGTCTTCGTCCCGATCCTGCAAAAACAGTTTCCCGAGATCACTGACTTCTACCTGCCGCCTGAAGGCTGCAGCTACCGCCTCGCGGTGATCTCGATCAAGAAGAGCTACCCCGGCCATGCCAAGCGCTTGATGTTCGGCCTGTGGAGCTTTCTGCGCCAGTTCATGTACACCAAGTTCATCATCGTCACCGATGACGACGTGGACATCCGCGACTGGAAGGAAGTGATCTGGGCCATCACCACGCGGATGGACCCGGTGCGCGACACTACCTTGGTCGGAGAGACGCCGATCGACTATCTTGACTTCGCCTCGCCTGTGAGCGGGCTGGGCGGCAAGATGGGACTGGACGCGACCAACAAATGGCCTGGCGAAACGAGCCGCGAATGGGGCCGCACCATCACGATGGACCCGGCTGTTCAGGCGCGCATGGAGGGCATCGTCGAAAGCCTGTTGAAGAAGTGATCGGGGGCGATGCGGCGAGGCCCTTGCGCGACGTACAGTCCCACTGGATGAGCGTGTAAAGACACTTGCCCCGGCCGCGGTGCTGTCGCACACTGACCTCGCCTCTTCGAGGCAACACCCTGTAAGCGCAATTCCAGCGCCTACGGAGCCCCGGCTCACTTCCCTGCCGGAGCCCCACTGAGTGGCATAGCCACTCACAGGCCCCTCCACCCGAAAGGGTCAGGAGGGGCTTCGTCATTGGGGCGTCTGTTTCAGGTGCTCATGCAGCTGTCGGCCACAATGAAGGCCCTCTGAATTTCACCTGCGTGCGCCGCCGATGCCTTTGATGCCGATGCCTAACTTGATGCAGATGGCCACGTCGACACGTGGTCGGCGTTGGCTGCTGGGTTCAGCGGCGTTGGTCGCCTCGGGCATGCTGCTGGCGTGGCTGGTGCTGCCGTTGTGGCTGCGCGGCTTTGCTCAAGACAAAGTGTCGGCGCTATTGGGCCGCAGCGTGACCATCGAGGCGCTGCACATCAACCCATTGACGCTGACTGTCGGTGTCGACGGCTTGGTCATCGGCGGGCCCGCTAACGAGTCAAATGCTGCCGACAAGCCGCTGCTGCGCCTGGCCCACGGCGAGGTGAATGCCGAGCTGGTCAGCCTGTGGCGGCGCGCTCCTGTGGTGGGGGCCATCGAGTTGCAATCGCCGGAGGTGAATGTCGCGCGGCTGGCCAACGGCCGCTACGACATCGACGACCTGCTGACCCGCTTCAACCAGCCTTCGGCACCAGCGCAGGAGCCGCAACGCTTCGCGCTCTACAACCTTCGCATCGCAGGCGGCCGCATTCGTTTCGACGACCGGCCGAAGGGGCGAGTGCATGAGGTGACGCACATCGAGTTGGGCGTGCCATTCCTATCGAACCTCGACGACGCCGTCGACGTCAAGGTCGAGCCCCACCTGTCTTTCCGGACCGACGACACGAGCTTTGACACCGGCGCGCAAGCCACGATCTTCTCTGCCGAACGGGCGGGGATCTTCACGCTGAAGACGGGCGACATCGACCTCAGCGATTGGCTGCCTTATCTGCCTGCCGAGTTGCCGGTGCGCCCGGTCGCAGGTGCGGTGGCCCTGGATTTGACGCTGCAGTTCAAGGCACCGGCCAACGGCGTCTCCGATATGGGGCTTCGCGGCGGCGTGCGTGCCAAGTCGATCCGGCTGGAGGATGCTGCCCATGCGCCCTTGGCAGAGCTGGGCTCGTTGACGCTGCAGATCGCTGACCTGCAGCCGCTGCGTCGTCGCGCGTCACTCAGCGCGGTCGATGTCGATGGGCTGGTGCTGCATGTTTCGCGGGATGCGCAAGGCCGCTTCAACCTGCCGTCATCCAGCGCGCCAACCGCCAATGCGGAGCCAGACCCAAGCAGCCCTTGGCAACTGGCATTGACCAAGCTGGTGGTGCATGACACCAAGATTCAGTGGCATGACGAGGCGGTGAAGCCCGCGGCGCAATGGACAACCGAAGCGCTGCAATTGCAACTCGACAACCTGCGCTGGCCCCCCGCAGAAGGCGCAACGCCGGCACGGCTGAGCGCGACCGCGAGTCTCTCGAATGCTGCCGCGGCACCCGCCGCCGGAGCTTCTGCGCCGCGGTGGAAGCTGGAAGGTGAATGGACGGCCGCCGCCGGTCAGCTTCGCGTGCGCGGTGACGATTGGCCACTGGCCTGGTCGGCACCGTACACCCAGGCGCTGCTGAAGCCGCGGCTGCAGGGCCGCCTGGGCTTCGAGGCCACAGCCAAGTGGCAAGGCGAACCGGGTGCGCAGATGCCGGTGCTGCAACTGGCCGACTTGCATGTGGTGGACTTTGCGGCTGCCGAGTCTGGTGAGCGCCAGCCCTCGGCCGCGTGGAAGCAATTGCGCTTGACCGATCTGGAAATCGATCCGGCGCAGCGCACAGTCACCTTGGGCCACTTGGCCTGGGACCAGCCAGCTGTCCGTGCGCGCCGCAACGCGGCCGGCGAGGTCGACCTGACGCAGTGGTGGACCGCGCCGCCGTCCGCGACGACTGCGCCCACGACCGCGCCCACGCCTGCCGACGCGCCAGCTTCTGCGCCCTGGCAGGTGCGCTTGCAAGAGGCTGCGGTGGACGGCGGCCGGCTCAGTTGGCGCGACGCCGCTGCGCAGAGCGTCGAACCGGTTGCGCTGGATCTGCAGCGCCTGAAGCTGAGCGTGCAGGCCTGGCAATGGCCCGCCACTGCAGGCTCGACCTCGCGCTGGCAGGTCAGTGCCCAAGTGCCCGGCACCGGCGGCAGTGCGCCGGCGGGCACGATCAGCTTCCAAGGGGACGTGGGTCTTGCACCGTTGGCGTGGCAGGGCACGGCCAGCCTTGTCCGGTTTCCCTTGCAGGGGATAGCGGCCTACGCTGGCCCATCGCTGCCGGTCACGGTTGGCCGGGCGGATCTGGGCTGGGCCGGTCAGGTGTCCGGCGGCTGGGCGCCCGAAGGCCTGAGCCTTGCGCTCAAAGGCGAGGGCCGGTTGACAGACCTGCGGCTGTACCCCCGCGGTGCCGCCGGCGCAGGCGCCGACGAACTGCTCAGCTGGCAATCGCTCGAGCTGCCGGCGTTGCAGGTCGCGTTGAGCCCGGGCAAGCGCCCGCGTGTCGAGGTTGGCGAAGCCAGGCTGAACGACTTCTACGCCCAGTTGATGGTCAGCGAGGCCGGCCGCTTCAACCTGACCGACCTGAACGCAGCACCAGTCGCAGCGGCACCGGAACCCGCCGCGTCGGCGGTGCCTGCCACCACCTCTGCCAGTGCCGAATTTCCTCTGGACCTCGTGGTGGGCGGGGTGCTGTTGAAGAACGGCCGAGTCGATTTTTCAGACCACTTCGTGCGGCCCAACTACAGCGCGGCATTGTCCGAGCTCAGCGGCAGGATGGGCGGGTTTCGCAGCGGCAGCCGCGAGACAGCGACGCTGGACTTGCGCGGCCGCGTCGCCGGCACGGCGCAGCTGGAGGTGCGCGGTGCGCTGAATCCGACCGCGCGGCCGCTGGCGATGGACATACAAGCACGAGCGACCGACCTGGAGCTGGCGCCGCTGTCGCCGTATGCCGCCAAGTACGCGGGTTATGCCATCGAACGCGGCAAGCTGACGATGGACGTGAGCTACCGCATCGGCGCCGATGGCCGGCTTGACGCCTCCAACCAGATCGTGCTGAACCAGCTGACTTTCGGCGAGCGCATCGAGAGTCCCGACGCCACCAAGCTGCCGGTGCTGCTGGCCGTGGCCTTGCTGAAGGACCGTGACGGCGTGATCGACTTGAACCTGCCGGTCGGCGGCTCGCTCAACGACCCGGACTTCAGCATCGGCGGCATCGTGGTGAAGCTGATCGGCAACCTGTTGGCCAAGGCGGTGACGGCGCCGTTCGCGCTGTTGTCCGGTGGTGGCAGCGAAGACCTGAGCGCGGTCGAGTTCCAGCCCGGCAGTGTGCGCCTGGCGGACGCCGCCGCACCTGTGCTCGACAAGGTGGCAAAGGCATTGACCGATCGACCGAGCCTGCGTCTCACGGTCACGGCATCGGCTGACCCGCAGGGTGAGCGCGAAGCGATGCAAGCCGTGTGGCTGGACGAGCGCCTGGCTGCCGAGCTGCACAAGGACAAGCTGCGCGCCGGCGAGACGCTGGACGCCCCTGGCGGGACGGCCACGGTCGCGTTGCCGCCAGAAGAGCGCGACCGCCTGGTGCGCCGGCTGTACAGCGAGGCCAAGCTGCCGAACAAGCCGCGCAACCTGGTCGGGCTGGCCAAGGACATCCCGGTCGGCGAGATGGAGGCCCTGTTGCGCGCATCGCATGTCGTCAGCACGGACAATGCCCGCGAACTGGCCTTGCAGCGAGGCCTGGTGGTGCGCGATGCGCTGATCGCCAAGGGGCTGCCCGGCGAGCGCTTGTTCCTGGCAGCGCCCAAGCTGCAACCGGCCGGCGAAGACGACGGACACTTGAGTGCGCGCGTGCAGTTGAGCCTGGAAACCCATTGACGCCGTAAGGATCCGACCCTCGTCGCCGACAGACTTGGCAATCAAGGAAACACCAACATGAGCACGACTGAAACCATCACCCTCGCCGGCGGCTGCTTCTGGTGCCTGGAGGCGGTTTACGAACAGGTGCGAGGCGTGGTCGCCGTTGAATCGGGCTACAGCAACGGGCAGATGCTGAACCCGAGCTATGAACAGGTGTGCGGTGGCGAAACGGGCCATGCCGAGGTGGTGAAGATCGAGTTCGACCCCGCGGTGGTGACCCTGCGCGAGCTGCTGGAGGTGTTCTTCAGCATCCATGATCCGACGACCCGCAATCGCCAGGGCAACGACGTCGGGCCGCAGTACCGCTCAGGCATCTACACCCACAACGAGGCTCAGGCCGCGGTGGCACGCGAGGTGCTGGCCGAGGTCAACGCCGCCACGGGCCATCGCGCGGTCACCGAGCTGGCGCCGGTCGACAACTATTGGCGGGCCGAGGCCTATCACCAGCACTACTTCGTCCAGCACCCGGGCCAGGGTTATTGCGCTGTCGTCGTGGCGCCCAAGGTCGAGAAGTTTCGCCACAGCTTCACCCGGCTGATGAAGGCGGCGTAGCGCCGCCGGGCCTCGCGTCCGGCGCCGTGCAGTCCTAGCGCAAACCCTGGCTGCGCCGTCCGGGCGAGGTGTGTGGCCGCGGCGGCACCGCCGCTACACTGAATGCAGGGTGCCACGCCCGCCACGAACCAGCTGCCGCCTGCTGTTCATGACCGATGCCCTTCCGGCTACCGAACCTGACGTGCAAGCGTTGCTCTGCGCCGCCGCGCGCCTGGGCCGGGTCTGGCACGACACGGTGGCCGGAACCGAGGGTTGGGACGACGCCATCTTCCGGATGCTCGGGCTGAACCCGGCGCAAGGCGTGCCCGCGGAAGGCTTGTTCGGCCGACTGCACCCACAAGACGCCAAGCCGGTGCGCGAAGCCTGGCCGGGCCTGGCCCGACCCACTGACAACGCCACACCAGCCGCCCTGCGCTGCCGCATCCTGCGGCCGGATGGCGTGGTGCGCCACCTGCAATTGCTGGACGCGACGCCGGCAGCCGAGGGCGCATCCCCACGCCCGCTGCGGTGGACGCTGGTGATCGACGACACCGATGCCGTGGATGCCTACCGCGCGCAATGGGAAGACGAAAGCATCATCGGCCGCGCCTTGACGATGGCCGGCATCTCGCTGTGGCAGATCGACCTGTCGGCCCAACGGGTGTTCTACAACCATCAGGGCCTTCGCATCCTCGGTGTCGACAGGCAGCCGCAAGGTGTGCGCCTGGCCGATGTGCGTGAGGCCATCCACCCCGAAGACCGCGGTCTGATCGAGCGGGCGGCCGAAGAGGCGATGAGAACCGACCGGCTGGTCGATGCGGTGGCGCGCTACCGCGATTCGGCCGGTGAGTACAAGCACTTGCTGACACGCCGCTACCGTGTGCGCGACGAGCACGGCCGCACGGTCGCGCTGCGTGGCATGTCGATCGAAGTGAGCGAGTTGGTGCGCGAGCGCGAACGCTCGCTGTCGCTGCTCGAGCGCATGCAGATGGTGGCCGAGACGATCGGCGTGGGTTTCTGGTGGCGCGACCTGGATGCGGGCATCTTCGAGTGGGACGAGCAGATGTACCGCATGCACCACCGCCAGCTTGAAGAAGGCCCGCCCAGCCTGGACGAGTGGATCAGCCGCCATGTGCACCCGGCCGACCGCGGCTGGATGGCGGCGAGGCAGGAAGTGCACTACCACCAGTGGACGCCGGCATCGGACGTGACCTTCCGTACCCTGGCGCCGGATGGCAGCGAACGCTGGATCCAGTCGTGGACACGCCGGCTGATGCGGCACGGGCACCGCGTGTCGCTCGGCATTCATGTCGACATCACCGAGCGCCGGCGCGCCGAGCAGCGCGCCGAACTGGAGCGGCAGCGCGACCAGTTCGCGATCGAAGCCGCCGGCATCGGCGTGTGGGAGCGCCGCGCGCCGGACGGCATGCCGATCTACTGGAGCCCGACGATGTACCGGCTGCGCGGCCTGGATGTTGACGACCCGCGTCCGTTGCAGGACATCGTCGACGCCACGATGAACCCCTCGGACGATGCCGAGGCCATGCGCCGGCTGCAGCATTGCATTGCGACCGGCGATCGATTTGCGTTCGAGTTCGAAGTCACCTGGCCGGACGGGACGGTGCGCTGGCTCACATCGACCGGACGAGCGGTGCGGGATGCCCATGGCAACGCGGTGGTGGTGGCTGGCGTCAATGTCGACATCACCGAGCGGCGCCGAATGGAGCAACTCGCCCGCGAGCGCGACCGGGCCCAGCAGGCGAGTGCCGCCAAGTCCGAGTTGATGGCACGCGTCAGCCATGAGTTGCGCACGCCGATGAACGCGGTGCTGGGCTTCGCCGACCTGATGGCCCACGACGCAGCACTGCCGGCGGCGCAGGCCGAACGCCTGAGCCGCATCCGCTCGGCAGGCACCCATCTGCTCGGCCTGATCGACGACCTGCTGGAGATCTCGCGTGCCGACCAAGGTGGCCGTGCGGTGGACATGCAGGTGGTGCCGCTGGCCGATGTGCTGCAGGACGCCTTGCCCTGGGTCGCGACGCTGGCGGCGGATTCGGGCGTCGAAGTGGTGGCCGGCGATGTGGCGCCCGATGCGGCTGTGCTGGCCGACCGGCGCAGGCTCGGCCAGGTGCTGATCAACCTGTTGACCAACGGCATCAAGTACAACCAGCCGGGTGGCCGCGTCTGGCTCGATTTGCGGCCGATGCAACTGGCTGATCGAGCGGCCTGGGAACTGGCCGTACACGACGATGGCCGGGGGCTCTCGCCCGAGCAGCTACAGCGTTTGTTCGAGCCCTTCAATCGCCTGGGGGCCGAGCGCGAGGGCATTCCAGGCACCGGCATCGGCCTGAGCATCGTGCAGCAGCTGGTTGCCGGCATGGGGGGTGAACTGTCGGTCGAGAGCCAACTGGGGGAGGGCAGCCGCTTTACCGTGCGTCTGCCAGCCGCTGGTCTTGAGCCACCCGCCGCTGCCGTCACCGCGGCTGAAGTGCAGCAGCCGTCCGGATCGGCCGATGCGGCCACAGACGCCGCGCCCGCCAGTGCGGCGCCAACGCTGCGGGTGCTCTACATCGAAGACAACCCGGTCAACGAGATGCTGGTGCGCGAGATGCTGAGCCTGCGGCCCGGCATCGTGCTGGACAGTGCGCCCGACGGCGGCAGCGGGATCCAACAGGCCCTGGCCAGCGTGCCGGACCTGATCCTGCTCGATCTGCAACTGCCCGACATCAACGGCATCGAGGTCATGAAGCGCCTGCGGCCCGAGCCGTCGCTGTCGAGCTGCCGTTTCGTGGCACTGTCGGCCAATGCGATGCCCGAGGACGTGTCGCAAGCCTTGGCAGCAGGCTTCAATGAGTACTGGACCAAGCCCTTGAACCTGCAGCAGTTCCTGGCCGACATGGACGCGCTGGCCAAGCGCCTGGGCCGGGCTTGAACAGGTCAGGGCGCCAGACGCTCGCGCAGCCACACCCCATCGGCCAGCCGGTAGCTCAGTCGGTCGTGCAGGCGGGACTTGCGGCCCTGCCAGAACTCCCAACGGTCGGGGTTGAGGCGATAGCCGCCCCAATGCGGTGGCCGCGGCGGGTTCAGCCCGTGCTGTGCCGCAGCCTTCGCGGCATTGGCCACCAGCACGGCACGTGAACCGATCACCTGGCTCTGCGGCGACGCCCAGGCACCCAGCCGGGAGTCCAGCGGGCGAGAGCGGTAGTAGGCATCCGACTCCTGTTCGCTGACCTTGTCGACCCGGCCTTCGATGCGCACCACGCGTTCCAGCTCCACCCAGTGGAACTGCAGCGCTGCAAAAGCGTTGCCGGCCAGCTCGTGGCCCTTGCGGCTGTCGTAGTTGGTGTACCAGACAACGCCTTGTGCGTCGAAACCCTTGATCAGAACGATTCGGGTCGATGGCCGGCTATCGGCGCCGACAGTGGCCAGCGTCATCGCATTCGGTTCGGGGACTTTGGCGGTGATGGCTTCGTTGAGCCAGTGGGAAAACTGCTGCCAAGGCTCGGCGGCCGAAGCCGATTCGTCGAGCTCGGCACGCTCATAGCTTTTTCTCAAAGCGGCCAGATCATCCATGGCTTGCAGTGTAGGGGCTAGGCCTTAGGTGATCGTCCCACTGGAACCGGCGACCCATCGCTCCCATCCTAGTGTCCTGTCCCACCAATAGCTGCCATTGAGATTCGACCAGATGGTGATGATCGTGCGTTCGGACGGCTGGGCAGATACCCAGCGTATCTGCCCTGATGGCCGGCCTCGTCGCAATGACAGCTATTGGTGGGACAGGACACTGAGGTCACCACAACAACTTGCGTTTGGGCGGCGCCTGGAGAGGCGCCGAGGGGACGGACCAAAAAATGAAAACGCCACCCACCATCATCGTGCTGGGCGCCGGGCGGGGTAGCCGCTACACCGGTGCGCGGCACAAGCTTGCCGAGCCCTTGGCCAGCAGTGACAGCAGCGGCGACAGTGTGCTCGGCCGCACCGTGCGCAATGCACTGGCCACCGGCCTGCCCGTGCTGGTAGTGACCACTGCCCGCTTCGCCGACGAGGTGGCTGGCCTGGTGGCCAAGCGCGACATCGTGGTGTTGGGCGAAGGCGGCATGCCATTGGGCGGCATGGGTGATTCGATCGCCGCTGGCGTGGCAACTCGCCCGGGCGCCGGGGGCTGGCTGGTGATGCCGGCCGACATGCCGCTGGTGCGCCCGGCGACGATGTCTGCAGTGGCGGCCGGTCTCGGCCCTCACCCAGTGGCTTACGCGCAATACCAGGGCCGGCGAGGCCACCCGGTGGCGTTTGGCGGCGAGCTGTTTTCAGAGCTGGTGCGCCTGAGCGGCGAAGAGGGCGCGCGCCGCATCCTGGCCCGCTTCCCCGGCCAGGCGGTGGAGGTCGACGACCCCGGCGTGTTGCTGGACATGGACACCGAAGCGGATCTCGCCAGCCTGCGGGCCCACCTGGCCAGCGCCAACGCATCGCCGGCCGGACCGTAAAGGTCTTTGCTCAGTCGCCTGCCAGGCGCATCAGGCGTTCCACCTCGCGGTCGCGGATGCCGCGGCGGCGAAGTTCCAACGCGGTTTCACGCAGATAGTCCAGCGTCGTGCCATAGCGGCCACGCGCGTGGGCCAGGATGTGCTGCATCTGCGAGTCGCCGAGCCGGCCGGTGTGGCCCGGGCTGCTGCGGTGCAGGGTGAACGCCAATGCATTGACGTTGCCGCGCGGCGTGCGACAGGCCAGCCACCGTGGGTCGTAAACACCGGTCGGCATCTCACGCAGCCACAGTTGCCGCAGCTCGGCTTCTGCACGCTCGACCGGCACGCGAAACACTGCGCCGTGGCAAGAGCCGCCAGCCATCAGGGCGAACACCAGCCCCGGCTGCGCTGGCGTGCCGCGGTTGACCCGCGAGCGCATGCGGAACGCGCGGTGCCAGCCATGCACCTGCGCCGGCACCTCGGCGTCGGTTTCGAACTCTCGCCGCCACAGCAGCGATCCATAGCCAAAGATCCACAGCGCCTCGCTGCCGCCCCACTCATGAAGGGTGCGTTCAAGCAACGGGGCTGGGTCACGCAGCGTCAGCGCTTCATGCTCCATCCTGCCAATCTATCAGCCTGCCCGCGAAGCCGACACAGGTTTCCAACTTGGTTTGACCATGTAACCAAGTTACCTGATAATCTTCCCATGAGTTACATCACATGGATTCTCTTCCGCTGTCTGCCATGAACACCTTGAACACCGTTCTGGCCCAGGTCACACAACGCATCCGCGAGCGCAGTGCCGGCACGCGCGGCGCCTACCTGAAACGGGTCGACGCACTGCGCCAACGGCCGCGCGGATCAGACCGCATGGGCTGTGCCAACGTGGCACACGCTTTCGCCGCGATGCCAAGCGAAGACAAGCTGCGTATCGTCGCCGAAAAGGCGCCGCACATTGGCATCGTCACCGCCTACAACGACATGTTGTCGGCGCACCAGCCGTACGAGGGCTACCCGGCGCAGATCCGCGCGACGGCGCACCGCTTGGGCGCCACTGCGCAAGTCGCCGGCGGCGTGCCCGCGATGTGCGACGGCGTCACGCAAGGCTACGCCGGCATGGAGCTCAGCCTGTTCTCACGCGACACCATCGCGATGGGCACGGCGATCGCGCTGTCGCACGACGTGTTCGACGCGGCGCTGCTGCTGGGCATTTGCGACAAGATCGTGCCGGGCCTGTTGATCGGCGCGCTGCACTTCGGCCATCTGCCCTGCGTGTTCGTGCCGGCCGGGCCGATGGGCTCGGGCCTGTCGAACAATGACAAGGCCAAGGTGCGCGAGCAGGCCGCGCAAGGCCTGGTCGGCCGTGGTGAGCTGCTGCAAGCCGAACAGGCGGCGTACCACTCTGCTGGTACCTGCACGTTCTACGGCACGGCCAACTCGAACCAGATGCTGCTGGAGGCGATGGGCCTGCACGTGCCCGGTGCCGCCTTCATCCACCCACACGCACCATTGCGCAGCGCGTTGACCGACGAGGCCGTCGCCACCGTGCTGAGCCTGCGCGCCGGCCGGCGCGATTTGCCGATCGGCCACCTGGTCGACGAGCGCAGCATCGTCAACGCGATGGTCGCCTTGCTGGCCACCGGGGGCTCCACCAACCACCTGATCCATTGGGTGGCGGTGGCGCGCGCGGCCGGCATCCTGATCGACTGGAACGACTTCTCCGAGTTGTCGTCGGTGGTGCCGCTGCTGGCGCGCGTCTATCCGAATGGCAGCGCCGACGTGAACCAGTTCCAGGCAGCGGGCGGCCCGTCGTTCGTGTTGCGCGAGCTGATGTCGGCGGGCCTGATGCACGCCGATGCGGGCGCGGTGGCCGAGGGTGGCATGGCGGCCTACGCCGAGGTGCCGCAGCTCGAAGGTGAGCGCGTGCGCTGGGCGAAGCTGCCGGCGGAAAGCGGCGACGCTGCCGTGCTGCGCACGGCCGCCGATCCGTTCTCGCCGACCGGCGGTTTGGCGCTGCTGCAAGGCAACCTCGGGCGCGCCGTCATCAAGGTCTCTGCGGTGCCGGCGGATCGCCACATCATCGAGGCACCGGCGCGCGTGTTCGACAGCCAGGAAGACCTGCATGCCGCCTTCAAGGCCGGCGAGCTGGAGCGCGACGTGGTGGTGGTCGTGCGCTTCCAGGGCCCGCATGCCAACGGCATGCCCGAGCTGCACAAGCTGACGCCGCCGCTGGCGGTGCTGCAAGGCAAGGGCCACCGCGTGGCGCTCGTGACCGATGGCCGCATGAGCGGCGCCTCGGGCAAGGTACCCGCCGCGATCCACGTCAGCCCCGAGGCCTTGGCTGGTGGACCGCTGGGCAAGGTGCGCGATGGCGATGTGATTCGCCTGGACGCAACGACAGGCAGCTTGACGGCGCTGGTGGCAGCCGACGAATGGGCGGCGCGCATACCCGCCAAACGCAGCGACGCGATGGCCGACGAACACGCCCATGGCCTGGGGCGAGAGCTTTTTGCCGGCATGCGCCGAAACGTCAACACCGCTGAAGAAGGCGCTTGCACCTGGCTGTGATGGAGCCCCCACGCCCCCTCCGGGGGCTGCCCCCCGAGGGGGCTCGCGCAGCGGACCGGCAAAGCCGGATCCGCGCACGCCACTTGAAGGCGGCGGCTCCTGCGGAGCGCCGGGGACAGTGGCGGCTTTTGCCCTTGTACTTTTGAAGATCGAACGTGATGAACACACTTGAATTGGCTTCTCACGGCCCCGTAATCCCCGTCATCGTCATCGACCGGCTCGAAGACGCCGTGCCGCTGGCGCGTGCCTTGGTCGAAGGTGGGGTGAAGGTGCTCGAGGTGACCTTGCGGACGCCGGTGGCGCTGGGGGCGATCGAGGCGATGGTGCGCGAGGTGCCGGGCGCGATCGTCGGTGCCGGCACCATCCGCTCCGCGGCCGATGCGCGAGCGGCGAAGCAGGCCGGCGCGGTCTTTGGCGTCAGCCCGGGCTACACCGCCGAGGTGGGTGCCGCATGCCGCGACATCGGCTTGCCGCTGTTGCCCGGCGTGGCCACCGCGAGCGAAGTGATGGCGGCGCAGGCCGATGGCTTGTCGTTCCTGAAGTTTTTTCCGGCAACGGCGGCAGGCGGCATCCCGATGCTGAAAGCGCTGGCCGGTCCGTTCCCGGACGTTGTCTTCTGCCCGACCGGCGGCATCACGCTGCAGAGCGCGCCAGAGTTCCTGTCGCTGCCCAACGTCAAGGTCTGCGGCGGCTCGTGGCTGACGCCGGCGGATGCAGTGAAGAGCGGCGACTGGGGCCGGATCACCCGGCTTGCCGCAGAAGCCACTGCGCTGCGGCGTTAGGGCCTGTTGACGCATAAATCACGGCCGCGCCGGGGTGCTCTGGGGATCCAGCGCTAGACGCCGGCTGAGGTACGGGCTTGATGTCCGTGCCTCAGCCGGTAACGACGCGATGCGCCCCAGATCACCCCGGCCCTTCGGGTGACCGTCCAGGGCGAGCGCACTCGTTGTTACGAGGCCACCGACGTGGGATCG
>Ga0307516_10001077_pt1 | contig 37962 bp, 49 predicted proteins | sample 19_EM_MG_FD_203310 | JGI IMG/M metagenome (GOLD analysis project Ga0307516, IMG submission 203310) | Populus trichocarpa ectomycorrhiza microbial communities from riparian zone in the Pacific Northwest, United States - 19_EM | ecosystem: Host-associated > Plants > Roots > Unclassified | place... | reverse complement strand
TAATCAAAGGGAAACAACATACGTAAGAAGACAGGAGAAGGACGCGCAAGGACTATCAACAGGAAACGGCAAAGACGAGAAGGACGCGTAGGCAACATAGAGGAAACAAAGGAGAGAGGTCTAGACCGGCCAGCGGTCGGGGAATATCGCTACCGGCGCGATATGGCGGAGATCGGTCAAGGTGCCTAAGCGCGGAGGATGACCGTGGCTGCGGCAGTGGTGATGAGGGCCAGCCACAGGGCGACAAGGGTGACGGCGGCCCCAGCCACAGCGCTTACGAGCCTGCCGAGCGAGATTCGTGACATTGCGTGAGCTCGGTGTTCTCGCGGTATCCGTCACGCCCAGCGCGGTCTCTTCACGGCTCTTCTCACACGCCTTGCGTGGGCTCGTTGTTCTCGCGGTATCCATCACGCCTGGCGTGGTCTCTTCGTGACTCTTCTCACACGCCTTGCGTGGGCTTGTTGTTCTCACGGTATCCGTCAGGCCCGGTGTGGTCTCTTCACGGCTCTTCTCACACACCTTGTGTGGGCTCGTTGTTCCCGCGGTATCCGTCATGCCCGGTGTGGTCTCTTCACGGCTCTTCTGACACCCCTTGCGTGGGCTCGTTGTTCTCGCGGTATCCGTCACGCCCGGCGTGGTCTCTTCGCGGCTCTTCTCACACGCCTTGCGTGGGCTCGTTGTTCTCGCGGGGTGGTGGTCGCAGTGCTGGTCACGGGGATAGAGAGGTAGGTCTGTGGAGAGAGATAATATGCGACTTCAATCAATTGCGCTCAGTACGACAGACTATATGCGCTCCTCCCACCGTACCACCCCCATGGGGCTTCCATCTTTCCCGTTACCGCTGAAATGTAAACGCACCGCACCACAGAAATCGTAAAAGTTCGACAGCAAAGAAATCGTAACAGCGAGTGACCGTACAGCAAGACTCATGACAACCCGTCCTCCCTGTTGGCCGAAATCAAACTGTTTTGTGGGTACATTATAAAGGAGACTTGCGGTGGAAGGAAACTGCGGTAAAGGAGGCAGTGCAATACCCTTACCTTTTGAGCGCTCTCTACGTGGCCATTGTCATGTCAGTGGTTGCCACGTTGTCGCAGCGCATTCCGAGCATGATCTTGACATAGGTGGAGCAGCTTCGGTCCAAGGCTTTGTGTGGTTGTAGGCAGTTGGCGCGGCGGATCGGCGGGTGGTTGCAAGAGTGCCCTGCTCTGCAGTTCATTATCGCACATGGATGAGCCTTGGTGGGGTGGGGCTGTGCACACACAGCATAGGTGTGATTGCTGGCGATGCAGCGTTACGTCGGGTGCCCAAAGGTCTGGGATTTGTTGCATTGGGTGGCGGGGCCAAAGGTGATGTATTCGGAGATAGTGCATTCGCGGTTGAACATGGCAAGGCTGGTGGCACCGAGAGACTTCTTCATCATCTCACCTACAAAGGTGACGATCAGGGAGGAGGCCTCTTTACCCTGGCGGCGTTCAGGGCTGGTGAGCCAACGCAGTGTCTGGCCCCTTTGGAGGGACGGGTAGGATGATTCGATTTCAGTACAGGCGGATTCGGGTGTAGCGGTGGTCGGGATACTGTGGACGATGAAATGGGTCCATCACTGGCTGACTCTGGACGATGCGATTGGGAATTCGTGGAGTGCCTCCTCGAGGATGGCTAGGTATGGTTCATAGCTGGTGCTCAGGTGCTGAGGCGCAACCGTGAAAACGAGGTTGTTGGTAGCAGTGATGTTTGCCAGGATGAGGGGCAGGTGTTCGATGTCGGCATGGGTGGTGATGGTCTTGTTGGCCACTTGGAGTGCGCGGTCTGCAGCCTCCTTGCGGTCATTGCGTGCGGTCGTGAGGTTGAAGATTATCAGCCTGTCTGCCATCGGGTAAGGCTTCGGGAGGATCGTCTCCTTCCTGGCCTTCTTCTTGCTCCTGACCTCCGTGAACTCCCTTGGCTGTTTTTCTGCTACCTGTGCGTAGGTTGGTGCAGGGCCTGGGGGAGGCTTGGTGGTGGTGGGTGGCTTCTGGCATTGTTGGGGGAGTGCCAGCACAACCCTGGGGGCTGTGGGGGCGGCGGCGGGGGTGGGACGGGCGGATAGGGTGGCGATTTGCTCCGAGAGCTTGGTGACGGTGTTGGTCAACTGGGAGATTTGTTTCTGCATCTCCAGGTCCCTCTCCTTCATCTCTTTGAGGCCAGGGATTTTGACGGTAACTGATTGCTTTGCGAATTGGTGTGCCATTTCGGCGCGGATGAAACGGCAAATCGGTTCGAGTAGCCGTTCAGTGGTTTTGTTGGTAGCGGTGGTGTGGTCCAGTTCGGATTTCCATACGAGGAAACTGGCCAGTGTGTCAGTATCGTAGTCCCAGTCGGGCGCGTAGTCCAACTCTGCGTTGAACATGTCGAGAGGGATGCTCTGTTGTGGGGTTGGGATCGGAGGCAGTGGTGGTGTAAATGTGATTGGTGGTGGGGTGGAAGAACTCCCCCCAAGCGACGGGTTTGTTGTTTGGCTAACTTTGCCCTTTGCCATGGAGGCAAAGATGGTTGCCGTGGTGATGCAGAGTTTTCGTGGACAGGTGTCCACTTTTCGAAGCGGGGGTGGGTGTTGTTAGGTTACCGGGCGACCGCGACCCGGAGCGAAATCGGGCGCGCAGCAACAACAAAGAAGTGAGAGGTGGCCAGCGAGTTCGTAGATGGAAACACTGTGGAGTTATGAAGCTCCAGAGGGTATTTCCAGTGAAATCGGTGGTGGGAATAAAAAGTTGTTTGGCGGCGAACGAAAATTTTGCGGTGGAGTGAAGGATAATAGATTGCGTGGAGAAGAATCTCCAGACTAGCTACCGCGCCCTTCCTTTATACTTTTTCTTCCCTCTGTGGAATCACAGCTTGCCCGCAAGACTGACACAGTTCCTCCGTCTAACATCATGACTCGATCGCCGCGCCCAAGAAAAACACATGATCGCACTCAGCCACCGTGCGGCCAACACTCTACTTGCGGCAACAGGAGAAAGGACGCGCAAGCAGTAACAGTAAAGGAAAGGAAGACTGATGTACAACTTAATCAAGGGAAAACAATACTCGTAACGAACATGGGAGAAGGACGCGCAATCTTAATCAATGGGAGACAACAAACGTAGAGGACAGGAGAAAGGACGCACAAGTAACATAATGGAGACGAAGGAGAGAGGTCTAGACCAGCCAGCAGTCGGGGATTTCGCTACCAAAGCGATATGGCGGAGATCGGTCAAGGCGTCTAAGCGCGGAGGATGACCGCGGCTGCGGCAGCGGAAATGAGGACGAGCCACAGGGCGACAAGGGTGAGAGTGGCACCGGCGCCGGCGCCAAGGAGCCTGTCGCGCCAGGTTCGTGACACAATCACACTCCCAGCGAGCCCTTTTGTGGTCACAACTTCAGCGAAGTTAAACTCTTCTTCGTTGGCAAACGGGTAGTATGGGTCATTGCTGGACATGATGTATTCACCTTCCTGAGGAACGTACGTGCATGGCAGGCCTGCATTCTGGTACATTAATGTGGAAGGAAAATCAGGTGACTGGCAATCGGAGAATTCGCAAGGGGTGTTGTCAATGGTATTGCAATCAGATTGCACGGGGTCTGAGTCGTGATTCTGAAAGACGACGTACAAAGACTGAACGCGGTGCTTGGAAGGTCATCGCTCATCCTCTGTGCAATCCCTACGCCTCTTCAGGTCAATCTCTTTTATATTATCTGGATGTTCCTTACTAATATGCTTTTGTAGCCATATCGTCATCTTGAATTTCTTAAAACATTGAGGGCAAACTTTAGTCGTGTTACCCATCGTCGAAATTCGTGAAGGATAATTATAGTCCGCTACCAGTCAATGAAGGAATGAAATAGGACTATCTACTGGTGAGGACAGGCTCGAAAGATGGATAGCACACGATTACTAGGGGCTTTCACGCTTACCAGATGTGACAAAAGGACTCACCGGGGTCGAATTCTGGCACCAAGATATCATCGAGTGTGCGCGGTGGCTTCTACAGCAGCCGGCGTATGCGGAACACCTTTCGTATGCGCCCCAGCAACGGTTTGATGAGCAAGGAAGATGTGTCTACAGTCAAATGCATACTTCCGACTGGTGGTGGGAACAGCAGGTGAGAATCTCCTCCGCTGGACTTCAACGCCACGCCCAGAGCTGTCTACGCTGTGCTGACTGCAATACAGACCCTACTAGACGACGGAGATACCATGATACCCATAATCTTCATGTCCGACGCCACCCATCTTACGAATTTCTCCGGCGATAAGAAAGAGTAGCCTGTATACATGACGATAGGGAACCTATCCGCCTCGGCTCGCATGGCAACCGCAATGCACAGTGTACTGTTGGTCGCTCTGCTTCTGATCGCTATCAAGATGCGCGACATCCCTCTGAGCCGGTACAACGAACAGAAGGAACACAACCGAATGATCTTGAAGCATGTCTTACGCCATATCTTGGGACCTTTAATGCGTGCGGATTGCCGGGTATTTTTTGCCTGGTATGCGGATGGCCACTTCAGACGTTGCATTGCTTCGCCAGCTGCTTGGATTGCCAATTATCTGGAGCATCGGAACCTTCATAATATCAAAAACGGCGTATGCTACTTGTGTGAATGCCAAAAGCCGAGGTGGGCCAACTTCCAGTCTGACTGTATCCAATGTGTGACCACGACAAATACAGGGCACTTAGCGTCCCTAATACCGCTACAGCAAATGCAAGGCTCGCAAGTTTTGATGTACATCAAGGCTCCAATGTCGTTTGGGATCTTGACTGTGTGACAAGCGACCTTCTGAAACCCGACTTGCTCCATACAATGCAACAGGGGATGTTGAAGCACCTTCTGGGATGGCTTTCGGTGTCCCTGAAGCAACATAAGCGCTTCGAAGTGTTCAACAATATCTGGCTTTCTGTACCTGCGTATCTTGACATGGCGTAACCCCGGCAGACATACGAGGAGATGTCAAGCTGGCAGGGGAAGGAACTCAAACCCATGTCGCATTTCCTTGTCGCTGTCTTACACTGTGCTCGACGTGCCCCATCCGCTTCTCTGCGTGACGTTTTCAACCAGGCAATCGAATGCAGTCAAGCATTCGTGGAGTTCTACTTCTACTCTCAATACGACTCACACAATGAGCAAACATTAGGACTGATGAGTACTGCTCTGCAGAACTTTCACCACTTCAAGGATGTCTTTCGTCAATTTGGTGCTGGCAAAAGGGTCACTCAAGAAGGTGAAGCTTGCCGAAAGGAGTTGATCACGGAGAGAGACAACGAGTTGAAGTCGATGAAGTTCAAAACTGCGGCCCACCGTCAGTGACAGCGCAAGTCATGGAATGAATTCATGAACAACAAAATGGTTGAACGCCATGCTGATGGAGGCGATTTCAACTTTCCGAAGATTCACCAGATGCTGCATTTCCGCAAGCAGATCCAACGTTATGGATGCCTTAGGCAGTGGTCTACGGAAACCGGAGGAAGTTCCCACCGTACGCAGATCAAGATTCCGTACAACAAATCCAATCGGTCTGGCAACTTCTACACGCAGATCCTCAAACACTACCTACGCAGAGATGCATTCGCCGTATGGAGGCTTAATCACAATGCCCATGGCACCGTGAACACCACTGGGAGCGGCAAAACCAGCCTTCCAACCGTCAAGGACTTGAAGTTCGTTTCAGTGCAGGGTTCCACCACATCGAAAAGCAATACATTTGCTGCCGTATTGGCCTCAGTGGGGAACTTGTACCTTTGGAGGCAGCTGCAGCACGCCATGAGCAGCGTTCTGGTTTCACGGAGGGTAGAAACCAACTTCGAAGCGCTGATATGTTGTACCGCACAGGGGTACCACGGCATTCAAATTCCTGTCACCAATATGCATGGAGATCAAGTGATCCAGACCATTTGATGTACCGGGGAGCAGAGATGGCACAGGAAAGATCCCCAGAACGACTGGGTATGGGTGCAGACATCACGCCCCAGAAAGGGCCAGGAACCAGCATACAAGGCACTTCGGGGACATGTACCATACCATCTCCTGAAGCTGTTCAACCTTGAAGTCTTAGGTGGTCTGGTTTGGTGTGTATTTGTACAAACGCCGGTACCCAGCATGGGCGGCATGCCTGAGAGGGCATCCGGGATGGTCAGAGAAACGGAGGCAACAAAGGGGAGTGGCTATGTGGTGATCAGCGGAGGAAACATCACTGGTGCAGCGCATCTTATTCCCAAGGAACCCAGCACCTCGGAAACGATGCGGAAAGCATGGATCGTCAACAGTCATATCAATTTGGCAACCTGGAAGGAAGTGGATTACATGACGAAGGATGAGTTGGATCAGGCGGCGGTGGGAATACGCCGCTGAGAAGGGTATTTACAGTTACTATTTAATGTATTACAACTCCAAGAAGGGCGTATGACAAGTAATACGAGTACTGGCATGGCATGCATCTTGGATACAGGTTAGACATGTTGTGAAATGAGAACAGAAAGCCGTATCAACGGCACCAGGGGCTGCAATTATGGCGTATAGCCTGGCTTGAGTAGTACAGAAGCTGCACTGGCAAGTGATCGTCCTGGAGAAGTATGTACGGACACGCTTCGTCAGGACACCATTTGCTTTGACCCTCGTCGCCCAGAAGGCTACTGTGGTGCCCATCTTCGTCTAGTACGCATACGCCCGATTGCCTCACGTTGGGAGCGGCATGCGCACTGACAAGCATAGTCCATAAGATATACCCGAAGACATGTGCGCTGCGTCCAGAAGGCAAATGCCCTGGCATTCGTCGTCTGGAAAGCACATGCCGTGGCGTGCGTCGTCCGGACACAACATACCTTGGCACTCATCATCTGGAAGAAATATGACCCGACACTCGGCGTCTGAAAGGCATATGCCATGGGATTCGTCGTTCTGGAGGCAGATGCCATGGCAGATGTCATCCAGACACTACATACCTAGACATTCGTAGTTTGGAAGAAAAGGCTATACTACGACACTCGTCAACTCGAAGGCTAATGCGGTGCCCAACATCGTCTAGTGCGAATATGAATGGCCGCCTCGTATTAGGAGTGGCATAGGTACTGACGAGCGTCATCCGGAAGGTAGAGGTGCAGCCACGCCAAGGAAGATACATCTTGGCGCGCTGCGTCCAGTAGGCAAATGCCCTGGCAATGGTCGTAAGGAAGAAATATACCTTGAAACACTGCATCTGGAAGGCAAATGCCATGGCACTCGTAATACAGAAGGCATATGCCATGGCAGGCATCGTCCGGATGCCACATACCTTGACACTTGTCATCTGGAAGAAATATGCCTTCACACTCTTCGTCTGGAAGGCTAAATGCCGTGGCATTCATCGTCTGGAAGAAATCCGCCCTGACACTTGTCGTCCGAAAAGCACATGCCGTGGCGGGCGTCGTCCGGACACCACACGCTGTGACACTCGTTATCTGGAAGAAATACACCCCTGACACTTGTCGTCTGGAAGACATATGCCTTGAAACACTGCATCTGGAAGGTATTTGCCCTGACACTCGTCGACTGGAAGGCATATGCCATGGTGTACGTCATCCAGACGCCACAAGCTTGACAGTCATCGACACAAAGAAAAGGTGCCGCTTTGACAATAGTCGCCTGGAAGGCTACTGCTGTGCCCATTTTCGTCTAGTATGCATACGCATGGCCAACACGCGTTGGCAGCGGCATGTGCACTGGCAAGCGGAGTCCGGAAGTATATATGGTGGCACATGTAGTGTCACGAACCTGGCGCAACAGGCTCCTTGGCGCCAGCGCCGGTGCCACTCTCACCCTTGTTGCCCTGTGGCTCGTCCTCGTTACCGCTGCCGCAGCCGCGGTCATCCTCCATGCTTAGGCGCCTCGACCGATCTCCGCCATATCGCTCCGGTAGCGATATCCACGACAGCTGGCCGGTCTAGACCTCTCTCCTTCGTCTCCGTTATGTTAATTACGCGTCCTTTCTCCTGTCCACTACGTTTGTAGTCTCCCATTGATTGAGATTGCACGTCCTTCTCCCATGTTCGTTACGAGTATTGTTTTCCCTTGATTAAGTTGTACGTCAGTCTTCCTTTCCTTTACTGTTACTGCTTGCGCGTCCTTTCTCCTGTTGCCGCGAGTAGAGTGTTGGCCGCACGGCAGCCGAGTGCGATCATGTGTTTTCCTTGGGCGCGGCGATCGAGTCGTGTTGTTAGACGGAGGAACTGTGTTAGTCTTGCGGGCAAGCGGTGATTCCACAGAGGGAAGGAAAAGTATAAAGGAAGGGTGCAGTAGATAGTCTGGAGATTCTTCTCCATACAATCTATTATCTCTCTCCACAGACCTACCTCTCTATCCCCGTGACTGGCACTGGGACCACCACTCCCCGAGAACAACGAGCTCACGCAAGGCGTGTGAGAAGAGCCGCGAAGCAACTACGCCGGGCATGACGAATACCGCAAGAACAACGAGCCCACGCAAGGCATGTGAGAAGAGCCGCCAAGAGACCACGCCGGGCATGCCAGATACCTCAAGAACAACGAGCCCATGCAAGACGTGTGAGAAGAGCCGCGAAGAGACCACCCCGGGAGTGACGGATACCGCGAAAACACCGAGCTCACGCAAGGCGTGCGAGTACACCTGAAGTGTGAGTACGCCGGAAGTGTGAGTACATCGGAAGTGTGAGTTGGACCGCTCGTGCTGCAGACCCCACCTACGTTGCCTGTCAAGACAAACGGAGAAGTCGAGGCAGGATCTTGACACTAAATTACGTCTCCCCATCAACAGCTGACATAGCAACTCAGTGGCCTCCGAGGATGAAAACAGCGAGGATCCCCTCAGCCTCAGAGAATTCACGAGGGTCCCTGACGACTACCGATACCCAAGCCTGGTAACCCCGGACCCCCGATCAAGACCCCAGACGCCAGATTCACCATAGCAAACCGAAAGAAATGGGGACGAAACAGGAGCAGGAGGGGCGGGACCCCACCTCCTCACCACGGAGATGTTACGAGAAATCCTCGTGGCCAGAGAGACACCCCGAAGCAGTTACCCAAAGCTCCAGGACCCCGAACCATTTGAAGGAGACAAAGCAAAGTTCAAAACATTCTTGGCCCAGTGCGAGCTCAAGTTTAGGACAGAAGGAAACCGATTCAATGACAATGACAAGAAAACAGAATATGCATCCTCCCTGCTACGGGGGGTAGCCTGGAATTGGGTGGAAACCTTCCTAAACCAGGAAGGAGGAATCAACCTGACATGGGAAGAACTAAAAACCAACATGAAGCACGCCTTCAGCCAGGTAGACGCCGAGGAAATAGCATTCGAGAAATTCCAGAGAATCCAGCAGGGAAATCGGACAGTGGCCACCTACTGGGCCGAATTTCAGCGAATCAAAACAGACCTCCCATATACGGACAACGTATGCATTGCACGATTCCGAGACGGATTACACCCCGAGGTAAAAAGGCACCTAGTCATGAGCAAAACCCCCACCACAGTCTTGGTGGACTACACCACTGCCGCCATCAAAACAGATAGCTGCCTATGCAACCTCGGAGTCATTAATCAGCGACCTACCACCAACCCAGAAGCGCGCTTCCATGTCCACACAAAGGAGCCTCCAGCGACGCCTCCGGGAGACCCGATGGACCTCGATGCCACCCGATGATTCAAATTCGCAAGGTGAACGCTGAACCGATTCCCACAACGAGTAATCACGGGGGAATGTTACAACTGCGGAAAGAAAGGACATTTCGCAAAAGAATACCCCCAGCCCAGGAACGAACGAGTTCCATGGAGAAGACCATACAGGGCCGTAGAAGCCACCTTTGAGGAGACGACCGAAGAAGAACCATCGGGAAACGACAACCCTCGGGAATAGGTGCCGACAACCACCATCCGACGGAAACACCTGTTGTCAAACCCAAAGAAGACCCCCCGTACCTAGTACGAACCGCCCGATACGACCGCGAGGAAAAAATTACGATTAAAGTATGAATCCAGGGGACTGACGGGAAGGAATGCACCACTACAGCCTTGGTGGACAGTGGGGCATCAGAAAACTTCATCGATAAGGCCTATGATGAGGCCAGCGGAATACCTATGCAACAAAAAACAACGCCAAGACGAGTATTGACAGTCGACAGAAGTGAGGTCACCGGCGGGCCAGTAACCCACGACGCTCAGATCCACCTAACCATCAACCATCACAAGGAGGAAATCCGGCTACACTGCATCACGATCGGGAATGCTCCGATTATCCTGGGACTCCCGTGGCTCAAACTCCACGACCCAGTAATAGGATGGAAGAATCACACTATGAAATTCCACTCCGACCACTACGCCGAGAAATGCCTACCCAGCTCACCAAGAGCCAACACAGTCCCAGAAGAAAAAGCCACAGAGCAATACTATAAGAAAACACTGGCAGAAGAAGAGAACTGGGAAATCGGCGAAACAGACCCATAGGAGGTATGCCAGACAGTAATCGACAAAATCAAAGAGACCTCCAGGACGAGCAAGAAACCAATTCCCCCGGAATATCACGAATTCCTCGATGTATTCACTGAACAAGAACCAATGACACCCCTACCTCACCGCACACAGGACCATCATATCCCACTGGAAGAAGGGAAGACACCCCCGTATGAGCCACTGCGACCCCTGAACGAAGACAAAATGAAGGCCCTGAGAGAATACCTAGAAATCAACGAAAAACGAGGATGGATCCGGGCATCCAGCTTCCCGGCTGGAGCACAAATACATTTCGTCAAGAAAAAGGATGGAGAACTACACCTGTGTGTGGACTATCGGCAACTAAACGAAATCACAATCGAAGATCAGACACTGCGGCCACTGATCGGCGAGTCTCTCGATCAACTCTCCAGCGCCACCATCTACACCAAACTCGATATACGAGATGCGTACTAAAACCACCGCATTGCAAAGGGCAACGAATGGAAGACAGCGTTTCGAACTCGATATGGGCTATACCAGTAGTGCGTCATGCCGTTCAGACTCACCAACGCCCCGGCATCCTTCCAACAATGGATGAGCGAGATCCTGAGTGACTATTTAGACATCTTCTGCGTGGCATACCTGGACAACATCCTGGTCTTCTCGCCCGATGAGGAAACACACCGAAAACATGTCCGGGCAGTACTCACACGAGTACGTGACACCGGACTAACACTGAAAGCATCCAAATGTGAATTCCACGCCATGGAAACAGAATATCTGGGATATATTATATCGCCAGAAGGGCTGAGAATGGACGAAGAAAAGATCCGAACAATCAGAGACTGGAAGGAGCCAACAAACGTCAAAGGGGTGCAGAGCTTCCTGGGTTTCGCCAACTTCTACCGAAGGTTCATCAGAGACTATAGCAAGTTTATGATACCCCTCTCCTCCCTCACAAGGAAGGACAAGTTATGGGAATGGGGCGACAAGCAGCAGGAGGCATTTGAGACGCTAAAGGGAGCAATGATCACGGAACCGATATTGCAACACTTCGATCCGGAACAACCCGTCACCGTCAAAACAGATACCTCAGACTACGCCATAGGAGCAATCTGCTCACAACCCGATGCAAAGGGAATACTGCATCCTGTAGCATACTACTCGAGGAAACTCAAAGACCCGGAGCGCAATTACGACATCCACGATAAGGAGCTACTGGCGATGGTCGACGCACTACAAAAATGGGATACTTATTGTAAAACAACGGGACCAAAAATCACGATCCTCACCGACCACAAAAACCTCGAATACTGGAAAACAAAAAAAGATCTCAATTTGCGACAAGCCCGGTGGGGTGAGCGATTAGATAACTATGACTTCGTGATCAAGTATCGACCCGGGAAATTGGCCGGCAAGCAAGACATCCTCTCTAGAGAGTCAGGAGACTCTCGTTGGGAAGGGGATATGAAGCATCGACAGAACCACGGCCGAATCCTGCTACCCGAAGAAGCATTCGAAGCACTCCAGGCCAATACAATGGAAACCATCAACCTCAAGATAGACAAGGAACTCCTGAATGAAATCCGGACACTAAGCACAGCAGATAAAGAGATCCAAGAAATCCAGAGGAAAAAAGGTAGCGGGACCACCTGTGACGGAAAGATCGCGCTAGGGTTATGTGAGGAAAACAGCCGGTTGCTAATGTACGATGGCCTCATATGGGTCCCGGACAATGACACCCTACGACTACGCATATTAAGAGACCACCATTATGCGCAAGCCGCAGGACACCCAGGCCGAGCAAGAACTCTGGAACTTGTTAGCCGAAATTTCTACTGGCCAGGGTAACGAAAGTACATCCACAGATACGTCGACCACTGTGACACCTGCCATCGCATCAAGCCAATCCAACACGCGCCATTTGGACTGCTAAAGCCACTCGAACTTCCTCTCCGACCATGGGACAGGATATCAACGGACTTTATCACCGCGCTGCCGACGAGCAACAGAAAAGACGCGTTATGGGTAATAATCGATCGCCTCGCAAAGATGGGACATTTCTTCGACTGCCAGGGCACCATGGACCCCAAAGACCTAGCAGACCACTTCCTCCAAAAATAACCCCCTTCTTTGCCAACTATGGATATCACCCTCGTTTCCTGCCAGACCTCAGCACCCAGATTGATGAGACCCCCGGAAGTGTCGGAATATGTCGCGGCATTAAGAAGGTTGCATGAAGAACTTCGAGCAGAGATCAAGGAAGTCCAAATGTCTCAAGCAGAGCAAGCCAACAAAACACGACATCCGGATCCGGTACTGAACCCAGGCAACAGGGTCTGGCTTCCATGGAAATACATCCGGACAACCCGACCATCGAACAAACTGGACCACAAGCAGATAGGCCCATACACCATCCTCGAGAAGGTAGGCTCAAGAGCATATAAACTTGACCTACTGGCCACTGTTAGGATCCACCCAGTTTTCCACATCAGCCTCCTCGAACCCACAGCCAGCACCAAACCCATCCCGGGACACCAACAAACACCGCCACCACCTATGATCATCCAAGAACAGCAAGAGTGGGAAGTAGAGAAAATCCTTGACTCCCGACGCCATAGAAATCAGATCCAGTATTGAGTCAAGTGGACCAGTTTCCATTACCCCGATCGTACCTGGTATCCCACCCGCAACTTTGAGAACTCACCCGACCTCGTCCACCTGTTCCACAAGGAATACCCTGAGAAACCCGCACCCCAACTCTAAAAACCTGATATGTCCACCACCGCCACTGTCGACACCAACGAAGGCTGGACCTTTGCTGGCCACAGCCGCACCTCCGAGTTTCCCATCACAACCTCCGCTGATAACAAACAAACCGAACTACCCACCAACGAACCCAACAATGACTGGGGCATTGCTGCCACCATGACCGATGGATGGGGCACCCCTCCAGCCGCATCTTCGCCCCCGCTGTCTGCTGCAGAACAGCCCCATACCAACAACCACGCATCCCTGCACTAGACAGCCTGCTATGATGACTACTGCAACACCCACCGCCAGAGCAAGGACAACAACTACTACCCGCGCCGAAGCCGCCACCGCCGAGCGACAAACTGCAACTGCCCGCTCCCACACCCTAACGAACTACTCGAAGTAACCTGCAAACGACGCCTCAACCCCGTGAAAGCATGCGCGGACTGGCACTGAGGAAAGCAGGTCGGCCCCGAATGCCGGTTCCTCGTGAACATGGAAAACCACCACCTCCGCTGCAGCGCTGCAGCCCCACGTGAAACCTTGGTGGACATCACGCCACCACAGGATGATCAGGAAAACATAAACCCCCAGGCCGTGACTGCGGCACTACAGGACGAGCAACTCGCCCTCTGGAGGGAAATCGTCACCATGATACATCAAACAACCACCCGGGATGCCCGCCGCAATCATGTCGTACACCAATCGCTCACCCAGCGGATGAACGAGTTCCACTACATGGACCAACGGCAACTCCAGCAGATGACCAACACCCTGGGAGCCATCATCACCGAACAACAGCGAATGAACGAACAACTCCAAGTCCGGCAGCAGGCTAGCCGGCCCGTCCACATCTACCGCACCCCCATCCGCCGCAGGACCCTGACGACCCGACATGATCTCGCCAGAGCTTCGGTTTGGGCCGGGGACGTACTGTCACGAACCTGGCACGACAGGCTCCTTGGCACCGGCGCCGGTGTCACTCTCACCCTTAGCGCAGGCGCCAGTGCCACTATCACCCTTGTTGCCCTGTGGCTCATCCTCGTTTCCGCTGCCGCAGCCGCGGTCATCCTCCATGCTTAGATGCCTTGACCGATCTCCGCCATATCACTCCGGTAGCTATATCCCCGACCGCTGGCCGGTCTAGACCCCTCTCCTTCGTCTCCGTTATGTTACTTGCGCATTCTTTCTCCTGTCCGCTACATTTGTTGTCTCCCATTGATTGAGCTTGCGCGTCCTTCTCACATGTTCATTACGTGTATTATTTTCCCTTGATTAAGTTGTACGTTAGTCTTCCTTTCCTTTACTGTTACTGCTTGCGCGTCCTGTCACCTGTTGCTACGAGTAGAGTGTTGGCCGTGCGGTGGCCAAGTGCGATCATGTGTTTTCCTTGGGCACAGCGATCGAGTCATGATGTTAGACGGAGGAACTGTGTCAGTCTTGCGGGCAAGCTGTGATTCCACTGAGGGAAGGAAAAGTATAAAGGAAGGGCACGGTAGCTAGTCTGGAGATTCTTCTCCACGCAATCTATTATCTCTCTCCACAGACCTACCTCTCTATCCCCATGACCGGCGCTGCGACCACCACTCCCCGAGAACAACGAGCCCACGCAAGGTGTGTGAGAAGAGCCGCAAAGAGACCACGCTGGACGTGACAGATACCGCGAGATCAACAAGCCCATGCAAGGCGTGTGAGAAGAGCCGCAAAGAGACCACACCGGGCGTGAACAAGTACCACGAGAACAACGAGCCCACGCAAGGCGTGTGAGAAGAGCCGCGAAGAGACCACGCCGGGCATAACGGATACCGTGAGAACAACGAGCCCACGCAAGATGTGTGAGAAGAGCTGCGAAGAGACCACGCTGGGCGTGATAGATACCGCGAGAACAACGAGCCCAAGCAAGGTATGTGAGAAGAGCCGTGAAGAGACCATGCCGGGCGTGACGGGTACCGCGAGAACACCGAGCTCACGCAAGGCGTGCGAGTACGCCTGAAGTGTGAGTATGCCGGAAGTGTGAGTACACCGGAAGTGTGAGTAGGAGCGCTCGCGCTGCAGACCCCACCTACGTTGCCTGTCGAGACAAACGGAGAAGTTGAGGTAGAATCTTGACATGTAGATAGATATGCCTTGCCACACCGTATCCAGAAGGCAAATGCCCTGACACTAGTCGTCTGCAAGAAATATGCCTTGACACTCGTCGTCCAGAAGAAATATGCCCTGACACTCTGTGTCTGGAAGGCAAAATGCCATGGCACTCGTAATCCGGAAGGCATATGCTATTACAGACGTCGTCCGAACGCCACATACCTTGACACTCGTCATCCGAAAGAAATATACCTTGATACTCTGCGTCTGGAAGGCGAAATGCCGTGGCATGCGTCGTCTGGAAGAAATCCGCCCTGACACTCGTCGTCCGAAAAGCACATGCCGTGGTGGGCATCGTCTGGACGCCACAGGCTGTGACACTCGTCATCTGGAAGAAATACGCCCCTGACACTTATCGTCTGGAAGAAATATGCCTTGACACACTGCATCTGGAAGGTATTTGCCCTGATACTCGCCGACCGGAAGGCAAATGCCATGGTGTACGTCGTGCAGACGCCACATGCTTGACACTCGCCGACACAAAGAAAAGGCACCACTTTGACAATCGTCACCTGGAAGGCTACTGCTGTGCCCATCTTCGTCTATTACGTATATGCATGGCCGGCACGCGTTGGCAGCAGCATATGCACTGGCAAGCGGAGTCTGGAAGTATATGTGGTGGCACACGTAGATTGATATACCTTGCCACACCATATCCAGAAGGCAAATGCCCTGACACTAGTCGTCTGCAAGAAATATGCCTTGATACTCCGCGTCTGGAAGGCAAAATGCCGTGGCACTCGTCGTCTGCAAGGCATATGCCCTGGCACGCAGCGTCTGGAAAGCACATGTCGTGGCGTGCGTCGTCCGGGCGCCACATGCCTTGACACTCGTCGTCTGGAAGAAATATGCCTTGACACTCTGCGTTTGGAACGCAAAATGCCGTGGCGCACGTCGTTCGGAAGGCTATGTCCTGGCACACGTTGTCCGGAAAGCATATGCCGTGGCGTGCGTCATCTGGAGGAAATACACCCTTACTCTTGGCGTCTGAAAGACAGAATTCCCAGGGACTCGTCATCTGGAAGGCATATGCCCTGGCACTCGTTTTCCGAAAAGCACTTGCCATGGCTTGCGTCGACCGGAACATACCTTGACACTCGTTGTCTGGAAGATATATGCCCTGACACTCTGCGTCTGGAAGGCAAAATGCCCTGGCACTCGTCATCCAGAAGGCATATGCCGTGGCAGGGATCGTCTGGAAGCCACATGCCTGGACACTCGTCATGAGGAAGAAATACGCCTTGACACTCGGCGACTGGAAGGCATATGCCGTGGGATTCGTCGTCCAGTAGGCGTATGCCGTGGTGGACGTCGTCTGGACACTACTTACCTAAACACTCGCATATAGTTTGGAAGAAAAGGCTGTGCTTTGACACTCGTCACCTGGAAGGCTAATGCAGTGCCCATCTTCGTTTAGTGCAGATATGCACACCGCCTCGTATTGCAAGCGGCATGGGTGCAGACCAGCATAGTCCAGCAGGTAGAGGCGCAGTCACGCATCGGAAGATATGCCTTGGCGCGCTGCATCCAGAAGGCAAATGCCCTGACACTCATCGTCTGGAAGAAAGATGCCCTGACACTCTGCGTCTGGAAGGCAAATTGCCCTGGCACTCATCATCCGGAAGGCATATGCCGTAGTGTGCGTCGTTCGGACGCCACACGCCTTGACACTCATCATCTGGAAGAAATATGCCCTGACACACTGCGTCTGAAAGGCAAAATGCCGGGGCACTCGTCCTCCGGAAGGTATATGCCGTGACACTCGTCGTCCGAAAAGTACATGCCGTTGAGGTTGGCGTCCGGGCGCCACATGCTTGACACTCGTCATCTGGAAGAAATACACCCAGACACTCGGCAACTGGAAGGCATATGCCGTGGGGTTCGTTGTCTGGTAGGCATATGCCGTGGTGTGCATCGAACGGACACCAAATGCCTTGACACTCGTAGTCCGGGAGAAAAATGTCCTAACACTCAGCGTCTGGAAGGCAAAACGCCCTGGCACTCGTCATCCGGAAGGCATATGCTGTGGCGTGTGTTGACCGGACGCCACATGCCTTGATACTCATCGTCTGAAAGAAATATACCCTGACACTCTGTATCTGGAAGGTGAAATGCGCTGGCACTCATTATCAGGAAGAGATATGCTGTGGCATGTGTCGACCGGACGCTATATGCCTTGACACTCGTCGTCTGGAAGAAATATGCCCTGACACTCTGCATCTGGAAGGCAAAATGCCGTGGCGCACGTTGTCCGGAAGGCATATGTACTGGCACTCATCGTCCGGAAAGAACATGCCGAGGCGTGCGTGGTCTGGAAGAAATACACCCTTACACTCGGCGTCTAGAAGACAGAATACCCAGGCACTCATCATCTAGAAGGCATATATCCTAGCACTCGTCGTCCAGAAAGTAGTTGCCATGTCTTGGGTCGACAGGACACCACATACCTTGACACTTGTCGTCTGGAAGAAATATTCCCTGACACTCTGCGTCTGGAAGGCAAAATGCCCTGGCACTCTCCATCTGGAAGGCATATGCCGTGGCAGGTATCGTCCGGAAGCCACATGCCTTGACACTCGTCGTCAGGAAGAAATATGCCCAGATACATGTCGAATGGAAGCTATACGCCATGGGATTCATCGTCCAGTAGGCATATGCCGTGACGGGCGTCATCCGGACACTACTTACCTAAACACTCGCATATAGTTTGGAAGAAAAGGCTGTCCTTTGAAACTCGTCGCCTGGAAGGCTAATGCAGTGCCCATCTTCGTTTAGTGCGGATACACACGGCCACCTCGTATTTCGAGTGGCATGGGCACTGACAGGCGTAGTCCAGCAGGTAGAAGGGCAGTCACCCATCGCAAGATTTCCCTTGGCGTGCTGTGTCCAGAAGGCAAATGCCCTGACACTAATGGTCTAGAAGAAATATGCTGTGGCGTGTGTCGACCGGACGCCACATACCTTGACACTCGTCGTCTGAAAGAAATATACCCTGACACTCTGCGTCTGGCAGGCGAAATGCCCTGGCACTCGTTATCCGGAAGGCATATGCTGTGACGTGTGTTGCCCGGACGCCATATGCCTTGACACTGGTTGTCTGGAAAAAATATGCCCTGACACTCTGCATCTGGAAGAAATATGCCCTGACACTCTGCGTTTGGAAGGCATAATGCCCTGACACTCGTCATCCGGAAGGCATATACCATGGCGTACATCGTCCGGACGCCACATGCCTTGACACTCGGCGTCTGGATGGCAAATGCCCTGGCACTCGTCGTCTGGAAGAAATATGCCCTGACACTCTGCGTCTGGATGGCAGAATGCCCTGACACTCGTCATCCGGACGGTATATACTGTGCTGTGTGTCGGAGACACCTGGGTATGCGAGTACGGAGGTGGAGGTAGAGGTATCGAAAAGTCAGGTTCGATTCGGTCGTTATTCACAGCGGAATAATCTTAGGTTCATCATGTGGGTTTGTTTCGGTGTATCGTGAGGATGTCCGTTCCATCAGGAGTCTTTTCGTCCCGGGTTTTTCCTTTCGTAGATATAGTCCGTGCGTATAGTCACATGATCTCTTCTAGTGTCTTTTTCTGCTTCACTGGTACAGGAGTCCTTTTCTCTGTTCTTTCGAAGCCGACCCCAGGTTCTTCATTACAAGACACGCGTCCTCCAACATCATCGGGAGGATGCACTTGGGCCTGATTGGTCCTGTACGGTGCCTAGCGATAAGGAGGAGCGCTACAGTTCGCTGGTCCCGTATTCCGCCCTGCGACTAGTCTATTCTAGGCAAGATTTCCTGACGTGGCCCCAGTTTGGTGCGTGACGTGGCCTCCTTTGGCTGTCACCCCTAGGTGGTTCGTAACCGAGCCCGCTCCGGAGTTAGTTTCTCGGCCGTACCTTACGGCCGAGACGTCTCAACTCCGGTCCCTATCTCCCACCTTGACCCTCTCAGACCTGTCTTGCGACAGAAGCCCCGCTTATGGTGTGCGACTTGCATGACCCTTATCTCTGAACCTAGTGCAGTGGCTACAAGAGTCGGCAGTTGTCGGGTCCACCTGGCGGGGTCGACCTGGGGGTCTGTTTTTTCTGGCCAAGGCTACCCTCTGACTGTTTTCCTCTTGCCGAACTGTCTTCCGGCCCGAGACTTGGGGTGCAAGCATGAGATCACCTGATTATGTTCCTATCTAGACCCGGCGCTACACTTTTTAAGGTGTAACACTACTCCCTCCTTCTCTAAGCTCCGTCCTGAAGCTTTTCCACCTCTTGACTTCATAGTTATGTTGGCAAGCAGTCCTCCACCCTTGCATCCCTCCAGTCATCTGGCCTGAAGAAAACCCTCCTGCGGGAAATAACTTGGGACCATTTCGGCTGACGACCGGCCCTCGGCCCCGGTGATCCACCCGGGGGCCTACATCGGAGTGTTGCAAAGGAAATCAGGTGACGACGGCGTTCCTTCGAAGAGGTGATCAGAAGACGGGTTCGCCTGGCATGCCGGTGTAGCAGGGGATCAGGCCGGCCATACGGTAGTCTTGCCGCCAGAGCCGGTCAAAACCAGTGGCTCTTAACCGGTCACCCATGCCTCGCCACAGTTAAAGGATGGCCGTTGTTCTCCCGGGATTACAATACCTTTGCTCTTATGCTCGCTGAGAATCAGTTGGGATGGAGTCTTCCACCCCTCCATCCTACTACCCCGCAATCATGCTTCAAACCCTTCGGCTCCATCATGCGCCCTGTGTGGATCGGGATCTAACCCTTGGTGAGCCAGTAGTCCCTCGGAGTGTCTGGGTTCTTCCTGTGAAACTCCCGGAGTTTCTCCAGACCTTCTACTGAAAAGTTGTCGTATGGCTCCTCCGTCCCGTCCTTCCGGTCTGGGTAGTCAAGCTATTTGACGAGGTACAGGACGCAGCGCCCTTTCTTGGTGCTCCCAAGGAACTCGTCAACATCATACTCCTTGCTTTGTTTGATATCATCGGCTTCCCGGAGTACCTTCGTGGGGTCCGGCAGCGCTCGGTGCTCGCTCAATCGGAATGGCTTGAGCTTCGAGACCTGGAAGAGGTTGTGAATCTTCCACTTCCGGGGAAGTGTGAGTCAGACGGCGAAGGGCGAGACGATCTTTTCCACCTGGAAGGGGCCATGATTTTTGTGGTCCAGCTTTTTCGATGGTCGACACGTTTTGATGTTGCATCTGTTGAGCATGACCAAGTCCCCTACTTGATATTTGGGGGGCCTGGTTCGCTTGGGGTCCATGTAGCGACGTATCCGCTCGTGTGCTACTTCCTGTCGCTTTGTGGATTCCTCGTGGATAGCCTGCATCCAGTGTGCGTAAAGTTTGCTGGCCGGGTTGAGGGGTCCTGAGGCAGCTGGGTCGAAGGCGATTGGGTGATATCCGTAATTGGCATAGAACGGAGACATCCCACTGCCCATCGTGACCGAGTTGTTATAGGCGAACTCGGCCATGGGGAGCAGGGCAGCCCAGTTGTCCTGCTCGTGGCTGACGAACGCCCAAAGGTAGGCCTCATTGGTCTGGTTGAGGCGTTCCCTCTGTCCGTCAGTCTGTGGGTGGAAGGCTGTCGACATTCGGGGGCGGATGCTGGACAGCTGGAGAAATTCCTTCCATGTTTCGGAGGTGAACCTGGAGTCCCGATCGGACACGATGTCGGTCGGAAGTCCATGGTGCTTCCAAATTTCTCGTGCGAAAATAATGGCTAGATCCTTGGCCGTTTTTCTGTTTTTTCCCAGGGGGAGGAAGTGCGCCATTTTCGTGAACCGGTCTATGACCACCCATAACTGGTCGCATTCCTCCGACAGGGGTAGCTCCGTGATGAAGTCCATAGCGATTGATTGCCAGGGAGCATAAGGAAGCTTCAGGGGTAAAGTCAGTCCATAAGGGTGGTGTCGTGCTGTCTTGTTCTTCTGGCATTCGTCGCAGCTTCGGATGTAATCGATGATGCATTCGTCCATCTTGGGCCACCAGAAATTTCACCGAATCAGCTCGATCATCTTGTCCTGGCCCATGTGTCCGACGACCTTTGGGTTGTGTTCTGATTCGAGGATTGTTTGTTTGAGGTTTCCATCCTCAGGTATCCAGAGTATGCCTTTTCGGTTGAGCAGCCCGTCCTTGATCCCGAGGACCTCTTCCATCCTAACCTTTCGGTTCCTCCACTGTGCCTCATGTGGGTCAGTGGCTTCCTCCTCGGCCTTACGGCCATTCAGTGCAGATTCCTTCCGCACTGCTTCCAGTTCCTCCCGAGTCCGCCGGTATTCCTCGTCCTTTTTCCCTGCTTCTTTCACCATCTCCTCGAATTCTTTCACCCATTTTCTGGCCGGGAGCGATCCCAACGGTGCTGATGAGCAAACAAATACTAGCTCTTTCCGACTGACAGCTGCTGCAAAGTGGTTTTTCTGCAGAACCGTCGTAATCGGCTGGTTTTCACTCCCCCCTTTCTCAGGGCGGTACTCCGAATGCCTGGATAATGTGTCCGGTTTTCCGTTTTTTGCTCTGGGTAAACAATTGGAAGTTCGGACCGTTTTTATTGTAGTTGTTTCACGTGGCCTCTGGAACATCCGAGTACAGGTACTTTACCTTAGCATAGATAGCTAGCCGTGAATCACACCTCAAGACTGATTTCACTTCCAGGTTTGATTCACTTCCTGCGCTACTACGTTACTGACACATACGTAAGTACACACTCTCTAGCTTATTTACCAGTGCCACGAGTTCAGAGATCCCCTAATTTTGGTAATTAGGTGCCCCCGAAGCTGGAGAATGTTCTGAACTGAATGCCCACCAGGGACATTGTACTTATGTATTCAGGTACATGATTATCTAGAAACTCTTGTCCCGCCACCTGCTTCGCCCAAATGGTGGCGCTGCTTGACAAGGTTATATAACATTACTTGTTCTCAATCTGGTTGTGTTGCCTTGGCCCGATTTCTAAGTTCTAGAATACATAACCCATCTTACCCTATCGCGGTGCCGTTGACGGCTGACAGCCAGGGGACGTTCATTTCGACGCGACCCAGTTTCTCAGACATCAGATACACAGGTATCTAGCCAAGAGAGCTTTCCACATGCCATGAACAATACCTCCGAGGTCCTTGTCACAAAACGATCTTGTCAACAGTTATGATTCGCCAAGCGGAAGAACATTGATCAACTTCGTTCTAGTCACACAAATGGTATTGCAGAAGCTCTCTTGAATCGGACATAATGAAATTGCAAATGTCGTTTCCCCCATTTTCATTCACCCAGCTTTGCTAGGCTATGTCCTATAGTCTCCGTTCTGCAGAAGTCAATGGCTGCCTCACTCGAAGTTAGAGCAAATTCAACTTACAATTGTAACGTACTCATGCGAGAAATCGCAAGTGTAGTAGGCAGCCTCCTGGCCACCGCCAGACCCCAAGCTGACCCTGATCTCAAGGTCCTCCATAGCTAGGATTTCGCTCGCCCTGTCTTCGTCCACATTCTCCGGCTCACCGTTGACCAGAAGCTTCAACTCTTTACTTCCATCCGTGGGGATGAACGAAACGTTGGTCTTCTCCGGCACCACGCCCTTCACGCCAGAGTATCCTGTAGCGCACAGAATTCTTCCCCAGTTTGCATCGCGTCCGTAGAGTGCAGTCTTAACCAAGGGGGAGCGAGCAATGGTGGAAGCAACTTGCTTTGCATCCTCGAATGACTCCGCATCCACAACGCTGACGGTAACGAATTTTGTTGCGCCCTCTCCGTCACGGACAACGAGTTTGCTGAGATCCTCGGCGAACTCGGTGACGAGGCCTTTCAGAGCAGATTCTGCGTCGCTCCCGGCGGCGATGGTATCCCCACCTGCTGCACCGTTGGCGAGAATGGCCACCGTGTCGTTGGTGCTCATATCACCATCAACGGAGATGGCATTGAAACTGCGCTCGACCGCGTGCGTGAGGATCCCTTGGAGGGACTCGGCCGAGACGGGAGCGTCTGTTGCCATGAACCCGAGGAGTGTCGCCATGTTCGGATGGATCATACCCGCACCCTTCGCCATACCCGCAATGCGATATTCGGTCGAGGAACTAGGAAGGGTGAAGCTACGGGACATGAACTTGGGAAAGGTATCAGTGGTGCAGATTGCCTTGGCAGTTGAGAGCCAGGCGTTATGGGATTGTCCGAGCTCCCCGAAAGCCGTGGGGATACCGCTCAGGATCTTCTGGATGGGAAGACTAGTGGTCCACCAGACAGTCAGTCTCACCCACACTGGGAGGATAGGACGGGGGGAAAGTACCGCTGCCCGATAACACCCGTCGACATTACGATGGTCGCCGCCTTGCCTTCACCCAATAGAGCATCCACTGCCTTTCCCATTGCCTCCGCATCCTCCATTCCCCCCTTGCCAGTGACCGCGTTCGCACAGCCACTGTTGGCCACCAACCCTCTGACACCCTGACCTCCGCGGGCGTCGAGCATGGCTCTGCTAGCAACCACTGGTGCAGCCTTGAAGACATTTTTCGTGAACACTGCCGCGGCCGAGCATGGATGCTCGGAAGTGACAATCGCCAGGTCAAGTGACTTGCCATCCTTCTTCACACCGCAATGGATACCGCCAACGTTGAATCCCTTGGGATAAGAGCCAGAGATAGGCACATATTTGGTGTATTTTACGTTGGTTGCATAGCAGCGGGGAAGGAATATGGAGCGTAGGGACTGGACGGCTCTGGCAGGTCGGAGAAGGTGCATCATCTGGAAAGCGGGAGCTGGTTACCGCGTCAGCAATTGCGGAACACCTTGTTATTCGGACCGTCAGAAAGAGTGAAGCAGGAGAGAGTGTGGATAGTGACAGTTTTTTTGCGACCTAATCCGCTCTAACTAGGACCAGCGCATGCTTTTCATTGTTACACTGCATTTTGGCGAAACCTTGTATGCGATTCCCTACTACCGGCTTCACAAAAGGTCACTCAGTCGATCCGATGGGCGGCGCACTGCCATTCTCCGTCGATGTCTACAAGACAAAACAAAAACTGCCAAAATTTTGCCATCTGTTATGTGTTGTGACAGCATTCCATTATACGACGTAAATGCACCGCTCCAATTGTCTTTTCCCAGCCCAACTCCAGTAATAATACAGAGAATATTTCCTCATAGCGGAGACAACCCAAATAAAACAGATGCAACCAACCCTCAAGTAGGAAAACAAAAGATGGACACCGTGAAAGTACAAACAAAAAAGCTCGAAGATCCAAAAAAAGCGACATCAATCATCCGCATGCAGTAAGCGCTCCCGCTCGTACTCCTCGAGGCTTAAGCCAAGGACAATCTCTCCTTTGTTCGAAGCATCGTGATTCTTCTTCTTTCTCTTCCTTCCAGTTTGTTCTTGGACGGTGCTGATACCGTTCTCAGCATCCCGCATAGCCTTGTTCGCCAATTCCTGTCGCTCGCGTTCCATAGCAGCTGCCTGCTCCTTCTGGGCATCAGCTTCGGCCTCGTGCTCTTCACGTAGCTGCTGCAGTTCTTCCTCCAGCTGGTTAGGGTCGGGAAATGCGTGTCCGGCGATCTCGGCGTACTTGTTCAAGTCTAATGACCCTATCATTAGCAAGTGGCAATGACCCCGCTTGGGCGAAGAGAAGAAGACAAGCGAACGCACCAACAGCAACACGAAGCTTGAGTGCCTCCGTGATTCTGCCAGGATTTTTCCGTTCTTCGCAGTTGAATTTGTTCTTTATCATACGTCTGTTGCGACCGGGAAAGAGTCTAGCGATCATTTCGAAGTCTGTACCAAACATAGACAATCCCTCGAAAAACCGTTCGGTGGTGCTTTCCTCCCATCTATCTCCCTTTACACGCGTGCTCCAGGTGGACGAGTTGACAAGACGCGTATTAACGTTTTCCTCAACGATCTCCATTTCGTCAATTTCGAGGGCATCGCGATCGTGGCGGTTGACGTGCAGTGACTCCTCGTCGAGTACCAATTGTCCATCGACAACACGCATCTGAGGTGCCGCCACAGGCCGCGAGTTCTGGCGAGCCAGTTTGGCATTTGCCAATCTCTCCAGCCTCTGTTCATCATTCTCGGCAAGTAGCTCCCCGGTTGCCTGCTGTTCCTCAAGCTGGACTTGATTTTCGGCTTGTTTCTGGGCAACTTGATCCCAGTCTGTGGCCTCGAGCTCCTTGAGTCGGTTCGACTTCTTGCCTATTTTCAAGTCCGAGCAGAGGTCCTTCATTTTGATTACACCTTCCTCAATCGTCCGCTCTTCTGCATCCTCTGGTGTTTTCGCACGGCGCGTCCTACGTTCACCAGGTTCTTTCGGTTTCCTTGGCGCACGGGGTTTGCGGGGAACCTTCTCTTTCGAGCCCCTCAGCTTTTTTGCCTTTGCCTTTGTGTTTGTTTTCTTTGCCCCCGGTTTTCTCTTTTTCGGCTGCCGCTGATTCTCCTCCACCACCACATACTCGTCTCCCTCGTCTTCGTCTCCTTCGCCGAGCGCTCTCGTCGAGACGTCATCCATAGAATCATCCTCCCCCCCGTTAGATTCCGCATCCCCTTCATGGGAATTCTGTTTCTTTGAACGGGCTGACCGTCGACTACCCTTCGGCGAGTCACCCGCATTTGTAACCGGGGTTGCCGGAGGCGCAGCAGCCTTCCGCTTTCGGGGTACAGCTGGAGCCTTCCGAGCACGAGGGATCTTCGCGGCTGTCCCGGCGGCCTCTTCCTCTGTCACTTCTATAGCATTCTCCGCGTCCTTAGCCATAACCTCAGTCCCCTTTTTCACTTGCGTGTATCCCGAAACCTCTCCGGGCCTAGGCTTATCTTTGGTTGCGACCTTCACCTTCTCCGTTGCCCCCCCGATCGTTATTGCACCCGTCCAATCGATACCATCGTCTTCCAGCTGCGGGATTCCCATGCCGCGATTACTCTCCTTAGTTTGTCGCGCTGACGTTCCAGTTCCATCCACTAGTAGCGGCGGCGCAGACAGTCTGACGACAATAGTCTCGTCCTCCAGCATCGGGATCCCTAGGTTTCGGGGCTCAGAAGGCGTTGAAACGTTATCATAGCCGCAGGAAGGAAGATGTGACAGCGGCGAAGGGGGGCCACTAGGTCCAGGAGCAGGAGCAGCCGGTGGACCAAAATCTACCGTGATATGTGCTGGCTGTGGTACGGGTGCGGGCGCGGGTGCGGGCGCTGGGGTAGCTGAGACCGAAGGACTGGATTCTACCGCAGGTGTGTGCGAAGCGACAGTGCGGGCGCGAGCTTTAGCCTTGGGCGCAAACTTGTTTTTTGATTTGTCTGGAGAGCGGGATTGTTAAGAAACGTGCGCGTTCGGAGATGGGTAGAGAATACATACTGACGACAGAGCTCATCTTGCAGGAGTAGCGGGACGGCGATCGGGGAAAAGATGTTCGGACATACGGTTGTGTTTGAGGTGGATTGGGAGGGGGATTAGTGTCGCTGGATAAGAGTGTTCTGCGGTCTAAATCGGCGGAGGGCTATGTTAGGCGGGGCAATTTACCTATGACTCGCAGTCCGATTTAACTAGTTTGAAAACGTTTAATGCTCTAAGTTGTTAAGCACAGCCACACTCACGCCACATCGGAGTTTAGTCAACACCTCGGCCGATCCATCACCACCGCTCACCATATAGGGCGGCACCGGCGACAAGCGGTCTGCATGGCATGCTTTCCGTATATCGGGCGTGTGTACCTCTGCCTGCCTGCATAGATGGATCACTCGCTCCACTGGTTGCGGTTGGGCTGCTATATTGTAGTTAGGTACATAGGTCGAATGCTCCGATGAAACAAAAAACGAAGAAAAACTGGAAGGCTGGCGAGAACCTACTCTGTCCATCCAGTCTAGCCGGAGACCGGAGAGTGGGAACACGGCTCGTGTGTGTGTATGTGGGGGGGGGGGGGGGAGACCTCGTTCCGTGCCCAACCGCCAACGACCTCGTCAAGGCGGCTCTTCCCTGGCATGAAATCACCGCTCCTCCCACCGTTTGCTCTCCCCGTCATCTCCAATAGGGAGAGATGGGAAACCGCATGGTGTGTGAACAGTGTAATACCCCCCCGCCTTACACACGAGACCTCTAGCTGACTGCGGTTTGGGATCGCTGGCGACAGGAGGTAGGCTCAGAGCGTGGACGGATGGACCGTAGTGCACTGGTGCGACTTGTATACGGTATGTGTAGCGGGGCGGTATGTGTCTGGATATATGGGTGAATTCTCCAGAGCGTATATAATACACAAGTACGTACTAACTGGGTATACATACATAGCGCTCGCTGGCCCTCCATTTTCAACTTTTTTAGGTCATAGACTGTCGCCTATGTACATTGTTTCTGCTTTCCATTCCGGCAGAACAAAAAAAGCAATTGCGAAAAAAAGGGGAGAAAAAATTTGGTGATGTCCGCAGGATTCGAACCTGCGCGGGTTGCCCCACTAGCACCTGAAGCTAGCGCCTTAGACCACTCGGCCAGAACACCTGCTAGTAAGGGTTAGCTAACTTGAGATCCAGACAGCTCATTCTACCTGATATTACTCTGATTCGAGCGATGCATGGACAGCAAATAAACGCTTCTGAATTCCCAAATTCCCTGATAATTCCTATTCTATCATGCATCGCAAAATCAAAAGGAAGAGCCTAACTAATACACATGGTCTTCAGAGACGAACAGAAAATTGAACTGGAAGTGGAAAGTAATTGCCGATTCAGCGCCGTTCCGCTCGAGAGCGCACAGGCAGGACACTGTCTGATGAAGTGATACATTATGAGGAAAGAGGCTGGCGCAGACAATATTACAAATGGACACTGAACAAGTCAGTAGCAGCAAATGCTCGTCCACAGTTAGGGCACTTTCGTGACCGGGAGGCGATCCGTTCGTCGGCACATTGTCTACAAAACACATGACCACATGTTCGAATGGCGGTGTTCTTGAACCGCCCCCGACAAACTGCGCAAAGCGCGATTTGCTGCATAAAGTTAGCATGGGGCAATATATGTGAAGACTCGGAATTTCTCACCCGCAGAGCTTCCAACTGGCTATTCTCACTCTCAACAGGCTTATTACTGCTCTCTAGCGCCCGCTCGGTCTCGTCGATCTTGACGTGAAGCTTCTCAATTTCGATCTCTGCATCCCTGCGGTTGGCTGATTCCTTGGCTAGCGAGGCATCCCGACTCCTCAGCGATCCGTTCAGTGTCTCCAGCTGTGATTTCAGAGAATCAATCGTGTTAGATTGTTCAGTAATTTTTGATTGCATCTCGCGGTTCTTGAGAAGTAACGTCTGATTGTTGTGCTTCATCTCGGACAACTGTTTCTCCAGGTTGGACTGCGGCACACGTCAGAGGACACGGAATTCGGGACAAGGTTAGGGAGAGAAGAAATACTGTCAAGTCGCGAACTTTCTTCTCGGCATCCTTGAGCTGAGTAATGATCTCTGTGCTCTTGGAGTTTTGGCTCTTAAGAGCCCGGTTCTCCTGCAATAGCCCTTCCTTGGCCTTCATGGCGGCGAAGAACTTGGAGTCGGCTTTGTTTTTCTGCGGTATTGGGTCAGTGAGGTCAACTTCGGTCTTGCGTTTTTAACATACCTCTGCAAGCAATCGTCTGAGCTTCTCCTCGGTCTCTACCAAATATGCAACCTTCTTATGGCTCAACTCATGCGCCTTTTTGAAGGCTTGTTCTAGACCGGGTAGCTCCTGCGCTAGAACCTTGTATGCCTTTTCTAGCTGCTCGTGTTTTTGTTTCAACTGCGGTAGGTCGAGCTCCGAAGGGTTGACGGTGCTTGGCTGCGTATCCGAGCCTAGCTCCGATTGCAATCGCTCAACTTCGAGTTCCAACGAGGCGATCCTTGCTGCCCTAACTTCTGCAAGCTCGCTCACTTCTTTTGAAGCAGTGAGCTTCGCTTCTTCCCTTGCTCTTCTCAGAGCTTGGTCTTGCAGCAAATCGTCTCTTGCGCCCCGTATCCGAGCAAGATCAGCTTCAGTTTTCGCCAACTGGTTCGACACCTCGTCGAGAACGCCCTTCTGTTCCTCCAATAATCTGTCCTTGAAAGCCGATCGGTCCGACTCTAGTCCTTCGATTTTTTCGCTCAATTCTTTATTGAGGGCCTCAATGTGATTGTACCGTGTCGCGACGTCTTCCAGCCGAACTTTGAGGTTTTTGTATGCGTCGCAGTTCCCAATATCGTCTTCCGTCAACCTCCCAAACTAGATTCGGACCGCGCAATTAGTCTTGGGCGGTGGCTATTAGCGGGGTCGCAGGAGCAGCGCATACCTTGATCGTGAAGGTTGTTACCTGCTCTGAGAGACGGGCGTTATCGACTTGCAACTGCTGGATTTCCTCCTTCTGCTTGCTAGCAATTGCTTGTGCCTCTTTCCGGGCCTGTTCCACGTCGGCAAAATGCCCCTCCGCCATCTTCGCGCTGATTTCCCGATCTCTAGCCGATTGCTGTTCGTCGGTCATGGAATTGTCCCTCTGTTCTGGCCCTGCGCTTGAATTGAACATAGCTTGACGTTCGATCTTCGCAAGAGTCTGGCTCTTAAGTCGATCGACCTTCTTCTCGGCGGTTAGGTACTTGACAGTTGCTTCCGTCAGGCGCGCACCTGCACTCTCCACCTCTTTTTCCAGTCGTGCGATTTCGACTTTATTGGCCTGTTCGTTTACGAGCAGCTCACGGATTCGGGCCTGCATCTCGTCAATGCGCTCCGACTCTTCCTTGAAGTGCGCGCGAGATTTGATCGCACCGAAGAGCTCGGTCAATGATTTGGTAATGTGGTTGCGCTTCTCCTTAAGGTGGTCTGCGAAGGAGGCAACATCGTCGAACAATAAGGAAGATGGGAATTCGGTCGAGGCTGTACACATTCATTAACCACCATTGGTCTCTCCACTGTGCGTGCATCGTCGCGGATTACGTGGCGATCCTACCTCCATTCTGATACGTGCTAGCGCCACTGTCAGGAGTTCCGGCGAGAATTCTGACTTCGTCGAGGAGCTGACGTCAAACACTCAGTTAAAAAAACACACCACGGGAGTCTGTAGGAGAGGAATCAGATACATGAGTCCACCACGCGTCGACTATCCGGAGGTGATCATCGTGGTAAGCAGACTTCTTGTCGAGCTCCTCCACCCGACTCTCCAGCAGATTCCTTTCCCGCTTGTATTCCTGCATCTGACGCCATATTGCTTCCTTTTGAAAGTGCTATTGTAGGCGCGAGGTGTATTTGTTAGTCCTGTCGACATCTCAATACTCTATCGAGCCTCGCGGAGCCGCATGTCGCGCGCCCTGCATGCAGGGGAGGGAGCTAAGAGAAGGAATACATACTATCACATCCTCCTGACTCTGGGGCACCTGATGACTGTTCTGAGGTTGCGAGGACTGGACGGCCTGACGCTTGTAAGGAGGATGGGAATCTTCAGCGGGGTCGTGGGGAACTGATCGCTTCCGGTCTTCCATGACGATGACAGAAGAGCCTCGCATGAGAAAACGAGGGGCGAACGATGCAGCCTGCAGGCGACGCGACTAGGGGGCTAGAAACAAGCTTGAAAGGGGAGAATGGTGTGAGAATGAGGGTGCAACGGGAAATAGAGGTGGGAGAGTAGACGAGGAGACGCGGGTCGGGGGGGTTGGTGAAGGACTTGAAAGCCAAATGAGGCGATTATGAAAGTTTGCTGATCTCGGGGGAGTGGAGTCGCTGTCGGGGTAGAAGTAGTGTTGCGTTCCGACGAGCGACTGGTGACAGCAATCGTGTTTGCTGTCGGCTGTGCTGCGTGTGCTGCGCGTCAGAGATGTTGAACGAAGTCTCTTCGGTGATGGTGTGTGTAAGGAAGGGGAAGAGAGTTGGTGGTGTACGTCGGGTGGTGTTGGTATGTAGAGTTTACTCTACAGTTGGGTCGACTTGCGTTGAAGATGAGGGTAGAGTAAAGAAGGCTTGGTGCACAGTCTGCGGCCTTGCCTCATTAGCGGCCGCTTCCCCCCACACGACTGATCCTCCCTCGTTCTTCTTCTTCTTTCTCTTTCGGCCCACTGTCGTTCCTGCTTGATCTGTCCTAAGGTTGCCAGAAATACAATTGTAGCAGTGTCTGTACAGGTGATCGTAGTGTGCAATGGTGGTGCGTACGTAGGTTCTTTGGATTTTGTTGACCAAAAGAGAGATAGATGCGCTCATTCTAGAGCCGCACGAGTGCCGGGCACGTGACTTCATGGTTAACCCGAGCAGTTACCTGTTGGTGTTCGACCCTGGCGAAGAGGAAACCCGAGTGATCCTTTCCTCTCTGCAGTAGCCGGACATCGTTCGCATCTAGCTGTTCTTCAATCGACCCACTCCTGGTGATTGCGAGCACCTCTATCTGGAATCCCACGCGAACAGTTAAATCCAGGAGATGGAATTCGTAGTCCAGTGAAAGATGGAAAGTGCGCAGAGGCAGTCGGAGGTCGAGAAGATGCTGGGTCCGCCACAGATTGTCGAAATGCAGTTCACCCAACCAAGAAACACTGGATTCCCGTAGCAGCCAACCATCACGTCGAGGAAATTATGTTGGTGTTTCCTAGAGCACTGTCAGCAGAGAATCAAAGGTACTTGCCGGCTCTGTACGGGATTATCGAATATAGCACCTTGTGCGGTGGAGCCAGCGACAGCTCCATACGGTTTCGTTAGTGAAATTGCTCTTGGTGATTCGGAGAATCGAACAGATGATTGAGTTTAAGGGGACCAAGCAGGGAGAAGGGGACTAACCGAGGAACATCAGTGATTGGAGTTGACGATGGTTTCGATACGGTCCATACCTCTAGATTTTCCCCGCGGATATCATTGCTAAGGTGTCGTGGTAGGGAATATTGGCGGGTGAGAGCGGCGGGTAGGAGCTAGCTGTAGCTGCCTGAACTGGGTGGGAAGTAAATCGACCAGTATTCAAGAGAATCTTGTAATCCGAGTTGAAATCGAGTGAAGTAGCTAAAGTTTGTGTCGAGAAGAGGTAAAAACACTGAAAAGGTGACGAAGCAGCCAAAGCTAAGGTGCCAGCCGTTACAACAACACCCGAACACATGCGATGAATACTGCATAAGTAAGTACCTAATGTACTAATACGATTCCTCTCACATATTTGCGATTGACCACGGCAGAGCTGGCAAAGAAGTGGAAGGCCATCCATCTACATTTTCTGGCAGCGATGGGACCCCCTGAACAGTCGCTTAAGTACACAAGTGCCGTACCCGGATCTTTACGTGAAGCACAAATTGTGCGGGACGCGTTAGCCGCTCAAATGGGTGCCCACATGTAGAGACTATCTACATAGATTGGCCATGTTGGAGTATGTACGGTGAGATCTATGCAGACATGCATCGCACTGATCGGACAATTTAGCCCACCTAGAACCCGTATAGGTTCATAAGTACAGTAACGAAAAAGGGGGTATTATCTAAGCTGTAGTAATGCTGCATCTTGTGCGCGACAGTATGCGTGTTTTATTCATTGTAAATACGCATTCAACTTGAGGCGCGTATTAAAGCAAACCCAGATTTCGGTAACATCGGTACTCATAAGTAATTGGTAATCAGCGCGTATTAATTACAGAAAACGTATCCACATAGAATACAGAGGTATTGCGGCATTCGCTAGGGCGGTGAAATGCATCAAATAGAATGCAGCTTCCATACATTATTACTAAGTCATTTAGTATGCAGACAGAGTGCATACGTATGTGAATACCACCTGCATGCTTCGAAAAACAGCAACCACCAATGCAAAATACCCCAGAAGAATACTTGCTAGATACATTTATGCATCGCTCAATACACATGTAGATAACTATGCATACTGGAGGCATATATTTCATAATTGGGTCCGTGTATCAGTGCAGTATACATAGGCACAGCAGTATGAATATAAAGACATACTGCAAGAGTAGTACTTACTCATTGGTATGAATACTGTGGTAACTTGGTATCTGGTGGTATGTTCAATCTATGGTATTCACACAATGTTAGGAAAGCATACCTTAGTGTATGTTGGTTATCATAATGGTTCGTGTAATTCAATTTCACAGGCGATCTGTACAACTTTTTCGAATCGATATTCTGTGTTCTACATGCACATAATCGCGCTATTCAGCCATGCTGATACATATGCATACAAATGCTTACATAAATCAACCTCTCATACGGGGCGCATGTGTGCGTACGGACGGGAGTATCTGCAATGATGGTGTTGACGAGGGGTATGATGATGTAATGGCTCGGCTGTGTTGACGTTAGAGTCAATGCTAGGTCATGTATAAGGTCTCCATTTCGATGTGTGTTATGATTATCAAAGCTGCACAGATCATTGAAGTCTAGACAAAAAATTTGGTTGTAATTCCACTTGTAAACATGTATGTGCTCAAATCCCGCTCGTAGCATAACTTCCCTAGAAACCTTAGGGAAAAAAAACAAATAAAAAAGAGAAAAAAGAATAAAGAATAAAGAATGAAAAGAGGGAGACATGATATTTTTACAGTCATGCTGCTATCCCCATCCAGTTCACATACGGCATCTAATACTGTATTCAATGTAGTACCTACACCCCTACGAGTTCTAATACTAGTATCTACCACGTATCCTACGAGATAAGTACGTTATTGATCCAGTATTCACAGTGCATGCGTATACAACAACCAGGCGGCATTAGGATGAAGGCAGTATCGGTTAGAGTGCATTTTTAGGCATGACTTCGCAGTATATCAAATATGGTACTTTACTAGAACCGCAACATGGCGGCATCGAAGTGTAGCGCGTATTGGGGGCAGAACAGACAAGTAAGACATATGGTACCTATGGGTTGACGGCTTTTTTTTTTGTTTATTCATCAATCGCATGCGACCTATTTACTCTAGATCATGTCGATGTAGAATTAGTTGGCTGCGAGAGACTTCATTTATTGCACCCGACCTATCTAGATCACGGCAAATTGCACCAAGTTTCCCTCGGCGCCCTGACTAGTGGAGAATGGTTGACTGGCCGACGACACTGTTTTTGCTTCCTTCCGTGCGATGGGCCCCGGACCAGCGACGATGCGTTGTGAGCTCCCTGCAGAGGTTCGACCTCCTCCTCCCCGACGACATCGCAAGGAGGCGAAGGTGAAGCACTGGCTCGATGATGCTCAAAAAAAAAAAACGAGGCCCCCGCGAAGGATGACTCGTACCGCGGGGCGCTATCGTTTCTGGAGGGGGGAAATAAAGGGGCAGAAGAACAAAAGGAACAGATATATTGATGTCCGCAGGATTCGAACCTGCGCGGGTTGCCCCACTAGCACCTGAAGCTAGCGCCTTAACCGCTCGGCCAGAACACCTTGCTACGGTCTATTGCAAGGCCGTCCATGAGGTCATTTCTCATTTGGTCATACGCCATCACCCGGATTATACGTGGCCATCGAAACGAGCACATGTTTTTATCGCTAGATCACACGCGATTGATATATAAATAAATGAATGAATAAACGGCTTTACCTCCCTATGGACCCCCCCCCCCGGGTACCGAAATATCTTCGTGTCTGCAAATTCTAGAAACAGTGCCATCTTCCTCATCAGTGATCGTGTAAGAGTATGTAATAGATAACCATCCTCGCGCCTACTGGAAGAAAAAAAGAAACCCCCAAACCAAACTACTTAGGAACTTGTGTATTCGTACAGAATAGTAAAATAAAATAAAAAAATAAAAAAAAACGAAGCAAATACCGCACAACACCCCGCCAACCAAAACGGAAAGAACACTGCCCCTCGCCCGGTACCACAGATGCTTCCCTTTGTATTCTCAAGCTACCGCTAATTTAAAGTACAGAGTAGAGTCAATCGCCCTCGAGATGCAAAGCTGGAAAGGATAACGAGGGAAACACCATAACCACAAGGAAAAAAAAAACAACCCAGATGATGCCAAGCAAAGTACATTCGAGGGAAACCCCGACATTCGCCGGACGGACGGAGAGTCGGGGAACCGGCCGGCTCGGCCGCTAGAGTTCCCGAAACGCCCACTGTGGAGATCTTCGCGCTACTTGGGAGGTAGATGTGATTGCATTTAGCAATGCGGAGTCGGGAAGGCTTGGACTGGCATTCCGTTGACCTGCGTCGTGGGCGTTCCGTTGACCTGCATCGTGGGCACTCCGTTGGACGGCATCGTGGGCGCTCCGTTGGTCGCCATCAGTGGGTGGGGCGTGCCGGGATGGTGACCGTTGGGGAGGGTCCCGCTGACTGGAGAGTTCCCAGCGCCTGGCGCCATGATGAGGGGGCTGCTGGCCATCATTTGCTGCTGCTGCCGGCGCATGCCGTTTGGAGGTTGACTCGTGGGATCGGGCGGGGGAGATAACATCATCGCACGGGACTTGATGGACCTGTGGGAATCAGTCAGACCGTCACGCAGGAAGAATGTAGGCCGGGTAACTAACGAATCGCTAAAAGGATCGAAGAAGAAAGTCATTTCCTCATCCTCGTCGCTTTCGTGATTGTCGTACTTTATGCGGTCTAGGAATATAGGATCGGCATTCTCTTTGGCGACACTCGAGAATCCCCTTCGGTCGATGAAGATACGACCACCACGTCCGATTCGACGACGATGTCTTGGAGTAAGTTGTAGCGGTGTTTTGTACTGCGCGGCCTGGATGATAGAGACCGTGCTTCCCATAGGACCTGCGTCCGATTCCGGCTGAGAAGACGCGGACTCGGCGGAATGTGGTGGGCTCGGGAGATAGTGGCTCTGCACGCTGCAGAAGAAACTCGACGGGGGCTTCGGAGTGGGGTCGGCCTGCTTGCACACCGCATCCATCGTCACATCCGACAAGCGGTATTTCGATATCGACCGTACGATCTTCCGCATCGCGTTGTGCCTCTCCAGTCTCTCCGCCGCCTCCTCCTCCCGTACAGTGGATAGCTGCCGTAGATCCGCATCTGGAGGCTTCCCGTCCTGACGGATGGGTATTCGGAGGGTCGGGGGTGCTTGAGGCTCCGTTCTTTGCCGTCTGGGCTGGGGGCCGGGTTAATCGCTGCGGCCATGAAAGCTGGAGGGGCGGGGAACCTACACCCACCTTATTGATGAGGTCTTCATCTGTGTCCTTAATACCGAGCTTGCGCTTGAGTTCGATCGTGGTCCGGCGCTGTTCAAAGATTTGCTTCTCCAAGAGAAAAGCCGTGCGACGCATGTGCTCCCTCTGCAAGACGTCCTTTACAAGCCCCCGGGCAGTCTCGAACTCCTGCCGGAGCTTCTTAAGTTTGTCGGAGTGTGAATGGTCGGCCCTTCGCGTCTTTCGGACCTGGCGGACCTCTCGACGCCTGAAGCAGACGTACGGATCACCGTCATCCTTCTCGCCTTGCTCGAACTGCGCGCACGGGGGGAGGTCAGCACTGCAAACGGGCCCCAAGAGAAAGCAAGGCGGGATGGAGGCAAGACTCAAACCAACCTTGAGATACGGTATGATGGTTCGGCCGCCACGGTTTATTTTCAGCTCCTTCCAGTAGGCGTATATATGTTTGGCTACTATCTTCAGCGGGGGTTCCAGGGTATCCTCGAAAGCGTGCTCCAGTTCTTCGAAGGGAATGATGTTGGCCACATCCATCGAGAGATACGGCTGGGTCTGCTGTATCGCACTCTCGTAGAGGTCCATGATGGTCTCGAACTCATCTTCTGTGATGGGGGCAAGCCCGGGTTTCCTCGTCTCGTTCAACTTCTCCAAGTACTTGTCGTCCGTCTCGGACATGCAGTACAGCGTGCCACTACAATCCTCGACCGTCGACGACGACCGAATGTAAGTGAACGGCTGCTCAAATCGCTTCGGGTAAAGCTCGGCATAGCGTTCCGCAGAGAGCTCAGTCGTGTTCGGTGTCGGGATCAGGACTTTCTTGGGGTCCTTAGAACCTACAGCCGCAGCTTGATGTGCCGATATCACGGCCTGGAGGTGGTGTTCCTGTGTGGCCGCGCCAGTAAAGTTAGCTTAGGCCGATTGATATCGCATGACAGCGCGTGTGGAAACTGCTCCAAAAACTACGCGACGACAGCAGGAAGTCTCCATAAGCTAGAACACGAGGCTCCCTCCCCCCCTTTCTCTCTCACACACACACTCTCTCTCCGTCTCTCTCTCTCTCTCTTTCTTTCTTTCTTTCTTTCTCTTTATTTTCTTTCTTTCTTTATTCTGTTGACCCTCGGTGATGGAACTTTCAAAGGACGAGGGTTGGGGTTTCTTTTTTTTTTCTTTTTTTTTGGCTGTGGTTTGCGAAGCTCGCGTTCGGCCAAAAATAGCTAAAGAGAGGGGGTCGAGCAGTAGCAGGAAAAAAAAAGGGGGGCGACAACGTACGATTTCTTCCTGACGCTCAACGCCGGTCTCTATCTGGGGAATGTTTCTCTGCCCATCGTCGTCCACAGAGTCGATCTGATTCTCCCGAAGAACCGCGAGACTCTGTTTTGTGCTGAGTTTTCTAACTCGAAAGCGGTTGGAGCCTGTAGTGCGCGAGGTCATTGTGAAATGATATCGGGCGGCGACTCAGCGCGCCCGAGAGGGGGTGGTGGTGTAAGTGTGTGTGTGTATGTGTAGTATGTGTGCAGAAGTAACCGGGGGTGAGGGGGGGGGGGGGGGGGGGGGGGGTTGGGTGGGAAAAAAAAAAAAACCCCAAAAATGGGAACGCCGATAAAAGGGG
>Ga0307516_10001076_pt1 | contig 38011 bp, 34 predicted proteins | sample 19_EM_MG_FD_203310 | JGI IMG/M metagenome (GOLD analysis project Ga0307516, IMG submission 203310) | Populus trichocarpa ectomycorrhiza microbial communities from riparian zone in the Pacific Northwest, United States - 19_EM | ecosystem: Host-associated > Plants > Roots > Unclassified | place... | reverse complement strand
GGGTCGGCCCCCGGGTGCTGATGTTCAGCGGCATGCTGCTGGCTGCGATCGGCATGGTGGCGCTGACCCGGATCGGCGTGGACACCAGCTTCTGGACCCACGTGCTGCCGGGCGAACTCCTGATCAGCTTCGGCCTGGGCGTGACCTTCGGCCCGATGTCGAACACCGCCCTGGTCGGCGTGGCCGACCACGACGCCGGGGTGGCCAGCGCGCTGATCAACACCACCCAGCAGATCGGCGGCTCACTGGGCACGGCGCTGCTGAACACGATCTTCACCTCGGTGGTGGCCGGATACCTCACCGATCACGCGGCGTCGGCCACTTCGCCGGCGTTCCAGCAGGTGGCGACGATCCACGGTTACACGGTCGCCTTCTGGGTGGGCGCCGGGCTGATCGGGCTGGCCGCGGTGATCGCCCTGGTCCTGGTCCGGGCCGGCCGCGACGAGGTGACCAGCACGGAAGGCATGCTCGTCGCGGTCTGACGAGCCCAGCCGCACCGTCGACTCTGCCGCCCGCCGCCACCCCGGCGGGCGGCAGAACGCACCCCGTCGGGCCGCGGCGGTGAGCCGGTGTTCGCCCGCAGCGAACGCCGGAAGATCCTGAGTCCCCGCACGGTTGAGCCGCCTGTACTCAACTCTTTCGGAGGTTTCCCCGTGACCAGCAAGCGACTTCCTGTGTTGTTCCTCGACGACGTCGTCATGCTTCCGGGCATGGTCGTCCCGGTCGAGCTGGACGAGGCGGCCCAGGCCGCCGTCGACGCGTCCCGCACCTCGGCCGGCTCCGAGTTGCTGATCGCCCCGCGCCTCGAGGACCGCTACGCGTCCTACGGCGTGGTGGCCACCGTCGAGCGGATCGGCAAGGTCCGCGGCGGCGCGCCCGCCGCCGTACTGCGTACCGGTGTGCGTGCGCGCATCGGCAGCGGGGTGACCGGGCCTGGCGCGGCGCTGTGGGTCGAGGCCGAGCTGGTCGCGGCCGGCCCGCCGAGCGAGCATGTCCGCGAGCTGGCCGCCGAATACAAGCAGCTGGTCGTCTCGGTGTTGCAGCGCCGCGAGGCCTGGCAGGTCATCGACTCGGTCAGCGCCATCGACGACCCCAGCGACCTGGCCGACACCGCGGGCTGGGCGCCGTATCTGTCCAACGACCGCAAGCGGGAGCTGCTGGAGACCCCCGACGTCGAGGCCCGGCTGCGGCTGCTCGGCGAATGGACCCGGGACTTCCTGGCGGAGTCCGAGGTCAGCGACAAGATCGAGACGGACGTCCGCGAGTCCGTCGAGAAGCGCAACCGCGAGTACCTGCTGCGCGAGCAGCTCAAGGCGATCCGCAAGGAGCTCGGCGAGGGCGAGTCCGAGGGCACCGACGACTACCGCAGCCGCGTCGAGGCGGCCGACCTGCCCGAGGCGGTCCGCGAGGCCGCGCTGCGCGAGGTCGACAAGCTGGAGCGCGCCGGCGACCAGAACCCCGAGGCGGGCTGGATCCGGACCTGGCTCGACACGGTGCTGGACCTGCCCTGGAACGTCCGCACCACCGACGCCACCGACCTTGACGCGGCCCGGGCGGTGCTCGACGCCGACCACCACGGCCTGGCCGAGGTCAAGGAACGCATCGTGGAATACCTCGGCATCCGCGCCCGCCGCGAGGCCCGTGGCCTGACGGTCGTCGGCGGCCGTGGGTCCGGCGCGGTGATCCTGCTGGCCGGCCCGCCCGGCGTCGGCAAGACCTCGCTGGGCGAGTCGGTTGCCCGCACGCTGGGCCGCAAGTTCGTCCGGGTCGCCCTCGGCGGCGTGCGGGACGAGGCGGAGATCCGCGGCCACCGCCGAACCTACGTCGGCGCCATGCCCGGCCGCATCGTGCGGGCCATCCGGGAGGCCGGCTCGACGAACCCGGTCGTCCTGCTCGACGAGGTCGACAAGGTCGGCAGCGACTACCGCGGCGACCCCGCGGCGGCGCTGCTGGAGGTGCTGGACCCGGCGCAGAACCACACCTTCCGCGACCACTACCTCGACCTGGACCTGGACCTGTCGGACGTGCTGTTCATCGCGACCGCGAACGTGCTGGACACGATCCCGCAGGCGCTGTTCGACCGGATGGAGCTGATCTCGATCGACGGCTACACCGAGAACGACAAGGTCGCCATCGCCCGTGACTTCCTGGTGCCCCGGCAGCTGGAGCGGGCGGCCCTGTCCCCGGAGGAGGTGACGGTCAGCGAGGACGCGCTGCGCGAGATCGCCGCGTACTACACCCGGGAGGCCGGCGTCCGGTCCTTCGAGCGGTTGCTCGCCAAGGCGTTCCGCAAGGTGGCCCTGCGCGACCTGCCCGCCACCGTCGACACCGCCGACCTCAAGGACCTGATCGGGCGGCCCCGGTTCACCCCGGAGTCGGCCGAACGCACCGCCGGCCCGGGGGTGGCGACCGGCCTGGCCGTGACCGGGATGGGCGGCGACGTGCTCTACATCGAGGCGTCGTTGCTGCCCGGCGACAAGGGCGGGCTGTCGGTCACCGGCCAGCTCGGCGACGTGATGAAGGAGTCCGCGCAGATCGCGCTCTCCTACGTCAGGGCACACGCCGCGGAGCTCGGCATCTCGCCGGAGCAGCTCGACCACCCGATCCACCTGCACGTGCCCGCGGGCGCGGTGCCCAAGGACGGGCCGTCGGCGGGCGTCACGATGACGACCGCGCTGGTCTCGCTGCTGCTCGGCCGTACCATCCGCGCCGAGGTCGGCATGACCGGCGAGGTCTCGCTGACCGGCCGGGTGCTGCCGATCGGCGGCGTGAAGCAGAAGCTCCTCGCCGCGCAGCGGGCCGGCCTCACCGAGGTGTACCTGCCGCAACGCAACGAGCCCGACCTCGACGACGTCCCCGCCGACGTGCTGAAGGCGCTGACCGTGCACATCGTCTCCGACGTCCGCGAGATCCTGAGCACGGCCCTGGACTCCGTGTCCACGGGCATGGTCGCGGCGGCCTGACGCCCGGACGCCCTCCCGGAAAGACGCGGCGATCTCGTCGATCTTCCGGGAGGGTGTCACCGTCGGCGACACTCGGTGGTGTGGAACAGTCCGCGGCTGCCCGCCTGCGCGCGGGCGCCTACCTGCGCGGCGGCGCCGAGGACGGCGCGCAGCTGCAGCTGGCCGCCCGCCGTGCCGGAGCCGACCTGCTCGCCGATCGCCTCGCCTACGAAGGCGGCCTGCCGTGGTCGGCGCGGTGGCTGCTGCCGGTCGAGGAGGGCCACCACCGCACGATCGCGGTGCTCCGGGGGCCGGTCATAGCACTGTGGACGGTCCGCGGCCTTGTCGGTGCTGTCGCCGAGTCCGGCGAGTACGGGGTGTGGGATCTCGGCACCGGCGACCGGCTCGTGCGCGGGCGGGGCACGGCGAAGACGGGTTCCACCAGCGCCACCGGCCGGCACGTCCTGGCCACCGTCGACGGCACCACGCTGCGGCTGTGGGAGGCGGTGGACGGCGCACCGGCCGAGCTGGACCGGGTCACCCTGCCCATCCCGTTGCGGTCCCTGCACGCCGTGACCCCGGCCCAAGGGGATCCCCTGCTGGTCGGGCTCGAGCAGACCGTCTACGTGGATGACTGGAGCGGGATGGGCTCCACTTCGACGGGCGGCGAAACGCGCGCCTGGGCGATTGCCGGCGACCCGCCCCGCCTGCGGGAGTGCCCGCCACCGCCGCGGCAGGACCCGCCGCCGGCCGATGCCCGTCAGCTGCGGGTGTCGGTGACCGCCCGGGCCGAGACCTGCCTGCTTACCGGGGGCGGTGACGGTGTGGTGCGGGCCTGGGCCCTCGACGAGCAACCGGTGCCGCCACCGGTGCCGCTGGCCTCGCCGGCGGCCGCTGCCTGCGCCACCCAGTCCGACGGGCGGCGGGTCGCCGTCGTCGCCCACCACAACCAGCGCGTCGGCGCCTGGGACCTCGTCGAGGGTGCGCCGCCGGCGACGGTGCTGCACGACGCGCACGACGCTGCCGGGGTCGCGTGTGTCCGGCCGCCCGGAGGGCCGCTGCTCGCGGTGACCGGCGGCCTCGACGGGCGGGTCTGCGTCTTCGACGTGGACACTGGTGTTCTCACCCGCACGATCGTCATGCCGGTGGCGGAGCCGTTGCCCGGCACGGGCAGCTACCACCGCCCGGGCGTGGCGCCGACGCCGCCCGGCCCGGAGCCGGTCCGCGACATCGCCGCGACCGTCCTGGCCGACGGCCGCCCGGTTGCCGTGACGATCGGCGCCCTCGGGTGGCTGCGCTGGTGGTGCCCGCTGACCGGGGCGGCGCTCGGTGCGGTGCCGCTGGGGCAGTGGGGCCGCGCGGTGGCGTGCGGACGCTCACCGTTGGTCGTGGCCACGACCGGGCAAGACCTTCGGGTGTACGACGCGACGACTGCCGAACCGGTCGCCACGATCGCCGTGTCCGGGCCGGAGACCGTCTGGGCGCTGGACGTCGCCGACGACGTGGTGGTGGCGCTCGACGGCGCCGGCCGGCTGCACCGGTACCGGCTGGCGGACGGCGCGCCGATCGGTGAGCCGCTCCCCGGGCACTACCGCGACGCCCGGACCGTCGCATGTGGACGTCATCCGGACGGTCGCGTGATCGCGGTGTCCGGCGGCTTCGACGGCACGGTGCGGGTCTGGGACCTCCTCGCCGGCGAGGAGGTGCACCGGATTCCGATCGAGCATCCGGTCTACGCCGTCGCGTTGGCCGACGACGGCGCCATCCTGGTCGGGACGCACGGCGGCATCGGCGTCCTGCAACTGCGGTGACACCTCAGCGGTCGGTGCGTTCGTCCCAGACAGCTTCCGCCGGGTCGCCGCTCCGGCGGGTCACCGTGAGCCGCACCTGCACGCGCCGGCGCGCACCGCACGCCGGGCAGGCGCCCCGCAAGGTGCCCACGAAACCGTGGTCCGGGCCGGCATAGTGGTCGTCGTCGACGTACTCCCAGCCGACGGCGCCCTCGGCGTGATGCCAGCTTCCGCACTCGGCGCAGAGCACCAGCAGGCTCACCCGCTCCGGTTGGAGGCCGGCGGGCAAATGAGCGGGCCGCTCGTACCCGAGCCGCACCGTTCGGCCGTCGGACGCGTGGACGACCAGGACATCCCCGTACGTGATGTCCGGGACGGCGGCGGTCTCGCGCAGCGCCTCGACCGGGTCCTCGCCGTCCAGCAGCAGGCGGCACAGCGGGCCGGGCGGCAGCGGATCGACCCCGGAGCGGATCAGCCGGGCCGTGTACAACTGGGCCAGCCGGGCCAGCTGGTACGCCCGCCGTGCTGCGATGACCGGCCCCCGGACGGCGTCGAGCTGTCCCGATGCCGGATCGCGCCGGGCCGCTTCCGCCGCCACCCGCCGGCCCGTACGTAAGGCGTACCGGAGGTCACCGGACACGGCGGCGCGCAGGCAGTCCCAGACATGGTCGATCCTCGGCGGGTGCGGGCCGTCGTCGGCTTCCAAGGTCACCACCAGCGCGGCACGCGTCGGCTCACCCGGTGCGGCCAGCCACGCCTCGAGGCTCGCCAGGGCCCCGGCCTCCCCGTGGTCCGGTGCGCGGGCGACGCAGGGCGCGATCGCCGCGACGGCCTGGCGCAGGGCCTCCCGATGGAGTTTCGCCCGCTGCGGGCCGTCCAGGCCGTCGGCCGGGTCGGCCCGGGCGGCCTCGTCCGGCGGTGCCGGCACCGCGAGCGCGAGGGGCAGGACGTGCCAGTACCGGTCCCGGCCCTGGTAGCGGAGCAGGCGCTCCAGCAGGTCCCGCAGCCCGGGAGCATGGGTGAGCAGGTGCTTCTGGTGCAGGAGCCCGCACATCTCCGGATCGTCGGCCTCGACCAGCACGCGGAAGGCGACCGCGGCACCGACCGTCGCATCGTCCACGGCTTGCAGCGCGTCGCGCGCCATGAGCCGTGTGTACCCCGCGGTGTCGCCGAGGAACGCGACAATGGCCAGCACGGCGGCCCGGTCCCGGCGGCGGTGTGCCAGGCACGACAGGAGCATGGTCCGCGCGGCCGGGTCGCGTTCCACCCGCGCGGCGGCGATGAACGGCTCGCTGCCGATCGCCGGCGAGAAGCGCAATGATCTGGCGGCCACCTCACGCACCCGCGGGGCCGGATCGTCCCGCATGAGACGCAGGTAGACCCCGGGATCGTGACGGCGCGCCACCGTCAGCGCCTCGACCCGTACCGCCGCTGACCTGTCCGTGAGGAACCGCGCGCCGAATTCCGTCGTCCTGTGGGTCGACAGCACGGCCCGGACGGCCCGCAGCCGTACCCGGTCCTCGGGGTTGGTTTCGAGCTCTTGCCGCAGCGGCTCGTAGCGTGATCCGAGGTAGTACAGCAGGGCGGCGACCCGGTCGTCGTCCAGGCCCAGGTCGAGCGCTGCCGCGCGGATCCGGGGGTCGAGGTCGCTCCTTCTCCCCAGGATCCGGCCGAGTGCCTCCGCCGCGGCGTCGCCGACGTGCTCGTACACCTCGGCGATCCCGCCGATGGTGCGGACCTCGGCGGTGTCGTGCAGGGCCAGGTCCAGCAGCTTGTCCACGAGGCCCAGCTCACCGGAGCCGGCGGCGCGCCGTGCCGCCTCCAGCCGCACCTCGTCGTCCGGATGGCCGAGCCGGTCAAGCAGTGACATGCCACCTCCACAGACGTCGCGGACGCCGACGCCCACCGTATCGGCGGCCCGCCAGGCGGCGATCGCGACGGGCCCGGTCAAGAACGAAAGTTCTGTCGCTACTGTGAATTCATGGCGAGTATCGACACCGACACCCGGCCGTCCGAGGCGCGCCTTCGGCTGCTCACCACGGCCTCCGGGATCTTCGCCGCCGGCCTGCCGGCGGGCGACATGCTCCGCGACGGCGCCATGGCGGCCGGCTGCCTCTTCGATCCGGCGCTGATCTGCGAGACCTTCCTCCGTGGCGTCGACGGACTCGTCGAGACACATGCCGCCCGCCGGCCGTCCTGACCGCCCGTTCCGCCTCACCCTGACCGACAAGATCGGCATCGGGTCCGGGGCGTCCTTCTGGACGACGCGGCCCGTTCCCGGGCTCGGCATGCCGTCGATCACGGTGACCGACGGGCCGCACGGGCTGCGGGGCCAGGGCGCGGAAGGCGATCACCTCGGCCTCGGCTCGAGCCGCACCGCGACCTGCTTCCCGACCGCGGCCGCGCTCGCGTCGTCCTGGGACGTCGAGCTCGCCGCCGAGGTCGGGGCGGCGATCGGCCGCGAGGCGATCGACCAGGACGTGAACGTGGTCCTCGGCCCCGGCGTCAACATGAAACGTAACCCGCTGTGCGGCCGCAACTTCGAGTACTTCAGCGAGGACCCGTACCTGGCAGGCAAGCTCGCCGCGGCCTGGATCCGGGGCGTCCAGTCGACCGGCACCGGTACCTCGCTCAAGCACTTCGCTCTGAACAACCAGGAACTCAAGCGCATGACCACGGACGTACGGGTGGATGAGCGGGCGCTGCACGAGTACTACCTGCCGGCCTTCGAGATCGCCGTCAAGGAGGGCGACCCGGCGACGGTCATGTGCGCCTACAACCGCGTCGAGGGCGTGTACTGCAGCGACAACCGCCGCCTGCTGACCGACATCCTGCGGCGGCGCTGGGGATTCCGCGGCGCCGTGGTCACCGACTGGGGCGCCATGAACGACCGGGCGGCCGCCTACCTGGCCGGAACGGACCTGGAGATGCCCGGCAACGGCGGCGCGTCCGACGCCGAGGTGCTCGCGGCGGTCGCCTCGGGCCGCCTCGCCGAGACGGTGATCGACGAGTCCGTCGAGCGGATGCGGGCGCTGGTCGCGCGCACCACCGGACGCGCCGCCGCGCTCCCGGCCGATCTCTACGAACGGCACCACGCGCTCGCTCACCGCGCGGCCGTCGCGGGCGCCGTCCTGCTCAAGAACGAGGCCGACGCGCTGCCGCTGCGGCCCGGCGGCCGGGTCGCTCTCATCGGCGCGCTCGCGGCCGACCCGCGCTACCAGGGCGCGGGGTCGTCGAGGGTCAACCCGACGCGGCTGGTGAGCCTGCACGAGGGCGTGGAACGGTACGCGGACGTCGACTACGCGCCGGGATACCGGATGGTCGACGAGCCGGACAGCGCCCTGATCGCCGGGGCGGTGCGGCTGGCCGGCCGGGCGGACCGCGTGATCGTGTGCGTCGGCCTGACGGAGATCGCCGAGAGCGAGGGCTTCGACCGGGAACACCTGCGCATCCCGGTCAACCAGATCGCGCTGCTGGCGTCGCTCGCCCCGCTCGCCGCTCGCGTGGTCCTGGTCGTCGTGGGCGGCAGCGCCGTCGAGATGCCGTGGGAGAGCGGCGCCGCGGCCGTCCTGCACATGCACCTGGCCGGCCAGGCCGGCGGTGCGGCCGTCGCCGACCTGCTGTTCGGTGCGGCGAACCCGTCGGGCCGGCTCGCCGAGACCTATCCGATCAGGTACGGCGACGTGGTCAGCGCCGGATACTTCGGCGTGGATCCGGAGCAGACGCCGTACCTGGAGAGCATGTACTGCGGCTACCGGTACTTCGACTCCGCCCGCAGACCGGTGCGGTATGCCTTCGGCCATGGGCTGTCATACACCACCTTCGGCTACTCGGACCTGCGGATCACCCGGCACGGCGCGCACGACGTCGGCGTGACCTTCACCGTCACCAACACCGGAGGCCGCGACGGCGCCGAGATCGCCCAGCTCTACGTCGCACCCCGCACCGGCGGTGTCTACCGGCCGGCGCAGGAACTCCGGGCCTTCGCCAGGATCACGCTCGCGGCGGGGGAGTCCGCAACGGTCACGCTGTCGCTCGACCGGCGTGGCTTCGCCGTCTACGACCCGGAGCCCGGCGACTGGACCGTGGAGGAGGGTGCCTACGAGATCCGGGTCGGCGCGAGCTCCCGGGACACGCGGCTGCGGGACGTCGTCGAGATCACCGGCACGCCGGCCCGGCGCTGCACGGCCGGCGACTGGTATTACACCCTCGACGGGGTGCCGACCCCCGACGACTTCCTGACCGTCCACGAACCGTTCCCGCGCGTCGAGGCGCCGCGGCGGGGAACCTTCGACGAGAACAGCTCGGTGCTCGAGATGAGACGGGCGAGCCTGGTCATGCGCATCGTGCACCTCGCGATCGAGCGGGCCGTGGCGAAGCGGGCCGGCGGCAAGGTCGACTACGGCGACGTCCGGTTCAAGATGATGATGGTCTCGGCCGCCGGGCTGCCGATGCGCGCCATGGTGCGGATGAGCGAGGGCGTCATCACCCCGCGGCTGTCGCGGTTCTTCATCGACAGCGCGAACGGGCGCCCGTGGCGAGGGCTGTGGACGTTGCTGCGTGGTGCACGTGCGCGCTAGTGCATGGTGCTTTGCCGGATCAGCGGAATGCCGGTGGTCGGCAGCCGGGGGTACTGGCGCTGGCGGCCCTCAAGGTGCGGTGGCGCCGCCGGCTGCCGGCCGATGCGCATCGCCAGGGCCGCGCCGTGGTCGCACCGGACCTGGTTCAGGCAGAGGTCCACCGTCGTGGCCGACGCGCCGGCCGTCGCCACATCGCCGTGGTCCACGTAGAGCACCGACGCGTCGGACCGGATCAGGGGGAAGCGGGCGGCGAGATCGGCGGTCAGCTCCCAGTGGACCGCGAGCATCCAGAATGGGTGATCATGACGCCCGTGCTTCTCCACCAGCCGCCGCCGGTCGCCGCGCCGGACAGGCTGTGGACCAGGAACTTCGCCCTTTTCTTCGGTGCCCGTACGGTGTCCCTGCTCGGCGACGCGATGATGCCCGTGGTGACCGCGCTGGCCGTCGGTGCGATCTACGGGGTGTCCGGGGTCGGCTCGCTACCCAGGTCGGCGGGCCGGTCCTCGCGGGCCTGCTGACCGCGCTGGCCGGCGCCGGCACCGTCAATGCCGTCGACGCGGGCACGTTCCTGCTGAGCGGTCTGTGCCTGGGCCTCGTCCGGCTGCCCGTGCCGGCCCGGGCAGGGAAGCTCTCGACGGTCCTGCTCGACCTGCGCCGTGGCTGGTCGGAGTTCCGTGCCCGTGCCTGGATGTGGTCGGTGATTCTCATCTGGGTGCTCTTCGGCGTGCTGGTCTTCGGGCCGTACATCCCGCTGGGTTCACGCCTGATCGGTGACCGCCTCGGCGATGTCGCCTACGCCTGGGTGATGGCCGGCCTCGGCGCCGGCACGGTCCTCGGCGGCCTGGTCGCGATCCGGCTGCGCCCGTCGCGCCCACTCGCCGCCGGCGGCGTGGCCATGTCCGGGTTCGCGTTCATCCCGCTGTCGGTGGCGCTGGAACTGCCGTTGCCGTTGCTGGTGGCGGGTCACCTGGTGGGCGGGACCGCGTGGGCGTTCTGGTCGGTGATGTGGTCGACGAGTGTGCAGACGCAGGTCGCGCCCGACGTCCTGAACCGGGTCACCGCCTACGAGATAGCCGGCTCGGTGGCCGGGGTCGCCGTCGGGCAGGCGCTGGTCGGGCCGGTCGCCGAATTCGTCGATCCACGTACCCTGCTGTGGGTCTCCACCGGCGTCAGTTTCGCGGTCTGTGCCGCCCTGTTGCTCACACCTCCGGTCCGGCGCCTGCGCCGGGCCTGACTTCCGCGGTCCTCAGCCGGGTGCTGCCCAGTCCGGCGGGTCCGTGGGATGCAACTCGGCGTCGTCGACGGCGAACGTCCGGACCGGTCCCGGCGCGGTGGTGGGCCCCTCGAAGCGGATCGTGACGCGGCCCAGTCCGCTGCCCCAGACCCAGCCCCGGCCGTACTCGTCGTGGTGGACGTCCTGTCCCGGCCGCCACTGCGTCGAGGCAGGCTCGGGAGACACCGGGGGCCGGGCCTCATCGGGCTCGGGGACCGGCGCGCCGGCGACCGGCTCGGCCGCCGGCGCGGTGGTGAACAGGTCGTCCTGCGCGAAGTCGGTCAGGGTGGTCATCCCGACGCCGAGGAGCCGGACGCCGGCCGAGGTGTCGACCTCGGCGAGCAGCCGCCGGGCCAGCTCGGCGAGGAGCCGCGGGTCGTCGGTGGGCTGGTCGCGGGTCAGCGAGCGGGTGATCGTGGTGAAGTCGTGATGGCGGATCTTGACGGTCACCGTTCGGCCGGAGACGCCGGCAGCGCGCAGGCGCCCGCCGACGCGGGCAGCGAGCAGGTCGAGCTCTCGGGTCAAGCGGGTACGGTCGGCGAGGTCCACGTCGAAGGTCTCCTCCGCGGACACGGATTTCGCCTCGCGTTCGGTCACGACCGTGCGGCTGTCGTCGGCGCGGGCGAGCCGGTAGAGGCCCGCACCGTGGGCCTGGCCGAACCATTCGATGAGGTCGGGCAGGGCAACCGCGGCGAGCTGACCGACCGTGTGGACCTGGGCGCGGCGGAGCCGTTCCTGGGTCGTGGGCCCGACGCCCGGGAGCCGGCTGACCGGCAGCGGGTGCAGGACGGTGCGCTCCTGGCCGGCCGCGACGACGAGCAGCCCGTCGGGTTTGTGCAGGTCGGAGCCGATCTTGGCCATCAGCTTGGAGGAGGCGGCCCCGACGGACCCGGTGATGCCGCCCGTGGCATCGAAGACGGCGGCCTTGAGCTGCCGGGCGATCGCGGTCACCGCGGCCGTCGACAGGTCATGGTGCTCGCCGGCGGCGAGGTCGAGGTAGGCCTCGTCGATGGAGACCTGCTCAACTACGGGGGAGACCTCGGCGAGTACCGCCAGGAACACCTCGCTGGTCTTGCGGTACGCGGCGAAGCGCGGGGCGAGGAACGCCGTACCCGGTGGGCAGCGCCGCCGGGCCTCGGCGGTGGGCATCGCGGAGCGGGCCCCGTAGGCGCGGGCCTCGTACGACGCGGCCGCCACCACGCCCCGGCCGGCGACGCCGCCGACGATGACCGGCCTGCCGCGCAGGGAGACCTTGTCGCGCTGCTCGACCGCGGCGAACATCGCGTCGAGATCCACGTGCAGGATGCTCGGTTCGCGTCTCACCGGCGCCCCGCCTCCCGCTTGTGCACCGTCCCCGAGGTTCGCCGGGCCGGCGGCCGGCCGCCCAGACTTTTCGGTGTCCGAGGCGACCGACCGCGGGGCCGTGGCGAAGCCGGCATCAATTGTCCACGCCTACCGGCGCCGGCCGTCGGTGGTGCACCGGGACTCGGGCACTCCCGCGGCCAGCGAGGCGGCAGGCGGTGGGATCAGTTGGTGGTGGCGCTGCGCAGGCGGCGCAGCCATCCCTGGACGGTGTAGGTCGGGACCTCGTAGTGCCCGGCGATGGCCGATGCGCTGTTGAGCCGGGTCGCGACGGCGGAGAAGTCGTCGGGCATGCGGCGGTAGACGCGTTCCTTGGCCGTGGCGGGGGCCGGGGTCTCGGTCCGGGCCGCTCGTGTCTTGCGCGTCGGGGCGGCCGCGGCGGCCTCCGGGCTGTCGGAACCAGCCCGTCGGCGACCGCGTGCCTTGGTGGCCGGCGTCGGGGCGGCAGCCTCCTCGGCGGCCGGCGCCTGGGCGGCGGTCTCCTTGGCGGCCGCCGTCGGGACGGCGGTCTCCTTGGCGGTCTTCTTGGCGGCTGGCGCTTGGGCGGCGGTCTTCTTGCTGGCCGGCGTCGGGGCGGCGGTCTTCTTGGTGGCCGGCGCTTGGGCGGCGGTCTCCTTGGCGGCCGCCGTCGGGACGGCGGTCTCCTTGGCGGTCTTCTTGGCGGCTGGCGCCGAGGCGGCGGTCTTCTTGGCGGCTGGCGCCGAGGCGGCGGTCTTCTTGGCGGCTGGCGCCGAGGCGGCGGTCTTCTTGGTGGCCGGCGCCTGGGCGGCGGTCTCCTGAGCAGCCGGCGCCGGGATGGCGGTCTTCTTGGCGGCTGGCGCCGGGGCGGCGGTCTTCTTGGCGGCACGCGGGCGGCGCGCGCGGGCGGTGGGCTGGGCGGCCGTGTCGGCAGGCTCGGCCGGGGCGGGAACGTCGGTGACAGGCGCGGCATCGGAGGCGCCGGCGTCCGGTGCGGTCGCCGGTGCGGCGGCGGCAGGCCGCACAGCGGTCGGGACCGTCTGCGCGGGCTTGTCGGCGAGAGCCGGTGACACCACGGGGGAGGGCAGGCTCTGCGGGGAGGTGACAGCTTGCATCAGCAGGCCGATGTCGACGGACGGCATCCGGGCCGCGGTGAGCCCGGTGTCCGCGTGCAGGTGCACGTCCGTGATGAGGGCCTCGCCGTTGTTGGTGTCCACCGTGATCGTGGTGGTGTTGCCGCTGCCGTCACTGGGCGCGACGGTGATGGTGTACGAGGTCATCCTGATCCTTGCTGGTTCGGGGGAGGCGTCGGTGTCCGGTGCGCCCCAGGGATGGTTCGCGGGGATGCCACGCGGTGCGCGGTGCTGTCAGCCGCCGCGGCACCGGTTGGCGGGACTGACGATATCCCCTGGTCGTGACGGTGGCGAGGTGGCCCGTACCCACGCTCCTCCGCGGCGTACGGATAGGCCCGCCGAGACAGGTACGGAATTCCGCTTCCTGTTCGATCCGAACCGGTCGACGCGCATGATCATTTCTCGCCTGTGACGTGCGGAAATCATCAGACTCACTACGACGGGGAAGCAGTGGCCAGGCGCTGCTCGCCACCACCGCGGCAGCGGCCGGCACCACGAAGTCTTGCGTCGCAATGCCGACCGACCGGATGGCTGGCGGACGCCGAGGTCTACGTTCGATGGGTGGCTGATGACCCGAACGCGAGCGTCCCGGCCACCGCGGTGTCCATCACCGTGCAAGGCACGCAGGCCTTGCGATCGCTGCGGTCGTGGCTAGCCGACGAGGATGGTCTGCAACGCCGGGTCCGATTGGCGCAGGCACCACCGCAGCCCGGTCAGATGGGATCATTGGTCGAGACCCTCACGGTCGTGCTTGCCCCCGGCGGCGTGGCCGCGGTTCTCGCCGGTGCGGTTGTGTCCTGGGCCCGCAGCCAGCGCTCGGACGTGCGGGTGACGTTGCGGCGCGAAGACGGTGCGCAGGCCGAGGTGGTCGCCACTCAGCTGCGCGGGCTGAAGGCTTCGGCGTTGCCGGGTGTGGTCGCCGGGCTGCAGCGCTGGCTCGACGGATCGCCGCAGGCCGGCAGCCCCGCGGCGGTCGATGCGGCCACGGCCGACGACCGGGAGAGCCGGGATGACGGGCCCGTCGACGACAGCCGCTGACCAGGGCGCCCCTGCCTCGCTGCTGGGATTGAGTGCCTTTCCCGGTGCTCGGGTTCTGCTCGTCGGCACGGGTCGGCACATCGAGCGGTCTGCGTTGCCGGACGTGCCGGCCGTGGCCGACACCCTTGCGGACCTGAGAGCGGCGCTGATCACCCTTTGTGGACTTGCGAAGGACGCGGTTCGGGTAGTGGTGGACCCGGCGACCGCGCAAGTGATGGGTGAGGCCATTGCCGAGGCGGCGGACGGGGCCGAAGACCTGTTGCTGGTGTACTACATAGGGCATGGACTCGTCAGCCCCGAGGGTGCGTTGCATCTGGCCGCCCACGGGAGCGAGGGCTTCCGCGCGGAACGCCGGGTATCGCGGGTCGAAGTAACTGCTCTGCCGTACACCCATCTGCGCAACATGATCCTGGACAGCGACGCCACAGTCCGGATCGTGGTCCTGGATTGTTGTTTCTCCGGCAAGGCGCGCGACGTGCTCTCCCAGCCCGGTGACGAGATGGCCGACCTATCGCAGATCGCGGGCAGCTTCGTGCTGACCTCCGCCGGCAGTGACGAGCTCGCGTCCGCGCCGATCGACTCCCGGTATACGGCGTTCACCGGGGCGTTGCTGAAACTGCTGCATGAGGGCGATCCCGGTGACCGGCGATGGCTGTCCTTGCATCACGTGTACCGCCATCTCGCGGTGGCGCTGCCGGCGGCGGGTCACGCCCGGCCCCGGCAACGTTCCGACGGGCGCACCGGTGAGCTGATCATCGCCGCGAACCCGGGATATCGGCCGTCGTCGGGCGGGACCACTGTTCCCAGGCGCGCGGCGGAGTCTCCGGCAAACCCGATCAAGGTATGCCCGTACAAAGGGTTGGCGGCGTTCCAGGAGAGCGACCAAGCCTGGTTCCGGGGGCGAGACGTCCTGGTGACCCGGCTGGTGCGGCGACTACACGAGCGGTTTGACGATCCGCGCCCACTGATGGTGACCGGTGCTTCCGGGTCCGGCAAGTCTTCTCTGTTGCGGGCCGGCCTGTTGCCGGCGCTCGGGCGCGGGGAACTGGCCATGGCCGGTTCGCTGCGTTGGCCCAGGCTCGTCTTGACTCCCACCGGTGACCCGGTCGCCTCCTTGGCCGCCGTACTGCCGGCGGTCGAAGGGCCAGAGACCTTGATCCGAGAGGATCCGGTCAGATTCGCCGAAGCGGTACGGCTGTCATTCAAGCAGCCGGTGGTCTTGATCGTGGATCAGTTCGAAGAAGTCTTCACCCTCTGTGACAGCGTTCTCGATCGGACCGCATTCATCCGCGCTTTGGTGGCGCTGGCGTCGGGGGAGAACGGCCCGCTGGCGGCGCTCGTCGTGCTGGGGATCCGGTCGGATTTCTATGGGTGGTGCACGGCCTATCCGGAGCTCACCAGTGCGCTGGAGGGCCTCCAGCTCGTGGTTTCCGCAATGACGGCGGCGCAGATCCGGGCGGCAATCGAGGAACCGGCCCGTTCCGTGGGCGTCAACGTGGAACCGGGTCTGGTGGAACTGCTGCTCGCCGACCTTGGGGCCGACCGCGCCGACTCGGCTGCCACAAGCGGCGTCTACGAGGCCGGACGACTGCCGCTGCTCGCCCATGCCCTGTGGCAGACCTGGCAACACAGCGACGGCAACGCGCTCACCGTCGAGTCCTACCGGCGCACCGGAGGCATCCACGCGGCGCTGGCCCGCACAGCTGACCGGGCGCTTGCCGGTCTCGACGAGGCCGCACAGGAGGTAGCACGCAAGGTGCTGCTCAGGTTGGTACACCTCGGCGAGGGTAGCGACGACAGCCGCCGGCGCATGGACCGTGAACAGCTGATCGCGGACGCGGGCGACGTCGCAACGGCATCCATGGTCTTGGCCGCCTTTACCGCCGAGGACACTCGCCTGGTCACCGTCGATGGGAGCACTGCTGAGATCACCCATGAGGCTCTGCTGGACGCCTGGCCGACCCTGCGCCGGTGGATCGACAGCGACCGTGCCGCGCTCCTGGTGGAGCAGCAGCTTATCGACGCCAGCCGCGACTGGCTGCGGCACAATCGCGACCCGTCCGCCCTCTACGTCGGTTCCCGGCTCCTCCTGGCCCGGCAATGGGCGACCCAGCATCGCCGGGCTGCCCTGCCGGCAACAGCAACCGAGTACCTCGACGCGAGCCTGGCCCAGGATGAGGCGCAGCAGCAGCGTGCTCTCACTGAGCAGATCTCGATCCGTCGACGAGCCCGCCGGGACAGGGTGATCGCTGCGGTTCTGGCCGCCCTGCTCCTTGCCTCGCTGGCCGGCGGCGGACTGGCTGTCCGGCAACGGCAACGCGCCGAGGCCGCGCAGCAACGCGCCGTCGCCCAGCAGCTGACATCGACCGCACGCGGGCTCAACCTCCAAGCCGAGGCGGTACGGACCACCGAACCGGCCATCTCCCTCCGGCTGCGGGTAGCCGCACTGGCACTGTCCGCGGAGCAGCAAACGCGCGAAGACCTGCGACGGGCGTTGGCTGCGGGCGTCCCCGCCGACTACCCGGCCCTGCGCACCCTGGACGAGGTCGATCTGACCAGCCTTGCCTTCAGCCCCGTCGGTCCGGTGCTGGCCGCGGGCGTCCCGCTGACCATCTGGGACTTCTCCGATCCGCGCAAGCTACGAAAGGTCTCCACAATCAAGACCGAGGCCGTGTCCATCCGGTTCAGCTTGGACGGTCACCTGCTCGCCACCATCGATCAGCAAGGGACAGCGACGCTGTGGGACATCGAGGACTCCAACCGGCCCCGGCGACGGGCGGATCTACCGACGGCCGGGACATACACCGTGGAGTTCAACCCGGACGGGCGCACCCTGGCGAGCTTCAGCGGAACTCGGGGACAGCTCTGGGACATCAGTGATCCCAACAAGCCACGCAAGGGGACTGTCTTTGACACGGGTGCGGTGGCAGACGCGGCCTTCGGGCCCGACGGCCGATTGCTGGCGACCGTAGGAGACCGAGAGTCGGACGAGGTATCCGGGGAGACGACGCTGTGGGACACGCATGACGTGGGTCAGCCACGACGTGCGGCGATCCTCGACATCGGCGATGCGGCTTCCGTGGTGTTCAGCCCGGACCGCCGGACCCTCGCGACTGTCGGCTATTCCGAGCTCATCACCAGTGCTGTTGTCTTCGACATCAGCGACGCGCGCAAGCCCCGTAGGACGGCCACACTCGCACCCGGCGACGTAGGGTCTCTTGCGTTCAGCCCGGACGGTCTTACGGTGGCGACGGCAACCGGCGCTGCGGACAACACGGCTGTGCTTTGGGACGTGCACAACCATGACAAGCCCCGGCGGTTCGCCACCCTGTCCGGACACGCTGAACCCGTCAACTGGGTGGGCTATGTCGCGGGCGGACGTCTATTGGCGACCGCCGACGGCAGCACGGTGCGGCTCTGGCACTTTGTGCCCGCGGCCGGGATCGCGGCCGATCCGGTCGGCGAAGCATGCCGAATAGCCGGCGGAGGCTTTACCCGCGACCAATGGCGAGAGTACGTTCCCGGTCTCCCATTCCAAGCCACGTGTACGCCATGACCGACGGCGAGCTCCCGAACGCACCCGGACCGGCCGGACGGCGATCCGGCCGGAGAATCACGGACCCGTATCATCGCTGCGGAACGCAAGCGATCGCATAGTCGGAGGTCAAGTGGCATCGGATGACATCTCGCGCGGCGAAGCGGAGCGGCTCCGCGGCCTGGACGAGGCCGCCCGGGTGGCCCGGACCTTCGAGGTCATCGCGGGCAAGGGCGCGCTGTGGGTCTGGGGCGACGAGGACGAGATCCTGTTCACCGAGGACGCGAAACGCCGCACCCTGTTGCCGATCTGGCCGCACGCGACCGTGGCCCGGCTGGAGAACGAGGGCGAGGTCGACGGCGAGCACGCCATCAAGATCCCAGCGGAGGTGTTCCTGAGGGAATGGCTGCCGCAGCTGAAAGAGGACGACGCCGACATCGCGATCTTTCCGGTCGAGGAGCGGAGCGCGGCGATCCTCACGCTCCCCGACTTCCGCTCGAGGATGACGGCCGCGCTCCGCCTGAACTAGCGAGGCCGGATCAGCGTTTGGTCATCGAGGCGCGGGCGGAATAGGCGCCGTTGGCCGGCTTGTAGTCCAGCAGCATCGTGGTGGGACCGGTCGGCCAGAGCACGATGCTGCCCCGCGCGCTGCACTTCCCGGTGTCGATGCGTTCGGCCAGCACGATCTTCTCGCTGGAGCGGCTGAGCACCGTGACCGTCCCGGAGCATCCGAGGCGGGGGTAGCGGATCGTGCCGCTGTCGGCACCCGGTGCGAGTCGCAGATGCACCGGTTGCGGGCTGTTGAAGCTCTGCTCCAGTTCACCGATCCAGTCGCCGGTGGCCGGCTCCGATCCCGTCGCGGGCAGGGACGCCGACGCCGACGCGGACGGTGTGGGCGGTGCTGACAGCGGAGTCTCGCCGCCCGGGGCACGATCCCGGATCAGCGGCAGCGCCGCCGCGGCCCCGCCGAGCAAGGCGACCGCGGCACCGGCGGCCGCGATCCGCAGGCGGCGACGGCGCCGTGAACCGGCGGCGGTGGTGTACCGCCAGGTCGCGGCCTCGACCGCGGCACGCAGATCCGGCTGGTCCTGGAGGACTGTGGTGCCGTCCGTTACGCCACTCGGCCGCAGCAGGCGGTCCAGGAGTTGCCGCGCCGTCGGACGTTGCCCGGGATCCTTGGACAACGCCTCCGCGACCAGTTCCCGCAGCGGACCGTGCAGGCCGTCGAGGTTCGGCTCGTCAGTGACGATGCGGGCCGCCGTGGCCATGGCCGTGGGGGCGTGGAACGGTTCGTGACCCGTACCGGCGAAGGTGACCACCGCACCCCAGGAGAAAACGTCGGCGGCGGGCTGGACCGGACCGCCGAGCCGCACGTCGAAGCGTTCCGGCGCCATGTAGCCGACCGTACCGACGAGCTGGTTCTCGGCGGTGAGCCGGCTCGTCGACCGGAGGGCATGGGCGATGCCGAAGTCGATGACCTTGGGGCTGCCCGGCGGAAGCAGAACGTTGCGCGGCTTCAGGTCGCGGTGGATCACGCCGGCGCCGTGGATGGCGGTCAGGGCGGTGGCCACGCCGATCGCGAGCGCGTGGAGGTTCGCCGCGGTCAACGGCCCGTCGCGGTCGATCACTTCGGCCAGGCTGGGCCCGTCCACGTACTCGACGACGAGGTACGGCCGGTCGTGGTCGGGGTCCGCGTCCAGGACCTCGGCGGTGCAGAACGGCGGAACCTGCCGCGCCCCGTCGATCTCGCGGCGGAACCGCATGGCGAACTCGGGGTCGGCGGCGAGGTGGCTCCGGACCACCTTGACCGCCACCCGCCGTCCCGTCGGGTCGACGGCGAGGTAGACGGTGCCCATGCCGCCCTCGCCGAGGCGGCCCAGGAGACGGTACGGGCCGATGCTCGGAGGGTCCCCCGGCACCAACGCCGCGACCGCTGCCGCAGGTCGATCCGTCACAAACGTCCTCACCATGCCCGCCGATACGCCGAACACAAGGTACAGGGCCGCCTGCGCGGGCGGCCCATGGATCTCTGTTGATAGCGTTGCCGACTGTGGACGAGGTGCGGGCTGATCCGGAGGCGATCGTGCGGCTGGCGAAGGTGACGCTGGCCGACGCGGACGGGATGACCGGAGCGTGGTCGTCGGCGCAGGGTGCCGTCGTGCCGCCGGTGACGGCGTTCGGTAACTCCGCGGAGAGCGGCGGGTGTGCGCTCGCGGCGGCCGAGGCGCTGGCGGCGGTCGACGAGACGTGGCGGGAGGTCACCGGCGTGTACGAGGGGGATGTCGACCGGTTGTACCGGGTGGCGTTCGCCTACCAGCAGGCCGACCGCGAGGCGATGCAGCGGCAGCTGAACGCCGGCGGGGGCAAGAGGCCGCTGCCGTGATCCCGCCCGACCCGCCGGCCCCGCCGCCGGCCCCGGTGACCATGGACAACATCTGGGATCTGGAGGCCGACCCGAGCGCGCTGCACCAGGCCGCCGCGCGGTGGCGGGCGTTCGCCCGGGCCGCGGACACCCACCGCGACGGGGTCGACCGGGCCGCGAAGCCGCTGCGCGGGAACGCCTGGAGCGGCGAGGCCTCGGATTCGTACCATGATCATCTTGACAAGCTCGGCCGCGGCGTGACCGACCTGCTGGACAACGCCGAGACGTACGCGTCATCGCTGGCGTCCGTCGCGGACGCGCTGGCCACCGCCCAGCATGAGCTGAACGACAGCCTGGGCCGCACCGGCGTGCCGACCGGCCAGACCGACAGCAGCATCACGTTCCAGTTCCGCGACGACGACGAGGTGAAGCGGGTCAACACGGCGATCGCCGAGGCCAACGGGATCCGCTCCGGGCTCGACACCGCGCTGTACCGCTACCGAGCCGCGATCGCCGACGCCAGCAATGACGTGCGGAGCCTGGCGGGCACCTGGCGCGACGTCGCGGAGGGCAACGACGACGGCTGGAAGCTGCCGCCCGAGGCCAAGGGCACCAACTGGATCTACGACGGCAACTCGGTGGTGCTCAACACCGGCCCCGGCGACGACACGGTGACGATGTCGGTCGACCCGAAGACGGGCGAGCAGATCGTCACCGTGAACGGGCAGGTCACCCGCTTCCCCGCCGGGTACGACGTGACGATTCGCGCCGGCGAGGGCAACGACACCATCGACGTCGCCCCCGGCACCCGGGTGCGCCTGACCCTGCTGGGCGGCGAGGGCGACGACACGCTGCGCGGCGGCGACGGCGGCGACCGCATCCTCGGCCTGGACGGCCGCGACCACATCGAGGGCCGCGGCGGCGACGACCGGATCACCGCCGGCGCCTCCCGGAGCCACCTGCCCGGCGAGGACACGACCAAGCCGATCACGGAGGTGATCGACGGCGGCGCCGGCAACGACCGCCTCTACGGCGGCCTCGGCGCCGATCGGATCACCGGCGCCGGCGGCGACGACCTGATCGAGGGCGGCGCCGGCCAGGACACCGTCGACGGCGGCGACGGCGGCGACACCGTCCGCGGCGGGGGAGGCACCGACAACGTGTACGGCCGTGGCGGCGCCGACACCCTCGACGGCGGCGCCGACCGGGACTACGTCGACGGCGGCGCGGGCGACGACACCCTGTCCGGGGGCCTGGGCGACGACACCCTGTACGGCCTGTCCGGCACCGACCGGATCGACGGCGGTTTCGGCCAGGACTACCTGGAGGGCGGCACCGGTGACGACACCCTCGACGGCGGCGCCGGCAACGACATGCTCTCCGGCGGCCGGGACAACGACATCATCCGCGGCGACACCGGCGACGACGTGATCTACGCCGGCGCCGGGCACGACTCGGTCGACGGCGGCGCCGGCCGGGATCAGGCCTACGTCCAGCAGGGCGAGGACGCCACCAGCGGCGCCGAACGTACGGTCAACGTGCAGATCTCCGACAAGGCCCAGTACATCAAGATCTCGGGCTCGCCCGAGTTCGTCGAGCGGGTCCAGGCCGACCTGGACATGCTGCGCTCCTCGCCCAACGGCCAGCAGATGCTCGACGGCCTGCAGCAGGCCCACGACGACAGCGCCAACTGGTTCTACGACGGCAACGGGCTGACCATCAAGGAGTTCGGCGAGGAGAACGGCACGGCCACCATGACGCCGGGCAGGTTCGGCAAGGCGTCGTACGAGATCACCGTGAACCCGTCGTTCGACACCCTGTACGACGGGCCGCCGGTCACGGTCTTCTATCACGAGCTCGCCCACGTCTACGACTACTCGCACGACACCCTCGCCGACGGCACCTACACCGGCGCGGACAACCCCGGGGTGCCGAACAGGGAACGCGAGGCGGCCGGGCTGCCGATCGACGACGACAACGACCCGTCGACCCCGAACCGGATCGACCCCGACCACCCGTACGAGCTGACCGAGAACGGCCTGCGCGCCGAGCTCGGCGCTCCGCAACGGCCCAGGTACTGACGTGCGCGCCCGGGCCCTGGCCGCCTTGTCGAGCCTCACGCTGTTGCTCCCCGGATGCGGCGGCGGCGGCGATGACCAGCCGCAGCAGCCGCAAGAGCCGCGGGTCACCCTGCAGGCCACGCTGACCCGGACGGACACGCTGCTGTCCTGGAACTGGACGCTGCGCAACGACGACACCGAACCGATCGTCATCCTCGACGGGCCGATCACCGGCGGCAACCAGCCGCAGGTGTGGGTCACCCCCGGCGACGACGGCACCGTCGAGGCGGCGTACCGGTTCCTGGCCCCGCCGGAGGGCGTCGCGGTCGCCCAGCCGATCCTGCAGGCCGGGCACACCGTGGCCGCCGGCGCTTCCGCGACCGGCACCGCCCAGGTGCGGCTCCCCCTGACGGTGCGGCATCCGTACGCCGGTTCCTTCGACCCGCCCCTGGCCCTGCCCGCGGGTACACCGGACATCACGTTCTGCGTGGGCGCGGTCCGTGCCAAGGATGTCGCCCCGCAGCCCGGCGGCCCCTACGCGCACCTGGAGTCAGCGGCGAAGCAGCAACGCGTGACCTGCGCAGCCAGCTGAGACCGAGGTCATCGACGGGGAATTTAGCGAACCAGGTTCCTAGGATGCTTTAGAGGGTGTGTCGCAAAGATTGACTGGCGTCCATGGGAGCGCTCCCATTAGGGTCGGTGTCATACTCCCATCGGGAAAGGAACGCCGATGCGCCTTCGCTCCCGCCCAGCAGTCGCCCTCCTCGCCGTCGCCGTCGCCGCCGGCACCGTCCTCTCAACCGCCCTCGCCGCGCACGCCGCCACCGGCTGTACGGTCGTCTACAAGGTGACCAGTCAATGGGCGGGCGGCTTCGGCGCCGGCGTCGACGTCACCAACCTGGGCAACGCCCTGACCAGCTGGAAGCTGACCTGGTCGTTCACCGCTGGGCAGACGATCAATCAGCTGTGGAACGGCACGGTCACCCAGTCCGGCATGAGCGTCACGGTTGCCAACGCCGCCTGGAACGGCAGTCTTGCCCCCGGAGCCACCACCTCGTTCGGCTTCAACGGCACCAACAGCGGCACGTCCAATCCGCTGCCCACCGACTTCGCACTCAACGGTGTCGCCTGCACCGGGACCACGGCGCCCACCACCTCGGCGACGCCGAGCCCGACGGGGACCTCCGGCCCGCCTGCCACCGGCGTCCTCAATCAGGTCAGCACCCCGAGCCGGGTGCGAGCGGTCACCACCGGCGTGCAGTTCACCTGGCCCGGCACGTACTTCGAAGGGCGCTTCCGCGGCACCGGCGTGGGCCTCGTGCTCAACGACTCCAACAACGACTACGTCGTCCAGGTGGACGGGGCGACTGTCGCCACTCTCGTGACCCCGGGTCAGACCACCTACTGGGTACGGGGGCTGGCAGGCGGCGACCACACCGTGCGGCTGGCCAAGCGTACGGAAGGCCCGTGGGCCGTCGGAGAGTTCGACGGCCTCGTCGCCGTCGACGGCGGTGCGATCCTCGCCAAGCCCGCGGCGCGCAGTCGGGAGATCGAGTTCATCGGTGACTCGTGGACCGCCGGATACGGCGACATGTCGACGACGCGCGACTGCAACAGCAACGGCGGGGTCACCCGCAATTCCAACGCGGACGTGACCTTCGGTGCGCTCACCGCCAAGGGGCTGAACGCCGATTACCAGATCACCGCCTGGTCCGGCATGGGCATGGTGCGCAATTACAACGGCGCGAACCCCAGCTACGACTTCCGCACCTACTACGACACCGATTTTCAGGCCCTCTACAACAGTGCGACCTGGCCGGTGCCGAGCACCTGGCGGCCGCAGGCGGTCGTGATCGGCCTGGGCATCAACGACTTCTCCACCGCGCTGAATTCCGGCGAGAAGTGGGCGACCATCGCCGATCTGGCGGCCGGCTACCGCACGGCCTATCTGGGATTCATCGACAAGCTACGGACCCGCTACGGCTCGAACACGTTCATCGTGCTGACCTACCCCGACCTGTCGTACCTGACCACGGCGTTCGCCGACTCGATTCAGCAGATCGTGAAGATGCGCAACGACGCGGGCGACTCCCGGGTGTCCGCGCTGTACTACGACAACACCGCCCTCGGACTCGACCTCCTCGGCTGCGACTGGCACCCGTCGCAGCACGACCACCGGATCCTCGCTGACACGCTGACCCGACACCTCTCGGGGCTGCCGCTGACCTGGTAAAGGGAGACGGGGCCACGGAGTGTCAGCGCGTCCGTTGCGCCCGGCCCGGTCCGGCGGCATCGCGTCGCCGGGCCGGCCACCGGATCAAGAGCCGGCGGGCGCGGCGGCCGCCGCTGACGGTACACCTGACGCCAGGTGGCCGGCCGCTGGCAAGCGGCCGGCCACCTGGTACGGCGTTGTTACTGAGGAACGCTGGGCACCTGCGGCGCGGCGTCGGACCACTCCGCGGTCAGCACCAGGGTGCTGCCCTCCTTCGAGGGAGCCGTCGTCCCCTTGGGGCCGGAGCTGACCTTGTCCGCGAGGATGAGGTGCGTCGCGGTGTCGATGATCAACCGCTCGGCGTACGTCCCGTTGGCGAACTCCACCCCTTGCCCGGACCGCCCGCTTTCGTCCCGCACCGCGCCGAGGCCCCGTACTCCGGGGATGTCGGCGAGGATCCGGAAGGCCGACGCGCGAACCTTGGGCGCGGCGGGCGTGTCCAGTAGCATCCGGCCGAGCAGGCTGAAGGTCAGCCGGTTGCTGTCGGCGCTGCCCGGGGCGAATCCCATCCGCTGCTGAATCCGGCTCGTCACCCAGTCACGCAGCGCCTTCTGGTCTTCCGGCAGCTGCCGGACCTGCTCCAGGCTGAGCTGCCCGACGTCCTCCAGGTAGCGCGGCGGCCGGGTGTCCTTGCTCAGCTCGCCCGCGCCCGGCCGGGTGGACAGCACGAGGTCCTTCCCCCCGTCCGCGTCGAGCGTCCACTTCGTCGGCGAGCCGGCCGTCCGCCAGGCCTTCTCGTCGGCCTCGGCCCGCGGCCGTACCCCGATCTCCCGGCGGCCGTCCCAGCTCGGACCCTTCCCGGCGTCCCAGCTCTCCTCGACACTCCGCCTGACCAGCCAGTACGCGTCGGGATCGGTGCCCACCCGCACGGCTCCGAAGACATTCAGCGTCTTGACGTGCCAGTACCTGCCCGTCGCGGCCGGTGCCTGTTCCGCCCTGGTCGCCGCGGCGAGCAGGATGTCGTAGGCCGTGACCGTCGTCGTGCCGCCCGTGGTGGTCCCGGGGAGCGCGCCGGCCGGCGGCGGCCCGCCGGCCGGGGCCTCCGGGTCGGCGACGATCGCCGGCACCACCAATGCCACGGCCGCGGCGGCGCCGACGAGACCGGTGCCCACCAGCGACCACCGCAGCGCGGGCCGCCGCGTCGCCGGGCGGTCCCACGCCGTACCCCCGGGGGTGCTGTCGGCCTGCGCGGTCGCGATGACCTCGTCCAGCACGCGCCGGCCCCCGTCGCTCCGAGCCCAACCGTGATCCGGCCGGGCGCCCCGCACCAATTCGTCAATGTTCATCGAGACTCCTCACACTGCCAATGGACCGCGGATGGGCGACGTGGCTTCGTCGTCGGCGTGGGCGACGAACTGGTACGCCGCACGGAAACGGTTGCGGGCACGGTGCAGCCGCACCGCGAACGCCGGCCGCGAGACGCCCAGGACCCGCGCGGCCTCCGCCGGGCTCAGGTCGAACCAGGTCGCGGTGACCAGCACTTCGCGGTCCCGCTCTCCCAGCGCGTCCAGCGCCCGGCGTACCTGGTCACGGAGGGCCACGTCGTCGGCCAGCCGATCCGGCCCGGACTCCCCGGCGGTCATCGTGACCATCCGTTCCTCCAGCGCGGTGCTGGCGGCGCTCTGCCGGTGGCGGGCCAGCACCACATTCCGTGCCACGCCGAACAACCAGCCCCGCTCCTCGCCGGCCCTGATCCGGTCCAGGGACCGCCAAGCGACCAGGAACACCTCGCCGACCACATCCGGCGCGTCCTGGCGGCCGACCCGCCACGTCGCGTACGCGTGGATGTCGTCGGCATGTCGACGGAACAGCTCGGTTACCCGCTCTTCCCGTTCTCGCATGTCACCTCCGCAAGTCGCTCTGTCGAGGTGTACTTGTCGAACGGGGGTCCAGGTATTACAGGTCTACCGCAACGGGATGTCGAGGTAGGAGCCGCCACCGATCGTGATGGAGTCGTTCGGGGCGTTCTCGTCGTAGTAGAGCGGGTCGACGGTGTCGACGACCAGGGTGAGGGAGTGCCCGGCCGGCAGGTCGAAGGCGGTCGCCGGGAGCGCGAGGTCGACAGCGCGGTCGCCGTCGGCGGTGCCGAGCCAGGTGGTCGGCGCGTGCGTGATCAGGCCGGCGTTGCCAAGGGCGTCGAGGTCGTAGAGGTAGGCCACGACTGTGCCGTGCGCCGCCGTGCCGGACAGTTCGAGGTGCAGTTTCGGGATGCCGCGGATGTGCTGCACCGTGGCGGGCCGTTCGGCGGCCCAGACGCCGGCGCGGCTGCGGCTGACCGTGGGCAGCCAGACCATCGGCCGGATGCCGGTGAACGCGGCCACGCCGTTGGTGATGAGGACGGCGCCGCCGTCGGCGGTGGTGTTCAGGTCGGTGGGGATGGTCTTGCTCCAGCCGGTGCTGGGCGCGCCGCCGAGCAGGCCGGTGCCGTCCAGCGCGCGGATCTTGCCCAGGCCGTACCGACGGGTCGTCGTGGCCAGGGCGTTCCAGGCCGGGTATCCCTCGGCCGTGGCGTTGTACGGCTTGACGAACACCGGCGGCTCGGTGGTGACGCCGGTGTCGAGGCCCGCCAGGTACTGGTCGAACCACCGGTGGACGCTGGTCCAGACCTCGTTGTCCAGCCCGAAGATGCCGGTGAGTTCGGCGATCGCGTGGTCGCCGGGCCGGAACTCCAGGCGTTTCGGCCCGGTGAGCCGGCCGTAGAAGTCGACCAGTTGGTTGGGCGGGAAGAACGAGTCACCCCAGGCGTTGGCCATCAGGACGGCCGGCTGGTTGGCGTTGATGGCGTCGACGTAGGTCACCGCGGAGCGGGCCCGGGACCACTCCAGCACCTCGGCGACGTTGCGGTTGGCGGCGAAGTCGCCGAGCTTGCCGGTCAGCTCCGGTCCGGGGTTGCCGAGCAGGTCGGCGGCCACCTTGAGGAGCCCGGGCGCCTGCTGGTGGCGGGTCGAGTCGGCGTAGAGCGAGTAGCTCAGGTCCGTCCAGCCGCTCATCATGGCGACCGCCCGGATGCGCCGGTCGAACGCGGAGCCGAGCAGGCTGAGCCCGGCGCCGTACGAGATCCCGGCCGCGCCGATGCGCGCGGGATCGGTGGCGGTGTTGGCGATCGCCCAGTCGATCACGGTGGACAGGTCGGCCATGTCGGCCGGGCCGGCGGTGTTGATCTCCCCGCCGGACTGCCACCAGCCCCTGGGCGTGTACGACACGACCACGTACCCGCGGGCCGCCATGGCCTTCGCCTGGGCCAGGTATTCCAGGTCGTTGAGGCCCCAGCTGGACGGCAGCACGACGGCGGGGTACCGCCCGGTCGCGGCCGGGGCGACCACGTTGGCCTTGAGGACCACCGCGCCGGAGGTGATGTCGACGAACCGGGGCCCGGTCGTGGCGGCGGCCGCCGCGACGGCGGGAGCGGGGCCGACGATGCCCGTCAGGACGGTGCTGGCCAGGATCGCCAGCAGGGCGAGGAGCAGGGGGGAGCGACGTGACGCCATGCGCACTCCTTGGGGAAGGACGGCGATTCGGTGGCGGCAGCGTAGGAATCGGTACCGAGAAATTGAAGATGATGACATTCTCGTTACCGGCAGGTAACATACGACGTCAGTCCGAGGAGCGTGACCGTGCTGTACGGTGCCCCGACGGCGCGTCGCCAAGACGCCCAGCGCAATCGCGCGGCCATCGTCCTGGCCGCGAGCGAGGTGCTGGCCGGCGGGGGTTCGGTCATCTCGATGCCGGCGATCGCCCGGCGGGCCGGCGTCGGCCAGGCGACCCTCTACCGGCACTTCCCGGACCGGTACGCGTTGGCCGCCGCGGTCATCTCCGACCATCTGCAGCGCCTGGAGGAGTTCGCCGCGAGCGACGACTGCAAGCCGGCGATGTTCCGCGATCTGCTCCGCGGGGTGCTGCACACGCAGGTGGCGATGCGCCCGCTCGTCCTGCTCGCCCGGCGCTTCGAGCCCGCCGCCCGCGACAAGTTCCAGAAGCGGTTGCTGGCCGCTTTCCGCAAACCGTTGCGGCGGGCGCAGAGCCAGGGGTACGTCCGCAGCGACGTCGCCCCGGCCGATCTGCTGCTGTTGTTCGCGATGGTCCAGGGCGTCGCGGAGTCCACCGAGGATCTGGCCGACGCCCGGGCCGCCGCGGACCGCTCGATCGACTTAGTGCTCGACGGGTTCTTCACTCACGTGCCGTGAGGCGGCCCGGCACGTGACGGGCGCGGTCAGCAGCCCGACGATCGCGTCGACCAGGGTCGCCGCGGTCTCCTGCCAGCCGGGGTCCGCCCGCGGCGTGCGCTCACGCTCGGCGCAGGTGTGCAGCAGGACGTGGCGGGCCATGTCGTTGCGGGCGGCGCGGACCGCCGGCGGCAGGCCCCGCAGGCAGCGGTTCAGGCCCACGGCGGTGGCCCGCACGGCGCCGACGTCGAGGGCGTCGTCCACGATGACCTGCCGCAGCACCGGGTCGGCCATGACCTGGGTGCAGAAGCGGGCGTACCAGCTGGGCCCGTCGTGGGCGGCCAGGTGGTCGGTGAGGGGCAGCACCAGGCAGCTGACCCAGTCGCGGATCTCGGTGCTGCCGGCATGGCGCTCCACGAGCGGGCCGGCGAGCTGCTCGATCCGCCGGGTGTGCTGCTGCACGATGGCCCGGACCAGCTCGGTCTTGGTGCCGAAGTGGTAGCCCACCGCGGTGTTGTTGCCCTGGCCGGCCTCATCGCTGATCTGCCGGTTGGAGACGGCGACGAGGCCGTACTGGGCGAACAACCGCTCGGCCGTGGCGAGGATCGCCTGCCGGGTCTCCTGGGCCCGGCCCGGCCGCGCGGCGCGGGCAGGTGTGGCGGGGGATCCGGGGGCGGGGTTCATCTCATGCTCCGTCGCAGCGTTCTCGGCGCGGCCCGGGTCGGGTCCACGCGGCAGCGGTAGCGCCGCCGACCTGGACATTCTTGCCGATGAGCAAGCTGTTCGGCGACTCGCCGGCGGATGTGTTCGACGCGAGCGCCGAGCTCTGTCAGCCGGTCACCATGAACGGCAGCAATGCTTGCCTCATCTCAGGGAGCATTGCGTCCGGGATGAACCGATAACCGAGATTCGCCAGCAGGTTGGCTACGGCACCGATGATTTCGTCCTCGGTCAGAGGCTCCGTGCGCGGCGCCGGCGGGTCGATGGGTACACCAGCCCAGAACGCCAAGTCGTCGATGTTGTCCATTCTTTCTCCGCTCCTAGTCGTACAACTTGGGTCTGGTGTCGTCCTTTATCACGGTGGGGCGCCGGGCAGGAACCACCAGCCCTCGCGAAGCTGGCATTGCTCGACTTGTTCGGGCGTCAGTAGCTCGGCCATCAGCGAGCGTTCCTCGCGCTGGTTGTAGTGGGCAGAGCGCCAGTACCACCCCCAGTCGCCGATCACCTCGGCCCGAGGGCTGTTCGCCGGACCTCGTAGCCAGATCTTGAACCGCATCGTTAAACCCCACCTGTTGGTCTGAGGTGGCGTACCGCCGACCCAGCCGTTGTTGTGGGCCGCCTGAACGAAATTCCGGGCCGATGCGGAACTGAGGCGCTCGTCCCTCGAACCGGGTCTTCAGTGTGAGACTGAACCATTACCTGCCTCGCTCCACGAATTGCTGTTTGGATCACGGAATCCGCTGACTTGGCTGACGATCTCACTTCCGCAACGGACGAAGAAAGCCGTCGAGGCGATCACTTTTGCCGATCTCCACTGTGATCGGTCCGGATGATCGGCTTGACCGATCGCCCGTTCCATCCATCTTGGTAGAGGGCTACTCTTCGGCCACGTGCCCTGACGGTATGGAGTTACCGTGAATACGACTCGGTCCGACGTTGGCCCGCCGCCGCCGACAACGTGGGAAAGCCCGGAGATGCGCCGGGCGCTGCGCAACCACGACCTGGCGTGGGTGTTCCACAAGCTGAAGGGGTGCGGTCACACCCAGCGGAACATCGGCGAACTGACCCGGCAGTCTCAGTCGGAGATCTCGGACATCGTGGGCGGTCGGGAGGTATTGGCCTACGCCGTGCTCCAGCGCATCGCCGATGGCCTGCGGATCCCGCGCGGCTACATGGGCCTGGGTAACTACGAACATGACGAGCGCACCCCGGTCGAGGACGCGCTCACCGTCGGGGCCACCACGCTCGACGAGGCCGAGGAGATCCGTAAGGCGCTCAAACACGCAGCCGAGGTGATGATGGGAACCTCGCTGCCGGAGGCCGCACGATGGTGGCAGCCGCTCACCGAGCCCCGCACCCCGGTGCCGGACCGGATCGGGGACGGCGATGTCGACAACCTGGAGTACCTGACCCGGGTCCTGCGGGCAGTGGACTACCAGAACGGCGGCGGGGCATGCCGCGAGGCGGTCATCGCGCAGACCGCGCACGCCCGGGCGATGCTGCGCTCCGATTGCACTGACGAGGTCCGGCGACGCATCCAGCTCGCCGTTGCCGATCTGCATAACCTTGCCGGGTGGACGTCGTTCGACGTCGGCCTGCACGGCAACGCCCGGCTGCACTTCTCGCTCGCCCTCGAGCAGGCAAAGGCAACCGACAGCCTGTCCCTGGCGGCGAACATCCTCTACCGGCAGGGTCGGGTTCACCTACATCGTGGATTCCTGGATCAGGCCCTGCGATTCTTGCAGCTCGGTCAGCTCGCCGCCCAGGACGCCGACGACCCACTGACGGTGGCGATGCTGCACGCGAACCTCGGCTGGACCCACGCCATGATGGGCAACGGCAGCAAAGCCCTCAGCGCACTGGGCCGGGCCGAGGACGAGTTCGTCCGTGGGGAGGACAACCTACCCGCCTGGGTGGCGTTCTTCGGGGCGGCCGACCCGTCCGCACTCACCGGGATGGTCTACAGCCTGCTGCCCGATGACAAGGATGACGAGAACGTCAACAAGGCGATCACGTACTTGACGGCCAGCATCAAGGCCCGCGGCGACGGCACGGCCCGCAGCACAATCTTCGAGCTGACCGCTCTCGGCGCTGCGAAGCTCAACGCAGGAGACCGTACGGGTGGGGTTGCCGCCGGCAACCGTGCCGTGGCCCTGGCCGAACAGGTCCGGTCGGTACGCACGATCGACCGCCTTGACCCGTTGTTGCTTGCTGCACGGGAGAATCCCGACGACGACGGCGCCACAGAGCTCGCACGTCGCATTGCTACCCTCCAGGGAGGATGACAAGCAGGACTTCACCGCCCGGCGCGCGGATCACGGATGAACGGCTGCAGGCCGTGCTTGCCGGCGTGCGGACGATGGCTGGCGTCGATGTGACCGACGCGCAACTGATCAAGTTCACGAACAACGCTGTTTTCGCGCTGCCGGCCGCTGGCGTGGTCGTACGGATCGCCGCATCGGCGACGATGGCCGACCGAGTCGACAAGGTCATCCGAGTCGCCCGGTGGCTTGAGCAAGGTGACGTGCCAGCAGTTCGGCTCCTCGACCTGGACCAGCCTCTGATCGTCGACGGGCTGCGCGTCACATTGTGGGACGAGATCCCCGCCGGTGGCCCCGCGCCAACCGGCGGTGACCTGGCCGCGATCCTGCGGCAGTGGCACCAGCTCGTCCCGCCCGAAGACGGCCTGCCCGCGTGGGCTCCGATGGCGGAGATTCGCAGCCGGCTAACCGAACCGGACGAGGTTGGCGCCAGCGACCTGGCCTACCTACGCGACGAGTGCGATCGGATTGAGGAGCAACTCGGCAGCCTGTCATACGAGCTTCCGGTTGGCCCTATCCACGGTGACGCGTTCATGGGGAACCTGATCGACGGTGCGACCAGGCCAGTGATCTGTGACTTTGACTCCAGCTGCGACGGGCCGCGGGAATGGGATCTAGTCCCGCTCGCGGTCGGCAAACTACGATTCGACTACCCAGGCGACGACTACGGGGCGCTCGCGCGCGCGTATGGCTTCGACGTGATCAGTTGGCCGGGATTCCCGATCCTGCGCCGACTACGCGAGCTGAAGCTGGTCACCAGCCTCGTCCCGGTCCTCGGCAGCCGCGCTGTGCTACGCCCGCAGTGGCAGCGGCGTCTGGACACCTACCGCAGCGGGGACCAGAAGGCACGTTGGTCGACATACGTCCGGGCAGCCTGACGTTCGCTCTCCAAACCCCGTGGGGTGTCGAGAGCCAGGCGCTTAGGGGCACGGACATGCCGACCTGGCCTTGGAGGTCTCCACCAGCACCGCTTGTAGGTCAGTGCTGACACCACCCGGACCAGGAGGGCACCCTAGTGTTGGTGGGAGTTGACACCACCCTGGCGGGCGCGCAAGCGGAGCTCGTAGTGCAGGCCAAGTGGCGGGAGCACCCCAATCGGGACGCCCCCGAGCACGTCCGCGATCAGGCCGAACTGTGGGCGGGGCACGCACGCACCGAACTGGAGTGGGCGAAGAGCCTGAGCAAACGACTGTCTGAGGGCGCCTACACCATGGCCGATGATCCGGGTTCGTGGCGAACGGTCCCCGATCACCTCAAGATACGCTTCTAATCAACCTTGACTAGACGTTTCCTCCTGGTGCACTCTGGCCAAGTAGTCAAACTGGACTAGTCTCTACCAATCCGTTCGCAACACCGTGAGAAGGAATCGAACCCATGGGAAAGCTCGCGATCGAGACGAGAGGGTTGAGCGGAGGTGGGCGCGTGTCGGCGACGAAGCTCCTGGTACTCGGTATCGTGCACCTCTCCGGCGGCGCGCATGGCTACCAGGTGCGGTCCGAACTGCAGAGCTGGGGTGCGGAGAGTTGGGCCAAGATCAAGCCCGGCTCGATTTATCACGCGCTGAAGAAGGCGGCGGCTGATGGCCTCCTCACCGAACACGCCGAGCCGGGCAACTCTGGGCCGGAGCGCGTTCTGTACCGCGCGACAGTTCGGGGACGTGACGAGATGGTCGAACTGGTCCGCGACGGTCTGCGGCGCACCCACGACGCGGACATGCTCAACGCGTCCATCGCCATGTTGCCCATGCTGACCAGGACAGATGCCATCGCGCAGGTTAACGAGCGGGTCGCGCGCCTGGAAGCGGAGCTCGTAGTGCAGGCCAAGTGGCGGGAGCACCCCAATCGGGACGCCCCCGAGCACGTCCGCGATCAGGCCGAACTGTGGGCGGGACACGCACGCACCGAACTGGAGTGGGCGAAGAGCCTGAGCAAACGACTGTCTGAGGGCGCCTACACCATGGCCGATGATCCGGGTTCGTGGCGAACGGTCCCCGATCACCTCAAGATACGCTTCTAATCAAACTTGACTAGACGTTTCCTCCTCGTGCACTCTGGCCAAGTAGTCAAACTTGACTAGCTCACCAATCCGTTCGCAACACCGAGAGAAGGAATCGAACCCATGGGAAAGTTCGCGATCGAGACGAGAGGGTTGAAGAAGAGCTTCGGCACGACCCACGCGGTCGCCGGTGTCGACCTGGCCGTGAGTGCCGGGGGCGTGTACGGCGTGCTCGGTCCGAACGGGGCGGGCAAGACCACCGCGATCCGCATGCTGGCCACGCTCCTGCGCCCCGACGCCGGAGAGGCGCAAGTGCTCGGCTACGACGTCGTGCGTGACGCCCAGGCGGTGCGGAGCAGGGTGGGCCTGACCGGGCAGTTCGCGTCGGTCGACGAGGACCTCACCGGGGTGGAGAACCTGTTGCTGCTCGCCAGGCTGCTCGGCTACTCACGCCGCCGAGGCAGGGAGCGGGCGGCCGACCTGCTCGACGCGTTCGGTCTTGCCGAGGCGGCCGACCGGCAGGTGAAGAAGTACTCCGGCGGGATGCGCCGGCGCATCGACATCGCGGCGAGCCTGGTCGTCACCCCCGAACTGATCTTCCTCGACGAGCCCACGACCGGGCTCGATCCGCGCAGCAGGAACCAGGTCTGGGAGATCGTCAGAGGCATGGTCGCCGAGGGCACCACCGTGTTGCTGACCACGCAGTACCTCGACGAGGCCGACCAACTGGCCGACCGGATAGCGGTGATCGACCACGGGAAGGTGATCGCCGAGGGCACGAGCGGCCAGCTCAAGGCATCGGTCGGCGCCGGCTCGCTGCACGTACGGCTACGTGCGCCCGAGCAGCGGGCCGAGGCCGAACGGGTCCTCGCCGGCGTCCTCGAGGTGCAGGTCGAGCCCTCCGCCGACCCGGCCGCGCTGTCCGCGCGGATCTCCGACCCCGAGCGGGTCGCCCGTTCCCTCGCCGAGCTGTCCCGCTGCGGCATCGACGTCACCGAGTTCGCGCTCGGTCAGCCGAGCCTGGACGAGGTGTTCCTCGCCCTGACCGGACACGCCGCCGAGGAGACACCCGAGGAGGATGCCGCATGAATGCCACGTCCGCGGAGCAGGCGTCGGCGCCGGTCACTGAGGACGCGCTGCGCAGTGTGCTGGCCGGCGAGCGGCCGTCTCGTCCCGGCCCGGTGCTCACCTCGTTGACATTCGGCTGGCGCGCTCTGCTGAAGATCAAACACGTCCCGGAGCAGCTCGTCGACGTGACCATGTTCCCGATCATGTTCACGCTGATGTTCACCTACCTGTTCGGTGGCGCGCTCGCCGGGTCGACACAGGCGTACCTGCAATTCCTGCTGCCCGGCATCCTGGTGCAGGCGAACGTCATGATCACCATGAACACCGGCATAACGCTGAACACCGACATCCAGAAGGGGGTGTTCGACAGGTTCAGGTCACTTCCGGTGTGGCGACCGTCGCCGCTGGTCGGCGCCCTGCTCGGCGATGTGATGCGCTACTCGATCGGGTCGGCGATCGTGATCACGCTCGGACTGGTCCTAGGGTTCCGGCCGGAGGGTGGCGCCGTCGGCGTGGTGCTCTCGGTGGTGCTGCTGCTGGTGTTCTCGTTCTGCCTGTCGTGGCTGTGGACGATGCTCAGCCTGATCCTGCGCACGCCGAACTCGGTGGCGGGGGTCAGCATGATGGTGATGTTCCCGCTGACGTTCGTGAGCAACATCTTCGTGGACCCGAAGACGATGCCCGGGTGGATGCAGGCGGTCGTCGAGGTCAACCCGATCACCCACCTGGCGACCGTGGTACGCGGCCTGATGCACGGCTCGGTGCCCGCCGGGGAAATCGGCTGGGTGCTCGTCTCGTCAGCGCTGCTCGTCGCGGTCTTCGGTCCCATCACCATGGTCCTCTACCGCAACAAGAAATAGATGCCGCTCCCGCGAGCACTTGGTCGAAATCAACTCCGACAACCCGGCCCACTCGGCCAACGCCATCACCGGTACCAGGCCCGGACACGACAAGGAGAGCCGAATGAGCACCATCCCCAAGAACAACTCGGAAACCGTTGCGCACACGCCCGGGCGGGCGAGCAGCATCGGGGTCTGGATTCTGCAAGTCGTGCTGGCGGCGATAATCGCCGGCGGCGGAATCTCGAAGCTCGCCGGCGACCCGGTCATGGTGGACATGTTCGCCGACATCGGGGCTGGCCAGTGGCTCCGGTACCTGGTCGGAGCGCTGGAGGTCGCGGGAGGGGTTGGACTTCTGATCCCGGCTCTGGCGGGCCTGGCCAGTCTCGGGTTGGCGGCATTGCTGACCGGTGCTGTCATCACCGATCAGTTCGTGCTCGAGCAGAGCCCTTGGCTGCCGCTCGCCTTACTCGTCGTGGCGGCCGTGATCGCAAGGACGCGGTGGTCGCGCACCGAGGCCGTCGTCGGCACGCTGCTCAGGCGCTGAGACAAACCTCTCGAACGGAGATGTGAGATGAACGAGATGGCCTTTCGCGTGACATCAAACGATGGCACCACCATCGCCTACGACAGGGAAGGAAGCGGTCCGGCCGTCATTCTGGTGGGCGGAGCACTCGACGAGGGGGTGGAGAACGCTCCCTTGGCGCCAGCTCTCGCCGAGCACTTCACGGTCTACAACTATGCCCGTCGGGGACGCGGCGCGAGCGGCTTCACCGAGCCGTACGCCGTGGAAAGGGAGATCGAGGACCTGGATTCGTTGATCGCGGAGGCGGGCGGCTCGGCACACCTGTTCGGGGCGTCCTCAGGCGGCGCGCTGGCGCTGGAAGCCGCCGCGGCCGGGTCAGCCATCGACACGATCGCCGTCTGGGAGGTGCCCTACGCGGTCGGGGACGACATACGCCCGCGATTCGAGGAGTACATCGCAGACACCCGACGCGCCTTCGACGCCGGGCGAGACGAGGAGGTTCTCGAACTGTTCATGCGCATGACCGGCGCCTCCGACGACAACATCGCGGCCAGGAAAGCGGCAGGCAAGCAGACGGCGCATTGGGCGCATTCGGTCGCCCTCGCGCCCACGCTGGTCCACGACAGCGTCTTCCTCAACCGCTACCAATTGCCGGCCGATCGACTGGCAACGGTCACCCAACCGGTCCTGGTCACCACCGGAGGGCCGATCACGGTCCCTTATATGGCAGGCCTGCCCTCGGACTTCTTCGACCGCGCAGCCGACGAGCTTGCAGACCAATTACCCCACGCTCAACGGGAGACCCTCGAGGGGCCGGATCACGTCGTCGACCCACAGACCGTCGGCCCGCTGTTGCTACGGTTCTTCAGCACCGAACACTGAGGGGCCCGCGAGGTGTTGCGGGAATACCGATTAGGCACCGCGCAAGCAGATCTTCGTCGCGCCAGGGACACGGGGCGGACAGGTGGTGTCGAGGTTGATGTCGTCGGCGGCATCACAGGCCTGATCCTGGGCGTGCTCGTCACCAACGTCTTCGTCACCACGCAAGGCCGGGCCATCGTACTGACCTGGGCCTCAGTGGGACTCGACCTGGCCTACTCGCGGCTCATCGGCTCCGTCGTCGGTCGTACCCCGCACTCCGGGCCGCCTCAGTACCGCCCACCGAAGCCCTGCGCAGCACATGACCAGGCACCTCGGTAGGGCCATTGATTCCGGGCTGTGGTCGCATGCGGTCACCGTTCCCGGGCGGTGGCCCGGTGCCGAAAGTCGTGCCCACGGCGTGCTCACGTCAGGAGTGCCACCGATGACGCAGCCGCGTTCCCGGGTCGACCTGTACGCGGCGATCCGACGGGATGCCCGATCTGGGATGTCCAACCGCGCGCTGCAGCGCAAGCACGGCGTCGGCTTCCGAACCGTGACAGCGGCGCTGGAATCTGCATGGCCGAAGGAGAGAAAGCAACCGCCCAAACGCGGCTCGCGGCTTGACGCGTACCGAGTGGTGATCGACGACTGGCTGCGCTCGGACCTCGACGCGCCGCGGAAGCAGCGACACACGGCGAAGCGGATCTTCGATCGACTGCTTGACGAACATGACGGGGCCGGGGTGGTGTCGTACTGGATGGTCCGCGAGTACGTCGCCACCCGATGCCGTGAGATTCGCGTCGAGGTCGGACGGGAACCTGCCAACGCGTTCATCCCGCAAGAGCACCTCCCGGGCCGCGAGGCCGAGGTTGACTCGGCGACGTCGCCATCCGCCTGCGCGGCGAGCTCGTAACCTGCGCGCTGTTCAGCCTTCGGCTCTCCTACTCAGGCAAGGCCGTGCACAGTGCCTCGGCTGGGCAGGAAGCCTTCTTCGAGGGTCACGTCCACGCCTTCAACGTGCTCGGCGGGGTGCCGACCGGGAAGATCCGCTACGACAACCTCAAGGCCGCCGTCGTGAGCGTGATCGGGTTCTCCCGCCAGCGGGTCGAGGCCGACAGGTGGACCGCCGTCCGTTCCCACTACGGCATCGAAGCCTTCTATTGCCAGCCCGGAATCCAAGGTGCGTACGAGAAGGGCGGCGTCGAGGGGCAGA
>Ga0307516_10001075_pt1 | contig 38111 bp, 52 predicted proteins | sample 19_EM_MG_FD_203310 | JGI IMG/M metagenome (GOLD analysis project Ga0307516, IMG submission 203310) | Populus trichocarpa ectomycorrhiza microbial communities from riparian zone in the Pacific Northwest, United States - 19_EM | ecosystem: Host-associated > Plants > Roots > Unclassified | place... | reverse complement strand
CACAAATAAAAACCCTGTTCGCATGATTTTAATTAAAAAAAAAAAAAAAAAAAAAAAAAAAAAAAAAGATAGGTCGCATGCGATTAATGAAGAAAAATAATAAGAAAGAGTGTGCAAACTGAATGACGTTCCATGCATCGCCGTGTGCAGGCCTACGCAACCACCATAGGCTCACACGCGTGCGCCGTTCGAAGCTACCCCGACAGCGCCGGCAATCACAACTACGGATCAAAAGCCGCTTGCGACACATAAGCTTGGCGGGAGTTGGAAATAGATTTTGTTCTCATACATCGAGCTACCTACAAGGAGTAGTCACGAATCCACTATCCCATTATGCCTTCCATTACCGTACCATACCGTGCGCCAGAAAAGAAGACTACATAGTGATAATCTCGTAAAACCGAATAAGAAAAAAATAAGAAAATAAGGAAAAAAACACCTATCATCACAAGAGAAACCAACTCACTCATTACGGGTTGTGTGGCTTCGGTGGCGGATTCTGAGCCGAAGTTTATGGTGATAGAGTTTGCGTTGGATCGTTACCCTGGCGACACCTGTTAGCAAATGATCCTCGCATCACTTTTTGCTCCGGGGCCTTACAGTCGGGGCCGTGCCGTCCTGCACCGAGTCGTCGAAGCGTGCCCCCAGTTTCGGCTTCGGCGTGACTTTGGGCCACCACGTCGAGACCATGGCCAGTTCGTACTTATCGGGGACCACACTCAGAGGTGAGTCTGGGACCGCATTGGCGACCACCTTGGTGCCTTCGATCTTGTCGTCGATCGAGGGCATGCCTTTGGGCGTAGCGGTGGTGGTGGTGGTCTCCTCCGGCGCCGGCTTGGGCGTATACAATGGTATCAGCTTGGGGATCGCGTACCTGGGCTCGCTAGTGCCGCGGAGTTTACACTCCGGTTCCGCCTCACTGTTTTCGGCTTCAACATTTACCACCACCGAGGTGAGATGGGCCCCGCTCTTGCTGTATTGCGCCGACACAGGGATACGCATATCTTCGGTTTTGACGTCGGAGGGGACACCACTGATGTAGGGCGCATCTCCGAGGCGGCCTTCCCATCTCCGCAAGCCGCTGATCTCCTCGTCGAGGTACCGATAGAGCTGGACTGCAGAGAGTCCGGTCGACCGGGTGATGAACCGAGTCCGAAAGCTTTTGTTGAGTAGAGGTGTCATCGTGGATAGCACTTGTTTCCGGAACAGGATCCAGAACCAGAGGAATAGCAATACCAACGGCACGGCTATGAGCACTCGGAGCGACAGTGTTTGGACGTCCGGACTTTCTAGGACGAAGTCGGCCGTCGCGGCCGGTACCGTGCCGTTCACTCGGGCCACGTTTTCGATTCCGTCGACATTGGGGGACAGTACCGCCGTATTCCGCACCACCTCCCGCGAGTACACGAAGCTGCCCATGACCAAATTCTGGAGATCGCCCTCCAGTGTGGCTGCCGAATTTCCGATCCGGCTCGACTCGGTGAAGGCCTGGCTGAAGCCGGCTAGATTGGCGCTCCCCAGGCTGTTAGACATCTTGACGATTGGTGGTACTGAACCGAACTCGCGCGGGAACACCGTTTTCAACCAGAAATTCCCAACCTCCAGTCCAGTAGGCTGAGCCACGAGTTGTTCGAGATTCATTGTGCTGACATTGGATCCCTGGAAGAGCCACTTCGTGGTCTGCATGCACGATATCGCCGGGCGCTTTGATCTGACGATGAAATCTGTAACGGTGAAATTATCGCGTCCGGGCTCCGTAACATACCAAGGATGCGTATTGTTGAATTCAGGGAGGCTACGGCGCCCGGCGGTGTACGGCAAGATACTGAAAGCTATCGCACCTTCCGACCTAGCGAGTTCAATGCTAGCGTCTATATCCAAGGTCGCGGTTGAGAAGAAGGCACGAGGGGGCATATAAGCGTCCGATCCTGGGATTGGGACGGTTCTCGACATGTTGCTGTTACCCCACAGATGATAGATATCGTGCGTACTGTTCGACTCTGGTTGAAGCCAGTCGTATTCGGTTTGGCAGTGGCCAGTGACGTGGTGCTCGAGGCCCGCGGCGCGCTGGAGCCCGAAATCGTATCCCGTGAGATTGTACCTGTAATCGAACTGGAAATTTGCTCGGCCGTCCGCGTCAACCGTTATCGGATTTTGGCCGAATGTGACGCGTTCACGCAGCATGCCCTCGGAGTACTGCACCGTGCCGATGGCCCGGAAAGCGGCGATGGTGGAGAGCCGTGCGTTGGCCTCCCGCGCCCGTGCGGTTCTACCCCCACCGACAACAGGATAGAAGATAGCGTCCGGGTTCACGATGGCCACATGGCCCATCAACAGGTGACCCGGGATGATTATACCAGCCGTATTGCTGCCTACGAATACCAGCAGATGAAAGAAGAGGAGGAAGGCTGCAAGACCAAATGTCTTCCAGTCTCTAGCGCCGGTGTCGGGTGTGGTGGGGTCGGTTTTCTTGGGCGGGGTGGGAACGGTTTCCTTGGTGTCGAGTAGGTTGGGGACGGTTTCCTTGGTGTCTGGTGGGTTGGGGGCGGTTTCCTTGGTGCTGGGTGGTGTGGGAACGGTTCGGATGGTGGAGACGAGCTTCCACATATAGCCACCAAAAAGCAGCATTGCCGCTATTGGGTCCGCCACATTGATGAAGATGGTCAACATTGCATGTCGATTTCCGTTGCCTCTGAGCGGGAAGTAGATGATCACTAGGTCCATCAAAATCTTTCCAGCCGCCGCAAAGAGGAGCACGAGCATGATAGTGTAGCCGGAGTTGTACAATTGGCCAGCACTCTCCGAGACGGTGACTGCGGGAACCGAATTACCGCCATCGACAGGCATCATGAACCGGTACCTCAGACCGACGTTGTACGTCGCGGGCGGCGGCTTGCTGTAGAGGTCCATGATGGCGATATCCTCTGTCCAGCAAACTTGGGCGTCAGAATGTTTGAGGCCGGTAGGCGTCTCACCCCCGAGACGAGACGGGACGAAATGCTTCACTCACCCGTAGGAATCTGGGAAAGGCTCGGGACAAAACGAAGTGGAGGAGATGCGAAGGCTGCAGACTGAATTCAAAACGACGGAGTTAGGAAGTGCCCCTCCGCAGCTCACGGTATATGAAGCTTTCTGTCACAACGGGTATTCTCCCTGCACTCTCCCATCCCAAGCGAAGCGCTGATATTGGTGACCAGCATTCCTAGCACCCCCTTGCTGCCCGAACACCAATCACTTCCTTCGAATCCGATTCGGTGTGCTGGGTCTAATTCCGCTAACCCAAACCTGCAGGTGTGCCAGCTGGCCAGAGGGGTGACAGTCCGCAAGACCGCAATTGCAGTGGCAGCTGCGGGGAATTCGCAGATCCAGATGGACTCCACCAAGGCTACATACACCCACTGCCGTGATGCGCCAACGCCAACACCAGAGTGTAGCATACGACTCCTCGGATCCTTCAGCCCTACCAGCGTCGGACGTTCTCGGGCTGCTCCGGAACGCCCACTTCTCGTGGGTTCGGGCTCCAGAACATGAGGCGTCTGGAGTGGAAGTTCACGAGTTCAATCCGTCTCCATGTTCACTGGCGCACGCACATTCAAATTTGAGGCTCTGGACGGGAAGGACTAGCCAGTCGGTGCTCTGCACCAGGGAAGGAAAATAGCAGAGGATCTATCTCAGACCTCCATTCACATGCCACAGACGAACGAACCCAGACTTGAGACATGCAGGATAGGCTTCCAGCTGCTGACACTGCTACTTCCTAGAAGCACATCCGCGGACTAGCGAGACGATCAGTTCATCCGCTAGCGCATCGCCAGGATGCGGACGTGACCAGCCCGGCGAAACATCTTCCTACGTATAAAATGCGTTGTATAGGCAGTCAATCAAAGGAGAATAAAGCAACGTAGAGGTCGGCGAGATGAGCAATGGAGACACGTGTACGTACCGACTCCACTCCTTCCGTCTAGATAACCGCATTCTAGCGCGGTTAATTTTCTGGGCATTCGACTACTATACGCTCTCTATACATATATCTTTTGTTTTTTTGTTATGTCAATAATTTTAGCGGGGGTCACATCTTCATTGGATGAGCTTGTAAGTTGCTCAGCCCACCGACAAGCACCGTCATTTAGCACTCGGCAGGATCAACACCAGCCAGCCGCTGGCAGCATATGCAGTGCAACTAGTTAGTTTGCTGCAACACACTGCGCTGCCGTGCATGCCCCACCACCAGGCGTTGGATGCGTCGTCGAGATCGGCTGATACGACCCGGTCTGAAACACGACAAGTCACGAGCTGTCGCTCTGGATGTCGACACGTATGATATGTGTCTGCGCCCGCTAGACAACATGTACTCGACATAGGCAACCGCGTTTAATTGCTGGCGGTGAGCCACCCTGAGACATATGCGGACGGTGGGGCTCAATAGGACGGTTTGGATGGTCGCTAATTCTTGTTTTTGTCGGTTTTAGCTGAACGCTCCACTCTGGAAGCCCGGCACTTTCGACAAGCAGGTTCCTGCTAGCGAAGAAAAACACGGTGGCCTCGACTACTGTACACCCAACAATACAGAGTGGAGAAATCGTCCAATGATACGGCAGCAAGCGCCGGTACGTATGTGTGAGTGCAGATCCAGTGGAAAGACTCGACTCGCAAGGCACTCGGAGCGGGAATGCAATGAATGGCTGATACGTACCGCATAGTGCATATGCAATGCCGGAGGTCGATGTCCCAGCCGGCAAGCGGCGTACGAGCGGTGAGGATAGTGGAGGCTCAGGTGCGATGGGCACGGAGAGTGTCGGGGTGGCTGGACGCCCGTACGTACTGTGTACACTGATTGGCACAGTGGGAGAGAGGGGGGGAGTTCGGAACCCCCCGCTCGGTTCCAAACCTATCGGGCGGTAGCTATCGATGAAGTGTTTGGGCCGTGATGCCGCCCTATTGCACAACGGGGAGCCACGATCTACGGGGCTATCTATCACATCATCAGGGGGGTTCGGATGTGCGACTCCCAGCCCAGTACAGTCGATACAAGGCTGATGGAGAGCCGGACTTAGAACCCACTTTTGGACAATTGTTTCTGTCTGTCAACGGGACGAAACACAGCTAATCGGATAAGTATCGCAATACCGTCCCGCCCCTTTCCCAAGCCTTGAAAGTCGTTCAACTGACGGATGGACGGACGGAACGGAGCACCGTTTGCGGCTGCCGTCCTGGTGGACCGTGGCCGAACCACCCTTCTGGGCCTCCTCCAGTTCGTATAGGACCGGTTTTGTCTGAAGTATCTTTGGTAGTGCTCCTAGGTTCACTGTGCCCATTTGCGCGAGTTTCGACGGCTGAATTCCCCAAGACCTTGGCTGTTTTCATGTCTTCGTGATTTCCAGTTAGCCGCGTTTGTTCCCGGCATCCGGATCGGAGACAACTATACAGGTGTGTGGACTGCTTTACAGATAGATACTGGTAGTGCATGCATGTGCACATACTGCTGACATGTACATATGTACACTCCTCTGTTGCAGGACAGCCACTTTTTCTTCACTTCTTCCCTTTTTTTCTTCTTTTTTCCCCTCGCTCATTGGCCACCATGCGAGAGGCCCTGGGCTGTTGGCAACAATGGAACCCACCCATACATCGGGCGCGGAGCCGGGGTAAGGTTGGACGCTTCGCAGCTGAACAGTGATGCGGTGGGTGTGCTTCCTGCAGTACGTTTCTGGGCCGAGATTGCGATAATCGCGATGACGAAAGAGAGGAAGAGAGAAAATCGAAGCAGGAAAAGGTACCGGTGGGTATTCTGATGTATAAAACCCTCGCGGTCCATCCTTATGTACATACCATACTTGACACCCACCTCATCCAGATATCTGAGAATACCAAAGCCCATCCCCCGCTCCTGTATCCCCTCTTTTTCCCTCCTACCTCGAAGGAAGAAAAAAAATGAAGTGGGGAACTCAATTGATCGCTGTAACTGCTGCATTGGCAGTGGTGCCCCTCGTCCACGCCCGGGACCCGGGAGACTTGCTCAGCACCCTCCGGAAGAGCGGCTTTACTGAGTACGCCGAATTCCTCGAGACGCGGGCGCCGCTGACGCTGGCGAAACTGGCCGGACGCACCGACCTCACTGTGTGGGCGCCCGTCAACGGCGCCATACCTCCTGACGTGGCCCCGCGCGGCCGCCGACGCGACGCGGAAGCCGAGGCGAGGGCCTCGCTGATGCTCAACGATGACCAGCCGCCGCCGCCGGCCAAGCGCAAGCGCCACTACAAGCACCCCCTTCCCGACACCAACTTCCGCGTGCGCCGCACGTTCCTGAACGACCCGGAGCTCGTCAACCTCGGCGCCGGCCAGCACCTCAGCCTCGTCTCCTACCTGGCTTCCCCGAAGGACCCCAACGACAAGGGTGCGGACACTGAGATCATCACTGGGCTCGGACGCATCGTCAATGCCACCGGCGAGCCGATCAAGTTCAAATCGGGAGTCATCTACGGCATTGATGGGTGCGTTCCTCCCCCTCTCTTCCCCTGTCTATTTGTTCTTTCTTTCTCTCTCCCGGCGAAGAGTACTGACCACGATTTCCGAGTGTACAGTCATTTCAGCTACCCCCAGCTGCTGTCGACGACGCTCAAAGACGCCGGAGCGACCGAGTTCGCGCGGGCGCTCGGGAAGGACTTGGGCAAATTCGACAAGACGCCGCGGATCACGGTGTTCGCGCCGCTGGGCCAGCTCAAGGCCGGCGAGTCGCCGAAGGGACAGATTGTCGTCGACTTCCTTGGGTACACGCCGTACCTGATACCCGGCGCGACGTACGGCAGCATCACAATCACGAAGGTCAACGGCGTCTTCTTCGCGAATGGGAGGCGGATCGTCAAGAGTGACGTGCCCATCAAGAACGGCATCGTGCACTACCTAGATGCTGTACATACTCCCCCCTCTCCCCACCCCCCCGCGGTGTCGAGAAGCGGACGCTGACACGGGTCGCCCTCAAGGACCAATCGAGCCCCGTCCCCACGCAGTCCTCTGTCCCCACGCAGTCCCCTGTCCCCACGCAGTCCTCTGTCGCCACGCAGTCCCCTGTCCCCACGCAGCCTTCCAACGGCACGACGAGCGGACTGCCGCCCCCGCCGCAGTTCACTGGCGCGGCGGCCGGCCTGGAGGGTCTTTCGGCGACGGTGATGCTCGCCCTGGGCGCAGGACTAGGCCTCTGGATCGCGCTCTGAGCAACAAGGTGCAGGGGATTGGCATGGTTAACCTTTCTGGAAGTAGGATTTTCATCGGTGTGTGAGGGGTTTCACGGATTTCGATTGGGTTTGGGTAACCCTACTGGGGGGGGGGATCATTTTTCTTCTTTGGATGACATTGCTGCAGCGAATGACGGTAGATAATGATAATGCCAATGTACATAACCTGTTAAATGTAACTAGTTGTCAATATTAGCCTCGCTTAGCCGGTACAACCCAGCAATATATGTGAGAGTAGAGTGGCGCGCGTATCGAATGCGCTGTTGTGTACTCTTTCCATTCGGCCGAGCGCTAGCTATCTAGCTGCTTAGTCACGCTTGTTTGCATTCCTAGATGTGGCACCTTCTGCACTGGGCAGACTCTTGAGACAGAACAGAGCACACCGGCGGCTACCCACGGTCTGAACTCTCCACCGTGCTGGAGTAGGCGCAGATGTGCTTGGATTCCTATCGTTTCTTTTTTCCTGCAGGCGTCTCCACTCCCTCTTCCAACGACGACCGCAGGGACGGGATTATACTGCGCCGTGTGTGTAGTGTACTCTATACTGTTCTCGGGGATGCGGGAGAAGCATGTGCGGTCTCGCAGCCTCATGTCTCGGTTGTCGCGGGAGTGGCCTCCTCGCAATGGGGCGCTAGGCAGCGGGCACACGCTTGCTGGGGTGTTTGTGCTTCTACAATATCTGACTTTGTGCATGGGAATGGTTCTGAACAGCTATGGCCGAGAGATTTTTCTGGGGCTATGCGTAAAGCGTCTTGTTTCGTTCGTGTGGTATGCTGCACCTAATGGGCTGCCATGGCTGTTCAGCAGCATGGAGTCAACTTGTACAACTTGGTTCTAGTGGCACGATTGGCGGTTGGCAAGCGCTAGCGCGCAGGCCTTGGTGTATCCTGGTCTACTCTAGTCTAGTCTACTAGTTGTAGGGCTTTTTTTTTTTCATTACTCGCATCTGGAGCCCACGGCCTACCTAAGCTAGGATCAGGGAGAAGAGATTTACAAACCGGTTATGGAGCTACAACAGCGTTAAATTGCTTCATTTGCCAAAACAGATGCTTCCGTGGTCCAACGGTAGGATAATTGCCTTCCAAGCAATTGGCTCGGGTTCGACTCCCGACGGATGCAATTCTTTTTTTTCTCTGACTTTCGTGTCACTTTTTTTGGTCGTATTATTTGCCTCGAGCTCGCGATCGATGGACTTGGTTCAGCTGGACAGCAGGGGGTGTATTCGGAGCGGAACATGGACCGAAGAAAACCCGAGCACTCCCTGGACACTCGCCATGATGAGCTGGGTAGTAAGTACTCTACATTAACAACGCCAGTGCCGATACACACATACATACTCGACCGGCCACAGACACCGACAGAGACATGAGACACTCAGAAGATCCGACCTCGCAGATCCCTCCATTACTGCAGCCCAGTCCAGTCCATGCCTTCGCGAGCAGCAAGGACAGCCAGCTGGACAGCTGCGGGTTGAAGGATTGGCCACGACGAGCCGCGTCATTTTCCAGGATTCCCTCGTACGCCCCGAGCTCACGGAGCAAAAAGTGAAGGAAGGTGCTAGTGTGACCGTGGATGGACTGCAGCTGGTGGCAGCGACCGAGATCTCCAGACGACGGCGCCTGGATCACGGAGGCGTTGGGGGAGAAAGGGGAGAAAAGGGAGAAAAAAAACAACCCGCGGCCACCTGCTCCGTTCGGCGCCTGCTATTGGCAAAACCCGCGACCGCACTTCTCATGGCAGCGGGCCCACCGACCGCTGCACGCACTGGCGATCCAGAAACCGGAAAGCCCGACTGGAAGAAACCCAGGCCCCATTACTGCCTGTCCAGGCAATAATGCGGCGTAGATATCCTTGAGTGAGACAATACGGCGCAACCGCCCACCGCCCATCCAGCTTCACCACCCCGCGGTCAACACCGCTCCTACTACCCAGCCTCGTCGCTGAGCCATCTGCTGCCCGAGCACTAAACTGGGGAGCCACGGGCGATGCCGAGGAAGACGCAAGTGGGGCGGTCGAGGTCAGGCGCAGAGCCGATGGATACGGTGGGGGACAGTCTCCCACACCCCAACGCATGTATTCGAGCTCGCGATCGTAGGCCCGCACCTAATTCCGCCGCACTGCTTCATGCAGTGTGTTGGCGCGGTTTCCTCACTCCCGATCGCCCAACCCTCCTGCTCCAAGAGATGGTGTGTAATGTATGTACTCCCCCGGGCACAGCAGATTGCAAGCTTGCACCTCACGGAGAACCAGCTGAACAGCGGGCCGGAACCGTTTCGTATCGGGTTTGCTCCGAAAGGTATCCGTCCGAGCCCACTGGATGCCACATCCCCATTGACGGCCAAGCCCCCTCCGGGTTGAGATCGTCGCCTCTCCGGTGGAGTGCTCGAAATCTCGTGGTTATCGCCCGGCGAACCGGAGAGCCGTGCGCCTGGCCGGCCCATTGGACCGGCGATCGCAAGGTGTTCCGGTTTGTCACGGTCGTATGTCCTGCCGGATAAGTCCGCAGGTGGATGTGTAGTCTGGATTCGGAGAACCGAATCGCTGATGCGATTTGTCCCTCGCAATCGTTGATACCGAGTAGTGCTTTCCTGCGGGACAGCGAATCGGAACAGAAGCCAGAACAAACCGGCCCGCCTGCCGCCGCCGAACAGAAACACTCGGCCGTTCTCCTACAATCACTTTAAGGCGTGAGTACTATATTGCATATCTATTACCATTGTTATTATTTCCGGCCTGTCCCAAAAAGATGAAAGCGCATCAAGGAAGCTGCAAAGAAAGACAAAGGAAATGCCCCCACGCTCCGACTACTCCTCTCCCGCAGAGGTGGCCATGAATGAGGGCGTAGCAAGGAAGAGCGGTCGCTCCCCGTCCTCCTCAGCCTCTTGCCTTCTCTCCTCTTCCCCTCCACTCCGCTCCCTCCGCTCCCACTCTGACGCCTCGCTCCGCGCGTCATCGTCAGCCGGGGGCGGGACCCTTCTCCCCATGCCACATCCACGATGAAGAGGAATGTTGGAGTGTGGTATTGCCCTGGCTTCAGATGTGTTCGTTCCTTGGCTTGGCACTGTATATATATCCCTCTCTGTGTTCCTTTGTAGACTAGACAGACACAACTAACACTTCACCATCGACTACCTACCCATTTTCCCCAACAAGCAAGTTAAGCACGGCTGGCTGCACAAGATAGCAGGTAGGTAAGTACGCACATTGTACCTTTGCAAGAAAGAAAAGAAGGCCTGTAAGCATGGTGGGACTTCAAAAGGTGCAACGCCCCTCGGGCTTCGTTCCCTTCCCGTGACTTCTCTTTTTTGAGAGAGAGAGAAACTTCATTTACTGCATCCGACCTATCTAGACCACGGCAAATTACACCAATTTTTTCCCCGCCGCCCTGGCAAGTGGAGGTGAAGGCCCCCCATAAGTCAGTACGTTGCAGCGCCCCTCACATACCAAACACAATAAACAGAACAACGTAACTGCTCCTCTCCCTCCAACCTGTTCTCCCCTGTGGAGGATGCGCTTCCACCTCCCCAATCCACCTCGCCACACCTCTTCAGTCCCACCTCTGTCTCCTCTAAGAAGGCTAATATAGTCTCACTGCATCTCGCATCTGCAAAGAGTTTGACTTCTCTTTTGAAGTGGGTTGTCTTCCGTGGAGTGACTTGGCGCCGAGTGATAAACTGTGATCTCATACAAACCTCGTGTAACGAACACCTTGACTGGATATTTTCTCCCATCAAGTCTCATCTGAAGTACCTGCGTAGATAGTGTATGTATGTGTGTAAGTATATACCTAGGTAGGCAGGTGTGTACTTGTATGTACCCACTCTTTGCCCGAGTCTGCAGCCTGCCAACCGGAATATCTTGTGGCCAGTTTTGCCAGTCGCACAAGGGAGGGTATGCCATTGATATCCACGCTATATAGCCTGAAGAGAACATACATCCCGTCAGATCTTCAACTTCCTTTCCGTCTCCTCCATCCTCCTCTCGTGCAGCGCGATTCTTTGCTGCGCCTCCTCCATCCTCCTCTCGTGCAGCACGATTCTCTGCTGCGCCTCCGCGACTTTCCTGAGCAAGTAGTTCTCTCTCGTCTCCGGCTGTCTCTTCGCGCCCGCGAGTCTGCGGAGCTCTTCCTCCCATCCCCGGATCTCGGCGGTCTCCCTCTCGCGCGCCGCGGCGTGCTGCTGCACCGCTATCTGGGTGTCCAGCATCTCGTCCTGCACCAGTTTCTTGAACGCGTCGACGAGGAGCCCTGTCCGCGCTGTGATCTTGTGCGGCCGGCCGGAGCCGGGGTCCGTCATGATCGTGATCAGCCCTTCCTCCTCGAGCTGCGACAGCGCCGACGCACCGTCCGCGCAGCTCGCGAACGGCTCTGAGAGAAGCACGGCATCGTATTGAAGCACCCCCCCACCCGAGAGCCCCCGGATGCAGTACCATGCCTGTGGAGACGTCCATGAGTGGTTCGACCGTGACGGAAGGAGGTACCGCTTCAGTATCGCCGGGGATGAGGCCTCGTACTTTGTCCGCCCTGGGAAAGAGATGTCGCTCAGTTGGATTATGTGGAAGTGCTCGTGCTCGAAGGGCTCGACGAAAGATTTATCGGAGCTCAGCAGGATCACGCCGCCGTAATAGTCCGTGACTAAGTCGGTTGACCTGCGGTGGATCGGAATATTAGCTGATTCCTATAGTTACGGTTCAACATGGGAACGCTCAGGGGAAGGGGGCAGAGGCACTGTACCATTTTAGCATCTTCTCGTGGAATCCGTTGTAATCTTCTCTCTTGTGCGCAAAGTTGTCGAACACCACCAACGGCCTGGCGTCGGGAGTTTGGGCCAGATATTCTTTGTCGCTCATGTCACCGCTCTTGCGCTTAAGCGCCGTGTCCTTGAGCCGTTCGCGCAGATCCTGCAAGACGATGTCGAACTCGTTTTCCGGCGTCCGGGTGGCCTCCTCGGTGTACATCTCGAATCTGTGGAGCATGGCGTGGATTAGCCTGCGTAAGATGGCCTGGAACGGCCGGTATCCGACTTGTCGCGAGAAGGCGTCGACGAAGGCGCTCTCGTTGCTGCTGTCGAAGACGGGCTTGCAGTCGACAATGAGCACCTCTCGGTTCTCCAGGACGTGGTCCTTGATCAGTTTCAGTCTCCCGTGCGGCGAGCCCAGAACCCCGACGGCCTTAGTCCGGAGCTCCAACTTGAGCTCTTTCATCTCCGCCTCGACCTCGGGTGTGGCGAGCTCAACCGACTCGTCCGAATTCGTCGCGAACAGGTAAATCTTCTCCTCAGCTATCACGTCTATGATCTTGTCGACGATGGCGACCAGAAGCACAATCGTCGCGAGCACCACGAGGGCGGCCCGCCGCTTATTCTTAAGCATCCAGTCGATGGCCCACTGCGCCTCGATGGAGCGGGTTCTCCACTTCGGCCCGTACCGAACACTGAGCTGCACCTTTCCGTTGGTGCGCTCGCAGTTGACGATGTGACCGTCGATGCAATTCTTGGCCGCCGTGGCGCCACGGATGTTGCGGAAGCGCACGGTGATGAACTTGGGCAGCCAGAGGTGTTTCGGGTCGTCGCTGGGTGGCGCGATGTCCCTGATCTTTCCGTAGCGGCGGAACAGCGAGAAGATGTCCCGCTCGTTCAGGAAGCCATCACCGACGAACTGCACGCGCAGCTTCTTGCTCGGGAAGTGGTCCATTATGTCCTCGAGCCAGGGCTTGCCCAGCACCGGGAATGCCTGTACGTGCTTGAACAGGTAGCCGACCTTGACCGGCTTCGTTTTCAGATGCCTCTCGATCTCGCGCTTGGCGCGCTCGACATCCGTGGACGAGTACCGCACGAACGTGCCGCCGTCCCGTGTACGTGGTATCACCTCCTTCGTCAAGAATAGTCCGTTCTGGAGCGAGCTCGGTATGCAGTTTACCTCCAGAAACTTCCGCAGCGTCGGTGCCCGCCACGACCACAGCTCCTGGAAGAGTGGCCGCAGTTCCTTCTCGACCGGCACCCGCAACAGTATGCTGACCCACAGCGGCCGGGGAAGTAGATCTAACCATCGAGTCAGTCGCTGGGGGGAATTGCGAGTGGGTTCCCATTGGAGGGAAGGGTATGGGCGACAGACTGTTGAAGAACAGAAGGTGTTCGCCCTCCTCCATCTGTATGAAGCCGTCCTTATTGCGCCCGATGGAGCTGGTCATTCTCGTTCCCAACACAGGACTCAGACCGCCGTTCATCGTGGGAATCCGCCGGCGCTGGGCGGATCCGACGTGGAGCCGCCGAAAGAGGCTCGAACAGACGTCGCGTCTCACGGCCATTTCGATCGTGAGGCGGCGGGTTTCGAGGGTGAGTTGTGAAGAGACCGTACATCTTCGACATAGACATCGTTCCTTTATCTACGGCAGCCAGCTAGTCCACCGATGCGGTTGTGGAATGGGTGCCTGGAGTAATTACGTTCGATCGGAATACGGCGTGGCGTACTGCTATTGAAGCAGACAGTCGGTTGGCTGCTCTAGGAGAGAGTACGCATCCTCGAAGCAAGGCTGCCAGTCGCGGACCGGATCCGGAAGCGGGGTCATTTGGAAACTAGAAGATTCGACGCGGGAACTGGACACGTGACTTGAGGTAACGATTTCTTGAGAGCGAAGACTATGCTACTTTTCCGTACATCAGAATAAAGAGAAAAAAAACGCCAGGCTGCATATACCCGTCTGAGCGAATAGCAATAACAGTACAAAGGAGACAGTCGGTGTGGTTATTCCCCCGATACCCATCCTGGGCTCTCATCTATCCCACTGAGTATAGGAAATAACGTTAGGTGTGACAGCACTATTTTCCAACAAATCCAAAACTGCCCCGTTTTCACACTCACTGAGACAACAATCTTTCTGCCTTAGAAGCACAGCAATCCCTCTCCGTCCATCAGGCGATCCATCACTGCCCGGCTCGAACAATCTCGTCACGCGCGCTTGGGGTGGGGACAGACCGGTCGTCTGTGGAGTTGTAAGCTCAGCCCCGCCGAAGATCGATATCACCCGGTGTGCTGGATATATTTGGAGGCCGAGGGGATGAAGGTTAAGTATGTGAGCGATGTATGTAGCCTGCAGGCCCAGAAAAAGACCAACTCCTCTTCACCCCCACACGTCTCGAAAGGCCCACTTCGTCGGTGTGTTCCCCCATCGCATCACGACTCGATATTGTCCCCGACATATCCAGTCTGTCCATAAAAACATACAAACACTACATGAACCCTGAAGTTAACGTTAGCGGGGCCACTCAGCCTACCGTGCATAGGTACATGCTTACGTAGTACTTATATACGTTACCAAAAATTGGGGTGCGATTGATACTGGAGATCGTCAGTAGTACAGTACCACCAGATTTTTAAACCAGGCCGTCTCGGAGAACACAGAGTTAACCTAGAATTTCAGTTTGTATATTGTCCCAATTCTAAGATATCGAAAAAACGGGGACTATCAAATATTTGTTTTTTTGCGTAGTTGAATAAGCAAGCATACAACTAACTAAGTAGGTACATGGGCCTTCAAACGAACCTTCGAGTATTGAGTAAGCGCAGGTAAGCACGTTGTGGCGGAGAGTTACATAGATATGTAGTTACATCTTAGTTATCCTTATAAGGCTTTCCTCTTTACGTAACAAATTGCAAAAGCATCTGCTCCCGTCCGGCTGCCGTCTGCGTATAAAGGAGAAAAGGTATCTACACAACGCCCGTCCCCTTGCCGAAGAAGAACGGCCGATCCTGGGAGGGCATTAAAACTCACATGGGCTACAACCAGGAGGCCGCCCTCGCCAGGGGAAGACAGACGGCTCCGGAAAGAGTCACGATCTTCACCGATGCACGGGCGGCCATCAGACGGATGGCCTCAGAGGGGCCTAGCCCCAGCCAGATGTACACGCTTCAGGCAAGAAAGCACATCGCAGTGCTGCGAAGGGCCAGGCCGGATATCACCACCGAGAGCCGGTGACGCCCGGCGCACAAGGGAGTTCCAGGAAACAAGAAGGCCGGCAAATGGGCCAAGCTCGCGGCGGAAGAGCCAATTGCTCGCGGGGTGGAATGGCTAGGTTACTCGGACCGGGCGGGGGCACGCAATGCCGCTCCCCAGACCCCCCGCACATCTCAAGCGGGAGATCACGGAGAAGGAGTGGGCAGAAGCCCGGCGACGGGCTAGTGGCCGGACCTCCCAAGAAGAAGCACAAGATGTCGGGAAGCCAGAAGCCCAACGGCACGGTTGCGGGCAGCTCCAAAGGCTCGCCTCGAGGTACTACCGGATCAAGGCAGGTCACTGCCTATCCGGGAAGTACCTACAGTGGACGGAGAACCGACCCACCACTCAGTGCTGGTGGTGCCCGTGCCAGATGCAGACGCGGGAGCAGCCCTTCAAGGTGTGTCCCGAGTGGAAGGGACAACGGAAGATACTGTGGGCGGAGGTGCTGAAGGAGACCAGGAGGAGGAAGCGCCGGTTCGCGGTCCGGGACCTCCTTGCAGATGGGAGGTGCGGTCAGGCGGTACTAGACTTCCTCCCCACCACGGACGTGGGAAGGCTGGTCCCGACCGAGGAAGATGCGGAGAATGGGTGGGGCTGCAGGGAGCGGGAAGAGGAGAGGAGCAAACACCACTGTTTCTCCCCACGCCCTCCTTCATGGCGCCCGCAGACGATGAGGAGTAGGGGACGGGCGCGGCTCTCTCTGGTTCTTTCCTTTGTTCTTTCCTTTCGGACACGAACTCATCTGTAAGATTTCCTTGGTGCGCATCTCATCTTCTTGCAGGGACAGGGCAAAGGGAGCTTGTAACGTGCCACCCGCGCGGACAGCAGATGGGAAAACTGGATAAAAAAAGTGCGCTGCCATAGTCTGGACAGGCTTCATGCAAGTGTGAATAAACGAAACCAAAAAAAAAATCCTTTTGTTAAAATGGCACACAACACCGGTACAAGCCAAATATAAAAAAAAATTCCATTGCCAAGCAAGAAATAGAAAGCCTTCTCCGCCCCAGTGCGCTAAATAATAAATTCATCCCCCCACAACAGCGAAATCCCTCTAGACTAGGTATGTATGCGGTTTTCGGTAAACACCTGAGTCCCAGTACCATGGCTGTTAAATCAAAAACCAAGCGCTGTAACATCAAAAAATAGCCGCCAGCATGCTAAAACCCTCAGGCTGGCAGAATCGATACTACAGAGACCAATCGCAAGGCTAAAGACCACTGATTCCGCCGTATCTACGTCTGTGGGGACCGTGTTCACCGCTTTCGCGCATTGCGAGTGATGCCTAATGCAAACCTTAAGCCATGAAGCCAGTACTAGCACCTCGCTCGTCAGGTTGCTTGTCGGCTTGCGGGAACGAGTCGTTGCCGCTATGAAGGCGAAAACGCGTGAAAGTAAAAGAGATGGAAGAGAGAAAGAGTGTGACGTGGGGAGAAGGAAAGAAGAGAGGAAGAGTGGGCTAGTCAAGAGCTTCGAGTGACTATCCCTTTTTGGTGCAAGTCGGACAGCGGTTGTCCGCCAGTGATAGAGATACCGCTTGCCTGCAAAACAAACAGCAGTAGTCCGCCATTGAGACATCGTTCGCCTTATCCAGTGTCTGGTGGTGGTGATGAGGATGGCAGCGAGTACGATGGTGCGGGTGTGACGAGAATGATGGTGAGGACACGACGATTACGATGGCGATGAGGACAATGGTAGTGAGAACGACGGGAAGTAAGACGTGTCCAGTACGATGGCGAGCATCACGATGGTGCCGGTGTGACGAGAATGATGGTGAGGACACGACGATTACGATGGCGATGAGGACAATGGTAGTGAGAACGACGGGAAGTAAGACGTGTCCAGTACGATGGCGAGCATCGTGACGCGATTAGCACAGCTCTCAGAGTGTCAGAAACAGCGGAAAATTTGCCAATTCGACGCGACGAGTATGATAGCGATGAGGCTGCTAGTCTTCGATTCGCAGTGAATCTGTATCCGCCCCACGGAAGGGAGGAAGAGCAATGAATGAAGAGTGATCGTCCGATGGTGCGCATTCGTCCGGAGTGACGGCGAAAGTCACGGAGCTCCATGCTAAGTCCCCTGCCCAGAAACAGGCTCGCAGGGGCTCACCATGCTGTGTCCGTTGTAATGGGAGTCGGAGTGTGTAGGCTGGATGGCAGATGCGGAGGCTGGATGGCAAATGCGGAGAAACTGCTTGTGCTGCAGACGGAAGAGCTTCCATTGTTTGGCGGTCAAAGGTCGATTACGTGTTTTTTTTTTGGTTTAATCATGAATCGCATGCGACCCATCTAGATCATGGCGATGTATATACACCAGTTCCCGTTCACTGTCCAGCCCGAAGGTGATGATGTTGCTTCATTAATCGTGTGCGACCCTATTGGATCATGACGATATTAGTCCAGCCCGAAGGTGGCTCATTGTGGCTTCCCCTACCCTCTTAAAGTCGAATACGCGGTGGTGACGATTCATTGATCGCACGTGACCCTGTTGGATCACGGCGACACCATGTATACAGTCTCGCCCGTTACGCCGTCCGCCACGACCTCTCACAGTCCGCTGGCGGCCCGCAGCATCTCCTCCTGCCCGCCTGGCCTCTCCCCAATTGACCAGAAAGAAAGAAAGAAAGAAAGAAACATAAGAAGGGAAGGAGAAGTACCGACAGGCAACTTGCATCGCGACCCAAGGAAAGACAAGAAAGAAAAAGAAAAAGGAGAAGACCCTCTGTTCCCATCACGTCCTCCCGTCCTTCGCCCTCCCCTTTAGCCCTCACCTGCGTCCTCGCTTCCGCACTCCTCAACCGCGTCCTCGTCTTCGGTTGGTTCCTCGCCAATCTTCCGAGGGCCCTACTCGCGGTGGGAAAGTGGATAGCGGCAACGTGAGTGATATACCGTGTGTGTGGCCGCAGCATGTGTACAAGTCGGGAAACCCGTCTTACACAGGGGGGGTGAGGTTTTCGATACCGTCCGTGGATCGAGCGTGGCATCTAGTTTACATTATCTGTAGATTTGTGTCCCGGCCGCCGTATTGTCGTGGCCACAGCTACTCCGCAGTCGTGACGTGTGCGATACTTCGACGTCACGGTGTTGACGCTTTATCATAGTGGGGCACTTCGTCGTTGTGGCTTTGGCACCGCCGTTATAGCAACTTTTGCGCTGTGACTCCATACTAGGAGTGGTGGGATTGCACGTTCGCTACATCTTCGGCGCGAGGATTCTGCTCCCCAAGTGGAGGGCGATGGACGCTAGTTTGGTTCTGGCTATCTACCTATTGCTACGGGAGTACGTTCGGCAGCCGTGGTAATTCGTCGACCATCTATCCTCGTCCCGTCGTTTCGACAATTCTGGCGCCGAGTGCTGGGCGACGGACGACCTTGAGGGCTATCACGTCCCGATCGACTTCTCCCTTGACGACAGGCTTCGGCACCTCTTTGTTCTCGTCCTCGCCCTTCTTCTCCGCGTCTTCGTCGGGCTCGCCCTCCTCGGTGTAGTTCCACATGACCTTCGCCTCCCCCTTCACCAGAGCGGTGCCCCACACGCTGATCAACACCGCGGGGACGAGATACAGCAGCGCGGGCTGCGCGTGTTGGAACACGTGCACGACGCCTAGGGTGGTGATCATCCCCAACATGTAGCCCACCATGCTGGCCTTGAAGTAGGGCTTCGGGAAATCCGCATCCTTGTGGTAGCGAGGCTTGAGGACACTGATCTCCTCTTTTGTGAGTTCACCGAGTGACTGCTTCGCGACGTGGAGGAGTGCCTGCCGCTGGATCTCGTGGAAGCGCCAGAGGTCCCAGCGGAGCGCCATGGCGATCACGATGCCTGGGAGGACGATATCGCCGAGCCCGAGCATGGCGAGCATGGGTCCACCGTTGGCGGAGGTGCCTGGGCGTGGGAAGAGGAGCTTTATCGGCACGTCGAGAGAGGTCGCGACAGTCACCATAAGAGGCGTAAAGAAGACGAAGAAAACGTCGTAGCAGAACAGGAGGCCGAGAAGGAGCGTTGCGATCGGAAAAGTCGTCGGGGATAGCAGCTTGGATTCTCGTAAGCTACAAAATGCACGGGGTACTGATAGACTAATTACCTGCATGGCACTATAAGAGAAGGAGATCCCCATGATGTTCGTCAGAAGCCAGTGCTTTCCTCCAGCTGCGTACGCTACTACCACGACAGCTCCCACGAACGGTCCGCAGAGATCGCCGAACTTGAGCCACTGCTTGACGTTCTTCTCTCGGTGAGTGAAATCGACAACCAATTTAGCGCCCAACTCCCTCCTCAGAGCCCACACAACCGAGTTCAGGGCCCGCGGGAGAGGGAGGATGGGGCTCGGGCTGTGGTCGTACTCCTTGCCGTCTTCCGCCGTCCACGAGTCGAAGCCCGCCGTGAACAGGACACCATTGCGGTCGCGGTACTGGTACGGGAACAGGTATCTCGAGAGGACGTCGAGCGCGTCCGCGTAGCCCTTTCCGACAGCGAACATGCCCATGAGGCAGAAGTAGTAGGTCAACGCGGTCAACAGGAGTGAGGGGTCGTTGAGGTACTTGATGAGGAAGTAGAGGGTGCCGAGCAGGATGCCCGCCGTGACTGGGAACAGCATCGCATCCTGAGCGGTCAGGTTCTCGCGTGGGGTCGCCGCAGCTTCGATTTCGTGCTCCTCGTCCTCGTCGGAATAGTCTTCGGATGAATGCTTCGGGCGCAGAGCTCGCACCTGCTTCGGTGTGAGCGTGTTCTGTGGGCGACACAGCGAGGCGTGAGCTCCCGTGTAGATGGGGAACAGCGCTGCGACGAGAAGATGGGCGTATGTCGGGGCGAACGGCAGCACAGTCTGTAGAAGCGTGGCAGGGGCCATCGCCGTGCTGGTGGTTGTAGAGCTCATGCCGGAGCTGTTACCGGATGGGCGGTGGTGGGATGACGGATGTCGAAGAGTTGCTATATGTAGGACCAAACTTGGGATGGTTGCCGTTATGTAGATATACAATTGGAGAAGGTTGACGTGGCTGGCGGGAACCAATTAAATCCAACCCAACCCAGCGTTGAACTAGTTGGGTGCACACGCCACCTGCCATATTTGCCTGCATTGTGTTCGAACGCACCACCGCCTGTATCTATTGTATCTATCAAAAATAATGAAGTTGAGAATGCGTAATTACATAGTGATGTCAACGGTAATATGACAATCATGTCATGTCACATACTGTCTCGTATTGTGACCGAAAAGCAAACGTCATCACGGTAATATCTTTTGCCAAGCATGGCTATGGGTGGCTGGTGGTGGTATGGCTGGTGGCGGTCTAAATCCAGCAACTGGCTGTTCACTCTTGATATTCCCTTCGTCTTCGACACCGCAATAATTGCAGCGCATCCGGGGGCACTTCAATACAAGTCATGGGCCTTTGACCTTCTCGCGGAACAGCAGCAGAGCACCGCTGGAGTACGTATAGGCAGTAGCCACATCACGGCTGGTCTTGGATGGCGCATTTCTTTCGTCTTTTCCTTTGTCTTTCACGCTCGCTCTCCTTTCTTTTGTAAGTTTCCTTGGTGCGCATCACATCTTCTTGGGACAGGCCTGGGCGGAGGGCAAAAAGGGGAACTTGCAACAAGCCGCCACTGCGCGGACAGCGGACAGGAAACGGACTGTATAGGTTGCATGCGAGTAATGAATAAACAAAAAACGGCCCGGTCTTTGAGTTTGGCGTCTGCCTTAGAAAACAGATTCTTCCCTTAACTACCTTGAGGCGCCCTAGCCCCACCCATCGCCTTCCTTCGCCACATTATGTTCGCCGTAGTCCTGAACAGGCTTATAGATGCGACATAAAATTGATGTCCCCCCCCTCGGCCACATTATCCGCAATTAACTGCGTCGGTGGCGTGGCGCACCGTGTTGTGACCGCCGAGCCTATACAACTTTACGTGACACCTCAGACTTTACGGTAATTTGGTATCTACAGCGTAATGCATGCGGAGAGTTTGAAGCATCTACACGATGCCAACTCAACCTTTGTTGAACGGGCTTATGTAAGATATCCTCTCCGCCCCTTTACTTTTATCTCAGTGATTTCATCTTTTTATTTTTATTGGCATTACTGGTGTGCGACCATGTAATTATGTACTTAAGCAACAGCCAAGTCGAATTCTCCAATTCACCTTTTTTCGAGCAAGATCGGCCAATATCAATCGCCATCAATTCCCACTACACCAAAACCACGCCAACCTCGGCTCCCAACTTCAACTCCCAACTCCAACTCATGGAGATATGTGGAACAGTAGGCACTGCAGTACAAAATCATTTGACGCTTGGTTGACGGCGCAGCGATGTGTAATGATCGGCCTCACGGATTTCTTCCTACTTTAGCCAATGTGCCAATAGAGTTGGGGAAGCATTCCAGAGGTACATATTCTGAATCGTACCGTGGGTAAACCGCTAGGCGGATACTCAACAGCAACGGGATGAGAGAAAGGCAGTTTGACGGGAGTCACAATAGTATTCGGCATGGCAGAGCAGAGACACGTAATATTCTGTGAGAATGTCCGAAAACAAAACAAAGACGACAAAAAAGACAGTACCAAACCCCTTTCAGCCCCGCCTATCACTCGGCGTCAATCTGTCACGATCATTATGATGATCCTCGCTCGAATCCCGATCATGGTTCTCAGAGCCCGAACTCGACTCGCCCGCATCGCGTCCCCTACTTCTTGACCTGCTCCTCTCGCGGCTCACCTCTCGCACGTGTTGTTGGTGGTGTTTCTTAAGCGGCTCACCGTCGCTGTCGCTGTCGCTGCCACTGTCGCTCTCCCTGTCCTCGTCCGGGTGTTCGTCGATGTGGTCATCGTCTTCGTCGTCTTCGACCTTCGGCTTTTTCCTCTCGTAGTCACCGCGGTGGGCGTCGGTGAGCTTCTTTCCGATGCGGTGCAGCGTGCCAACCCGCTCGGGGAATCCACTGCTTGCGGCGGCCTCGACGTCGGTCTTGTCCGCTGAGAGCAATGGCTGTTCCGCCTCCTCGGCGATGGTGGGTGTTGGTGGCGGAGCACTGTCCTTGAATCGATACGGGAGCTTTGGATCGCGGTAGGCACGCATTGCTTCGACACTGGGGTTTCCATCAGTCCCGTGTCCATCATCACCGTCATCGTCTTGGGCAGGGGCGGCGGAAGGGAAAAAAAACTTACTTTCCCTTGTGCTCGTTCTCCATACGGAAGAAGCACCAGATAAACCGACGGAAGACTTCACCGAACGCTATGCCGAAGCTGATGAGCGGGGAGAACGCCTTCTCGTGGGCAAGAACCAGGTAGATGATCCACGTGAACCGCAGCAGGACGTCCGAGACAATGGCAAAGTAGTACACCCACGGCGATTTGAAGAACAGCTCGTTTCGCAGGTACGGCCACGCTGCGTAGGGGTTCAGGAGCGACCAATCCATGACGATGTCCCAGAAGCCTACGCCTATCAGTCATCTTGCTCTCCCCTGAATTGACGTGCAACGAAGGGAAAAGGGGAGGACATACATCCGATACAGGAGCTGAGTACGGCAGCAGCCACGAACAAGGCTCTGTAGATGTTGTTGTCCTTATTCGTCCGCCAAAGGTTCATCATCGCGTAGTAGGCCATCACGGAGAGGTACTTGGCCGCGTTAGGAAGATGTGGGAACCAACTACCAGAATCCCTCCAACGTCTGAAGCACTGTATAAAACGCCAGTAGGCTGGGAGAGCGCCCACTAAGCCCCACAATTGAAGGTGGTCGACGGTGCATGCGCCAGGTTGGTTCCAGGCTTTCGCGTACAGACAGAAGAAGAGATAGATTTGCTACCTCGGATTAGTGAGAGCAACAGAAATTGGCGGGGTGGTTCGTACCGATAGGGCGTATCCCTGAGAACTGGCCATATCACCAAGCCAGAAATCTTTGAACTCGACATTGTAAAATCCGGATAACGCAAGTCGCCACTACGAGGTAGGGGTATTTTCGTCAGCACTCGATCGCAACTGTGAGTGTCGTCGTCAGGGGGGAGCCTCTCACCATTGTGTTCAGGAAGTACATCCGGGCAGATCCAAAGAATATTTTGAAAGGATTGAACAAGACCACGCCGACGAATCCGACGTATATGAGCGGGAAGTGTATCATGTCCAGTCGCTGTGGCCAAAAGTCGTTCACACTGAACCATAGACATACGGAGAACATGAAGAAGAAGAACGCAGGAATCTGCCAAAATGTTTTTTTTTAGCTCATGCTGGCCCCAGTGGACACCGTCGTGCGTGTTTTTGATACTGACCTCCAGGAATTGTCGGTGGTTCAAGTGGTACCGGGGATCGAATTCGAAGATGAACGAGTAGTTGACCTTGTTCCGTGCCCAAACTCGCAGGTTGATCGCAAAAAGCAACGCCTGAAGAAGTATCAATGCGATACCAGCCCATAGCTACGCAGGAGTTAGTCCCCCGGCTTCGTCTCAGGATGTGCTACTGCTACTGCTGTACTGACCTTCATGACGAACTTTGTGCGTTCCGCCAATACCGTGTTCTTTGTGTCGTACATGTGCATGACCGCCTCGACGATAGCGTAATCCCCGATGATGAACGCCGCTCCGAGGTATATTCCACTCCTCAGAAGCGACGCATGGTGGTCGGATTTATTGCCCCGGGTTCGGAGGTGCAAAGCCGCCTTTCTGCGGTCATTCGCGTAAAAGAACCTACAAACGTATCAGTCCCCGTGAATCTCTCTCAACTGCTCCCTCCCACCATAGGCAGCATACTTGGCCACTAGCAACTCGGTCCCGTTCATGAGATGGTCGAGCTGGTTGTCCGGCCCGGCAAAGTACGACCTCGAAACGACGTTGTTCATGAACCTACCCGACATTCCGTGGCCGGACTGCTTGTCGAATTTCTTGGTGATCTTCCGGAATCCCTCCCTGTTCATTGTAACGTACGAACGCAGGAGTTCCAGGCGTCGGTAGTACTCGGTGCACGCATTCTTTAGTAGTCTTCGGACGGCTTGGTCGGCCGGCTTGTTGATGGGTTTCCGGGATTTGGGGGACCGCTCGTAATCCGCCCGCTGTTCGCGGTACCTGACCGACCGTGGAGCGTCCTGGGGGGCGTCGTCCGTTCGCTTCCTGAGGACGAGCTCAAATCCACCGTATCCGATACCGTACGAACTACTATCCACCATCCGCTCCATGATCACGAGCTGCTCCTCGAGCGCCCGAAACCGCGCGAGCGCCTCGTCTTCCCTCAGCTTGTAGAAGGTTTCGATCTTGTCGAGCTCGCTCATCAACCACTTGGTGAAATCCTCTTCTGCCTTGGCGTGCACCTCGGTGGTGTCCTGAAACTTGGGGGTCTTCCTCTTCCGTCCCCTCGTGGTCATCCGCTCCATGATCGGACTGATGGCGTTGGCAGCGCTGGCGGCGAACGTTCCGACCTTCTTCAGTTTGGGGGGGCTCGACCGCTGTTTCGGAGTGACTGGACTGGCTGCATGGACATCTTCGTCGTCCTCCTTGATTTTCTGGAATCCCGTCTTGCGATACAGCAGGGTGCTAACGGGATTGAATTGCTTATTATTCCGTTTGGCTGAGCTCGGGATCGCGTTGCAAATCTCTTTGGCCCTCTGTTTGCCACCCTGGACATCCACAGCGTCGTCAGCAACTATCCCATGACAAACATCTCCAAAGGTAGCCATCAGTCTCACTTTGTAGTCGAGATATTTCGTTTCCCACTCCGTCACCTTGAACTCTTCCATATGCCTACAACCGAGTCAGCGCCCGCGGGTAGCCTATTGCCTGTAGGCTCGTGATTGCAACTCACTTTCGGTACTTCATGATGGGCGAGAAGAAAGTAACTTGTGCTGGAAAGGCAAAAAAAGAAAAAAAGCTCGTGTCCTGCTGTTAAAGGTTCCCAGCGGTGGCCGGTCAAAAATCGAAATCAAGTTGAAAAATTGAAATGAGAGAGGGCGGGGGCGGCGGTCCAGCTCTATTAATCGGATTGACGACACAACCTCCTCCACCACCACCACCACCACCACCAGCACTCCTCCCAGTATGATTAAACAAAAAAAAAAAACCAGCACTCCTCCTCCACTAAGGCCAGCCTTACCCGGTATTACGCCTCTTCGTCTCAGCGAGCGCGCATGAAGGTGAACCAACATTAAAGATTTCAGCATATTATCCCGGCCTGCCAAGTGTCAGCATGCATGCAAGGAGTAGCTTGTTGTCTCTCGAGCCAACCAGCCGGCTGTTTCAGTGCTGCGGTGCTGGGATTAGACACATGCGAAAAGCCACACTCGATGAAATTGGCGCAGTATGTACGTATGTACATGGCTTATGTGCCCCCACCTAAATACACAGCGGTACAGCATGCAGGCAGACGAGGTGCTTACAAAGCAAGCTTGTACACAGCGAAGAGAGTTTTTTTTTTGGTTATTCATACTCGCATGCGACCTCTAGATCGTGGCGGCGTACATTTTGCCCAGGTTTCCTGTATAAGGAAGAGTCGAGAGCTGTGGACTCGTGGCAGCGCCCCGATTGGAGTCCTTTGGGGGGGTTGGTTGGCCATCTCCCCTCCATTGTCCGTCTCTATGTACTTAGCTATGTAACTCGGAGTTCTCCGATCCGCGATTGGCATTTGCAGTGCAGATCACTTACTGCCGGCGCGCTATAGTTAGCACTAACCTTTGTCATCGTATGCAGGCAGGCGACATTCTTACATGAGATGCTTGCAACTTCGCCTTGTTCTGACGACTTCGCAACGTATTGCTTTGTCGTGGTACAACTAGCCTTGCCTTCGCGCCCGTCGAAGTCCTCCGCCACAAACGGGGCGAGGGAAGCGGACGGACAACCCCCAGGACGGAGCTCAGATAAAGTAGTAATGCCTGAGGTAGTTGTGTACGTAGATAGATATCCAGATCCTCCGACTCTCAAGCAAATGCTTGTAGTTAAGCCTGGCTGTGCGGAGGAACTCCCGTGCTCACGCCGTTCCGGTTCAATCCTTGCATCGAGTGCCTTAGTGGTAGTGAATATTTCCGACCTCACATTTTTTTCAATTTTTTTTTAGCCGTGGAAAGTAGTTGGAAGCACCCGCAAACTCCTACAGCTTGGATCAAGGTGACAGCGGTGGGAGGTCAGCCACTTGAGACTATCTACATATCTATAATGTGGACCGCAGAAGGAGGGGTAGATTTTTTTTTGTTTTATTCACTCGCATACGACCTAGATAGATAGATGATGGCGAAGGAGGGGTAGAAAGTGCCCATCCAAAAACAAGGAACAGCGATTAGCTTTCGACCAATAATGATCGGCAGCGCCACCAGACGACTACTCTCTGGCTTGCAGAGGATATGCAGAAGCACCCACCCCCCACACAACGGCTGAAGTTTACAGCAATCTCGCTCTCGCTCTCTCGCTCGCTTGCTTGCTTGGTCGCTGGGCTCCCTGGAGATAGTCTGTTCCGTTTGGACAGACCCGCGAAATTCGCCAACCAAGCTCACCCTGCATTTCCATCGATCTCCGTCGCGGGATGCCTGGGCCCAAGCACGGGCGGCCAGGCAGATGCCTTGGTGGCCACCGCATGCCCCAATTTGGGTGCGCGCGCGAATTTGCCGGTACGGTGAGCGGACATCCGCTTCGTCTAGACGTATCGACGACGACGATATTCTTCATTGTCGGCCTTTCCGCCGGCTTACCACACCGGAATATGGAGTTGAATGGAGAGGTCTGGAGCAGATCAGATATCATACGTGTTTGGCGAGAGTGGAGGCCAGCATGTAGGAAAGATGACTCCCCGGATCGGGGCTCCGAAAAGCGATCGTGCTCGACCACAATTTCGCTATCAGGTTTTTTCGGATCTCCTCAATCAAGGCTGTCAGCATGCATCCCGCCTCCATCTGTGCTGCAGAGGGAGGCGGTGAAGGGTAGGATCAGACCGTGATGTCGAACCGAACTCTTGCGGCGGTCACAATTGCTCATGTGCTCCTAGACTCGATTGAGATCGGAGCGCGCGATAGGCTGTGGAATATATTGCGGCTGACGAAAGAGGGGAGCCCTTCTCAGAGGCACAAGGCGTTGGGAACCCTGTACGACGTCCTCCCAGAAGGGTGCTCCGCCGGTGAGGGCGGTGCAGTGGGCATATGTAGCCGCTCGGAAACTGTGGCTCTTGCTGGCTGACTGTGGCGGCCTGCTGTTGCACACCATCGGGCGAAGCCTTCTGTTTCAGGTAGATATGTATGTATTGCTACATAGAGTATGTATCTAGGCAGCGTATGTATGTACTCCAGTCAGTCGGACCAGCTTGCATGCTGCGCCACGCCGAAGAGTCGGATAGCCAGCCACTTGCCGCGATTTGTATGCAGTTGCAGTGCCCCCGCAAAATACCAGTTGGCAGTCTCAGGCCCCCTCTGCCGGTGCCGGGGTGTTGCATCGTACCATCTGCCGCAGTTAAATACACACACATCGAGTCGGGCAGTGATAAAGTCCATGCATGAGCTTTACTTTTTGTGGCCGCGACCGACCACGGCGGAGAGCGATTCGATAATCAAAAGTCCAGGCGGCAGTCGAGTGAGTCAAGAGAGCAGAGTCAAGAGGCTGGCGTGCTGCGCCGTGGAAGCTGAAAGCTGGAAGCTGGGCTTGGCGGAGTGATAACACTGAGATGTGGCGCACGCGCAACACAGCGAGTAGATAGCTTCAGCCAAGAAGCAACTTTCGAACACGAACGACAAGGTGAGTCTGTTCAGCGTCACATTGCCCCCTCCGTATGACTGGCACTCTGGAGTATTGAAATGAACCTTGAAAGCCGTAATATTTGTATTGAGTATTGAGAATGAATCCTTTCGTGAGTACTCTGCTGTGCCCATCGCGTTTGCATACACGGCGCTAGAGTAGGCGCTTGGACCGATACGCTCCCAGTCTTTCGGCTGCTGCTGTCGTCTTGATCCGAGACCAAAATCAGAAACAAAAATGTCGGATCGGACATCTCCCGGCTTGAATCGATATTCAGCATACGCACTCACATACACAATTGAGTGTCGTAGGAGCAGCATGCGTAAGCCGCGATGCAATCGCCTTTCCGGAAGAAAGGCTGTCATGGGTAAGTTGGATGTTGGGATATCGAGTCATGTTTGTTGCGCGCCTGACAGTAACGGCGGCGATGCCGGAAGGGAGGTGCGGATGAGAGAAAGATTCAAAAGGTCAATGCTATCTGGGATCAATCGTTCCTTGGGGTGCTCGTTACATGTATGTGTGTATGCCCCAACTTTGTCCCGAGATTCGACATACAAATGTGCCGGTGTCGATTCGTACGTCCGATTCCGGGCCACGATTCGATCTCTGTTCTGTGCCACACTACTCCGGGCCGGACCCGTCACCACAGCCGAAACGTGCCGTCTATCCTGCCATCCTGCAACATGACGAGGACGGAGCACGCTAGCACTTATCGTTCACATGAGATCACTCATGCGAGAAGGTCTCACTAGCCGCTTACTTGCGAGTACCAGCTAGACTACTGACGGGAAAGCCATCTCTTAGCTTGGGGAGGTGAGACTAGGTCTTTGAAGGGCTGACTGGCCAGGAAAAGCCAAAGCTCGAGGCTACTCTACCTTCACTGTTGTGCGCACACCCTGCCGAGCTCCTTCGAGCGAATGGCCCTCCAGTTCTCGTACACCGAATAGAATAACAAAGCTCAACTGCACTCTAAGCGCGCGTTAGCGATGTACTATGTAGCGACGGCATCGCGTCTAAATATCGTCAACGCTACCGCTTCCTTGGTACAATAGACTGCACGCACACAGTTTGCTCCAGAGCAATTGGGTCTCCATCCGATGATTGTAGCCTTAACAAGATTCACGGTAATCCTCCGGATGTTTCACGGGTTGCAGACTACTCTAAGGGAAAGAAGCCCACACATTTGTTGAAATTGTGCGTCGTGCCCGGACGAGTGATAGTGGAGGATACAGTTTGGAACCATCGACCACCCAGCTGCTATATCCACCCCACCCCACCCCATCCCCCCGCCCCCTCCTTGCCGCAACAACAGCAACAGCAACGCCTGTCGACACGATGTCACTGCCCCTGGTCGCGTCAAATCAGGGCTACGACCACCTCTACGACATCTTCTCGGTCCCATACCCCTCGCCCACGCTGCCCAACGACATTCTCTCACGCTATGAACTGCACTACACCGCCACGTTCGGCCCCATGTTCCTGCCGCGCTTCGAGATGATCCAGAACTTCCACTCGCGGGTTCTCGGCGTGATATGGTATGCTGCCCATTCCCCTTCTGCCCGCCTCCCACTGCACCCCCCGTTCTGCAATGTTGCTGAGCAAAGAGAGGCGCTGACGGTAGTGCGGGAGTGTAGCGATCACTTGTATTTCGACCGGCTGTTCCCCAAGCTGGAACGAGGCCGCCGAGTGGAGCTGTGCGAGGCGCTGCTGTTCGAGGCGCGCAGCCGTAAGTGGGAGCGAGAGACGCCGCAGCACTACCAGCGCCTGGACCTGGACGGCGAGATCCGCAAGCTAGAGCTCGCGCAGCGCGCCTCTGGATGCGAGCGTCCGGCCTCCGACACCTCTGCGCCGTCGGTCAGGTTCTCCATTGATAGCCTTGCGCCGCGCGGCACCCACCTTGCGCACGCGGATGCCGGCAGCAGATACTCTGTCAGTGTGAGCAGCAGCAGGCTCGGCGTCGAGATTAGTAGAAAGGCTAGCATCGGCGCTGCTCCGGGACCCAAGAGCTCCGTCACGCGCGATGACATCCTGCCGTGGGAGAAGTTTGAGCGACTAGCTCCTGCGAACCAGCCGCTAGGAGCTCCTTCGCCGCCGTCGCGGCCGCAAAGACCTACGCTAGAGTCGCTGAGCAGGGTCGGCGCTGCGGGTTCTTTGAGGAACATGGAGAGCGGCGGGCTCCCGCGCGGTCGGCCTGCGGAGGCGACTAGAAAATCGGCCGGTGAGACGCGCAAGGCGCCGCCGCCAGCCCCGGCGAGAGACAGAACGACGTACTGAAAGACGGCTCACAGAGGAGAAGGATCTGCGAAAATGACAATGTGATGGATGATGTGATCAATGTTCTAGTTACTTACATAGTCAATGAGAGCGCTGAAGACCTGCACCTGGGTTTCACAAGCCGTACTTTCCCAAAGGAAATCCACATGGATGGAACAAAGCGCATCGAGGTCCTCGGGATCGACTCTCAACCAAGTGCGAAATTGGTCAGTGTGAGTTCGCCAGAAACGAGTGATGATGCATGAATGGCGTACCTGAGAAGAATCAGCCGGCGGATGTCCTACCGTCTGGATCACTGGCGTCTCGGCCAACAAGCACGGTGCGAGCACATAAGGCGATCGCTTGGGCGTTGTGATGTCGACGGAAGTGGCGGTTGCACTTTGGAAGCTGTGGTTATCCAGTTACTGACTCTGGGGAGCAAATGGGAGCGAAATCGGTTGTGAGGCTATTCAGGGCCGTTGCGCGTTGGGACGAGACGGGGCAATGAGAGGTGCGTATTGGGGCGGTAGAGGAGATTGCGAACACTGCTGGCAATAAGTTTCACGCATCTAAGAATCGTATGCAAAGCAGCCCAACTCGTCGCTTGCTCTACCCTAGCCATTAGGCACTGACCTGATACAACACCCAGCTAACCTTTTTTATTTATTCATTGCTCGCCCTAAACAAGATCACGGCGAGTCTGGTCGAAACCAGGATTGAGAAACACTGCCGAAGCTAAGGCCTTCACAACATGAACAGACTATCGCAAACTCCCCCAGGAGTTGGTTACCAGCCAAAGTGTAGGTTTAGTCTGACAAATACAAAGTCAGAGGAAGTTTTTTCCATCCGCCAATGATTAGGAGCCACTACCTTGCTTGGCCTCTCCTTTTCCTCAGCATGGCGTAATCCTCCAAGGGTTCCACGCAGATTCTCTCGCCTGGATTTTAACGACTTCAATTGTCGACAATTTCCTTGGGAATCAACTTTTCAGTTTGAGAAAGCTCACCTTCAGAATCCCTTGGGTAGTTAAAGGGTGCAAGCGCTCAGGTATAAGTAGATTAAACTACTAAAGACCTCGTGTCTTTCTTAGTACGGGCCGTTCTTAGTAACTTGCTTGGACTTTCATCTAGCTAATGACCCACCCCCAATCTTCCTCCAGTATCCTCAGGGCCTAATCTTTCTTAGGCTCCTCACCCATCAGTACAATTGCTTGCAGAGTGAGTTTTATGGCTTCCCATGCCCAACACCCCGCTCACTTTTTGGCCTCCCACCATTACCGACCACCAACACCTTGAGTACCGCAAAAACGATTTGAAGCCGTTCTGTCTCGACCTGGATTGACTGCACACGGCGTTATAGATCAGGAACTATTAACGCGAAGTACTAGATACTTAGCCGCGCGCGCGTCCGGCCGCTACGCCGTCCCTCCCATGCTCTTGGCCGCCTCAAGATCGTCCACGTTCAACAGATAAACCCCGGCATCCACCACCTGCTGCCACACCTTGTTCCTCTTCCCAATTGGCCAACCGGGGAGATCCCATAACCTGGTCTTGATCCCCCTCTCGTTGGCACTCTTTACCACGTTCCTGATACTCCTCATCTGCGCTGCGCTCAACCCGTTCGGCCCCACTTGTCCCACCACCGCGGGGAGATCGCACGACGCGATCGGGGACATCTCTTTGGTGATACGCCGCTCTTCGAGTGCGAGCAATGGACCGTCCACGAAGTAATCCCTCTCGGCCTCTTCGATAACCCTGTCCAGCGGCGTATTCCCCGTTCCGATGACCGTGACCGCACCGCGCTGCATCACCCCTCCACTGAACGTGGTAAGGTACCCCTTCTCCCGCAGCGGCTCCAGCGCAGTCTTGACGGCCGCCCAAGTCTCGTTGGCACCCGTCTTAACGTCCACCCACAGGTATAACGTCTGCCCCGCGGACGCGTCGAAAACGCCGCTAATCGGTTGCGAAGAGGTCCGCGTCAGCTCCTCGATATGGCAAGGGATGTACTTCCAGCAAGTGACTAACTTCCTATAAGTGGCCTTGACGAAAGGCGACGACGGGTTCTGCTTCTCCAGCAAGGCAACCAGCGGGTCAATGTATAACGAGGCGAACGTGCGGTTGCCGCTGAGCGACGATGTGTGGTGTCCTACGAACAGGGTGGAGTTGTAGAGCCAGACGTCGGCCTCGACACTGATCGCACCGACCGCGATCGCTGCACACACACGCGCGCGCACACAGACAGACGTCAGTCTCTCCGCCCTTCCTTCTTCTAAATACGCACAAAAAAAAAACCTACCGGAAATCAACGGCACATCCCTCCAGTAGTCATTATGGCTGTGAACCGGAATCTGCACCCCATTAGCAGTGGCCCATTACCTTCACGAGGCGTAGAACAAACGGGAAGGATGCCGCGGGTAAAGTCGGTCGGGTAGTGCACGAGCGGGCCCTTCTTCCATGTCTCCAGGAACTTCTGGATCCCGGTGGCGGCGGCGACTGGCGTGGAGAGAAGGACCGCAGCGGCGGCGGCGGCGACGAGGAGCGGTGATCTCATTATTGCGGCGCTGGACGGCGGCAACTACAGCGCGATGTTGTACTGTTATGCTCGAGCAAAAAAGCTGGAGAGATCACGGTATGTACTTGCTCTCTCGCCCGGGTCCCTGTCGATTGTCCAATGAACATCATCCCAAGTGCCACAACACCTCGGGAATCGTCGACGCTAACTACGTGCCGGCCACTAAGCTTAAAGAACAAAGGAACACGAATGCGGGGTGGTCCAATCATACGCTCCCATACTGCCGCGTCAGCGCCACTGAACGTTTTTTTTTGTTTATTCACTATTCGCATGCGACCTAGATCACGGCGAGGTACACAACGCCCGTTTCCCGTCCGCAGGCGGCACGTGCAAGCTCCCGTTTGCAGGCTTGGCATTACATAACGTCTAGTACATTAGGTGTCTAGAAGCGAGATAAGTAGAAACAAGACGCCGGGTAAACCTCAAACGAACCCCACCCTGCAAGTAGTTAACTATGTATCTAATCAAACTCGAAAACCGTGATGCCACTGCTGCTCTCGAGCGAGAGGCCTTTCACAAAGCAATTCAGGCCTTTTTGCGCCAATCACGGAAGCTGCGGTCGCGCTCGATCCCCAAGTCAACCCTCGGCCACTCATGAGGCTGCGCTTAAGCGCTGGAGTGTGGTACATCGGATGGCGATGCGGAGGCGTTCAGGACGAGCGTCGTTGTGTAGTTAGTCATGTTAACAGTGCTCTTTTTTTCCTGTGTGAGATGCTTAGACGAAGTAACTACCGTGTGTCTGCCCGTGGCTCGGCTTGGGACGGCATGTTTGATCGGGCAGAAACTGGTGGAGGCATCGAGGAACGTATGCCTTTGTGCAGAGGCCTATATGCGAGGGGTTTCCCACATTGAAATGGACAACCTAGCAGCCAACCATCAACTCATCACGCAGCCTCCCATCCAGCTTCTAAATCCGGTGGCAATGCCCGGACGCGGGAGCACCTCTCCAAGTGCTGCCCGCACTAGAAACGCCAGCAGGAAATCTTGTGGGGAGAGGTGCGGAGAGAGACTGGGCTTTTGCCGTAGACTTATGTAGAATCAGACATTGTTGCGTGCAGTGCCAAAGTGGACATCTATTATACATATCAAAAGAATCATCGCCATCTTCTTTAAAACAAAGCAAGGCACGGAGCTAGACGCCAACCAAAATGTAAGCTCATACTTACCTACCCCCCCCCCCCCCTCCACTCCGCGAATACGTACGTACAGTGTCTGCCAACCGTATGTAACTACCCGTCCCTTCATCCAGACAGCCTGATACAGTATCCAAACTCCCTAAGCATGCGTCCCACCTCGATGAAGCCCCCAACCGCAAACGCGAATCCTCCCACGACCACGAAGCCCATAACGATGGTCTCCAGCCACGACCACCACGCCAGCTTCCTCCGGGCCTTGGTGGTCTGTCCTACCAGATTCAGTGCGCCGATGATCTGGCCGACGACCAGCCACCCGGCCATGAACAGCTTCTGCGCCTTCTCGCTGCGGCCCGGCCGGAACTTCGATATACCGCCGATGACTGCGTACGGCACGACCAGCGAAAACACCATGATCACCACCACCGCCCACTGCCGGAACTTCTTGCTGCGCTTGTGCGACGCCCGCGAGAACACATAGCTCTGGCCCACTGGCTGCACAAGGATTTTGGCGCGCGGGTCGTCCCGCGTGTCGTAGGAGCCATCGGGTGGTGGGATGAAGACACTCCACGTCTTGCTCCCGGGCACCACTCGGCCATCGTCGTCGACCTCGACCGCTTTCCACCCCCCGCGGTTGCCGCGTAGGAATCGCAGGTCGACGAACTCGACGCCCGCCGCCGTCAGCTCGATGTCCTTCTCCATGGCTTTGGTCGCAGGCACTAGTTCCGCCACTTCGCCCACGAACTCGCCGCCCTCGCGCTGCTCGGCTTCTAGCATCACGTCGGAGCGCACAAGGAAGATGCAGTCGTATGAGGCTTCTATGAGGTTTGCGATCGTGTTGAGAATAGACATTACGGTGTAGGGAAGGACGGTGAAGCCGAAGGCCGCGTAGCCATAGCGGGTAACCTGGCTGCCATAGGCCGAGTAGAGCGCGTAGAGTGAGGAAATGATCTGGACTGCTCCCGTGAAGGCTTTCGTTGCGTTGTAGGAGTTGGATATTACGATGTCGGTTTTGACGGCGCGGGAGACGGCAAGCGGCATCAGTTCGGTGCCGGGCGGAAGCTTCGCTAATGTGTAGTCCGGCGGAAGCGTAAAATGGCCTATTGATGCAACCCTCCTCAATCAACAACCGTCTCCCTGGGCTACACATACTTCACGAGGTGCTCTCTTACCCTGGATCTTGTACTTCTCGGGATCGATTTTGGTGATGCCCGCCGGTCCAATAATCAGTGTGGCCGACGAACTCGAAAACGTCTCTACCGCGAACGCGTCGTCGTCTTCGTCCTCCTCGCCCGTCAGCATCGCACTGCGGTCCGAATCCACATCCGTGTTGAGCCGCCGGTGCATGCGGCTCCCCAAATCTCCGAGGAACTGCGGTCCATCACTGCCCTCCTCCTCCTCTTCCTCGTGGTGTCTGCTCCTGCGCTTTTCCCCCCGCCGGTGCTTCTTCTTCTCCCTTTTGTGCCGCCGCCTAGCGCGCCTCTCCAACCTCCGCCGGCCGCGCTCGTCACCCTCCACCACAACGCATCCCTGTATGATCTCGCCGTGCGCGGGGCGCCACCCCTCCTCGCGCACGATAACGCACAGCGCTTCGGCGAGCAGCGCGCGATCGACGTCGTCGTGGGCCAGAAACCTACTGCCGCGCGCAATAGTGGCCGCCGCACCGCTGATCCCGATGAACGGCACGAACAGCGAGGCCACAACATAGAAGTAGTCGCGCGTTCCCCGATAACCGGACGTTTTTTTGTACGTGAGGACACGCGCGATGTAGTTCGTGAGGAAGAAGGTAAGGATCTGGTTCCACGGCGCTGGGCGCACACACGCGGTTTTAGTCGCCGTATCGAGCTCGGCAACTGATTGGCGCAGTTGTAGCAACGGCGAGGAGAGCGCTGGAGGCAGCAGCGATACGAGGAGGGGGAGGAGGAGGAGGAGGAGCTTTCGCAACATCACGACTAGGTCCGCGCCGCGAGGACATGAGTGTGTGAGAGAGGAAACAGTCCTCCTGAGCCCCAGGGTGTTTTGGATGGTGGACACGCGGAGAACATTCGTTCCAGCAACGTACAGCCAGTCTAACTTCATGTGGAAGGCAGTGCCAGAACCTTACGTGAGCAAAGCGGTTGGTCAGGTAGGGAGATATTGATCGATCTTGAATTCACCATTGGCGGGCTGCGAGTGTTCCTAAGGCTCGATGGCAAGGAGTTTTACGTTGACTTGTCGGCAGGCGCCATTCGTTCCTCCAGAACCCACTCTTTCGCGTTTTGATGCGCCTATCAAAAGGTCACGTTAGGAATATATGGGTAGAGATGGAGATGGTAGATTCGATAATGATGCTCTCTGGTCGGCAGAGACATCTCTATATATAATCTTAGGCTCCACTTATCTACTATATACTCGAAGAAACTATCCAGCTTACAGTCATCGTCCACCCGGCTCTGCTCCGGGTTGCCGTTCGCTCTTCCGAATGCCTTTCCAAGCCGCCAGAAAGCATTTGGCCGTCCAAGCCTCACTAGCCTCCACGTTTCGAAGTCACTCCTATATATATAGGCTGCTGGTATGTGCATAGAGTAGGTACATAGTTCCCTGATAGGTACATAGTCCCCTGGCCATTCCAGGGACTAATTCGCACCCAACCATCTTTCGGAATATCTATCTACATAGTTAGCCCATCTTCCGGAGTCCAACAGACGCCAATCCGGAACCTACCTAACGGGACCCAAGAAGGCCTGACCCTGCACCGCAACAATCCCCATGCCTAATTATGTACTCTACGGCTGGTATGTCTACATATCACAAACCCGGCAGACACCTTATCATTCGGGGCCTTCCAAGCACATTCGCACGTTCGACAGGCTGTTACTGCTACATATAAATTGACATCTATCCAACTCAGCGATTGCGTCGGTTGGTGCGTATGAGTGATATTCCGTGTCGTCGTCGGAGGGGCAAACAACAACCTGCACCACACCTCCCACCGGGTATGTATGTAGTTTGGGAACTGCGGGAATTGGAACCGCCGCGGACCCACCCACCACTTGGATGTCGTCCGGTCGGATCCCTGCGCTGATCCCCCGCGCGTTGTGTGGTGGGTGGAAGTCTCCTTCTGCAGCGGGCTGCCGAACGGCGAGCTTGAGCCACGGAAGTAGCTGATACGCGTAGGGGGCGATGGTGTGCTAGGTCCGAGAGATGGTGGAGACGGTCGAGCCGGTGCCAACGACCTACCTGGGCGGGGTGAGCTGGATCGACGCGCTGGCACATATGTATGTGGGGAGGGGATGAGCATGGGCCACGAGCCGAGATAAGCGCGCTGGACATCGGCCGCCTCGTTGCCGGGGCGCTGGTCTTCCCCCAACATCGGCCGCGGCTGGACATGGCGAGAGGATGCAACTCCCCAGAGCTGGGGTTGGAGTTCCGTACGGCCCTGACACCTTTGCGAGCCGGTGCAGCCGACAGTTCACGGTACGGCACGACCACCGCCCGGCCTGCCTGCCTGCCTGCCTGCCTGCAACTAACTACGCTGGTGCTCCTGCTTAATCCGCCCGCCGCGTGACTGCGCCAACGTCTCCTTGCGCGATATACGCTACCCGGAGCAGCCGGTAGACGCTTGTGCGCCCTTGCTTTGTCTCCCTGCGTATATCTAGTCGACAGAGTCTTTCCCTCATCATCTCCGTCCACCGTTCCGCTGCGCAAGCCGATCCTCCGGCCGGCCCGAATCCCGTCAGTCGTGGCACATGCAAGCGTGCCTGGCCACTATGTGTCCACTGCCCAGTGCTCTCTGCGAGCACACGCCACACGGGCAAGTGTGGCGATATTACAATGTGCAAGATGGGAGGACGACCTAGTTATGTGGTACGGGCATGCACCGACGGACAGGGCTGGGGATTGTAGCTGTGCATCGCACGGACGGAAGCGGAGCAGGCGATTCTGCTGGCGGCAGCCTGCGACGAGCCGTCGCGGATGCTGTCGGAGATGAGGCCGCCGCGAGGGTGCCGTGTACTGCGCTGTGTCGAGATTCGAGAAGAAAGTGCGCAGACGGAAAAGGAGTCTATCTACATATACCTCTCGTGCATGTGTGCTCTCCTCTCCTCCCCACGAAAGCAGTGTCTCGAGATCTTCAGCACTCTAAACAAATAGTAGAGGTTTGAGGGGCAAGCCGAGCAGGGTCTTGAAGGGAGTGAGAGAGAAGCGGCGATGGTTCAGTTGATGCTCACGTTGGGCGAGAGCAGCGAGCGATCTTTTGGGAACC
>Ga0307516_10001074_pt1 | contig 38122 bp, 52 predicted proteins | sample 19_EM_MG_FD_203310 | JGI IMG/M metagenome (GOLD analysis project Ga0307516, IMG submission 203310) | Populus trichocarpa ectomycorrhiza microbial communities from riparian zone in the Pacific Northwest, United States - 19_EM | ecosystem: Host-associated > Plants > Roots > Unclassified | place... | reverse complement strand
ATTCAGGGTGTGGCACGATTCCACCGGTTCTCATCGGCAGGATGCAGCGATCGTGGGCTACAATAGCGGGATTATCCACCTTTCCTCGTCCGACGGCGCGGTGCTGGAAATACCTGAAAGCAAGCTGCCCGAGATGACTTGGACTACGTTCGCTCACTATATGTGCACAAAAAGGGGAGGGGGAAGGTGATATCAAACCTCTGTCGTTCCCCTTACCACCTGCTGATATCGTTTGGAACAGGAACCCCGACGCGGTGTGTATACCCGGCCGTTCTGCGTATCGTCGTTTCTCGTAATCCGACAGCGTCTCCCTCTCCTACCGACAACAATCCATGGCGCTTCTTCGGGAAGTTGGTAGGGAAGTTACTGTGATTCGGGTGACCAACATGTTATGCAAAGTCTGAGGTTGTCCGATGCTAAGCCTCCTGGTCGAGGAGACCCTTCAGCCATCCCGTCGCGTAAGGGAATTGTGATTACCGGAGCGGGTTCTGGTACTAAAGCGTAGGCACTCTGTTCTCGCTATCGGTACATCCCATACAGGTGGGGATCAAGAATAAGGGGGTTTTTTTTTTCAGTATTACCTTCCTGTCTGGGTCGGGGATTGGGGAAGAAAGACAAGGTGAGCTGCCCCAGGATCCCGATCGGTAGTGTCAACACGAAACGGCTAAGATAAATATCGAGGAACAAGACACAGCGAGAGAAGAGTGCAGGACAGAGTAAGGAAAAATTCGCAGGAATAAGACGACAGCTATATCAAAACCTTACAAAACCGAACTCGAGTTGTCGATCTAAGAAACTCTCCGTTTCTCAACCAAGATCAGCGACCTTGGTTAATGCAGCTCTCCTCTTCTTCTTCGGCCGCTCCTTTTCGGACTCCCCATCATCAGTAGCCGTGGTCAAGGTCTGTAGGGACGTCATGGCGCCATCTGCACCAACAACACTCCGAATCCCTAAATTTTCGTTGTCTACACTGGAGGCTGGCGTGAGCAAGGGGGGTGGCGACTCCGCTCTTCGCTTGGACCCAGCCGTAGTCGTGGTAACCAACGGTGGTGGTAACGGTGGAAGCCCGGCGGCGGGGATCGATGGTGTCGAACCGGGTGTGGGAGCGGGTGTACTGCTAGAGTACGTTAGAGGTACCGAGTTGTGATTGGCAATCGATTGGATCTGTAACGTATGTTGTTGCGTATGGTGTGCCGCTAGGATCTCGTCAAAGACGACAATTGTACAGTACCCATCTCGCGAGGATATCATGAGACATTGCCCATCAGGAGACCTATAGGAATGGTTCAGAATGGCTCAAAAGGGTGGAGTTGTTCCCGTACCATGTGATATCCGTGAATTCATCATAGTGCAACTTAGTCAACAGGCAGATCGGTCCAGCCTGTTGAGTGTCGTAGATGGTAATGGTATCCATGGTCGCAACGGCGTAGAACATCCGGTATGGTAACGCGAACACCGAACTCGTTCCAACTGTGGCGGGAACCGGTGTTCCAGCTATTGACCTCCCAGGTGTAGGTGACCTTCCAGCGTCAGCGGGACGTAACGCCGGCGAAGGGGTCAACAGCGTTGATGGGCCACCTGGGAAAACTGGTGTTGGCGCGACAATAGGAGAAAGGCTTGGTGTTGGGATGGAATGCCTGTGTGGGGATGTCGGGTAGAGTGAAGGGGTCAAGCCGTGTTCCCCGAGGTCCAGGTTAACGGATTCCTCCTTCCCTTGTTCCATGACGACAGACCGCGGCTCTTCAAACCCAAGAACGCCTTGCCGAAGTTCGTAGAGGATCGGGGAGAACCGGACACCCACGCTGGCCTTTTTGTGTCCAGGGAGTTGGGCAATGGGCGGACGAGCGAAGTTCGCCCGCGTATAGATGTAAACCGAGGACGCTGAGCTCGTGTCGTTGTTTCGTTTCTTGCTCTTGGTCGTCGAATCAGTCAGACCAGGGATGACCGACGGATCCTCGAATTGACCAGCTGGAGTCAAGAGGAGACCACCGTCAGGACTAAATGTCAGCCGCCGGAAGAAGTTCGTGAAGCTCTCGTCTCCGTACAACCTAACCGTTGCCCATGCTGGGCCCGAAGAAGGGACAGCGCGGATGGCAGGAAGGGCAGGCATCGGTGAAGGGGAGCGCGCGGGGCGAGTGAGTACGGCGGGTGACCCGGGTGGATTGGAAAACGAAGATCTTCGTGACGACGCTTCAAAGGGTGGGGGTGGCATAGGGATAGATGGTGTAGTCGCGGGCGTTGAAGGTGTCATAGGTTGTCTGTCCGGTGGGAGCGGCATATCGTCCTTCGTAATCTCGCTGGTGCTCGACTCCGCATCGCTGGCTGCGGTCGACTCCCGTCGGAAGTGCCTAGTTCGCCGTTTCCGGGGAGTGTGATTGTGCTGGTGCTGGATCCGCGTGTTTTTACCGATAGCGTGCATCTCCAACTGGCCGGAACCCTTGGAGGTAATCTTGTGGACATGCATCGACCGATCACTGCTTTGGGTCGCGATGTACTCGTTCATGGGATCCCAAGCGACGCCCTGTACGTAGTGGTTATGCTCTACGATCTCCTTGATGCATTTCCCGTCGCTTGCGGAGAATACTCTCGCGACGTTATCGGTGCTACCGGCAAGGATGTATTCCCCGGTGGGACTCCACGCGAGATCGTAGACCTGCATTGTGGTGCATCTGTGGAGTCAGGTTGAGCGCCTCGGTGATTACAATGACGGTGTGCCTGGTCGTTACCGGAAAGTCAACCGTGGCTTCCAGTATTCTTTATCGTACTGAGCCTCCTCGGGCGAGACATCGGAGCCATATGTGCTCATGCTCGGTGTGCTCGAGGGTGCCCAAATTATGATCATGCCATCTGGATAGGAGTGGTTAGACTAGTGAAAATACAGCCTAAGTGATAGCCATACCGTCCCCAGATGAAGCGATCAGTTCACCTGGTCAAACAAGTTAGTGGATGTCACGCCAAGGAGCACGGTTGATGATGTGTTGTGGAGATCGAGTAACAGCGGTGAATATGGGAGCGGCAGAGATAGAGGGATTCTACGATCCCCTCGGGCGCGTTCGCCTCTCGTGAGGAATTCCCGTGAAAGAAAAGGCGGTGGAGGTAAGGGGGGCGATCCTACAGCCAACCCTTCGCGCCACCCGAACCCCGGATCCCGCCCGAACCAAAATACACACTGACCGTTTGGGCTGAACCGGACGACATTCACAGCGGCTGAATGCCGACTTAGAGTGGTGAGATACTCCACCCTCGGTGGTCGAATAGCGTTCGTCGCGTCTGAACCTCCAGCCACCGCGCTCTCGGCAAGCACTGACGCGGGCATGATGTTTGGATATATCATCCACAGCTAACACAAACCAAAACGAATGACCCTCAGCTACTGGGTGGACCTGCAGCCGGGAATCGCAAGAGAACATACCCGGACATGATTGTCTTCGCCACCTGTGGCCAGCCTGTAAGACTGGGTGGTGAACCCCTTGTCTGAGGTTGGACGTGCTCTCTTGAACGGTATTGGTTGAAAGTCGCAGGTCGAGATTGGCTTGCTGTCGTGCCACCGTATTTCTACCGTTCGCACACGCATCTTTCAGCGCGCAGGGTCGTTGGGGAGACGGAGGATGGAAGGAAGGGGAAAGGGGACTGTGGAGAACCGCCGCTGTTCCGGGATGGAATTAGTAGGTCACGCTGTGTGATTACCAGGTGGCCGATCGCCGTCTTTTGTCCAAAATACTGTAAGTACGTCTCGTCGCTAACGCTATCTATACAACAGGAGACGAAAAAAAGAGCGCGCGGGTAGCAATCAGTTCATCTCCGTGTCCACCGACCCAGCCGTCCCCTTGATCACGGCCAGGTCGTTAAGGTCTTTCTGAAGGGTTTTCGTCAGATGAGCCAGACCAGCCTGTTGCTCGGCCAAAATCTAAAAGCCGCAGTGAGATTTCCGGAAAATCCGCGCGAGTGCAACGAAGAAAGCGCACCTGAGCTATTTGAGCAAGGCCTTCCTCATCAACGACCGCCCATTCGACGTTCCCATCCGAAACACCCTTCGCGTCTCGTTCCCGAACGGCCTTGACGGCGCCAATCAAGGCCCAGAGCTCATTCAGCTTGCCTCTCATCCTTCCCATTCCACCCGGTCGTCGGATCTCCTCATCAATTTCTTCCAGCGCTGCGCGTAGAGCTTCCTCTTCAGGCCGGATTGAAGAAGAGCGAAGGGTGGGTATCAACAGATGCAGGTGCTGCACCAATCTCAATAGGCGGTGCGTTAGCTGAGTTTGCTGAGCCGATGCGCGATGGTGTCTTGAGGTGTTGGAAAGTTCGTGCCTCTGAGTTAAAGCTCCAATCCTTTTACGCAATTCCTAGCGGCCGTCGAGTTAAAGCTGCACAGAGAAAAGCCCTGTCGTCAAACTCACCTGAAGCTTTTCCTGATGGGAGGTCGCTTGCCTCGACTGGGCGTCTACTCGTTTTTGCAAGTCATCGAACCCTACAGCGAGAACGGGAACCAAACTAGAAGGCCGTCAATGGGGTCCAAATTAGCTAGTTCCAGGACAACTGACCAGGCGGGATCTGGGTTCTCTCGCACGGCCTTTTGCCAGAGCCCCTCATCAATCGCGTTCGCGGGGCGCCCATACATGCGGACCTGGCTGGGGTCTACGAGGTTATAAAAGTAATGCTAGATAAGAACAACGGGAGTTAGATAATCGACCCTGAAATCTCAAGGTGGAACGACTACCCACCTGGAACTTACACTGAGGTGACCCTGCGTCCCAAGCGTTCTTAATCCCTTCAATACGCTGCATCAAGGCGGCACACTGTGCCCCTGGGTCCGAATTCCATTGGGACGACGCCAGTGATGTCCTAAGCGTATTGGCCGATAAGGTATTGCTCAAAAGCCCTCCCCCATTCCCTCCAAATCCCCCCGTTGACTGCACGAATAAACCTAACTGGGTCTGTTGAGGTTGTGTCGCGGTGCTCGTACCGAAGATCGACGTGGTCAAAGGTTGCTGGGCCGTGGTTTGAGGAAAGAGTTGGGTGTTTACAGCAGGTTGCGACCCAAATAACCCCCCTCCTGTACTCGGCGTCGATTGCGTCGTGGATCCAAAAAGGCCGCCTCCTGTGGTGGTACCAGTCCCCCCTCCAAACAGTCCTCCTCCAGTGGTTGACGAGGTTGTAGCGGGAGTCCCAAAGATTGTATTGCTGGTGCCTTGCGTCGACGTTCCTGTCCCAAACAGTCCACCGGTTGATGGTTGGGTAGTCCCAGTGGTGGTGCTTCCGAACAAGCCCCCACCAGTACTCGGTTGGGCCGGAGTGGCTCCCGTGTTACCAAAGATTGAGCCCTGTTGTGGCTGTTGCTGTTGTTGTTGGGGGTTTGTGGCTCCAGGTAAGCCACCGCCCATTCCAGTCCCTTGAACCCCAGTGGTGGTAGATCCAAAAATACCCGTGGATGGCTGCTGCTGAGTAGACCCAAACAGACCCGTGCCAGTTGAGGTCGATGGGTTTTGAGTGGCGCCGAATCCAGATGGTTGAGTCGTCGTCGAGCCAAATAACCCCGTGCCTGTGGACGCCGGCTGTGTCATGGATCCGAACGGCCCACCAGCCGGCTGTTGTTGCTGTTGCTGGCCGAACATGAAGAACGAAAGGTGGCGGGGAGAGAGACGCGTCTCAGATGAAAACGCGTTGCGAAGTCAGATCACGAAACAAAAAATGAGCGTGACAGTACTCGAAACTGCAACCTTCTGATGGCGAACGACAATCGAAGTCAGACGCGCTACCATTGCGCCACACACCCATCCCAAGTAAGCGCTTCAGTGGGGTAAACGTTGGGGCCAGGCAGCGCTGCCATGGTAAGCCACAATCCACAAACCTTGGTCAGGACCGTTCAATACGAGCATATGCATGTGTTCTGATTACAAAACTAGGATCTGACATGTGTGGTGGTAGTAGAATACAGGTCAAGGTAGCTGCGAGCCCTGTTGTGTGGGAGGGATAAAAGGCAGCGATCTAATACAAATGCATGGAGAATGATATGAAACCATCGACGTGTGAGAAGCCTGAGGCTTCGGAGAAGGGGAGCGAAGGAGAGTCGTAGGGGAAAAGAGGCAGAGACGTACACCGAGAATCACAAATAGAACATCGTGTCTTTGATCTCGCCTCCGGGACCACCGTGCCACATCCTCTCCGCCTCCCTGAACGTAGCCAACTCCTGTTCCTTCTCACCCGTCGTACCGCTTGCGGTGGTCGCACCGCCATCCGTTATACCTTGCAGAAGCGGATGCAAGTATGCACGTCCACGCTCGCACGCAAGGTCAGCGTAGTACGCTGGGGCGGCGAGAGAGACGGCTTTGGTAGCACGGGCGAACATGTAAGAAACCGCGTTGGTGAGAGTTTGGAGGAGGTCCGCCTTGAATCCGATCTCATCGTGGACGACGTAGTAGTGGGTGGGACGGACTGTGCCTTGAAGACCGTAGTGGGCCTGAAGGAAGAAATCGAACTCTGTGCAGATGATCCATTAATCTCAAGTTGGGGTGGATCTCGCCCGTATGCGGACTCACCGTAAACAGCGGTGACACCCCTATCCACAACAGTTCCTGGCCTGGGGTTCCCATTTTGATCCGCGAATTGAGATTCGGTAGGGAAGAAGCGCGTGTGGTGTCGCTTTCCGCAAATGACGATCGTCAACTTAGGTCGGTAGGGCTGCTTGGGGGTTCCGAAGGTGTCGAAAGCTTTGACCATCTGCGGGTACTCCTCATCAACGACGGTGTTGAACTGCCCCTCTGAGACACCATCGCGGTACACGATGATTCTGCGTGGCAGGGCCTTCTTGTGTTTCTTATAGAGGGTAAGGCGTTCTTCCATCATGATCTTCAACTCGGTTATCATCTGGTGAGGCGTCAGCCGCGTTCAGCATTAATCCGCGCCAAAAGCTTACCTCCTTCTTCGTCTCCTGGATCCTAAGGCTGGCGGGGAATTGCGCGAAGTTATCATCGATCGTTGCAACAACGGCGGCTACGGATGGGGTTCCCCTGACGGAGCCCGGACTAGGGTGGGTAACATCCATACCGACCAACATAGTTGGTTGACTGGCGTCCTTCAACCAACTAAGCGCCCCGTTCGACCCGGGGGGATCGGTCAGCCTGTGATTGACACCACCCATTTTCATGTTGATCTTTAAGGCGACATTTCCAAAGTACTGAAGTTGACCCTTGTCCTTCCTGAACTTGGACACCTGGACACAGACGCTAGGGACCTTGAGAAACACGTCCAAGAGATGCTTGAGACCGTTGTAGACGTGCTTGTCGCCACTTGAGAGAACGACCAAGATCATGGAGGGTTTCTTCGGATACTTCGTGGTTACGACAGATCGGATGGCTTTGATAGATTCCTTGCGAACCGGGTCCTCCCTGGATTTCCTGGGGAGTTGGACTGCAGCGAAGACCGGGTCTCCTTCAACCCTCATACCAGAAGTCTTGCACATGTCCGCCAGGCCTTTGACAGTCCTTCTGAGTTCCGGGTCACCGGGACCCTGGAACTCGTCCCGACCGTTATCACCAATGAGGAGGACTGCCCATTCCGCCAGCCTACCACCAACGGCGAATTTAACAGCTCGAAGGTTCCAACTCGCCTTGTCATCGACGTTCGGTCTCCCCTGGCCATAATTAACTCCGGGAGCGGGTAGAAGACGTCCAGGAACAACAGCCATCTCCTGGCCGATGCCGATGCCGAAGGCGTTAAGAGGGCCTGCAGCTTGTTTGAATCCGAGACTCTTTAAGCCTTCATCCATGATGAGACCAGCGTTGATGTTGGGCGGCCTGGCGGCGACCTTGATCATTTCGGCGGTATGTTCGTCGGTGAGTTTGCCGCGATAAGGTTGATCTGGAAGTATCTCGCAGATCTCAGGGGGGAGGAAGTTCGATTTGTTGCTTCCAACATCCACGAGCAGGAGGTCAGGATGGGAAAGGGTGATGTTGTACTCTGGAGTTCGTGATTAATATCCCGCGGCACATGGTCCAGGGTGGAACAGACGTACTCTTTTTGAAGTACTGCTCAACAGTAACTGTCCCAAAGTCCCCGCTATCGAACTTGTGCTGGCGGGCAGTGGCTCGGGCCAGTTTCTTGACGGTCTTCTTGTAGCCCAGGTGCGTAGTCTTGACGCGGACCCCTCTGACGAAAGTGGAGACCTGAGCACCGAAACTGGACTGCTCGAACTCCATCATGGCCACAGCTAGGTTCCGAGGTTGATAGAAAGCCGTTGTGCAAGCATTGACGTTGACCATGAGTTGCTTCCATGCCGGTCGGACCGAAGAGTAGAACCCCTTCCATGCCTCGAGGCCTCCGCCGAGACTCACAGGGCGCACTCCGCCGGATCGGAAGAAGAACCTGTTACGGCCAACCATTACACCCTGTCCGGCGGGGCTGCTGGGAAACGCGGAGAGGATCAAGTTGAGCGCTGAGATGATTGGCAGAACCTCGTAGGCTCTATCCTCCCCGGCGAGGAAACTTAAGGCAAAGTTAGATGGTCACGTCGACAGGGAAAGAGAGAGGCGTACGTACTCGATGAGATTGCTGGTATCCAAATCCTTTACGAGTTTGAAGGTCAAGGTATACTCCTTCGGTTTCTGTTTCTTCTTATCTTTAGGCTCCTTAGCCTTGGCCTCCTTAGTATCTTCGTCTTCGTCCACAAAGATGATCTTGATGACCAACGGGTCTGGGAGTTTGTTGACCGCGATGAGCTTTGAGGAAAAGTCGTGTGCGACCTTTCCCTTGAGGCCGTGTTGGGTCCAATCGTTAGTCGCCTCGGCCAACTGGAAGATCCTACGCTTGACGCGCCTGATAGCAACGCTGGGGGTGATCGCGACGTCGTACTCGAAGATCGTCTTCTTCGGGACCTTGACTGGGAAGAAGTTGGTCCTCATCTTAAAGGTTGGCCCGATGGTGCCAAAGTCCGGTCGAGGAGGAAGGTCCGACGGTTTGACAGTCATCTGTTTCATGCGGGCTATGAGCTCATCTTGAGACTTGTCTGTAATCCGGGCATCCAAAGTCGCCGGGACGTTTTCGGCAAATACTCTGTGTTTCGGGTATGATTAGGAGGAAAAATGAAAAAGAAAGACCGCGCACCCTCCCTGTTCCCGAGGACCACCGCCCCGGCCACCCCCTCGACCTCCACCACGGTCGAAGCCCCGGTCACCGCTTCCTCGACCTCTAAAGTCTCCACGACCCCCTCTGAAATCTCCACCGCCGCCTCCGCGGCCGCCACGGAAGTCGCCTCCACCTCCACCCCCACCTCCACGGCCACGGAAACCTGAATCCCCGCCTCCGCGACCTCCACGGAATCCACCCCCGTCTCCTCCACCCCTACCTCCACCACGACCCCGACCACGGTCGCCCCTGTAGCTCATGATTGCAGATGAATATGTTGAGACACGGACGACGAAAGGGAGAAGGACAATAGTTGGTCAGCGATTGGAAAAGGCTGCGATCATATAGGCTGGTGTGGCGGTAAACTGTGGGAGTCAAGGACGGGCGTCCGATGCTTCGAAATTGTGGCAGCCAATCAGCTCTCCTTTCGAGTTTCACCCCCAGGCCCGACCATCGCGGCCAATGCGCAAAATGGCATGTGATCGCCTGCTTGCGGACTCGAAAGACAGCCTACAAGGTTGCCATGATCATTGGCCATGGACCCCAATCGCTGGAAATGCGACTTCACCTCTATTGTTCGTCCATCTTTGGATCGTGATCACAATGGGGCGTGCTCACTTGCGTTCGGTAACCTTCGCTTTGTAACATTCTCAGCCTCGTGTCTTGAGACAGCCACAATAACGTGTGTTCGTTTGACACCCGAGGCGGGCTCGATGCGATGGGGCGACTCGCTGATGCTGGTTGCTGATAGAGAGATGTGCAGCCACAGATTCGCCGGAGGGACACGCTCTCATTCAATTGCTTACACTTTCGAGTCGCCGTAAGTGTTCCCTCCAAAAGGAGCCTCCTTTGCTCCTTGTGCGCGGGTCGATCTTACGTGTTTGTCGAACGGGGATGGACCCGTCCTCCCTCTCCCCCAGCCAGGCGAGGCATCCTGCACATCACCTCCGCCACAAGTTTGGCTATTGAGGCGGAGCTCATGTACACACCGGAACCTTGGGTTCAGCTCATGCAAGATCTTCATTCCGCTTTGGGGATGTTCAGCTGCTATCCCGATGTGTACATCAAGTCCGCAATGCGACGACCTCCTCTCGCAGCGGTATGCTATCGATTGTCCCTTTCCTCTGCACGCATATTCCCGCTGCCTGTGTGTCCATGTTGCTAGGTTAAGATCCAGCATTGGAGCCTTGGAGGGGGCGGACCTTTATACTCGTGTTCAGAACCCCAACCAGGTCCTCCTTTCGACCCTGCTTCAGGCCCATTAACCCTGCAACGAAGTAACCTGTGAAGCAATCACCAGCTCCCGTCGTATCCACAACGGGCCCATCAAGTTTCGCCGCGGGGAGGTATAATGCACCTTTCCCAACACCCTGGGCCAAAGCCACGAACGCGATCAAGCCAACCGAACCAAGGGTGCAAATGATGTTGGTCCCTTTGAACGTGGGGTGACTGGCCAATTTCGAGCCGATCGTGTGGGCAGAGCGAACCGCTGCCCGGTCTTCAGGGGCCCCTTCAGGGAGCACGAGTTCAATCGGGTCCATTGTATGAGGCTCCCCCACGCTCTTAAGCAAGTCTCTCGCTTCTCCTTCGTTCACTATCAACCACGTCAACTTTCCCCAAGGAAACCCTCGCGTTTGTTCAGAAGTCGGGAGCGGGGAAGGGTTCATTATCGTGGCGATACCCAGCGCATGAGCAGCGGACAAGTACTCCGTCGTCGACTTGAACGGGATCTCGTTCTGTAAAAGCAGGTGCGTAAAACCTTCCAGACAGCCAGGCGTAGGTGGGGGCAACTCGATGTGGTTAGCCGCATGGTGGAGGACTGGAGGAAGCATGAATGTCGGAACTTTCCTCTGGGTTCGATGGTGAACTCACCAATCGAATTCTCCCCACCCTCAGCAACTTGGATTAATGCTCTCCCAGTCGTAGCGCCCTATTTTTACCTTCAATATGACCGTTGATATAACCGGACGTGGTGGTGCGAACCTCAACGGTTACCATCCTATCGACACCGACGCCATGGCTGCGAAGTCCCTCGATTAGCCACTTCCCATTCGGCCCAACGATCCCGATGAAGTCTACGCTCCCACCAGCCTTAGCGACAGCTACGGCCTGGTTGGCTCCTTTGCCCCCCGGTCGACTTTCGAAACCAGAAGAAGATATTGTCTCTCCCGGTCGCGATATAGATTTTACTTCGAGAAGGGCCGTCAATCAGAGGATGCCCAGGAGTCGATCAAGTGTTCCACCACTACCATAAAAATACTCATCGATGTCTGGGGAAAAGTCAAGAAATCAGTCCCTTGAACGACGCTGCATCTACCGAACACACTAATGGATCCCCTCACGAGACATTTCGTGGTCATCTTAGCGGTTCCGAGCAAGCAGTGGACGATCGTGGGAGCTCATGATGTTGATCTCAACGGCAAGTTCGCCACCGATCCCAGCTTCAAACTCAAAAAAGGTCCAATGCGCGGGTCATGTACGAATCCTGGTCATGGTGTACACATGGAGGGGGTTTTAATATACTGAACAAAATCGACAAAGCGCGCAATCAGAACTGTTGGGGAGAGCGAGATACCCGTGAACACCAGATAGCGACGAATAAACGACACGAGATGACGTACCCGTAATGGCTGGAAGAACCACTTGTTCTTTCCACTCTGGTACCTCTCCTCCAGCTGCTTTTTGATATTCTTCTTGGAATCCTCCCGCTGTGATGGTTCCTTGAACGTCTCAGACGAAACCGTTCCCTTCAAACCCTCCAACTCGAATGCGTATCGTGTGGGGAACAGGTGGGAGTAGTTGATAACCTGCGCATACACCCTCAGGTCCCCATCCAGAACGCAGTCATTTGGAAACGTACCTTGATGAAAGGCTTGACCTTGCTCCTCTTGGCCAGCTTCTTAGCTCCCATTCGTTTTGTCACCTTCAGGGGGTAACGCTCGATGCCAGCAACGATGGCGTGAGGGAAGGGCCGATCCTTGGTTCCCTCATCGTTCTGTTTGATAACGACGACCTTCCTTCCGGCCTGGCGTCCTTGGAGGACAATAGCAACCTGCGTGATACGGTCAAAGGTGAGACCATGCGAACGCCGTCTCCAGTTGACGCCCGACCTTTCCGGGCTTGTAAACTAAACGCGATAGGGGGTTAGCGGTGGGCAATGGAATCGTGAGTGGAGTCCTTACCTTTGACCATTTTCGAGACTTCGGATTGTAGGAATCCCAAGCCGTCGATGTGGCGTAAGGATGACAGCCACCCGGCCAAATCCGCGTAACTGTATATACCCTTTCCCACGCTTGCAGCACCTCGGGAATTGCCTCGCGATCAATTGAATCATCGATTCTACTTGACAAACGACGACGAGCGCTGGGCGTGAGTAAAAAAACGACCGGAAGATAAGCGGGAATTCGGGCAAATGACCTCGCGCAAAAATGGACCGACCAAGGATCGAACTTGGGACCTTTCGTGTGTAAGACGAATGCGATAACCACTACGCCACCGGTCCGCAATTGATTCTCGTATTTAGCATCCAAACCCTTGGTACACGAACGGAAGCTCAGCCTTCACTCAACAATATCGTACCTAACATCCGCATTCGCCTCCAACCACGTCATCCAAATTTTCAAAAACAACCCACCGTGCTGTACTGTCGACGAGTCACCGATAACACACTGGCATCACCTTGGTCAGAACACGATACACATACAAACTAACACCACCCACCAAGTGTCTTTTGGCTCTAGTCATGGCCACTGAAACCTCTAGTTAGGGTTACTGCAGAAAGGTTAATGGCTCCTCTTACCATTCAGCCTGCGTTTGTCCTTGAGGAATCCAACCTCTCGCTATGGTAATGGTACTCAGCCTCGGGAACGAGAGTAGAGGACAACGGTTTACCATCTCGTTGCTTCTGACAAGGCTGATTATTACTACATCCTTCTCCCGGCCCTGCATCCCATCTACGGTTCCGATTTCCATGCCTTTGCCGTACACTGGGCGCAAAATGGATGCGAGGAGGGTAACTTGTGCTTGATACCTGATCCATCCCTGAGTAAGTGGCGGCGCACTGTGTTGGACGGTGCTTACGGTGTGATAACGGCTATTTGAGTGGGAAGGACGCCGGAATCAACCTAGCACGAGATACTCAAGGCAAACGTAGATTGGGGACCGACCAACACGTACCAGCCGAGTGATATACTTCTTGACAACCATCGCCTCGTTTTCGTTACACCTGCTACCATCTTCTTGATCACCCTCTACTCGCTCGTAGTACTCCGAACCTGCAGTATCAATGAAAACAACAGGAGTCCGCAGGACCTCCTCTGCTTCGTCATCATCCTCCGCGGAGGTGTTCGGCAGGTCATCCAACAAATGCGATGCCACAGATTTGTGAGAACGCAATTTGTTGTGATACATTACCTTCGACGGAAAATCCGCAATCTTCAGGTTCATTCTGGGGCCGTAGGCGTTAGCGTGACAAGCATTCCAAGAAGTAGTGTTCGTACCGGTATTGGACGTTAAGCAAGCACTTGATTCCCGGGCCATACATCTTCTCGAGGCGGTCAAACAATGTCGTTTCGAGCGTGCGTGGAGGCTCAAGGGTTCCGCGGAGAAGCGCCTTGACCGTCGGGGGATTCGTTCCCCCAGAAGCTGATGCCTCGGCCACGGCCTCATCCAGTACTGGAGGAACATCGTCATCGTCTTTCATTACAGTGTCGCCTCCCTCATCACTCCCATCGGCGGAGTTATCATCGTCTTGAGGGGTTTGTACAGGGGGAGGATTCGGGGCGGCAGGCTTCCCATTGGGACCCGATTCTGATTTCGCCTTTGGGGCAGTTGTCTTCTTCCCGGCAGCCTTAGTGACAACGGAGCCCTTCTTTTTCTTCTTGTGATTGTTAAGGGACATAATAGTGGGAGGCAATTGCATCGGGTCTCCCGCGAGGATGAGTTTTTTCGCTTTGAATACCGGGATCCAGCAAACCTAGATTGGATTGTGAGCCACCAGGTCCTTGAAATAGGGAAGGGCTTACCGCTTCCATCGCCTGGGTTGCTTCGTCGATGATGACCACATCGAACGAATGCTTATACATCTGCCTTCCCCCAGAAGAATGGCAGGTCGACACCACGATCTGGGAATCGCTCAGAACGCTTTCAACCACCCCTCCTTCTCGCTTCCGGTACCTGTCATGGCAATCACGTCAGGGAAGGTCTTCGGTTTGGAAACAATCATGTACTCCTTTCTCAACGCTCTGACTTCTTCCCACATTTTCTTCCGTTCCAGACCGCGAGGAGTTTTTCCCTTCACACCTTTCCCTCTCCCGGACAGCACCCCAAGTGCGGCTTCTAGCTCAGCCTTTACGTCTTTCGCGAGGGCCGCCTTGCGAAGGAGCTCGTGAATTGGATGCTGCAGCAAAGTGAAGTAACCTCCCTGACCTCGTCGGACCTCCCGGCTTTCATATCCAGTGTTGAGTCGAGTACGTTGTCGTCTGACATGACGCGGGCGGGATGGCCAACCCTCGTGACCTTCAGCCGGTTCTCCAGCTTCGTGGTCGGTACCGCTAGCAACCTCTCGAGAATGTTATCCACAGCCAAGTTTGATGCACCACATACGAGGATACGCAATGGTCTCGGGTTTGCGGAGGAGGCGGAAGTTAACTGACGAATGATCTCGATCAAAGTGTGGGTCTTCCCAGTGCCTTCAGCACCGAGTTTAGATTCAACTCCTCCATGGGATGGATGGCTACAATACCTGGTGGTCCATGGATACATGCAACTTCCGGCGATTCCAATGCGAATTTGACGGCCGCTTTTTGGCTGTCGTTGAGATTTGGATCGAAGAAGGTGATACTCCCGAGGGGTATCCTCTCCGAAGGGGCAGATATCCCCAGCAGCACCTCAACGAGTTTCGTCCTGGGGGGCGTAAACCTGACGTCTTCCTGCAGGCGCACTCATTAAGGAATAGCAAGGCGGGAGTACAGGATACCAACATTGGCACCTCCAGGAGGAGGTAAGACCATACGTTCGAGCTGGTTAAGAGCCTTCTCCATCCTACATCGAAACACCATCAGCCTACTATCCACGCGAATACGGGGCGGATTTGCCTGTCATAAGTGACACTATTCGCTAGTTTCACGATTCTACACCTCTCGGGAAGATCGAGGTCCTCGTTGGTACTTGAGTCTGGCGGGTCCACCGCGAGGACGATTCTATCATCGGACACCTTTTGCGCTATAAGCAGACGCTCCCAGTAAAAACGGTGGACGTGCCTTGTACACAACGCCTTCTATTTGTTTTCCGGATGTCGTTGGCTTATCGGCGTCAACTTGGCCTTTCCTGTTTTTCACAGCGCTCTTGTGCTTCCCCCCCGTTGAATTGTCTTCGACCCGAGCAATGTCACCTGGCCTGAATGGGTTTGGTTTCCACGCCGAGATAGCGAGGAGCCAGCTTGCTTACTTACCTAAAAGTATGTGGAGGGAATAGCGGCGATGGATTATACGCCACTGGACGTTCCAATTCTATCAAACTAAAACTCCCCGGGTTATCCGGGTTCACGCAGAGGGAGATTCCCCCCTACCTTTTTCCACCCAAACCGATGTTGATGCTAACTATACCAAGTCCAAGGATCGCCAGGCCTTTCTGTTCGAGTAGTTTTGGACCGCAGGCCGTAAGGAGTAGCGCGCTTTGCTCGATCTCGGCATCGCGCTCCCGGACGAGCAGGCCACGCTGCCTGTTAATAAAAGCGGCTAGCTGATCCGTCGTGGCCATGCGTTCACCACGATGAAGTCGGAGATAGATAACGGGGTCGGATGACCAGGGAGAAGGAAGGGGGTGACGAAGGACAGGTTCAAGTTCGAAGGTCGATCCACCCTTTAAAATCGTCACTTATATAAGACTGAGAGGAGGAGAAAAAGATGAGCATGACAGTATTCGAAACTGCAACCTTCTGATAGCGAATGACAGTCGAAGTCAGACGCGCTACCATTGCGCCATACCCGCTGTGCGCCTGCCGTAATTAATTGTCAGGAAATTGACCACACGCTAATCCCTTTGAGATCTCCGTTTGCACCCATCAATCCCACCGCTACCGCAATGACTCCCATCCTTACCAGCCGCCCACCGACCATTACGGAACTACACCACATCCCAACCCTTATCGCAGACCAATGATCTGGCAGGTGAATTGATCAGTCGTCCGGGTCCTGATCCGGGCTTTCGAGTCCGCACAACCCATCGAGCGCCAGGATGCAACATGGCGGATCCCGTGCCCTGCGTGCATAGCTTAGGGCTCGTGAGGCCTGCCGCTCTACACGCCCCTCTCTCATACCTTCCCCACCATGACTCCAACTAACCCCAGATCGAACAACATATCGAGGAGACGTGAGTGCTTGCGAATTCTGTTACTCGGCCACCGCCTAACGCCTACACGACCAAGGGTTCTCAAATGACGTGCCGCCGGGGCTGCACTACCTCCCACCGCTTAACCCCAGGTCAGATGAATTTGTAGAGCTATTTCAGTCATTCTTGTCGTCAAAGGATGAGCGCACGAGCATCCTGGCGTTATCAGAGGAAGATGCGAAGCTTTTCATTGAAATAATTGACAGAGTAGGCGTTCTCTGGAACATTCCTCGGCGCCCGCTCACTTGTTTTCTCTCTGGGCGCGAAGGCATTCCGGGCTGCACGGTTGGAGCCCGAACTTCGTCAGCTCGCATTTGGTGTCCTCAGGAGGTTATGTGGGAATACAGGGTACCTCCCAGAATCCTACCTATTATCCCACAAGTTCGACCTTTCTGGGCTGCCTCGAGCTTCTGGTGGATTTGCCGACGTTCGGGTAGATGTGTTCAAACGGAAGCACGTTGCTGTAAAGTCTTTGAGGGTCTCAGAACTAGACGACAAAAAGAAAATCCGCAAGGTCGGAGACCAAGTTACTTCTCCCAACGTAGGCTCGCTCACGCACTCTATAGCGCTTCTGTAAAGAGGTCGCCATGTGGAAGAACTTGTCCCATCCCAACGTCATCGGCCTGATCGGAGTTCCTGATACCCTCGGGGACGGGAGATTCTCGATGGTCTCCGAATGGATGGCCAACGGAAACATCATGGAGTACGTCCGTGATAATGCTAGTAACCACCTTAAACTCGTAGGTCGTAATCACATATCCCTTTGTTACATACTGAGCACCCTTCAGCTCGTGGACGCTGTTGAAGGACTGAAATATCTTCACAATGCCAATATCATTCATGGCGACTTGAAGGGTGTAAGCCTCCCCTTCGGGACCTCACGGACCCCTCTCATGTTGTTTAGGCCAATATCCTAATCTCAAATACCAAACCTGTCACGGCGTGCCTCGCAGACTTCGGGTTCATGATCATCGTGTATGATCCAAACCTAGATATGGAGTCGTCGAGGTCCGAAGCAGGTGGTGGGACCACTCCTTTCATGGCACCGGAACTCCTTCTTCCACCCAAGTTCGGACTAAAAGAGTGTACGCCTTCAAAGGAAGCCGACGTGTATGCCACGGGGATAGTAATCTACCAAGTGCGTACTACATAATACCTAGCATACACATATACTGATCGCCTCCGTGCAGGTACTCACTGGAGCACCACCGTTCGGTAAACTGACCACCTCTGAGGTAGTGTTCAAGGTCGTGGGAGGTGGAAAACCATCGAAACCCGCGAATGCGCTAGAACTTGGCCTCTCTGATAGAGTTTGGAAGCTTTTGGAAGATTGCTGGCAAAGCGAGCGTAGCCTCCGGCCATCGGTCAAAGACGTCTTGGGCCGTGTCAAGGCAGCTGCGTCGGTTTGCGGAACGCTCCCCTCAGTCAAGAATATACCCAAACGGTACGAAGACCCCGAGTCACGCTTGGACAAGTGGGGTAGGTCACTTTCCCGCTCATCAAGCGATGTAAAGTTTATTGGACTTTTGTAGACGGATTGTTCCTTGCAAATACCCCCTCCGGTAAGTCTCCATTACTCGTCGCATACCTTCAGAGCACTCATATCACGTGGCGCAGACGAGGAAGACGACATCCCCGAATCCTACCCCTCAAGCTCCCTCACGAGTCCCCCATTAGCCGTGGACATCCTGTTAACCATGGACCGTCCTCCAAGCCAGGGGTCTATGCTCACAGACTCCTCGATTCCCGACTCGTTGTTCTCCAAACTTTCGGCGGCTGAAAGCGCAATCACTGAACCATCCCAAACGGCCACTGATGTACTGGCATGGGCCAGTTGCTCGAAGGGTGGGGGCACAGACGCCCTCACAAATGGCTTGTTCGGCCCGGCGTCGGACCTCGCTCGTGAGTTGAAACACCAGTCCTGCACCGCTGTCGTACCTTGCTGAAACATCAGCGCAGCCCGCCCCCAAGCCACTGCGGACCCCATTTCCAGATCCTCTACGCCTTGTTCGGAAGCCACGGCTCGGCCACGGCTCATCCGCGGTGACTCCAGCCCCTACCGGAGTGGGAGGTTCCCTGGGTCGAATGGGAGCAGCCGAACACTGCTGCCCCAACGAGAGCAGCCTCGGTCTGACACTGGTGAGGGATCGTCTGGCTTATGTGCTCACCTCCTGTTGACCAATCCAGATGCAGTTTCCACTGTCGTACCCCACGACAGGGAGGTGTCCGCTGAGAAGCCAGCGGTCGGGAATCTCGTCGCCTCCTCCTTCCTCCTCGTACCGGATGCGGCGGCCATCGCTACAGCTCAGTCGAGGGACGACCCAACGCATCAACTACGCAGGCCCTCAAGCATGGTACAAATCGATGGCAACGGTAAACACAAACCTCGACATACCAGCCGCTTTCATATCCGAGAACGGCTGGGCAGGGTCTTCGATCCGATTTTACACAGCACGGGGGACGCTCGCAAGTGACCGTTTCGCGAACTTGTGGCGGGCCCCGACCGCTCAAAAATCGTATTTATTCGCTTCGTGCCGGCCTATGTATCCTTTACTGCATTTACCCATGTTCCATACATCCTAATTAAGCTTCTTAAGTGCCCCGTGGTGGTACCTGGGTGCCGCCACAGTGGGGCCGAACTGGTTGGTATGTAAATATCCCGGCGACACGTTAGTACCATATCACTACCCAGTCCGACCCGTAGCTTGAGACATGTCTCGTAGGTACAGGTGACCTGCCCTGATGTCACCCCTTTTTTATATACGTCAGAACGTCATACGCATTGCAAGGTTGGTACGTTAGTTGCCAAACATCGCATCCTGGTCAATGGTCCGGTTACTCACAGAAGGGAAAATCGGGCCGAGGAGCGCTCTGGGCGCCAGCTTATACTTACCTGCCGCCGCGTCGGTGCCGGTGACGCCGCTCCTGAGGGGGGGGTAGATGCGTATATTTTGGCTCCTAATGGGGCAGGATCATGGGGAGTAGGAGACCGACTGGCGAGGTCATCCACCCAAGAGATGGACACCTATCGTAAGTGACACTTCATATGTTACCTACCGCGTCTGGCAGTTCGTCGGAGATGGAAAACCCACGAGGGGACCACCCCTCCAGCGGTGGATTCTGGGATGCACTCCCCAGCAAACGACCTACCGAAATGAAAACAGCTTGAATCCGAATCACGGTACCACGCATTGTCGCTGAGGATTTGCCATCAAAAACCGGTGATTGCCGACCGGCGTGGTTGTAAGTACCGATGTTCTCGGACTAGGCTCGACTCTGTGTTTTGTGCACGAGTGAACACGCCTCTCACTCGTTTTCCTATAGTTTCTGAACGTGGTACTTTACTCGATGCAGTACCAGCGTCCAATGCAACTAACATCCAATGCGTTCCTGGAACGAATCCCTCACATCATTCCTCTGCAATTGGATGTGAGGGGCGGACGTTCCTTCGTCCGCCCGAACCTGATACTCATAACGAGGGTTCTCTCCGGAAGTCTCGATGAAATCGGTAATCAATCACGCGTCACGAGGGGTCCACTCAACAAACCCAACTATCCGTCAAAGCTGTCGATCGCCCCTGGGAAGTCCAATTACGATTGCATATTGACGCCGGCGCGATAAGCACCAAGTGTGCCCTACACGTGGAGATCCTGTCCTTGTGCCTTCAGGATTCATTGAGGCAATACTTAAACGAACGGCGGCGTCGACCAACCTACACACTCTCCCCACTTCAGCCAGCCTCCGCGAGCCTAGGCACTGCCTGTGCAAAACTATCTAACTAGCTATGGCGTCTAACTATCGTAGGTCGGGGGGTTTCTAGTCGGGGGCCATTCTTTGTTGATCGCCACGTTTAGCGTTCAAGAACACCTTCCTCACCCAACTCACGTCCGTTAACATAAGATCAAGGGAATTCCCCAACACCCTCACAAAGATGCTGGCTTCTCAAGAGGGTATGAACGCTGCGATGTCGTTACAGGGTGACGATGCTCTGACCCTCGTGGACATTCTCGATCAGGTAAGCAGTCCGATGACAACCGGAGCACCCAGCTTGATCTACCGCACAGGCTTTTGACGCTCCGAACATGGAGATTGACCTTCGGAGGAAAAGTATTCGCATCCTCCGGAAGGTTTGTGGCGCACAGACCATCCTGCCACGTTCTTGCACACTCTCGGAAAACATCTCAAAGGATGGCGACATCGCTTTCGCTTCCGGAGGGTTCGCTGATGTTTGGAGAGGCCGCCACAGTGGGGGTCGCGTGTGCATAAAGGCATTCCGCGCATACACAGCCGATAATCTGTCCAAGATCAAGCAGGTTTGCAGCGAGTGATCTTACGTGCAATTCCTGCCTTTAACAACTCGTGGCAGCGTTTGTTCCAAGAAATCATAATCTGGAGGCGCCTCTCTCACCCGAACGTCCTTCCTGTGTTGGGTGTCTCCCCGAAGTTGTTCCCATTGTGTGTCATCACTGAATGGATGGTTGATGGAAACATCATGGACTTCACACAAAAGCACCCAGAGGTCAATCGCCTTCGTCTGGTGCGCCCGATCTCCGTTCTTCCACAAATCCCCGGATATTGAAGTACTCCTGAAGCTCGCAGAAGCGGCAAGCGGATTGCAGTACCTGCATTCCATGGATATCGTCCACAGCGACCTCAAGCCCGTATGCGCCATTGACCGTTTCCACTGACAATCGCTGATGATTCCGCATAGACGAACATCCTCATCGACCGCGATTTCCGTCCTCGCCTCACTGATTATGGACTCATTGCCATCATTTCGGATCCCAACACCGTAGACCCTGGTAGCACGACGTCTCCTTCCGTTGGAACCGTCCGGTACATGGCGCCGGAACTGCTGAACCCCTCCGGTTTCGGTCTGAAGAACAGTAACCCAACGAAGAAGAGCGATATCTACGCGTTTGGAGTGGTCACGTACCAGGTGAGCAACACCGTTTCATTCAGGCACGGGGACTTAAGCGGTCATTTAGGTCATCACAGAACAACAACCGTTCCCCGGAGCTAAGGATGGTGTGATCATATACAACGTCGTCATCGGGGAACGACCAGCCCGCCCACCAGGTTTCAATGAGTGGCTCTCAGATGACGTATGGAACTTTATTTCCAGGTGCTGGTCTGCTTCGTGGGACGGCCGGCCCGATGTCGAGTTCGCAATGAACGCACTGAACGATTCGGCCGATGCCATCGAAGTCAGACGTCGGAAAGTGTATGCAACCACCAATGAGCCAGGGAGAAGGACCTCCCGCCGGGTGTCTGGTGCGTGGCATGGATATCGATCATGAGCCGCGGTTAACCATGGGGTTGGTAGGTCCACCGAGTCACGACCTATCGAGACGCCATGTCGGCGAAACACCAATCCAACAAGTCCTTCAGCATTCCCCACCGCCTCCAAAGGTTCCCGAGATACCGTCTCCATTCGTTACCACAAGACCTGCAGATTCGAGGGCGACGAAGAGAGAGCGAAGAAGTATGTCCTATCCGTCGGCGTTATTTTTGTCACTAACCCCGCCTCCGTAGGAGCACAAACCAGACCGTTCAGGGTGTGGCATGATTCCACCGGTTCTCATCGGCAGGATGCAGCGCTTGTGGACTACAGTGGGGGGGTCGTCCACCTTTCCTCGTCTGATGGCGCGGTGCTGGAGATACCTGAGAGCAAGCTGTCCCGAGATGACTTGGACTACGTTCGCTCACTATATGTGCACAAAAAAGGGAGGGGGAAGGTGACCTCTAATTTCTGTTGTTCCCCTTGCCACCTGCTGATATCGTTCGGAACAGGAACTTCGACGCGGTGTGTACCCAGCCGATCCGCGCATTATTGTTTCTCATAATCCGGCAGGGTCCACCGAGACCACCAACCCCAAACCACTAGGTTTCTTTGGGAGGTTGTTTGCGAGACTGCGGCCACGACGAAACAGGTAACCAATATGCTATGCGGTGTCAAGGTTGTCCAATGACAAACTTCCTGGTGAGGTGTATCACTGGATTGCTTCACCCACTCCATTTGTATGACTGCAACGGACTGCTAACGGAACCATCCATGACCGTAATGATCTACGAAAATCATCCGACTGTATACGATGTTTGCATCTTTATGTATCGTAAACGACCACTGCCGGGACTCGCGTTGTCGGGTCTCTTCACTTTCCTTAAGTTGAGTTTTCATATGTTCGTTTATATAACTGTCTGTAAGGGTCGCATGCTCGCGGACGGTCACCTAGTAGTCACTCATTTCTATTATACCATATCTCATGTAGTAGTGTACAGTATGCATCCCAAGTGCCGTGGTTTGCATAACGAGCTTCTTTATACCCTCCTTTGATCGTCTCCGAAAGCGTTGCATTGTGATCGACTCTTGACGGGAATATATCGTTGCGGCTTGGAAGCCTCGCAAATTCCGCCTCGTTTATCGCGAAGAATACAGAAGGATTTGCGGGGTTGCATTCGCGTTTCCCCAGGCGCTTGCGTAAAGATTCACGCCCTGGGTTTTCCTCGCCCGCTGGTCAGGTGAGGTGGCTGACAGCGAATCGATAAGCGCCAAGCAACCGGCCCGCATTTGGCATTCCCCACGTCGTCACGATGTCCCCCTTCTAAGGCAAACCCTCGTGCTGAGCGCGGCTCATAGTGGGGTTTATATACCGTAGGTGAGTTCCTCCGTTCCTTCTTGGATCTCGGTGGTACGGGTGGTGAATGGCTGCATAATCCATCCACCCCCCGTTTCCTTCCAAGGCCAAGGCGAACTCTCGTTGCCAAAGAAGAGACCATCAATCCCCTGACGGGTTACATCAACAGGCCGTCCACATGGTCGGCAGAACTCTCTTGCCTTTTCCCTCCACGACGATCCACTGCCCAGTATGATGTGGAAACTCTCTCTGTTTATACTCTACGCTACCAGCCTCTTTGCGTTGGTCTTGGCCGACCTCGACGACCAAGACTCTGATTTACCCCTCAACTCCTGTACATTGACGGTTCAATCGACAATTGAGAAGGTCACAGACCCCCGGACCGTGATCACTTATGGTACTTCGATGCCCTGCTCCCTCGATCGCAAACCGAAAATAACATCTGACTTTGGGTTTTACAGGCATCTTGAATCGATTCTCCATCTCCGACCCACCGGTAAACCCTCTCACTGTACGCTTCAGATAACACGGGTTCCGAAGGCGCGTACTCATTCATGTATCCTGTAGATTGCGGGAGGAGGTAATTCCGGCGTTTTCAATGACCTCGGAAACGGGCGATTCTCTGTCGGCTTCAGCGTCAAGTCCGAGAAATACAATATGTGGCAGTTGAAGAACATCGTTACCCAACAATGGACTGACACACACCTGTTCGAACGGGACGTTGGGAGCACAGGGAATTGGAAGATTCTCTTCGTCAATTGTTGAAAATACCCCCCATGGCCAGGTAGCCATCGCATTCGGATCTGCCATTTGCCCACAGCCCACTCGTTGGGCACGTTGAGTGTATTTTGTTTTCACATCGATATTCGCTGGTTCGTTTCAGCACTGGTTGTCGTTCTTTAATACCCTACCGTGACTTTTACTCAAGTCTACCACACCACTCCTTTCCACACCGTCGTTTCATTACTATCACTGTACCGCATACCCGTTGCAGATTCTCTCACCGATATACCCAACTTGTGTACACCGGTGGGGAGTCGCCGGGGTGATTTACCAATGTATTCATGCGATTAAAAGAGCCCGGGCCAACCGTATAACAGGTGTAATGTGACGTGAATCCATGGAGGTAGGAATGTATGGTGTACCAGGTGGGGGCGCCAGTTATGGTTTAGATGAGAACGCTCGGGACCAACCACCGGGTGCACGTTCCACGGAACCACCGATCGTGCGTGTGGGCTCGTGCTTACATTCCAACACCAGGTGTGTTTGGAAACCGCGGGGACTGGGCTCCTGACTGAACATTCGGGTAGAAGCCGATGAAGCCTTGACATCGATATGGCTCTGGGCTGCGGAGTCCCCGATGTTGAGAGTGCGCAGACCATTTGAGAGGCTGGACAATGCTTCTTCTTCTTCGCCGTCCTCACTGGGCTCAGTAAATGAGACTTCACTGAGGTCTCCACCGTCTGGATCACCCTCGTGGGGCATGATGGGCTGGTACCTGACGTGTAACGGTCACGGGTCAATACAATTCCAAGATGAACGCCGTCCTTTATTCGCGTACCAGGGGTCAACCACAAGGAGGTCGTGTGCTTTCGTGACAAGAGGTTTGAGCCATTCATATGCCCACGAAGCAGACGAACGTGGATGAGCACGATAGTACCACCCGATCGTGGCCTTGAAGACTGATGCAAGCTGGTGTGCGGATCCCGGAAGCTGATACAATTTAGAGCTTCTGTGGGCGCCCCGTGGCATATCTCCACTGAAATGCGTAGTCAGCGGTAGGGTGGACGTGAGGTAGGAGAGCGTCAGGTCGTTTGAAACCAGATCTAGTAGTAGGAATTTGTCAGCCGTTGGTAATAGATATTAATACCTCGCGAGAAGGAAAACAACCCCACACCTGTGAGAGTGGAGGACAGGTGTGCAGCCTTGGCCTTCGCATAACCGTACTGCGGCCAGATACGAATGATTGTGTGACAGATGCAAAGGTTGAGGAAGTGGGTCGCGACTTCCAGCCTCTCATTGTCCGGTTCTTCCAGATATTCATGTTCGTCAAAGTAAAAAATCGTGTCGTTCGGTAGGGTGTACAGGACATCGGATAGCCGGTCCTCGAAGAAGTCGTGCTTAGAACATATGTAATCGGTGAGTCTTCGCTGGAGGTGGGATGCACCGCTGAATGTCGAGGTCCGATGGTCTCGGTAGAAAGCCAGGGTCCGGGTGGTAGAGTACCAGTAGTCCTTGGTGGCAGCGTTGAGGATAGGCTCGAAGATAGTACGTAACCAATTGTCGAGCCTCAAAAACCCGTGCTGAAGAAACACAGCACCAACTACGGCTTCGAACAGGTCTGCGAGAACCTTCGGGGGTCGTACCCCTGGTTTCAAGTGGTCCCACCTCTCCAATTCTTCCCTATCCTGGGGCGAAAGAGCGGCATCCCGGTCGAGTTCAAGGTAATAGGAAATCCGGCCACACGTGTCATCATTGCAGATGACGGAGCGAACCGCCTACGACACGGATCGCGCCTCGTGAGTGTGTACACGCAACAAAACAGACGACGAGCTCTGGCGGACGTACTGTATGGTGGCATTTGTCAATTTTGACTTCCTCTACGATCAACGCGTGATCAGGTTGACCAACCTATCACCCAAGAACTCCAATAGGTCGTTATTCTCTGCCGAATATCGGACACAATTGGTGGCTTGTGCGCATAGCGGTTTGCTGAGGAGTGGAACGTCGCAAGCTCGTGGTCGGTTGCAGACCAACGAAAGGTGGTCTTGGAGATTTGACAGACCCATGGCCGTTGATAGTGCCATACAATGCGTCCCAAAATGGAAATGTTCAACACTCAACAACTCAAACAGGAAACACCACCCGCCAACCCCGTCGACAGACACATACTGATGCTCTGGGTAAGTGGCCTGTACGACGCCTCTGAAGAAAAGTCCCTATCCGCGGCCGGTGATTTCTTCTAACCCGCCATCGATAAGGGTGCATTTCCCTTCGTCATAGCAGTGTCACAAATTCCGCTCACATCGTGAGTCCGCACTATCTCGGACAACCGACGATTTCGTGTCGAAGAGTTGTGGATTAGAGGAAACGAATATACGAAAAGGCGACTGGAAGGGGGTCCCAACGAGCGGATCCGGAACCGTTGTCATATGTACCGGACGTCCACGAATGGGGCCAGGTCATGGAGGGTACTCTGAATACGTCTCCTGTAGGCGCCAGTCACCAATATTCAACGTCAGCCCGTGTTCGGTCCAAGGTCGGTCCGGTCCTCCCAACCGTAAGAGCGGCGAAACTCCGAACGGCCGCCCAGAGCTCAAATTGGGACTCAAGGGGAGATTATTGAATACTGGCACTCACCCCTACCAACACGCCGTTGCTGTATCAGGCTATTCCGGTGAAGGCACCCTTCTCGATTGTCATCTCGGAGGTTTCTCTTCTCGTCGAGCCGAAGATCGAATTCTCATCTACACTCCCGCAACGGAAAACGTCAATCGGATGCCCCGTGCACCCCACGACCCCAGTTATCGATATGAATAAGAGGGTGGGGTGTAGGTCGCACTCCAAGTCCACATTTGACCCACCCCTGCCATCCACTCCGAATCACCATTATCTGGTAAATGGCCTCCAATGACCTTTCCAGGTACGCGGAATTCGGATGCCTGTTCCTGTGGCAGATCCATTAACATACTACTATTCTCTAGTGACCCAGAAGGGCAACGATCTCTCCCTCCCATCAGTATTGTGTATGTGACGATCGCTCTTGACCGGCACCTGGACTGAGGGTTACTACAGTGTCATGGGTGCGACAGGGAGCGGGAAGTCCTCCGTAGGTCTAGAGACACTTGGTCCGACCTGTGCGTGTATTGATCAGCGTGCTCAGTTCATCAATACGGCGAGCGGATCGCAGCTACGTGTCGGAATGGGCTTGACGTCATGCACTGCCGGGATCCAGCTCGCGGATGAGCTTATCATCGATGGGCGACGGGTCATCCTCATCGATACTCCAGGTTTCGACGATACCAACGTGAGCGATGCCGAAATCTTGAACATGATTGGGGCATTCTTAGCGACAACGTGGGTACTTTCGTCTGCCCATTGATCCTGTCGGCTCAACGTTCAATCAGTTACGAGAACGGGTCGAAACTCTCAGGGATTATATACATCCACCGAATATCCGATGAGCGATTCACTGGGATGTCCGTACGCAATTTCAGGATGTTCCGCCGGCTTTGTGGAGACTCGACCCTCAAGAACGTCGTTCTCGTTACGAATATGTGGGGGAAAGTCAAGCAGGACGTCGGCGAGGCTCGCGAACGGGAGCTCTCCGATAAATTCTTCAAAGCGGCACTCGACAAAGGTGCACGACTTGTCCGTCATCATGACACCATCGAGTCCTCCCACGATGTCATCCGTCGTATTATGGAGAACGATCCGGCCACTCTTCAGATCCAACGGGAGCTCGTCGACGAAAGGAAGGATATCAACCATACGTCAGCTGGCGAGGCCGTCAGTCAAGAGTTTAACAGGTTGATCAAAAGCCACGAGGCCGAGGTGAAGGCTCTTCGTGAGGAATTGCGTCACGCGCTCGAAAGCCGGGACCAAGAGACAAGGATAGAGCTGGAGGAAGCGACCAGTGGGCTCAAGGAGCAAATGGACAAGATGAGGGTGGAGTTGGAGGCAATGGCATCTAGGTACAATGAGGAGAAACAGAAGATGGAGGAGGCGATGAAGCAGATGCAGGTGCAAGGACAAGGACGGGCTGAGACTGGACGCAAGGAGCGGGTCGGCGCCCTAAGAACCCGGCCTCAGGGGGCCACCGACCCCACAGCAGTACTGGCTCGGGTACTACAAACCTACTATCGTCAGCCAGATAAGCCTTGTCGCATCATGTAAACGATTGTGCGGTTACTGCCATATTTTCTTCGCCCCTCTCCCGGAATCTACTTCTGTATCCATTCCACGTCCTTCTCATGGACCAACTCCGCTGACGTGGCAACGGAGGGGGGGCGAGGCGTCCAGGGGTGAACACGAAGCGGATGCACGACGGGATCAAGAGGTCTGAGAATGACACTAGCTGTGGTCCGAAGTCTGTCTCGCGACGATGGGGGAAGGGGGGTAGATCGCGTCCCCCTAGCACCCACGACGCTCCTCCCGAGGGGGATACCCTGGGCCCCAGGGGGGAGGGACATTGCGTTCGGTCACCGCAAATGACGTGGCGCTGATACTCCGCCCTCCGCTTCGGGGGTTCGTCCCAACTTTGTGAACACCCAAATACAGGACCCGAGCCTACGTGTGCATCCCACGGACGGTGATTGGCGGTCAAGTGTCCAAGAAAGGAAATGTTCAACACTCTAAGTTACATACAACAACAAGAAACACAACTCCGTGACCCCATCGACAGATGCCCGGCATGCTACAGCGAGACCAAACTACACGAAATACATCCCCGGTTTTGCAGGTTGGAACCTCTTCTCCCACTCCTCAATATCCACCTCTCCCCTACTATCGAGGAACTCGAGGTCTTGCTTCGAGAAATGGAACTCGACCCTCGAACAAACGAGCTAGAGAAACATTAGTAAGAACGAAACTTGCTCTTGACGATACATACATCTGCATCTTTAGATTCATCAGACGGGGAGTGCAAAGAGCGCCGTACAAGGAAAGGGACTCACAAGCTACCGGGGCAGGTATGGATACACCTTTCGTTGCTCTTGCCTGTATGTGGCATAAAGAATAAGCGAGTCCTTGGAGGCTGTTATTTCGGTTAGTCTACATTCCCTTCAAACGCCAACAGTCGCTCACAAATCGGCATCGAACGGCTCGTTTTCGTTGTGGAGGACCGTGTAATGAGACGACTTCCTCGCTGATAACAAGGTCGGTATCATGGTATCTATATCCACGGGAGCGGGTGACTCACTGCCCAACATGCCAGCATGGCTCTGGAGATAGAAGTTGGGGTAAAGGGGGGAAGTCACGTCCGTATCAACCACAAGCCCTTGGGGCGGTTGGTCCACACTGTGACTAGCGGGTGAGCGAGGTAGGGGAGATCACAAACCGTGAACTCACGAGTCACCGCGCGATTGTACAAAGAACTTGAGGTGATGTCTACGGATCTCCGTTAGTCAGGAACGAGGCCGAGGGCAGACCGCCAGGTTCACCTCTTCCCAACCGTGATGAAAGTCAGTTTTGGTGGTGAGCGGAGTTTTACTCCTCGTCCGGATAGGATTTGCCCGACTTCACGGATCGCCTCTTACGGGTGCGCGTTAGACTACCCATGGATCTATGCAAGAACACCCACCATGAATCGCCCCGACCTCTGCCTCCCGGACTCTTGAAAACTCTCCCTCCGACACCCCGTCCCTTAGAAAGATAATACGGTCAGGTGTGCAACCGTTTGCCCCATTGAAAACACCGATCGCGTCCTAAGAAACAGAATGAGCGGGGGCGGGTTACGGTTCATTACGACCTACCACCATCATCTGCTTCAAATCGGCGATGGCTTCCATCCTTCCTTGTTGCAGTTTCGCTAAAGCGTGGTATCGAGAGAACGTATCGTCCACAGAGAACACCACAGCTGCGAGCGATGGACGGTGGACGCCTGGTGATGAGTGCCCGACATCCGCGCCTAGGGCCAAAGGGTTCAGATGGCACTGAAGCCGACGGAAGCGGCTGTACCTACCCACGATCATCATCGGACTAGATTTGCACAGTTCAAGGGACTTGTCAATAGGGTAGAAGTTCACCCCTCCAACCTTCGCGTTAATCCTGGGGGGTGATAAATCAGTGTGGGGACAGCGGATGCGAGTTGTTACTCCACTTGAGACAGAGGTTATTGAAATACTGGTCGTTGAACTTCTGCCTCGAAGAGTTCGGATCTTTCTGACGCTGTGACGGTTGAGCAGAGGCACGATACGGCGGCTCTCGGAATGAGGTGATATGCTTACGATGCATTGGGTCATGAAACCCTTTGTATCGCCCCAATGTTTTATCTTCTGCCTGATCTCTGCGGCGTGGAAGGGCAAGAAAGCTATGACCATAAAGTGGGCCGCCATGTCTCTTAACGCCGCATCCTTGGCCGCGTTTTCTCTGTACCGAGTACTTGCCCACGATATACACTCGTTCTTCACATCCCGTTCCACTTGCTTCAGGGCCTGCTACTCAGAGGGTCAGTGGGTAGCCCCGAATGTCGTTCGTCGAGGTCCTTACTTCGACAACTTGAGGGTTTCCGGGTATAATCCTTGGGAGGTTAAGCATCCCAGTCTCCTTTATTTCTCCGATTCCACGCCTGCGAAACATTCCTACGAAACCGTAAAGCGAGTTGACGTGGTTTGGGAGAGGAAAAAGCACCTCTGGTTTGACAACAGTCAACGAGACCCTTCATGATCTGCCCGATATCCCTTTCGTTCGTGAAGTTGATCACCGCCCACTCCGAGATGTAGCCAGGCTGATAGTATTTCTTGTCCCTCATGTTCCACTGGCCAGTATTCTGAGGGCGCACGTGAGGTTTTTGTCGCTGATACCTGCGGACGACCAACCGTTGCCTCCTTCTTTCCCCCGCCAAAAGTGATCCCAAGCGACGGGAGTTTGCGTGCTGAGATTTGAATGGGACGGGAGCTGATTTCCGCGTTCAATCCAGACCTTGGTAAGTTTCCAGCACACTCCGCCTTCGGATACATGAGCATGGGGCGGGACGGGGGGTGGGGTCCAGAAACTTACTCTTGCGGCTTCGATGGCTCGGAAACGATCGTGAGGTTTTTTCGTGGCCTTTTGCAACACTAAGCTCGTAGTGTCGGGATCGAGGACTTTCTTGTACATCTGTTGGCTGAGCCTGCAGAACTCTATCGGAATGACGGAAAATGGATCCTTTCGCGTCACCACGCCGATGGCATCGGGGCACATCATCCTCTGACCATACATTAGCTGGTAGTATTCCTGCAAGTAGCCGTTAGACCTTCCGCCGGTGATCTACCGTGGTCGTACCCACCTCAACCGTGACCACCCGCTTTTCCTTCTTATCCGCCTTCTCAAGCACGAATTGATACCTCCCGGCCCTGGGGTACAAGTCTACGATTTTGCGCCGAGGGTACCTCTTCGTCGTCTTGAAGTTCACGGAGACTTCGAGACCCTTAATGAACCGAGTGAGAGCTTCCCAATCCTTCTTGTTCTTTTCTCGCGTGAAGGGGCTAGCGCGGCTCTCCTCAGGCTCCTCGAGGATGAGGTCTTGAAGTCTGAACCTGGATCCAAACAAAAACTGGTGGCAGACTTGGGCCAGGTCCTGCCCGTAGCTGCACGCGAGTAAGATGCGAGGTGAATAGGGTTTGGAAGGGAGCACGCACAAAACACCGACACCCGTGTCTATGTTCAAGTAAAGGTCATCGCGACCAAGCCTCACACTCCTGGTCACGGAGGTCAAAACGGTGAATAACCAAGCCGTGAGGAACTTACTGGAAAATGGCGGGCCACAATTCTAACCCATGCCGAAGGTTGCTACTCTCACCACTCTTGAAGTAGAACTTGCTGGTGGGGGGGCAGTAATATTTCCTACCGGGAAATGGGTATCGCTCCACCGGGATTCATCGCCAGAGATCTTACAGGGACATCTCGTGGCGCATGTATACTTGGACCAGGTTTGCGACGTGTTCCATGGTTCCGCCTTGATTTTTCTTGAAGCGGGAAAGATCGCTGCACCACGGGAAACAGATTAGGTCGAGCGAGAGGCGTGGTTCCAGACGTACTCACAGGTTCGGGTTGATTTTTCCGACGAGGCTCATTGCGACTGTGAAATCAATAAATTTGCCATCAGACATGCTGACCTCGAACGTCTACACAAGGATAAGCAGGGTGTTTTACTTGGCAGAACGCAAGTACCTTGGATTGGGACATGTTTTTCAGGGTAAAGAAGTTGACGACACCATCGAATACACCTCTCGGGTTGAATTCTTGCGGTGCGGTAAAGGTCTGAAGTCGCTCAATCACGGCCACAGTCCGGGCGGGGTTCTTGACCTGTTCGCCCTCTTGATTCTTCTTCTTGTCCCATTTCCTGACACCTGTCGCTATCGTGATAAGGGAAATGAACGACGTAGAACTGATACGTCCGTACAGACTACGGATATGCATTATCAGCGATATCGTCCAGGGTGCGGCGATCCATCGATACTCACGATCATAATGGTAGTACTCCTTATCGGGGAGGCGCAGCTTGAAGGTGTTGGATACGACACCACACTGGTGGCCCTTGGTGCCTTTGAACAGGTTCCCATTGCTCTTGAGGACCAATGGCTGGGATGTCATTGTGGCTAGGGTGGGAAAGACAGAGATCGTATCCGAATTTAAGATTGTTACTGAAGGGCCTGCGTTCGATGGGTGTGTGTGCGCGAAGGGCCAACTGCTTACGCCTAGCAGATCCTCGTCGCCACAAAGTGAAGGGGGCTCGAGGTAAGTACCAATTGACCTTCGTAAACTCACCGGGCCGCGGGCACGATCAGAAGCGCTGTCACAAGGTGAAGGGTTCTCTGATCGGAATTCGCCTCCGCAATTCAACACAACTCCGATTTATTACTTACCAATACCACCTCAGCCACAGGCCACAGGCGCACAAAATACTCTCGGAAAATATCTCGGTAACCTCAACTGCGGTGGGATTCCCTCCCAACAGCGGCTAAGTAGTTCAGGCGGGGTTCCTCTTGGCTCTCCTGATACTCCCGAGGTACGCGCCGTACTTACCACACGTGGTGGGTCCATTCCACTCTCCTTGTCAAGCACTCCTTCCACCACGCTTTGCCATCACCGCCCTTGCCAGCGTTGGAAACGCTGGCGCAATCACGATCTGCCTCAGCATCGTGCCGTCCGCACAGGCCGAGTAGAGCCGAAGCCATTCAATGTAACTGCCAGCGAGGAAGAGCTCCTGATATTGTTCCAAATCACTTCAACACAAATTAGCACTGGTCTGCCGACGTGGTATCACACGTTCGCGAGTACGACTGAGTCTGTTCAGTGTGCTTTATGATTACTGTCGCCGGACAGACATTGCACGGCTCTTAGGCTCGCTACGCGCAGCTGGATCGCTGGGATAGCTCCTCTTGGAGGGATTGGGGAAGTCTCTCCACATCAAAACTATAGCGCTCAAGCTGTTTTTCGATACTGTAAACTGTGAGGACCATACTATGCGGGCGCACCGCAAGTTGCAGAAATATTCAAAACTTTCGGGACCACTGAGGGAATCCCCACATGACACGGGGTGACGCGAGTCCGTGTTCTGGGGCGGATAAACCAAAGCATTTCCTTCCAATAGATATACTTATGAGATACGGAGGCCACAGCGTGGGCGGATGGCACAATGTATCGGTCTACTCGGTCTCCCGCTTGCCGTCGCCAAAATGTAGCGTTAGCGTACCAAAAAGCCTCGCCAATCCTGAGGACAGTCGGGGGAAAGGTTCGAAATTCTCATCATGTCGAGCCTCGTGTTGATCATCGCTGGCTGAGCGTGCAGCCTGAGTACTGAGTCCCCTCTGACCTTCCCAATCCCCACAATGTCCACCCCCATCGATGGCGGCAAGTTCTCTATTCCCCAGCTCCTACGCACAGCCAAGAGAAACTTACAGGCTATCGGTTTTGGCGAACGGTTCGTCTGGCTGCTAGGCAAGCATCTATTGCCAAAGTGCTGAAATGCGATCCTGCAGGATCGCGATAACCTCGAACGAGGCTGAGGTGAGGCAACTGGGAAAGGAAGACAGCCTGTGCGTGCATATCGGCTCACGGTGTGATATTCTCTTAGGTCGACGCTCTCGAACATGATGCATTGCAAACACCCATCCTGATTCGATCTACGATGAACGCCCTCGCCCCCATCAACAGGATACCCCCAGATGTCCTTTCCATGATTCCAAACTACTGGGAAGACGACGACAGGGATAAGGGTCTGATCGGGTTGACCCACGTATGTCGCAGCTGGAGGGATATCATTACCTCACGCCCCTTATTGTGGACCCGCCTGGATTGCACAAGCGTCAGCAAAACCAAGCTCTACATCGAACGTTCGAAGTCTTGCCCCCTGGAGATCTCCCTCAAGGATGCCTACGTCACGTCCTATCGGGAGAAAGCCTTCATCCCGACAGTTCCGCACATCGATCGATTCAGAACCTTGTCGGTCTCCGGAGAGCCAACCGAGGCCCTCCCGTTTCTGGTCAGACACTTCTCTTGCCCAGTCCCGCTTCTCGACACACTGAAGATCAGTCTCGTAATTGACCAGGCCCCCATCCCCTCCGACAACCTTTTCAACGGGGACCTTTCATCGCTGCGCCAATTAAGTCTAACCGGAGTCACAATGCCCCTTCCTTGGAGGGATCTGTCGAACCTCACGACATTCAGCCTTCACCAGGTCCCGGAGGAAAAGATTGTTTTGACCCAGCTCCTCGACTTTTTCGAGTCTGTCCCCCACCTCCGTCACATTCAACTCCATGATTCAATCCCAAACTCGTCTGATGCTTCCGCCGGACGGGTCGTTCCTCTCCCCTATCTAAAGGAGCTCAGTATTAATGCACAGCCAGCACATTCCATTCTTCTCAACCACCTCTCTATCCCGATTGGGGCATCGCTGCGTCTGGAGTTTACCTTCAGTGGCGGGGCCTCCCCGATTCCATCCTACCTTCCCAAATCCCTCGACAATCTCCACAATCTCTCTCACATTACCGCAACGCACCTCCACTTTGGTCCGGATCAGAGGTCCGTGGGGTTCGGTGGACCAAACGGGGAACTCCACGTATTCGGACATTGGACACAGGACAGTTATGGCCAACCCAACGTTGGGATAACCCGGTTTTTGCGGTCCCTCCTCGACCAGTTTGACATTTCGAGGAACCAATGGCTGGTGATCACGTTGTGCCATTACCGTCCCCGCCCCTCCGCTCGTATTGAGACGTGGAGCGTTTACCAAACCCTCGACTCCATGGAAGACCTTCGCACCCTTGCGCTCGTTCGATGCATCAATCTTCCTTTCATTCACACCCTGAATCCCCAAAAGAACTCCTCCAAAACCGTGCTGTGTCCCAAGTTGGAAGAAATTATTCTTTACATCAAACGCCTGGGTCAGTTCCGCACCGACGAGTTGTTGAATATGGCGAAGGAACGGGCGTCGATGGGTGCAAAGCTCTCAGTAATCTCGATTATCAACCTAGATGACGCAACAACATCTATATCACCAATGGAGTTGTCCCAACTCAGGGAACATGTCTCCCGTGTCGAGTACAAGTTTGGCGATGCAATGCCTACGTGGGGTACCCTCCCAGTAACGTGGATGTAGTTGGTGTGAGAGGTGGTTGGTAGGGCGGAGGGGCCATGGTTTACTATGGGACTGTTTTAGTATATATGTATGGGAGAGAACCCTGCACGGCTTGTGAGAATGGACCCCTTGACCTGTTCGCCCTCTTGCTGCTTCTTCTTGTCCCACCCCCTGACACCTTAAGGAAAATGAACGACGCAGAGGTGGTACCCTTTGATCGATATCCGCCTCCGCTATTCAAATACCAAAAACTCCCGATTCATTACCAACGAGTTTGTGAACGTGGATCCGAACCTTGGTTGGGAGGTGCTCAAAGGGCGACGTCTGCATTGCGGCCATCTAGCGTACAAGGTAAAGCGGACATCGCGGTGGGGACCAGGACAAAGCGAGTCACTGACCCGGAAGTGATCCGGTGTACAAGGGTGGCAAATCGCTGAGTTGGACCCTTCTCACTCACAAATTCTCTTGCCGTACTACTTATGATATAAAGGGTGCCACAGCTGTCATTGGATATATGTGTCAAGACCGGTGGAGGACCGTACGCGATAGTGCCAAGAAATTGACTGGACCCCGCGAAAAGGGACGTGCCGACTGTCTCAGTATTCCCGTATCTACTCGAGTTTCCCTATCTCGTCGAGTATGTTGGTGAAGTACCCAGAGATCACCTGCTCCGACGCCCTGCAACACGACCCAGATCCACATCTAGACTCTGTGCTCGTGGATTCGGGGAGACACGAATCAAGTCTCCTTCTGTCGAGGAAGGGTCTCTCCCAAATCGCGAGGGTGATGTTACATCCTAACCTCGTGTAGAACCAGCTGCCACAGGAGCAACCCTCGTGTGGCGGAACCTTGGCTCGATTTATGAGGGATACGAGCACGTCCCGGCGAGTGGCATGTGCTGTCAGCAGGCGGTTGTACGTTTCCGTTGTCATCATCCGGAGATGAGTGTGAGGGATGTCCCTGACAGGGTCGATTTTGAATGTAAGTGGGATCGCAAGGCCTGCTTCCGCATCGAGGTTTGCGCGACAGGCGAGGGCATAGACCCCGATCGGGTCGTCCCTCAGGAATAAAGGAGACGATACGAGGATTTGTTTGAGTCTCGCGTGAACGCCGTTCGCCACGTACTTTTCGGCAATTTGGAAGAGTTCGGACACCAATTGCAGGGAAGTTATGGCAGGGGGTTCGACTGGGTAGGTGAGTAGGAGGAAGACCTCGAACACCTCTGCGGATTCTGTGACTTGGACGATGGGGAGGGTGACGTCACCCGTGGCGAGCTGAGCTGGCTGAGGGAGAGAGAACATGCCATGGAAGAGGGTTGACGCGACCGATAGGATGGATTTGTGGGTGTGGAAATCCTTGAACTGGGTCGATCCTTGTTGGAGCGGTGCTCGAAGGATCACGTCCGCCCCATGGGTGATGAAGTTATAGGATGGAGCGAACATCATGGTAGGGACTTGGAGGGTCTGGGGGGGGGGGGGGGGGGGGGGGGGCGCCCCCCCCCCAACCACCAATTTCGTTATCTGTGTCCAGGGACTTGGGAAACCGTGGGTGGGGTGAAAGCGAGCGCCCACACAATGACAGAAAGGCGCTCAAGCGCTCACCCCGTACCAGATCCAACTCAAACCTCCCTATAAAGTTGCCAAGATCTGTAGAGAGGTTTGATTGAGATGTTGGCGGCCCAAAGATACATTTGTCGACGACCTGACTGGGGATGCGGACGCGTTTAATATCACGCTGATTATCAGAGGGTCATTGTTCTACAGCGAAAGGGATTCTGCGCAAATATTTTGGAAGGGGGAACGGTGTGACCCGTGGAAGGTTAGTCGTGCACCGAGCTGGGGAGGGGACCCTTCCCCCGGTCTAAGAATTAAAAGCCGGCCCATCTACGATGACATGTACTCGTATTTTTGTGCTGATCCTCTCCTGTCTATGAGTGTGATAGGTGTTTTTGACCGCTGAGACACGTCGTAAAACATAGTCTCCCCCCGCGATCCTACCGGGTAAACTTGAGGTGGGAAGGACCCGCGTGCTTGAGTCGATCACGTCTGATCAAGCTGAACGAAGTAAACGTGAGAACAACTTCCCGACCAGTGGGGCCAGTCACAAATACTTGAAAAAACTTGCATTTCGTGCGGAACCATTGGGAGACATCTACCTAACCTACAGCTACAGCTACTTGTTGTTTACGTGGGGTTCAGAATCTCGATGACAGGTGTAACAGTATTGGGAACAACATCGTGTGACAAATTGGACAGCAGAGCGGGGGATGGGGATGAAACCCATGGAGGGCGGGTCGTTAAATTTATCAATAAGAACTAAGCAAAAAAAGGAAAATGAAACAGGGTCGGTTCAACGCTCGTGTGGTTCACAATGGCTGGACCAAATCCCTCTATGGTTGATCCAACCAAAGTCGTTGAAATCACCACGGTAGGGGTCGTAAAATACGTGAGTAGGCGTGAAGATGATAGAGGCGGAGGTTGGTCCTGGAAGGTGCACGTCCAGGAAGGTTGGTGGAGTGGCTGTTGGAGGCGGGTGGATATCGATGAAATGTACCACTGAAACGAAAGGAAGAGGGCTAACCGTAAGAATCTGCAGCAGCCTCCCGGAAAATCTCATCAAAGGCGTTGCGGCCCTTGCTATCAAAGAAATAGGGGTGCACGCGTAGCTCCTCCATGGAATACCGAGTACGAGGATC
>Ga0307516_10001073_pt1 | contig 38127 bp, 42 predicted proteins | sample 19_EM_MG_FD_203310 | JGI IMG/M metagenome (GOLD analysis project Ga0307516, IMG submission 203310) | Populus trichocarpa ectomycorrhiza microbial communities from riparian zone in the Pacific Northwest, United States - 19_EM | ecosystem: Host-associated > Plants > Roots > Unclassified | place... | reverse complement strand
CCGCGCCCTTCCTTTATACTTTTCCTTCCCTCTGTGGAATCACAGCTTGCCCGCAAGACTGACACAGTTCCTCCGTCTAACATCATGACTCGATCGCCGCGCCCAAGGAAAACACATGATCGCGCTCAGCCGCCACGCGGCCAACACTCTACTCGCAGCAACAGGAGAAAGGACGCACAAGCAGTAACAGTAAAGGAAAGGAAGACTGACGTACAACTTAATCAAGGGAAAACAATACTCGTAACGAACATGGGAGAAGGACACGCAAGCTCAATCAATGGGAGACAACAAATGTAGCGGACAGGAGAAAGGACGCGTAAGCAGTAAAGGTAGGGAACAGGGAACAGGACGTGCAAGCTTCATCAATGGGAGACAACAAACGTAGCGGACAGGAGAAAGGACGCGCAAGCATAATCAACAGGAAACGACATACGTAACGATGACAGGAGAAGGATGCACAAGTAACATAACGGAGACGAAGGAGAAAGGTCTAGACCGGCCAGCGGTCAGGGATATCGCTACCGGAGCAATATGGCGGAGATCAGTCGAGGCGCCTAAGCGCGGCGGATGACCGCGGCTGCGGCAGCGGAAACGAGGACGAGCCACAGGGCGACAAGGGTGAGAGTGGCACCGGCACCGGCACCAAGGAGCCTGTCGCGCCAGGTTCGTGACAACCGTATCGTCATCGTCTAGGCAGCTCTGTACAATTTTCCCACCAACACACCCCAGACGAAACTCAACACCTAAAAACACCAAGACTTCCGCCCGACACACCAAAAATCTAGTGAGACCGAGACTTGACAGACATCACGATGTCTGGCGGAGAGACCGTACCGGACGAGACAGCCCCGTTGGTGGCTGTGGAGGCCAGCCAAAGCGAGAGTTCTCTACTGAGGGAACTTGTGGGAGATGCAGGGGACTACAGGGAGGTGGATATGGGGGATGCGGGTAGTAAGGCCAGCAGCGGCCTTTCGGAGCTGGAGAGTGAGGTGGAGGAGGAGTGGGAGGGAAAGGACCATGGGAGGCTGAACTTCAGGCGCGCTGCTCCTGGCGCTGGACAGCAACAAAGCACGCAGGAATTCTTCCGGCGAGGAAACGACAGTTTGTGCGACGATATCTTCTCAGAGCTGAACAAGCAGATCATGAGGGGAGCGCTCGCTCACTCTCTCTCGGCGGCAGCGGGCAGCCCACAGCAGGTGGGGATGGCTCAGACCCTGAAAGGGGCCAAGGACCTGGGTGAGGAGGTCCAGGAGGGGGGAAGCAAGGGGGCGGAAGGAATGGACATGGCGACGATTGAGCGGGGAAGGGAAGAGGCGGCGATGGATTGGGCAGGGGCAACCAATCAGAAGGAGGAAGAAGGAATAGAGAGCATGGCGGAACCGGACAGGCTGGCCACCCCCCCCTCCCCCACCCCAGCGCGCTGGGCGACCCCGACCCCAGTTCCAGTCACACCCACCAGGGGCAGCAAGAGGAGGGCAGTGGCGGTTGGTACCCCCAGGCCCCAGCAAGTGGTATTGCCTCCCTGGCGACAGGTGGGAATTCCATCCCAGGGGTGGACGAGTGGGGCGGCCCTAGGGGAGGTAATGGCGGCTATAGCCGCAGCAGAGGCGCGGTTGACGTACAGGATGGAGGAGAGGGTCGTGGCCCTGGAACGGAAAATGGTGGAAGGCATGGCAGCTTTGTCGGCTGACGCGGAGGGCCGGCTACAGCCGCAGGCAGATGCGGAAGAGAGGGAGAAGAGGGTGGCCGTGAAGCTTCTTGCGACGGAGGGAATTGAGTTGGAATTGCTCCAGCGGGCGCAGTGCGAGAACCAGCGGTGGGAGGAACTTGGGGAACGGCTGAGAGAGAGGAAGAAGGAGATTGGGGCAGTCAAGAAGGTGGTGGACGGGTTGGCACAGCGACTTGGGGACGCTGGGGTGAGTCACCCAGGCCCGAGGGTGGCAGCCCCTACACAGCGGGCCCCCATTCCTTGCCCACTGGCAGCGCCTCCGCTGGCAGTGGTCCCAGCGGTCCCGAGAGAGGGGAAGAAGCCAAGAGGGTCGGTGCACCAGCAGTATCACCAGGCGGCCGCCAATGAGGTGACCGCCAGGGTTGACAAAGCTGAGCTGCAGCCAGAGAAGATGGAGGGTGTGGTTGCCATGGCCCCGTCTCCCCCTGAACAGGAGGACCCGGTCGAGGACTGGAGCGACATGGAGGGTGTCGAGCGGGGGGGCCTGTATACGTCGCCACACGCGCCGACGATGGGAGAACCGGAGCCGACAGCTCCGCGGACGATCCTCAAGTGCCCGGAAACGGTGGCAGCAGGTAAGGTGGTAAAAGAGAAAGCAGCGAAAGAGGCAAAGGAGGTGAAGGCGAGGAAAAAGGCGGAGGAGAAGGAGGTGGCAAGGAAGAGATGGGAGGACTGGGACAAGATAACTGAGATGGAGCGGCGGACATACGACGAGGCAGCTGGCCCTATTAAAGCCTTATCATACGAAGAGGACACAATAGAGGGCACTGCAGTCATCCAGCGGGTCGCCCACAAGGCTGGAATCAGGGCAGTGGAAGAGTGGTGGGAGTGAAGGTACAGTGAGGCAAACGTGCCCCCGGTGACGTCGCGCCCCCGGAACGCCAAGCAGCAGTGCCAGACGCAACCCCCCGCAGCGCCAGCCTCACCGACAGCAGCAACAGCAACAACAGGGGCTGCAGCAGCCGAGGCAGGTGCTGGAGGTGGCGTCTTATGCGCAACGGGCGGCGGCCACGGTGGCACGCCCGCAGACTGACTTCACCAAAGTCGGACGGAACAGCAAAACCGAAAAGAAACCCACCGGACTGGAGCCCATCAAGCGCTCACTCCCATGGGACGAGAGGATGATTGTAATCGAGCGGGCGGCAGATGCCCTGCAAATCAGTCCGGCGATAGCAACCAGCATGATGGCACAGGTGAACATCGCCCTCAGCAAGGTGGCACCACCGCACGTCCGGACCACAATTGGGAAAATTTCGATGCGGGGAAGACTGTCAACGAAGACCCGTGAGGGCTCGTTGGCAGCGATGCTCCTGCGCTTTCGGCAGGAAATCATCGAGGCCGCAAGGAAAGCAGACAGCAGCATCATTGATGTGGGGGCCAATGAGAACTGGGTTGAGTTCAAGATCCTCGTCCCGTACACCAGGTACCGGCATCCTGAGGGGCTCGCAGACCTGAGGGAGCAGATAGAAGTGGAAAACGCAGGGGTTGTTATCCCCCCCAAGTCTAAGAGGTGGATGAGGAGCAAGAAGACCATCGAACACCACCACCAGCGAGAAAGCCTCCCGGCTGGGGCAGCCTTGGTGGTATTCAAGGTCCCAGGCAAGGCGGAAGGGCAAAAGCTGAAGGAAGAAATCTGGGTCGCAGGGTACAAGTTCAAGGCCCAACCATAAGTCCCAAACAGGGCAGACACCCTGTACGGCAGGTGCTCAGAGTGGGGCCACTCGGAATTCCGCTGCCAGAAGGCGGCGCTGGTGTGCGGAATTTGCTCAGGAAACCACTTCACAGCAGGATATCGGTGTGAGGTGGCAATGTGTAGAGCGATTGGGCGGGCCTGCCCACACGCGATGATGAAGTGCCCAGGGTGTGGGCAGAATCATCTGGCAAATGACGCACGGTGCCCAGCAAAGCTGAATGCCATTGCCATCGCCAGAGGCTTGAGAAACGGAATCCGCCAGCCGGAAAACCGATAAACAGAAGTGCGAGTGGCAGCACAGACACCTCGGCAGCCCCAGCAGTGCACCCCTGCGCCGTGGCCCCCCACGGTGCCTGCGGACGAAATAAGGCCGGTCTTGGAAGCCACTCGACGTGCGCTGGCGAGCGTCCCGGCAGCAAATTGTCGTAAAGATCAAGACGAGCTGGACACAGTGATGGAGGTCAATACGACTGGCGAGGAACCCAGTGGCACCATCCCACCCGTAGCCGTCTAATGGCGGGCCCTACGGAACCCCCAGTGCTGCTGAAGGCGCTGCAGCACAACTGCGCACGAGGCGGACAGGTGATGGAAGCAGCGTTGGAGTCAGCGGTCAAACGAGGAGCGGACCTGGTACTCATCCAAGAGCCCAGAGGTGAGAAAGAGAAGGACGGAACACGCTCCCACCCCAGCATCACATTCATTAAAGGGGAAGAGGGCGTGGCTGTAAAGTGCTGGATAGCTGTCAACTGAGCATCGAGGTGTCGGGTGACGGGGTTAAAAGAATTGGCAAGAGAGTGCCGGAATCATGTGCAGGTGGTGGAGGTGGTCCCCCCGGACGGGGAAGCCATTATCGTCGCCAACGTGTATGACCAGCATGAAGGAAGTGAGGTGAACAGACCAGCGCAGCACACAGCCTGGACCGAAACCACCAGACACCGGTGAGTCATTGTGGCCGGCGATATGAATGCTCACAGCAAGATGTGGAACCCCATGATGACACGCAACAGAAACCACATCTTCTGGGAGCAGCTCATAGAAAACAAAAGTCTGTTTGTGTGGAACACAGGAGGCTACGAGGATAGGACTGGGGGCTGAGAACCACTCGATCATCGATCTCACCCTGTCCTCAGCAAATGTGGAGCTGAATTGGAGCCTGCTTGGTGAAGAGGCAACTGGATCGGACCACGAGCTCATCGCATGGGAGGTGCAGGACACCCGCAACTCGAGAGCCGACACGAGCACGGAAACCACCGGGTGGGACATCAGCGGGTGGGATCCCACAATGGAAAGCGAGGAGGAAGACAAGATGAAGGCGGAAGAGCGGCGGAGGAAGGCAAGGGAGTGCTACCTGGAGGGGGTGGGGAGAACCCCCATCCTGTCTGATGATAGCACGAAGGAGCAAGTGGTGGAGGCGGCGGGGTCGCTCAGGGAGGCGATGACCGTGACGTTGGATGCGCATGCAAGGAAAAAGAGGTAGTGCTCATGGTCAAAGCCATGGTGGTGTGAGGACATGCGGGAGTTGAGAAAGGAGCTAGGAAGGGCAAGGAGGAAATGGAGGGTAGCCGGGATTTCGCGGGTAAAAGCGGCGAGACAGGAATTCCGGCGGGCAATAAGAAAAGCGAAGAGGGACTGTTGGAACCGGTTCTTGCAGGAGGTAGACGGGAACAAGGTGTGGACAGCAGCAAGGTATACGACACCACGGATCGATAAGACTGGTTAGGCACTAGTCCGGGAGGACGGGACCATTGCGGAAGGCCACCATGAGCGGGAACAACCGATCCTCCAGGCACACTTCCCACCGGGGCCACCGGGGAACTACAGGGCGCCAGCGGAGGGGGGCCGGGCTTATCAGAGGGTGGATGCTCCGCTAGTTGAATCGCTTCTAAAAGTGGCAGCCAACACCTCAGCCCCAGGGGACGACCGGATATCGGTGGAAATTATCAAGGTGTTCTGGCAATGGGACGAACAGCGGATTACCCAGCTGGTCTGAGCTTGTATCCGGCTGGGATTCCATCCAGGCATATGGAAAACGGCGAAAGGGGTGGTGATCCCAAAGCCGGGAAAGCCAGACTATACCAAGGTACGGGCATATCGGGTAATATCGTTACTGGACGTCATCAGCAAGCTTCTGGAAAGGACAGCAGCCAACCTGATCGCCGACCACCTGGAGCGAAAACGGGGGCTTCACGGGGGTCAGTTCAGCGGCTGCAAGCGGAGGTCCTGCGTCGACGCGATCGCAATCTTGATGAATCACACTCAGCAGGCTTGGGAGCGAAGGAAAATTGCGGGTGCGCTCTTCATGGATGTCAAATTGGCATTCAATAACGTCGACAAGATGTTCCTGGGAAAGCGAATGGAGGAGCTGGGGATGGAAGCAGATCTCATCAGGTGGACAATGAGCTTCATGTCTGATGGACGGGTCAAGCTTGTGCTGGACGGCGAAGTGGGAGAACCCAATGCAGTAGACACTGGCATCCCGCAAGGCTCTCCGGCAGCGCCGATCCTGTTCATCATGTACCTGTCGGGGATTTTCGAGGCAGTCGAGTGAGCAGTCCCTGACATAAGTGGGCTGTCGTTCATAGACGATATTGGGTGGTGGGCGGAGGGGAACAGAGATCAAGAGGTAGCGGCAAAGCTGTCGCAGGGGGCAGCAGCGGCGATGGAATGGGTGGCGGGGAACAGAGTGGCCTTTGACCACGGAAAGATAGAGGCACCACTCTTCTGGAGGAAGAAAAGGAAGGGAACGGAGACGTCGGCCAAGGTGAAGGTGGGGGACAAGGAAATCCCCTTCAACAAGGAGGCAACGAGGTGGCTAGGGGTGTGGCTGGACTCGCAACTCACACTCAAGGAGCACCATGCCACCAGGCTGAAGAGCGGAAGAAACGCCACGACCCGGCTGCGCCGGCTGACGGGAAAGATGGGCCTCTCCCCCATGAACTGCAGAAGAATCATGACAGCGTGCGTTCAGTCCGTCACCATGTTCGGAGCAGAGTTGTGGTGGAAGGGAGGCAATGTACGCGGCACCATGGGCTGTGTGGAAGAACTCCAGCTGCTGGTCAACCAACAAGCGCAGGCAACAATGGGAGCCTTCCGGACCACCAATCTGGGCGCGCTGTCGATGGAATCCGGGCTCAGGCCAGTATCAAACCAGCTGGAAAATAGGCAACAAAGATTTGGGGCGTGGCTTCTCAGCCTACCACAGGGGAGTGCAGCACAAGACATCGTCAGGGTGCAAACGACGATCGGCAAGAGACTATCCACTGCCCTGGAACGCAGATGGCTAGCGACGGAGGAAACAGTCCTGCTCGAAGACCCGGAGTCATTCAATGGAGAGCTGATCCAGGAGGAACGGGAGGAAGCCAAGAAGGAGACGGAAAAGGAGAGACCGGGGCTTGTCATGTTCACAGACGGGTCACGGCTGGAGAGTGAGGCTGCCGGATACGCGGTGGCATGGAAGAACGGGCAAACCTGCGAAGGAATCAAGACCCAAATGGGGTACAACCAGGAGGCCTACGATACGGAATACGCAGCGCTCGCACGTGCACTGGAGACCGTGACGAAGCGAGTCCCAACACTGAACCATGTCACCATCTTCACCGACACACAGGCGGCGATTAAGAGAATGTCATCGGACGAGCTGGGGCCGGGGCAGAAATATGCATTGGAAGTGAGGCAGCACATCGCTGAGCTACAGAGAAAAGCACCGGGCATCACTATCGAGATCAGGTGGTGCCCGGCGCATAAAAGGGTGGAAGGAAATGAGCAGGCCGACAAATGGGCCAAGCTCGCGGCAGAGGAGCCAGACACCCTGGGGGTGGAATGGCCGGACGAAGCACACCCCAGGTCCCTTGCAAACATCAGACGGGAGATCTCGGAGAAGAAGTGGGCAGAGGCATGATAGTGGGCTGGAGGCCGGACCTCCAAAAAGAAGTATAAAATACTGAAGAGCCAAAAGCCCAACGGCACGGTTGCTGGGAGCACCAAGCGGCTTGCCACGAGGTTCTACCAGCTGAAGATGGGGCACTGCCTCACAGGCGAATACCTGCACTGGACGAAATCGCATCCAAATCCCCAGTGCTGGTGGTGCCGATGCCCCAGGCAGACAAGAGATCACCTCTTGAAGAGGTGCCCGAGATGGAAGGAGGAGCAGCGGACCTTGTGGGAGGAGGTGTACAAGGAGACGGGCAGGGGGAGGTGGTGGTGGAAAGCCCACAAGCCCTTCACCGAGAGTGAGTGCAGTCAGACGGTTTTGAATTTCCTCACCTCGACGGACGTAGGAAAGACGGTGCTGGCTGTGGAAGTGGATGACGTGGGGAGTGAGGCATCAGAATGGGAGCTCCAGGAGAGGAGGGAGCAGGAAGAGGAGAGGGAGGCGGAGGCGGAAGCGCTGGGTGCCGAGGACGAGGGCGACGTCAGGGATGAACAGTGGCTGTTCCTCCCTACCCCCCTGTTCATGGCATCAGCAGGAGAGGAGTAGTGGGCGGTCGTGGTTCTTGGTTCCTTTGTCATTTCATTTGTCATCTTCCTTCGCCATTTCCTTGGTGCGCTCTATACTTTCTTGGGACAGACCTGGGCGGAGGGCAGAGGGAAGCTTGCACCATGCCACTACACGCGGACTGCAGCGGGGAACCGGACTGTACATATGGGCGCGCACCCTTCGTCATGATCTAGATAGGTCGCACACAAGTAATGAGTAAACAAAAAAAAAAAAAAAAAAAATCTGTACAATTTTCAGAAACCCATACACACCTCCGAGAGTAGTACTGATTACTAGGATGGGTTCCAACCTGCCATTCCCACCACCAGTCTGCAGTGTGCATCTCGCCATAAATACGCCTTCCCTCGTCTTCAAACCGCTGCTGAGGAGTGTATGAAAGGTGTTCCGCATATGCTGGTTGCTTGAGAAGCCACTTCGCACACTCGATAATATCTCGATGCCAGAATTTGATTGGCTCTTTGGCATGCTGTGCGTTCCAAACGAAATTTTCCAAGTGGTTTATCCGCCAGGAGGAAGCTTCAAGTCCATCCTCCATATGACCGATCTTCTGCCGTAAGCAGTAATTGGACTTTAGCAAAGCCTTTATCTCATCTTTGACCCCAACACTGTTCTTCAGTACCTTGTCGATGCTCTTCACACTGAACTTCTTGACTATCACCATCTCTGCAAAGTTGAACTCTTCTTCGTTGGCATATGGAAAGTATGGATCACAGCTGGCATGTGTGCCCTTGTCAGGTCGAGGGACGTAAGCACAGGGAAGGCCGGCATTGGGGTATGTGCAGATGGTCGGGGTGGCATTAACTAGCTCGTTCGCGGGTTCATTTGCAGGTTGAGTGCCATCATTGTCATCAGCTTCACAACTAGAACTGCTATCCCTGGGGAAGGAACGGGAGGAAGAGTGTATATACTTCGTGGGCTGATCTTTGTCCTGCTTAGAGCTGGCGGCACGCTTTTTTGAGACGTGGTGTTGCAACCAGTATTCTGGATGCTCATTGGCGATGTGTTTGTGGAGCCATGAGAGCTGTGTAAAGAATCTAAAACAGTATGTACACAGTAGATTCGCAATACCTTTCTGAGAAATAACTCTGGCGTGAAAGGTGAGTGCCGAAGATGGTTTGTGATACTTGGATAGGTAGCCACGGTTGAGGGGAGAGTGTTGAGGATGTGTGGAGAAGTGGCTAGTTCTCCTGTCGAAGTGGGATGATGAGACAGTGAAAGCATAATTACCAACTGACTAAGTGGGTAATCTGTATCAAACTACGTCACTTGTCACCAGATATGCTGATAATGCTGAACAATTGCCAGACATTGCGGCAAGAATATTACTGATGCCAGACAAAGAATCCTGATTTCCCAAACATGACAGGTACTATATTAGGCATTTTGAATCCCTTTATTGAATATGTTTCCAATACGCAGGGCAGCTTGCTCAGTCAAGCACAATGCCGGGAAGTGTGGTGGAAAGGATCCCGATTTCCGACACTGGACAGGTGCTATTCCAAACGCCTTGAAGAGCATCCATTCGGTATTACTCCCGAGACATGCAGTTTGCCCAGTAGGATAAAGCTCTGAGAATAATACCGATGCCGGACAAAGAATCCTGATTTCCCAAACATGATAGGTGCTATTTTAGGCGTTTTGAATCCGTTTATTCAATATGTTTTCGATATGCAGCACAGCTTGCTCGGTCAAGCACAGTGCCGGGAAGTGCGCCAGAAAGGATCCCGATTTCCGATGCCGGACATGTGGGGATACATGTACAAGTAGGGTATGGCGGATTAGATAAGTATAGATAGCTTGGCAGTTAGGTAGTTAGATGTCGCCGGACACGATGGGACTATGAAAGTAAGACCTTACTTACAACTGTACGATACCCACACCTCTCCACCATGAACGTATCCTACAGGACAGGTGCTATTCCATACGCTTTGAAGAGCATCCATTCGGTATGACTCCCATGACATGCAGTTTGCCCAGTAGGATAAAGCTCCGAGAATAATGCCGATGCTGGACAAAGGATTCCGATTTCCGAAACATGACAGGTGCTATTTTAGGCGTTTTGAATTCCTTTATTCAATATGTTTCTGACACGTGGGGTAGCTTGCTCGGTAAAGCACAGTGCCTGAAAGGATCACGATTTCCGATACTGGATAGCAGGTGCACTTCCATGTAATAGTACCCCTTCAACACGACACTTACCATGCAGTTTGCTGCCAACGACGGAGAAGTGCTATTCCATACGCCTTGAATAGCATTCATCCAACATGACACTCCCAATACGGTACAGTTTGCTGCCGACGCCACTGGAGAAGTGCTGTTCGGTACGCCTTGAAGAGCATCCATTTAACATGACACTCCTGATAGGGCACTGGAGAGGTGCTGTTCCGTACGCCTTGAAGAGCATCCATTCAACTTGACTCGTGACACCATCTATCTTATATAAACCCCGCAGATGTGTCCTGCCATTCCTACTTCATCCAAGTCCGATATGAAATCAACTACCTCTATTGCTCTACATAAGCCGTCGATACGAACACCAACCTCCACTTCTTCCAAAGTAATCAATGCTGCTTTCCAAATCCCATCCAATACACCAGCCCTACCGTCAGCCATGGCTCAAAAGTAGAGGTTGAGTGACCTACAAGTGTCAGAGTCATCGGAGTCGTCCGAATTGTCAGGGTCACCGCAGCCGCCAGTGCCGCCAAAGGTCCCACAGACGCCACAAAAGGAGATGAAGACACCCAATACCCGTGGCATCAGGAGGGATGGAACATTAACCGAGACGGCAAGGATTTATATGATCCTAAGGTTCGATAGTACAAAGGCCTGTGCCCTGCAGGCAGAGCTCATCCGGACATTGATACGGCAGTCTGGATGCATAGGAGTAAAGCACAAAAGTGCCCATGAACTTATGTACACCATCCTCTTTGGCGACACAACGACCCTTCTGCACTTCCGACAATTCTAGGGAATGTGGGAGTTCCAGATGTTGAGCGCAATGGTAGGAGATCCATGGGCGGAATGGTGGACTGCCTTCCGATTGTTCCTTCGTAACTGCTTCTCGAAGGCAAAGACCCAGATAGAGAAGTCTGGCTTTACCCCTACGAAGCGGTTTAGTGACGAAGCGGGAAAAGAAGTAATGTCACGCTACACTACATTAGAAGAAGTGGATTTCCAGGAACAGCGTCCTGATCCTTTCGTCGACAAGGGCAAAGGCTGTGCAAAGAATAGTACCACGGCAGCTCAGGATACTGATGCACTGCCTCTGTGGCCGCTGCCACCATCGATCAACCTTGTGCCTGTTGGAGGCAGGGGCCATTATTCATTCCGAGACGATGCTCCGCAGGGAACCGGTATGCCTGGGGGAAGTGGGAGCAGCCCACACACTTTTATGGCAGTCATCGTTGACCCAGACAGATGCGACCACAGCTCAGGCAACGGCATATATGATCTGTATGATGCATTTGGCCCGGCTGCAAGCCGGATTTTCTCAAATGTTGGCAGTCTCACCCTCCTGGTGCTTTTCCAGGTGGTGAAGACACTGTCACCCGACCGGGAGCCCTGTACGATATACAGACGTCTGGTCCAACCCCGCAACCCAACAGGAATGGTGGACATGGACGGCATAGCAGATTCCATCCAAGAGCAGAGGGTACGTGATCAGGGCCAGACGTATGTGTTGGAAGATGATGACACCACTCTTCTATGGTCCGACAGGACTGTGAAATCCTTCTTTGACAGTGTTGAAACACCGCCATGGGTACTCGTGATCCTCCGCCAAAACCCCACCCATGGGAGAGGTGATACCCCTCCATGAGATCTGCAGGTAACCTTGGGTCCTCAGGATACAGTGGTTGTGGCACCCCAGCTACCTGCTCGATTGAGGGCTGCTCTGGACTCGAGGCATGACATGATAGCCGCCATCGACCGTGTCGAACGTCTCAGATGGCAGATGGAGGAGGAGCTCAGGGCATTAGACGATGTGGCCAGCGACCTTGGTCTCGAAGAGGATCCTCTGTCCGTGCATGTATGGAAGTGTCTAAGGGTCTTGGCCAAATGGAAACGCTACCGTGAAGAGTGACAACGATCAGAGCAGGGTACATGACGACATTGCAGGAGAGAAGGGCGGCGAAGAACACAGCGGCAGCAGCTTGGGTTAGGAAGGAGACTTATTTGAATTGTATTTTATATGGGGCACAATACCGTACGTTGTGACAGGAATAGAAATTTTGACCGCTGCTTTCACTATTTCATGTGTGTTATTTAATTTGATTATTTTTGGATACCACCTACTACCTACTGAAGATGTGAAGACCACGAATACCACGCCAGGTGTAAGGAAGACTGCCTCGAAGAACTCGATGACACGGCAGACGTACTGAAGACTGCTGTGAAGACAACAATGCCGCGCAAGACGTAAAGACTACCAACACCATGCCAGGTGTGAGGAAGATTACCACGAAGTAAGATCTAGACAGTTGATGGGTGTTCGTGGTGAGGCTAGCCAAAAGCTACAGTGGTTACTAAGGCTTTTTCCCCACTATTAAAAGAAGTCAATGTGTGCTTCTCTTCTCTTCTCTACATCACCCACTGTCTCTTCTCTTTTCTTTCTTATGTCAGATACTATCCTTCTCCACATCACCCACTGTCTCTTCTCTTTTCTCCTTCACATCATTTACCATCTCTTCTCTTTTCTTCTCCACATCACCTACTGTCTCTTTTCTTCTCCACGTCACCCACCACCAGTCAACTCAAATTACAGTAGCCTCGTATTTGACTCGGAAGAGGAAACACCACTTTGAGCGTAACGTTCATTCTTCCATCCGTACCTCTCACATCGCCCATTGACTTGTTCAGGTCTTGTTACTTTGTATTTCGATTAGTATGCCGACTTCTCACCGCGGTGTCAAATCGGGTGGTACGGAGAAGTCCCTAGCCATGGGCCCCAATTCACAAATCAGTAAGAGAACTGGTTTGACGTTAAGCAATGACAAATCTTGCAAAAAGATTAGGAAAGTGCCAGACGTTGCTACTGGAATAGCTTCAACCTTGCGACAAGGTGTTCGATCATCCCAGGAAGGGCTTCTGCTGTTAAATCAGCCCTCGAACCCACCGGTTCCGGCTGTTGGGGTAACCTCCAATTCCCTGAGAGGAGGTCATATTCATGACCGCTCTTCTCCACCGTCTACCACTACTTCTAATACATCTTTTCCTGCGCCTTTGCAATCATTGGAACTAGGTTCAGTGGTATCCTGTACAGGTTCAGGACTGCGAAGTGCACTACATTCAGGAAGTTTGGAATTGGCCAGCATGCTGGAAGCAGCAAAGCAACTACTAGAGCGGCGTTGCTACAGAGTATCCCCGTTTATTGTTTCCAGCAAGGATATGTTAGATGTCAGTGTTGAATGAGACTTCAGGCATTGTGTTCACTATTCATGCTGACATGCACGTGTTTTAGATTATTACCAATCTGTGGCCGGAGGCCAACAGGCAGAAAGGATTCGATATCGACTTCAACTTGTTGCAGGTGCATAACCTCAGATATGTATATAATGATTCACTCTCCCTTGATATGTTATGGGGTATTGGATAAGCTGCTAATAGCATGTGTTGGGTGCAGTTTCTACAGATGAAGAATACCTACCACAGTATGCAATCCAGTTGTATTTTCACCGCACGTAACATTGCCGACTTGTTCGAATTGAACACACATTTGAGCGCTACTGAGCGGTTAGCCATGGTCAATACATTGCTGCAAAACTATACATTCATCTACAGTGACAGTGATTGAGAATTATCGCCTGCGGTAGTGGCTACCATTCCCCGTCTATCATCCTTGGCACTCAAACTGTCTGACGCAATTCCTAGCGGCGTATAACTGCATTTTTTGCGAGTCAAATCCCACGATTCATCTGCCTACACTTCTTCAACAAACGTTACGTTCAACAACCGGGACATTGCAACTGGTTGCTCGATGAGCAGCCTCCTACTCTTATTATTTACATGGTTACCGCACTTCATCACGTACTACAGTAGTGGCGAAAGAGTGGCGGTGAGCCCCCATCGGCATCAGCAAAAAATTTAATTCTTACCGGAGCTACCGGAGCTAGCGAAGCTTACTGGAGCACTGGGAGTGAAATATAACTTTGTCCTTCGATAGGCTAGGGAAGCTACGGATGCTACTACCACCTTACCGATGAGCCCACCACCTCAGGGGAGCAAGGGAGGCTAGAAAAGCTAGGGAAGCTAGGAAAGCTACGGACGCAACCACCAGCTTACCGACGCAATCACCAACCTTACCAACGCAACCACCAACCTTACCGACACAACTACTATCTTACCGACGCAACCACCCCTTACGGGAGCTAGGGAAGCATACAGGAGCAACAAGTGTACACTGGGAGCAGTTTCGTACCCGCAATTACTACAGTTACAATGCTACTACACACAGTTGACAACGCTCTTCAATCACAAAATAATTATTATTATATTTAAAATCTATATTACACCACGAAGTCCAACGTCTCAAACCCTGTCGGCTACAGTGACGGATAAGGGCAGACGACTCAACGCAAATAAATGTAAACTATCTAAACATAACAGCGCGGTTCTGATATGCGTACAAACGTATGTCAGCGATGGCTATAGTACACGAGCAGTGAATACGAATGTAGCTAGCGGTAATGGCGGCAGACGTGCAGCATGTAGGAATATAGGACAGCAGTGCGTACCAGCGAGGTTCTGCAACGTGTACGAACGCAGATCAGCAGTGTTGACAGCATACGAGCAGCACGTACGAATGAAGGAGAGCAGTGCATACCAATGAGGTTATCCAACGCGTAGGAACGCAGGTCGACGATGTTGACGGCAGACGAGCAGAGCATACGAATGTAGCCAACGGTAATGGTGGCAGACTGGCAGCAGGTGCGAATGTAGGACAGCAGTGGGTACCAGCGAGGCTCTGCAACGTGTGCGAACGTAGGTCGACAATGTTGACGGCCTACGAGCAGCGCGTACGAATGTAGGACAGCAGCAGATACCAACGAGGTTCTGCAACACACGAACGCAGGTCAGCGATGATGACGGCATACGAGCAGCGCGTACGAATGTAGGACAGCAGTGGGTAGCAACGAAGCTCTGCAACGCGTGCGAACGCAGGTCGACGATGTAGAGGGCAGACGAGCAGCGGGTACGAATGTAGCCAGCAATAATGGCGGCAGACGTGCAGCAGGTGCGAATGTAGAACAGCAGTGAGCACCAGCAAGGCTCTGCAATGCGTGCGAACACAGGTCGACGATGTTGATGGCATACGAGCAGCACCTATGGATGTGACCAGTGGTAATGGCGGCAGACGTGCAGCATGTGCGAATGTAGAACAGCAGTGGGCACCAGCGAGGCTCTGCAACGCGTGCGAACGCAGGTCAGCGGTGTTGACAGCATACGAGCAGCGCATACGAATGTAGGACTGCAGCAGGTACCAACAAGGTTCTGCAACACACAAATGCAGGACAGCGATGTTGATGGCATACAAGCAGCGCGTAGGAATATAGGGCAGCAGTGGGTAGCAACAAAGCACTGCAACGCGTACGAACGCAGGTCGACGATGTAGACAGCAGATGAGCAGCGCGTACGGATGTAGCCAGCGGCAAAGGCAGCAGACACGCAGCATGTAGGAATGTAGGACAGCCGTGCGTAGCAACGAGGTTCTGCAATGCGTATCCACGCAAGTTGACGATGTTGACGGCAGATGAGCAGCACGTACGAATGTAGGACAGCAGTGGGTACCAAAGAAGCTCTGCAAGTGAACACAGGTTGACGATGTAGACAGCAGACGAGCAGCGTGTATGGATGTAGCCAGCGGCAATGGCAGCAGACGCGCAGCAGGTGCGAATGTAGAACAGCAGTGGAACCAGTGAGGCCCTGCAACACGTGCGAACGCAGGTCAGCGGTGTTGATGGCATACGAGCAGCACGTATGAATGTAGGACAGCAGCAGGTACCAACGAGGTTCTGCAACACACGAACGCAGGTCAGCGATGTTGACGGCATACGGGCAGTGCGTACGAATGTAGGAGAGCAGTGGGTACCAAAGAAGCTCTGCAAGCGAACGCAGGTCAACGATGTAGACGGCAGACGAGCAGCGCATACGGATGTAGCCAGCAGCAAAGGCTGCAGACACACAGCATGAAGGAATGTAGGACAGCCGTGCGTAGCGACGACGTTCTACAACACGTATCCATGCAGGTCGACGATGTTGACGGCAGACGAGCAGCCCGTACGAATGTAGGACAGCAGTGGGTACCAAAGAAGCTCTGCAAGCGAACGCAGGTCGACGATGTAGACGGCAGACGAGCAGTGCGTACGGCTGTAGCCAGCAGCAAAGGCGGCAGACACGCAGCATGTAGGAATGTAGGACAGCCGTGCGTAGCGACGAGGTTCTGCAACGTATATCCATGCAGGTCGACGATGTTGACAGCAGACGAGCAGCGCGTACGAATGTAGGACAGCAGTGGGTGGCAACGAAGCTCTGCAATGCGTGCGAACGCAGGTCAACGATGTAGACGGCAGACGAGTAGCGTGTACGGATGTTGCCAGCGGCAATGGCGGCAGACGCGCAGCAGGGGTGAATGTAGAATAGCAGTGGGCACCAGTGAGGCTCTGCAACGCGTACGAAAGCAGGTCGACGATGTAGACAGCATACGAGCAGCGCATACGAATGTAGCACAGTAGTGGGTACCAAAGAAGCTCTGCAAGCGAACGCAGGTCGACGATGTAGACGGCAGAGGAGCAGCGCGTACGGATGTAGGACAGCAGTGGGTACCAACGAGGTTCTGCACTGCGTACCCATGCAGGTCGACGATGTTGACGGCAGACGAGCAGCGTGTACTAATGTAGCCAGCAATAATGGCGGCAGACGCACAGCAGGTGCGAATGTAGAACAGCAGTGGGTACCAGCGAGCCTCTGCAACACGTGCGAACGCAGGTCAGCGGTGTTGACGGCATACGAGCAGCACCTACGAATGTAGGACAGCAGCAGGTACCAATGAGGTTCTGCAACACATAAATGCAGGTCAGGGATGTTGACGGCATACGAGCAGCGAGTACGAATGTAGGAGAGCAGTGGGTAGCAAAGAAGCTCTGCAACGCGTGCGAAAGCAGGTCGACGTTGTAGACTGCACACGAGCAGCGAGTATGAATGAAGGACAGGAGTGGGTACCAACGAGGTTCTGCAACGCGTACAAACGCAGGTCTGCGATGTTGACAGCATATGACCAGCGCGTACGAATGGAGAGCAGCAGTACGTACCAACGAGGTTCTAACGCGTAGGAACACAGGTCGACGATTTTGACAGCAGATGAGCAGCAGATACGAATGTAGCCAGTGGTAATGGCAGCAGACGCGCAGCATGTCCAAATGTAGTACAGTGGTGCATACCAACGAGGTTCTGCAATGCGTACAAACGCAGGTCGACGATGTAGACGGCAGACGAGCAGCATGTACGAATGTAGGACCGCTGTACTTACCAATGAGGTTGCTCAATGCGTAGGAATGCAGGTCGACGATTTTGACGGCAGACGAGCAGCACATATGAATGTAGCCAGCGGTAATGGTGGCAGACGCGCTGCATGTCCGAATATAGTACAGCTGTGCGTACCAACGAGGTTCTGCAACGCGTACGAACGCAGGTCAGCGGTGTTGACTGCATACGAGCTGCGCGTACGAATGTAGAGCAGCAGTGCATACCAACGAGGTTTTAACGTGTAGGAATGCAGGTCGACGATTTTGACGGCAGACGAGCAGCACGTACGAATGTAGCCAGCAGTAATGGCAGCTGACGCGCAGCATGTACTAATGTAGGACAGCAGTATGTACCAACGAAGTTCTGCAATGCGTACGAACACAGGTCAGCGGTGTTGACGGCAAATGAGCAGCACGTACTAATGTAGGACAGCAGTGGGTACCAATGAGGTTCTGCAATACGTACGAATGCAGGTTGGCGATGTTGACGGCAGATGAGCAGTGCGTACGAACGTAAGACAGCAGCGGGCTGTACCAATCAGGTTCTGCAACACGTACGAATGCAGGTCGACAATGTTGACGGCAGACGAGCAGCACGTACTAATGTAGGACAGCAGTGGGTACCAACGAGGTTCTGCAACACGTACAAGTGCAGGTCAGTGATGTTGACTGAATACCAGCAGCGCGTATGAAAGAAGGACAGCTGTGGGTACCAATGAAGCTCTGCAACACGTACGGACGCAGGACGACGATGTTGACAGCAGATGAGGTGCACGTACAAATGTTGTTAGCAGTAATGGCAGCAGATGCGTAGCAGATGCGAATGTAGGACAGCAGTGGCTACCAGCGAGGCTCTGCAACAGGTACGAGCACAGGTCGACGATGTTGATGGCAGACGAGCAGCGCGTACGAATGTAGGACAGTCATGTGTACAAAGGAAGCTCTGCAACATGTACTAATGCAGGTTGGTGATGTTGACAGCATATGAGCGGTGCGTACGAATGTAGCCAGCGGTAATGGCGGCTGATGTGCAGCATGTGCTAATGTAGGACAGCAGTGGTTAGCAATGAGGTTTTGCAACGCGTATGAACGCAGGTTGACGATGTTAACGTCAGACGGGCAGCGTGTAGGAGTGCAGGAGAGCAGTGCATACCAATGAAGATCTGCAATGCGTAGGAACTCAGGTTGGCGATGTTGACTGCAGACAAGCGGCACGTACGAATGTAGCCAGCGATAACGGTGGCAGGCATGCAGTATGTACAAATGTAGGAAAGCGGTGCGTACCCACGAGGTTCTGCAATGCGTACGAATGCAGGTCGACAATATTGACGGCAGACAAGCAGCACGTACTAGTGTAGGACAGCAGTGGGTACCATCGAGGTTCTGCAACGCGTACGAACACAGGTCGACGATGTTGCCGGCAGACGAGCAGCATGTACTAATATAGGACAGCAGTGGGTACCATCGAGGTTCTGCAATGCGTACGAACGCTGGTCAACGATGTTGACAGCAGATGAGCAATGCGTACTAATGTAGGACAGCCATGGCTACCAGCTAGGCTCTGCAACACGTACGAACACAGGTCGACGATGTTGATGGCAGACAAGCAGTGCGTATGAATGTAGGACAGTCGTGCGCACAAACGAAGCTCTGCAACGCGTACTAACGCAGGTCAGCGATGTTGACGGCATACGAGCCGTGCGTACGAATGTAGCCAGCGGTAATGGTGGCTGACGCGCAGCATGTACTAATGCAGGACAGCAGTGGTTAGCAATGAGGTTTTGCAATGCGTACAAACGCAGGTTGACGATGTTGACGTCAGACGGGCAGCGCGTATGAATGCAGTCAGTGGTAATGGTGGCAGTTGTGTAGTATGGGGAGTGTAGGTCTTAGGTGTGTAGGAGCGCCGTTTTGCAACGCGTATGATTGTTAGTCGTTGGTGTTGGCAGTAGGCTAGCCGCGCATATGAATGTAGTACACTGGTGTGTCCCAACGAGGTTCTGAAACGCGTACGAATGTAGGTCAGCAGTGTGTTCTACCGGTAGGCCAGTGAGGAGGATTAGTGCAAACTGGGCACCGTCTACGAATGTTGGTCAGGTGCCGTCGTGACTGAGAAGATCGCTATTGGGATGTATGGTTGTGGTTGTGAGAAGTATAGAGTTTATTCGCTATATAACTCCAACACAACTGCCGACCACCTCTCGGGCTGAGGATTGTGCTCTTCATTCGAAGATACCAGCTTTCACCAATGACCCGAGTCCCGCTCCAACTCCAACTCCAACTCCGACCCCAACTCCGACTCCAAACGCACCCGTTCCTTCTGGTCGTACCGTTCGCTACTCAGTATATCACCATAACGTGACTCTCCGGTATCGTCATGAGACCGCTCATTGATGGCGGCTTCACTGTCCAGAATGGGTGTACGTGAAACATTCATTCTTGCTGTTCGACTGTGTTTGTTTCGAACTGGAGTCGTTGAAACCTCGCATCTCTGCCGGCGGTGAACAACTATAGGGGAAGACCCACTCTCTGGGTTGTTCTGCCCAAGCTGAGAGCTGCTGGGCCATCTACGGGCTAGGGCTGGCAGCGGCGATGGAAGGTTCTTGCTGGCAGTAAACTGGCTGGCATCCATCCTTTCGTTGGGGTCCCAACTGTCAGGGTTGGCAGCCTGACCACCAGAGCTGACCGCGCCTCTGTTTCTGCACTTGTCGGTCCTTCCAGGTCAACTACTTTCCTCATCATCGGAAGACAGCCTATCGATCACGGCACTGTACTGCGCGAGATCCTCTGGCCCAAAGACAATGCTGGATACTGGCAGTTTCCCCTTGACCGTGGAAATCTTCGCCGCAATAGCTTTCCGAATTTTCAAGAGGATGGTGTCTGTTCCATTCAGTGCATCCCAAAGCACTGACAATTTTTGATAATCTGCTGCCAATAATTAGCTCAGTTCTAGAGATGGTATACGCAATTCTGAGGGTGGCAGGTAAGGCTTGTCAGTTCTAACATACCTCCGATAGCGTCCCAGGTGAAGTTGACCTTAACCCCTTGGTCATGCTCCAGCAAACATGATTGCAATGCAAACAACATCGCAGTAACTGCAAGCAGCACGCCGGCTTTCCCAAGATTCCCAAGCAGGAGGTCCAAGTCATTTACCTTGGATGGCCTCCTGGGGAGGCGTAGAAACAGTGATTGGTATAGAACTTCGACGATTGCAGCATTCAAGAATGGCAGATCCCGCTTCTAGAGTCATATTAGCAACCGTTGGGGTTGTAGCCACAGTACGTACAAAGCAATCTTGATGCATGAACCGAAAATCATTAACCAGCCATGTAATGACTGATTTAATCTCCTGGGCATCCACATCAGGAAAAAAAAAATTGCGTCCTGAGTGTCCGGACGCACTAGACGCTCTAGACGTTTCGGACGCAACCTGCTTAACTCGGACGGTGCGTGCCATGGCACCGTGCACTCAGACGGAGTTCGCCACAGCACCATACGTCCGGACACAGCTGGCAAGACGACTGCATTCGGACGCAACCGCCACGGTATATGCCTTCCGGACGAGGAGTGTCAGGGCATTTGCCTTCTGGACGCACCTGTCAAGGCAACTGCGTTTGGACGCAGCTGTCAAGGCAACTGCGTTTGGACGCAACTGCCACGGCATATGCCCTCCGGACGAGGAGTGTCAGGGCATTTGCCTTCTGGATGCAGCTGTCAAGGCGACTGCGTTCGGACGCAACTGCCACGGCATATGCCTTCCGGACGAGAAGTGTCAGGGCATCTGCCATCTGGATGCAGCGAGTGTCATCCGGACGAAGAATATCATGGCGAACAGCGACCGGACAATGCCTGTCACGGCACCACACGTCCAGATGCAGCTGTCAATACGACTGCATTCAGATGCAGCTGTCACAGCACTGAAAATCGCAGCGAAGCCTTAAATCACATCCGCATTCTAGGGGTAGCGACTTACTCCAGTTGTATTCATTATACCTAACATACAGCTATATACTCTATCTCACAAAGTACCCAGCGCGAGCACCCAGCGCCGCACGCACCACCGTGTCCAACGCTGCACCAACCGCCGCATTTATCGCTTGCAAGTATCACGGCCTGCATACGCTGTTCTTAACGTGCTAATCATACCTCTACAAGTGTCAACAGTTGGAAGCTGACAAGTATAAACCATCGAGTATGCCAGCTAGCAAGACGCGATGAGTATGTTGGCGAGCATGACGTTGTTAGCACAGCTCTGTGTCAGAAACAATGGGAAGTTGCACAATACGACCAGACGAGTACGACGGCAAGAAAGACGTGTCGAGCACGATGTCGATGAGGATGGCGGTCTGGACCCAGGTGGCAAGTACGATGGTGAATAAGCCGCGACGGGTATGATGTCGATGAGGAGGTGGCCATGCCGGGGACTACGACAGCGAGTAAGATGCGGCGGTTACATGTCGATAAGGAGGATGGCGGGCAGGACCCAGGTGGCAAGCACGATGGCGAGTAAGCCGCTACAGGTATGATGCGGATGGGGAGGATGGCGGGCACGACCATGCTGGCAACTATGACAGCGAGTTAGCTGCAACGACCATGTTGGTGACCTTCGGGATGTAAGCGCAGCTCTCAGAGTGTCAGAAACAGCGGGATGTTGTGCCATACGACGAGACGAATATGAAGATAAGAGAGATATTGCGAGTACGCTGTCGATGAGGAGAATGGTGGTCAGTACCCTGGCAGCGAGTATGATGGCAAGCAAGACGCAAATGATGCCGATGAGAGGGATGGCAGGCACGACCCAGACGGCAAGTATGACAGTGAGTAAGATGCGGCGGGTGCGATGGCGAGTAAGACGTGACAGGATGTCGATAAGAAGGATGGTGAGCAGGACCATGCTGGCGACTACGACAGCAAGTAAGATGTGACTATGTTAGCGATCTTTAGGATGTAAGCGCAGCTCTCAGAGTGTCAGAAACAGCGGGATGTTGTGCCATACAACGAGACGAGCGTGATGACAAGTAAGATACTATGAGTATGATGCTGATGAAGGGGATGGCGGACACAACCCAGCTGGCAAGAACGACAGCGAATAAGATGTGACGAATATGATGGCGAGTAAGACGTGATGGGTAGATGTTGATAAGGTGGTGGCCATGCCGGCGAATACGATAGTGAGTAAGATGCGACGACTATGTTGGTGATCTTTGGAGAGTAAGCGCAGTTCTCAGAGTGTCAGAAACAGTGGAGGGTTGTGCCATACAACGAGACGATTATGATGACGAGTGAGATACTGCGAGCACGCTGTTGATGAGGACAATGGTGGTCAGTACCCTGGCAGCAAGTACGATAGCGAGTAAGATGTGACGGGAAGATATCGATGAGGAGGATGGCGGGTACGACCCAGCTGGCAAGAACGACAGCGAGTAAGATGCGGCGAGTACGATGGCAAGTAAGACGTGATGGGTAGATGTCAATAAGGAGGATGGTGGGCACGACCATGCCGGCGACTACGACAGTGAGTAAACTGCAACAACTATGTTGGCGATCTTTGGGAAGTAAGCGCAGTTCTCAGAGTGTCAGAAACAGTGGGATGTTGTGCCATACGACAAGATGATTGTGATGACGAGTGAGATACTGCGAGCACGCTGTTGATGAGGACAATGGTGGTCAGTACCCAGGCGGCAAGTACGATAGCGAGTAAGACGTGATGGGTAGATGTTGATAAGGAGAATGGCAGGCACGACCATGCTGGCGACTACGATAGCGAGTAAACTGCGATGACTATGTTGGTGATCTTCGGGATGTAAGTGCAGCTCTCAGAGTGTCAGTAGCAGTGGAATGGTGTGCCATACGACGAGACAATTATGATGACAAGTGAGATACTACGAGCACGCAGTCGATGAGGACAATGGTGGTCAGTACCCTGGCAGCAAGTATGATGGCGAGTAAGACGTGACGGGTAGATGTCGATAAGGAGGATGGTGGGTACGACCATGCTGGCGACTACGACAGCAAGTAAACTGCGACGACTATGTTGGCGATCTTCAGGATGTAAGTGCAGCTCTCAGAGTGTCAGAATCAGTGGGATGTTGTGCTATACGGCGAGACGATTATGATGACGAGTGAGATACTGTGAGCATGCTGTCAATGAGGACAATGGTGGTCAGTACCCTGGCGGCAAGTACGATGGCGAGTAAGATGTGACAGGTAGATATCGATAAGGAGGATGGTGGGCACGACCAAGCCGGCGACTAAGACAGCGAGTAAACTGCGACGACTATGTTGGTGATCTTCGGGATGTAAGCGCAGCTCTCCGAGTGTCAGAAACAGTGGGATCTTGTGCCATACGACGAGACGATTATGATGACGAGTGAGATCCTGTGAGCACGCTGTCGATGAGGACAATGGTGGTCAGTACCCTGGCGGCAAGTACGATGGCGAGTAAGACGTGACGGATAGATGTCGATAAGGAGGATGACGGGCACGACCATGCCGGCGACTGCGACAGCGAGTTAGCTGCGACAACCATGTTGGTGATCTTCAGGATGTAAGCACAGCTCTCAGAGTGTCAGAAACAGTGGAATGTGGGGCCATACGACGAGACGATTATGATGACAAGTGAGATGCCACGAGTGCGGTGTCGGAGAGTGGTGGTCAGTACCCTGGCGGCGAGTACAAGGGCAAGCAAGATGCGATAGGTATGATGCCGATAAGGAGGATGGCGGGCACGACCCAGCCGGCAAGAATGACAGCGAGTAAGATGCGGTGAGTACGATGGCGAGTAAGACGTGACGTGTAGATGTCGAGAAGGAGGATGGCAGGCATGACCATGCCGGCGACTACGACAGCAAGTAAACTGCGACGACTATGTTGGCGATCTTATGGACGTTAGCGCAGCTCTCAGAGTGTGAGAAACAGCGGGATGTTGTGCCATACGACGAGACGAGTGTGATGACAAGTAAGATACTGAGAGTATGATGCTGATGAGGGGGATGGCGGGCACAGCGCAGCTCGCAAGAACGACAGTGAGTAAGATGCGGCGAGTACGATGGCGAGTAAGACATGACGGGTAGATGTCGATAAGGTGGTGGCCATGCGGGCGACTACGACAGCAAGTAAGATGCGGCGACTATGTTGGTGATCTTTGGGATGTACACGCAGCTCTCAGAGTGTCAGAAACGGTGGGATGTTATGCCATATGACGAGACAATTATGATGACGAGTGAGATACTGCAAGTACGCTGTCGATGAGGACAATGGTGGTCAGTACCCTGGCGGCGAGTACGAGGGCAAGCAAGACGCGACGGGTATGATGCCGACGAGGAGGAGGATGGCAGGCACGACCCAGCCGGCAAGAACGACAGCGAGTAAGATGCAGTGAGTACGATGGCAAGTAAGACGTGACGGGTAGATGTCGATAAGGAGGATGGCGGGTAGGACCATGCCGGCGACTAAGACAGCGAGTAAACTGCGACGACTATGTTGGCAATCTTCGGGACGTTAGCACAGCTCTCAGAGTGTCAGAAACAGTGGGATGTTGTGCCATACGACGAGACAAGTGTGATGACAAGTAAGATACTGCGAGTATAATACCGATGAGGGGGATAGCGGTCAGGACGCTGGCGTCGAGTACGATAGGGAGTAAGATGCGACAAGTACAATTGTGAGTACCATGCGAGCAGTACGATGGCGTGTAAGACACGACGAGTATGCTGGCGACCTTTCTGATTTGTTTAGTGCAGCTCTCAGTGTATCAGAAACAGCCGGAAGGTGTGCAATACGATGTGATGAGTACGACGGCGGCTGGCATGATGGCGACGTGGAGAACGATGACATGTAGGATTGAGAGTGGCGAGGTTAGGTATTTTGCGGACGTTTAATTAGGCCCCTGCTAATGTTAAGCGAGCGTGCTGCCACTAGTAATTTGTGCACAAGGGATTACTCGCAATACGAAAACTTCGACAACACTCCTACAGTCGTAGATACTATGGAACCCGTTGTTTTTAGCCATACTATTGGAGCGATCCAGTGGCTGTTACTGTCTGGTCGCCCCGCTTCGACTGGCTCCCGCCATCCCCACCTCACGCTGCATCGACATAGTGGTGCAAGCGCTTGAAGCAGTGGACGGAACCATCGTGGATGGGCGGCACGATCGATCGAGTGGAGTTAGCGGGTGGATCTCTGACTGGCTCCGAGGGCAAGCCACCGACAAGCGGAACAAACCAGCGATCTGGCAACCGCCGCCGCGAGAACGGCACCGGGGCCACCATGGCACCAGGCGTTGGACGCGGCTGCCATGGCGATGTACGTTCAAACGTAGCTAGCCGGAGCACCTCACGTTGGCGACGCGGCCATGCAGGCGTCCGTTTACCCACTTTTACGCACGCATACACAGCTCCAGTTGCGTCATAGTTGATTCCATACTATATATCACTCTCACCTCCAGACTCCTCATCCTGTCCTGCATCGCCAGTCTCTTCGTCCTCCCCCGCATCTTCACCCTCCGTACCCTCCCTAATCTCATCGGTGCCATAACCGTCAAATGTTACATCACCAGTATCCTCTCCAATATTGGCGTCGTCGGGAATAATGCCATCCTCGGCATCAATCAATTTTTCGTTGACAGCCAGCGGAATCTGCATCTGCTGATATGGAGGCACCACTGGTAAGGGCTCCGCGATCAGTGCCGACATCATGTCAGCATCGATTTCCTCAGGAGATGTGTCATCCAGCACTGGCAGAGTGCCAATCATGGGTTTTGCGTTGATGACATGCTTACGCAGCTCCGCGGTGATCGTCGTGGTCACTTTTTCTCGGTATGCAGCTGGCAGCTCGTTCCACGTATTCATCAACTTCATATATACCGCTTGAAATGTTGTTAGCACCGTTCCCCGAGTGTCCAATGCCAACTTACGGCCGTCATTTGTCATATTGAATGAGTACATTCAATGTGGTTTTTTGGCACCAGCAGCCCTGACTGTCATCACACCGTTGTTGTTCTGGCATTCGCGTAGCGCGTGATGCAATGCTGTGGTTGCGAAAACGATCAACGAAGGGGGAGGTCTCTCAATTATCCAATTGTAAAGCCCAGGGTTGCGATCCCCAGTTCTCTTGAAGTACTTGATGTAGAGAAACTGGGAGATTTGTCCCACAAGAAAGTAGCTTGCCCGTCGCTAGGAAACCAGTAAGCACCGCTGAGAATTGTGCGAACACACCAGGAACGCTAGGAACTACTTACCCCGTGTGCTACACGATCAGAATCTCTCACGGCAAAGGTGTTGCGCTCAAGCAAATCATTGATGGCGACTAATCGTTCGGAATCGTCGAGAAACTCGTATAAGCGATAAGGCTCGCTAATGCTCGAACATGCCTTGTCAATCATGTGTGATTGTGTACCAGACAGGGCATTCTTGAGCTGGATACAAAGTGGCGTTAAAAGCTGCAAACTATACTTTGGGGAAGGAAGTCATTACCACTGCAATGTTCGATTTCTGGTTAACGCTGAACTCGACATGGGTACCCGTATCTGCGCATACTCGTGACCACAATATATCTATTTGCTAGATTGAGTTTCAGCAAGGTGAAGGCCACACCTGGAATGGTGTTCACGACTCACGCGTAGAAGTTCGTCTTCCAGAAGAAACGGCTGATACTTCAAGGTGTGCTGCTCCAGTAGCCTCTTAACCATATTGAGCACAAATGTCAGCGACAAACTATTTTTGTGCATGACACTTCGCGTGCCACTGGGTGTCCTGGACGCCGCCGCAAGCACTTCTGAGGGTGTTGGAGCCGTGTAAACTCTTCTGTATGATACCGACGAATCGGGACTAGGACTTTGCACAGCTCGCCGCCTCATTGTGGAGGAGGTGATACTGGGGTTGCTTACAGAATCCGATGTAGTATCCGGAGTCGCTACGTCCAGTGTTGCTTTGACTTGTACGGCCCCCGATACTGCTCCACGGATGCCGTTTGTCACCCAGGCATTCCTCGTCCGGTTGTTTTCGGAGGAAGAAGTCCTTGTCCGCTTGGCCGTGGGTACTGCAGGCAATGCAGGGCGTCCTGACTGCCAAGAAGTCGGAGTTTTCTGTGCCTCGGTCTGCCCCAACGTTGGAGTTTTCTGTGTCATCTCTACCCTCCGTTTCTTCGACTCACGCCGCAGTGTCTCAGACATGATGAGGATTGACAGGCGCGCTACGAGGGGAAGCAGACGACCTTCGTGGAGTGATTGATACGGTGGCACAGGAGACTACAGACACCTGCAATAGATATGATATCAGCGAATAATGAAGGCAATGTGGGATACAGTTTCTTGGTGATAGATACTAACGACTTCAAACTCAGGTGATTATAACCGTGGTGCAGAGCAAAGTATATGACCTTGAGTGGTTGATACGGTGGTTCTGGAGCCTCCAGTAAACACAATGTCAATAAATAGGCAGTAGAACTGACGACTTCAAACTCAGGCGATCTTATCCCCAGAATAATTGCGGTGCAGGGCAAAGCAGACGACCTTCGTGGAGTGGTTGATACGGTGGCACAGGAAAGCAGATGGCCTTCCTGGAGTGGTTGATACGGGGTACAGAGCCTGCAGTAAATACGGCAGTGGGCGAAAGGGAAGTCATTTGTGAAGGGCCAGAAGCGACGTGACAAGGGGTTTCCGTATTATGCACCGACAGCAAAATACACACACCTCATGATAGAAATAAAGAACATAAACTGAAATGCAGAAAGCCCAACCGAACCTGCAATTGCACTCATGAAAATCCGATTCAGCAGCCTCTATCATTCTGGCTGCCCTTTGCCTGACCCGGCCTCGCCAAAACCTCCATCCTCACCTTCATCAATCATAGTGGTGCGACGTGCCCTGGTGAACCACGACATACTGGGGATGACAATTCGACGTCTCGGTGTCGATGGCTCCCGTGAGGGAACCTCAGTCGCACGAGGTGGGCTACCAGAGGTCCTTTGGCACTTTCTCTGGGAGTGGCCATCGCTACCGTCGCTGGGGACCTCAACCGCACGAGGTGGGCTACCAGAGGTCCTTGGGCGCTTTCTCTGGGAGTGGCCGTTGCTGCCGTTGCTGCCGTTGCTGCCGTTGCTGCCGTTGCTGCTGTCGCTGCCGACGCCCTCGCGCCCCTCAGCAATAGGGTCTGAGCTGAAGCTTCTCGGTCACTTCTTCGCTCAGTGAGTGTCTACTGACATACCAGGAATGTAGTCCACTTCATACAGGTAGCAGAAATCGCGGAAGCCTAGCTCACCGGCTAAAAACTTGAGACGGCGGGATCGGCAGTCGAGCTGGGCCTTTTGGCGGCCGATAACGTTGATGGACGTTAGGAGATCAGCGTTGGTCTGGACGCCACCGTTCGGTAAGTGGGTGGCGCGGATAACACCACCTACGACGTCAAACGTTGTCTGCGCCTTGCGAGGAGGGGTGTCACCCCTGCCACTTGCCGGATCACGACGGAGGATCACCAATACCCAGAGCGGCGTGCACGTCGACAGCGAGAAGAATGTCCGTACCGTGTTGTCGCTCCAAAGCTTCGCCGTGTTCTGCGGTGATAGCTTGTACGCGCCTCCCAACATTCTTGCCATCTGCTCCACTTCAGCCGGTGCTGTTTTGTCTCTTGTGGCGGAATACTGCCGCGGTTCCTGAAGGGATCCGTATATGGCGCGTGGCTCGCGCTTCGCGCAGAATCCCTTCACTGCATCGAAGAGAGCCCGGATGCTGAGGGCAGGGATGTTGGTCAGGTGCTTCCACACATCGGTACCAAAAACGTCGTATTCGTCATGGATGCCGCTCCTAGAGCTGTTGTCCACACAGTCAGGGTCGATGATGACTGCCCAGAACACACAGACGCGAGAGTCGTCACCAGACTCCCCAGGCTGTCGCCCAAGGAATTTCACCGTTCCCTTCCCTCCCCCATCCGGTGGGAGTACGAGAGATGGTTGTAGCGGGAACCATCTCGCCGGCTCCCCCTCACCTGCTCCTTCCTCCACACCACTCCTGCAGCCGCCCCGCTTCGCGTGTCCTTCACTGCCATCCCCGCCATCCCTGCCGCCTGGTGTGCATGGGCCCACCGGCGGCAGTCCATCGCCACCCACATTGCCGATAGCCGCCGGTACCTGCGTAGCGACGGCATTTAGCTGCGCACGTGTCTTGTCGAAACAATCCCGTAGGAACGCTCGGAAGGCACCCCACCACTTGTGGGATTCCCCTTCCCGATCATTGTGGTGCGTCCACATCCCCTGGAACTGCACGAAGTGCTTCATAGTTGTCTCTTCCACAAAAAGGATGTAGTATTGAAGGCTCAGGCTGTTCGAATCCTTGATACCGGTTAATCTGCTGAGGCGGATCAGCGCCCGGATCTGCTCCGCATAGAGCGACCTTGTCCTCGTGTCGACGAAGTGAAGCTGCTCAAATATCCAGTGGGTTTTGGTCGGAGTGTTGGGGTCACGCTTGGGGCCCATCTTAGCGTTTGACTGTGATTCGCTCGGTTTGCACTGGAAAGCACTGCTGGAGGTGTTTGTGAGTTGGTAGTTGGTTGCAGCATCTAGCGGTGGAAGGGTTTGATGCGGTGGAACGGTTTGATGCGGAGGAACGGTTTGATGCGGTGAAACAGTGGAAGGGTTTGATTCGGTTGGTTGATATGCTTATAAAGGCAGAGGGAAGTGGTTATATAGGTAAGATATCAGTATTGCAGCCGGAGAATATTGTAGAACCTTGGTGTTTGTGTCTTTGACATTCCACAAGCGTGAAAGGGAACAAACAATACAATAGCACTTTCATTCAGACAGTCCAAGACGTAGATACGTGGATTGACGGACTCAGACCCATTTCACCAGCCTACTTCTGCTTAATCACATGTGAGATCCCTGTCGGTATTACAAGAGCACGTGACCGAACCACCGCACATTTGGTCGAGGGCTTACATTCAACTGCGTACTTTTTTTAGATTCGAACTCCAGTGACAATATAGTCACCGCCTATGGGGATCATAAAAACCCTTGAGAATAGGGTATACACCACAATGAGAGCATCATCCAGCAGGATGATAAGTGTCAAAGCATTTATTTTACAGACGCAGCGAGTCACAGCAAATGGGACGACGAGTGCCAGGGCACATGCCTACCGGACGACTAGTGCCAGGGCATTTTGCCTTCCAGACGCAGAGTGTCAGGGCATATTTCTTCCAGACAATGAGTGCCAGGGTATTTGCCATCCAGACGCCGAGTGTCAAGGCATATGGTGTCCAGACGATACCTGCCAGGGCATATGTCTTCCGGATGATGAGTGCTAGGGCATTTGCCTTCCAGACGCAGAGTGTCAAGGTATATTTCTTCCAGATGACGAATGCCAGGGCATTTGCCATCCAGACGCCAAGTGTCAAGGCATATTTCTTCCAGACGACAAGTGCCAGGGCATTTGACATCCAGACGCCGAGTGTCAAGGCATATTTCTTCCAGACGACAAGTGTCAAGGCATATTTCTTCCAGACGACAAGTATCAGGGCGTATTTCTTCTAGACGACACACGCCACGGCATGTGCTTTTCGGACGACGAGTGCCAGGGCATTTCGCCTTCCAGACGCAGAGTGTCATGGCATTTGCATTCTGGACACTGTGCGGCAAGGCACATCTATCGACGGCTGCCACCGTATATAGTTCCGGACCGCGCTTGCAAGGGCACATGCTGCTCCCAGTGCCGGCCGTGTGTATGCATACTAGACAAAGATGGGAACCGCAGTAGCCTTCCAGGCGACGATTGTCAAAGCGGCGCCTTTTCTTTCTGTCGACGAGTGTCAAGCATGTGGCAACCGGACGACACACGCCACGGCATGTACTTTTCGGACGACGAGTGTCAGGGCGTATTTCTTCCAGACGACGCACGTCACGGCATTTTGCCTTCCAGATGCAGAGTGTCAGGGCATATTTCTTCCAGACTACAAGTGTCAAGGCAGGTGGCGTCCGGACGACGCACACCACGGCATGTACTTTCCGGACGGCGAGTGCCAGGGTATATGCCTTCCAGATGCAGAGTGTCAGGGCATATTTCTTCCCGACGACAAGTGTCACAGCATGTGGCGTCCGGACAACGCACGCCACGGCATGTGCTTTTCGGACGACGAGTGTCAGGGCGTATTTCTTCCTGACGACGCACGCCACGGCATTTTGCCTTCCAGACGCAGAGTGTCAGGGCATATTTCTTCCGGACGATGAGTGTCAAGGCATGTGGCGTCCCGACTACACACGCCTCAGCATATGCCTTCCGGATGACGAGTGCCTCGGCATTTTGCCTTCCAGATGCCGAGTGTAAGGGCGTATTTCTTCCAGATGGCGCACGCCACAGCATGTGCTTTCCGGACGATGAGTGTCAGGATATATGCCTTCTGGACGATGAGCGCCACGGCATTTTGCCTTCCAGACGCAGAGTGTCAGCGCATATTTCTTCCAGACGACGAGTGTCAAGGCATGTGGCATCCGGACGACGCATGCCACAGCATGTGCTTTCCGGATGGCAAGTCCCAGGGCATATGCCTTCCAGACGCGGAGTGTCAAGGCATATTTCTTGCAGACGACAAGTGTCAGGGTATTTTCCTTCTGGACAGGGTGCAGCAAGGCATATCTATCGACGTGTGCCACTGTATATACTACCAGACTGCGCTTGCCAGTGCACATGCCGCTCCCAACGCATGCCGGCCGTTCGTGTGCGTACTAGACGAAGATGGGCACTGCAGTAGCCTTCCTGACGACGATTGTCAAAGCGGCGCCTTTTCTTTGTGTTGACGAGCGTCAAGGAATATGGCGTCCGGACGACGCATGCCATGGCATGTGCCTTCCGGTCAGCGAGTGTCAGGGCAAATGCCTTCCAGAGGCAGCGTGTCAAGGCATATTTCTTCCAGACGACGAGTGTCAGGGCGTATTTCTTCCAGACGACGAGTGCCATGGCATGTGGCATCCGGATGACAGATGCCATGGCATGTGCTTTTCGGACGACGAGAGTCAGGGCGTATTTCTTCCAGACGACGCACGCCACGGCATTTTGCCTTCCAGACGCAGAGTGTTGAGGCATATTTCTTCCAGACGACCAGTGTAAAGGTATGTGGCATCCGGACGACGCCTGCCACGGCATATGCCTTCCGGATGATAAGTGCCAGGGCATTTTGCCTTCCAGACGCAGAGCGTCAGCGCATATTTCTTCCGGACAACAAATGTCAAGGTATGTGGCGTCCGGACGAGGCCTGCCACGGTATATACCTTCCATACGACGAGTGCCAGGGCATTTGTGTTTCAGACACGGAGTGTCAAGGCATATTTCTTGCAGACGATGAGGGTCAGGGCATTGGCCTTCTGGACACGGTGCGGCAAGGCATATCTATCGACGGGTGCCACTGCATATACTTCCGGACTCTGCTTGCCAGTGCACATACCTCCCCCAACGTGTGCCGGCCATGCGTATGCGTACTAGACAAAGATGGGCACCGCAGTAGCCTTCTGGGCGACGATTGTCAAAGCGACGCCTTTTCTTTCTGTCGACGAGTGTCAAGCATGTGGCGTCCGGACAATGCACGCCACAGCATGAGCTTTTCAGTCGACGAGTGCCACGGCATATGCCTTCTGGACCACGAGTGCCAGTGCATTTTGCCTTCCAGACGCAGAGTGTCAGGGCATATTTCTTCCGGATGACGGGGGTCAAGGAATCTGGTGTCAGGTCGACACACGCCACAGCATATGCCTTCCGGACGACGAGAGCTAGCGCATTTCGCCTTCCAGACGCTGAGTGTCAGGGCATATTTCATCCGGATGACAGGTGTCAAGGCATGTGGCGTCCGTCCGACATACGCTACGGCACATGCCTACTGGACGACGAATCCCACGACTTATGCCTTCCAGTCGCCGAGTGTCTGGGCATATTTCTTCCAGACGAGGAGTGTCAAGGTATGTGGCGTCCGGACAATGCATGCCACGGCATATACCTTCCGGATGACGAGTGCTAGGGTATTTTGCCTTCCAGACGAAGAGTGTCAGGGTATATTTCTTTCAGATGACGAGTGTCAGGAAATTTCCCTTCTGGATGCAGCGTGTCAAGGCATATCTTCCGACACGTGACTGTGCCTCTACCTGCTGGACTACGCTCGTTAGTGCCCATGCCGCTCGCAATACGAGGCGGCCGTGTGTATTCGCACTAAACAAAGATGGGCACCGCATTAGCCTTCCAGGTGATGAGTGTCAAAGCAAAGCTTTTTCTTCCAAACTATATTCGAGTGTTTAGGTAAGTAGTGTCAGGGCGTATTTCTTCCAGACAACGAGTGTCAAGGTATGTGGCGTCAGGACGACACCTGCCACGGCATATGCCTTCCGGATGACGAGTGCCAGGGCATTCTGCCTTCCAGACGCAGAGTGTCAGGGCATATTACTTCTGGACCACAAGTGTCAACGCATGTGGCGTTCGTTCGACACACACCACAGCATATGCCTTCCGGATGACCACTGCCAGGGCATTCTGCCTTCCAGATGCAGAGTGTCAGGGCATAATTCTTCCAGACAACGAGTGTCAAGGTATGTGGCGTCCGGACGACGCAAGCCATAGCAAGTGCTTTCCGGACGACGAGTACCAGCGCATATGCCTTCCGGATGATGAATGCCTGGGCATTTTGCCTTCCAGACGCCGAGTGTAAGGGCGTATTTCTTCCAGACGGTGCATGCCATGGCATGTGCTTTCCGGACGACGAGTGCCAGGACATATGCCTTCCGGACGATGTGCGCCACGGCATTTTGCCTTCCAGACGCAGAGTGTCAGGGCATATTTCTTCTGGACGACGAGTGTCAAGGCATGTGGCGTCCCGACGAAGCACGCCATGGCATGTGCTTTCCGGACGGCAAGTGCCAGGGAATATGCCTTCCAGACGCAGAGTGTCAAGGCATATTTCTTGCAGACGACGAGTGTCAGGGCATTTGCCTTCTGGACACGGTGCTGCAAGGCATATCTATCGACACGTGCCACCGCACATACTTCCGAACTGCGCTTGCCAGTGCACATGCCGCTCCCAACACATGCCAGCTGTACGTATGCGTACTAGACAAAGATGGGCACCGCAGTAGCCTTCCGGGCGACGATTGTCAAAGCAGCGCCTTTTCTTTGTGTCGACGAGCGTCAAGGCATGTGACGTCCAGACGACACAGGCCACAGCATGTGCTTTCCGGTCGGCGAGTGTCAGGGCAAATGCCTTCCAGACGCAGCGTGTCAAGGCATATTTCTTCCAGATGACGAATGTCAGGTGGTATTTCTTCCAGACGACGAGTGCCACGGCACGTGGCGTCCGGACGCTGCACACAACGGCATGTGCTTTTCGGACGACGAGTGTCAGGACGTATTTCTTCCAGACATCGCACGCCACGGCATTTTGTCTTCCAGACGCAGAGTGTCAAGGCATATTTCTTCCAGATGATGAGTGTCAAGGTATGTGGCATCCGGACGATGCCTGCCACGGAATATGCCTTCCGGATGACGAGTGCCAGGGCATTTGCCTTCCAGATGCAGAGTGTCAGCGCATATTTCTTCCGGACAACGAGTGTCAAGGTATGTGGCGTCCGGACGATGCCTGCCACAGTATATGCCTTCCATACGACGAGTGCCAGGGCATTTGCCTTCCAGACACAGAGTGTCAAGGCATATTTCTTCCTTACGACCATTGTCAGGGTATTTGCCTTCTGGACACAGCGCGCGAAGGCGTATCTTCCGACGTGTAACTGTGCCTCTACCTTCCGGACTACGCTTGTCAGCGCCCATGCCGCTCCTAATACGAGGCGGCCGTACGTATACGCACTAGACAATGATGGGCACCGCATTAGCCTTCGAGTCGACGAGTGTCATAGTCTAGCCTATTCTTCCAAACTACAAATGTCTAGGTATGTGGTGTCTGGACGATGCCCGCCACGGCATCTGCCTACTGGGCAATGAATCCCATGGCATATGCCTTTCAGACGCTGAGTGTCGGGTCATATTTCTTCCAGACGATGAGTGCCAAGGCATGTTGCGTCCAGACGACGCACGCCATGGCATTTGCCTTCTGGACGCAGCGTGCATGTTTCGGGTTATATCTTACGGACTATGCTTGTCAGTGTACATGCCGCTCCCAACACGAGGCAACCGGGCGTATGCGTACTAGACAAAGATGGGCACCACAGTAGCCTTCTGGGCGACAAGGGTCAAGGCAAATGGCATCCTGACGATGCGTGTCTGTGCATAGTTCTTCCGGACGACGAGTTTGATGGCAAGTTGCTGTCATGATGAAGCGTGTCCAGGGAAATGCCTCCTGGACGACTTGCCAGCGCAACCTTCTGTACTACTCAAGCCAGGCTATGTGCCATAATCGCAGCCCCTGGTGCCGTTGATACAGCATTTTGTACTCATTTCACAACACGTCTAACCTGTACCCAAGGTGCATGCCATGCCAGTACTCACATTACCTGTCATACGCCCTCCTTGGAGTTGTAATACACTAAATAGTAACTGTAAATACCCTTCTCAGCGGCGTATTCCCACCACTGCATGATCCAACTCATCCTCCGTCATGTAATACACTTCGTTCCAGGTTGTCAAATCGATATGACTGTTGATGATCCATGCTTTCCGCGTCGTTTCCAAGGTGCCGGGTTCCTCGGGAATAAGATGCGCTGCACCGGTGATGTTTCCTCCGCTGATCACCACATAGCCACTCCCCTTTGTTGTCTCCATCACTCTGACCATCCCGGATGCCCTCTCAGGCATGACGCCCACGCTGGGTATCGTCGTTTGTACAAACGCACACCAAACCAGACCACCTATGACTTCAAGGTTGAACAGCTTCAGGAGACGGTACGGTACGCGTCCCCGAAGAGCCTTGTATGCTGGTTCCTGGCCCTCTCAGGGGCGTGACGTCTGCACCCAAACCCAGTCGTTCCGGGGATCTTGCCCGTACAATCTCTGCTCCCCGGTACATCGAACGGTCTGGATCACTTGATCTCCATGCATATTGGTGACAGGAATTTGAATGCCGTGGTACACCTGTGCGGTACAACATATCAGCGCTTCCAAGTTGGTTTCTACCCTCCGGGAAACCAGAAAGCTGCTCGTGGCGCGCTGGAGCTCCCTCCGAAGGTACAAGTCCCCCACTGAGGCCAATACGGCAGCAAATGTATTGCTTTTCGATGTGGTGGAACCCTGCACAGAAACGAACTTCAAGCCCTTGACGGTTGGAAGGCTGGTTTCACCGCTCCCAGTGGTGTTCGCAGTGCCGTTGGCATTGTGATTAAGCCTCCGTATGGCGAATTCATCGCTGCATAGGTATTGTTCGAGGATCTGTGTGTAGATGTCGCCAGACCGATTGGATTTGTTGTACGGAATCTTGATCTGCGTACGGTGGGAACTTTCTCCGGTCTCTGTAGACCACTGCTTCAGGCATCCATAACGTTGGATCTGCTCGTGGAAATGCAGCATCTGGTGAATCTTCGGAAAGTTGAAATCGCCTCCATCAGCATGGTGTTCAACCATTGCGGTGTTTATGAATTCATTCCATGACTTGCGCTGGCGCTCATGGTGGGCCGCAGTTTTGAACTTCATCGACTTCAACTCGTCGTCTCTCTCTGTGATCAACTCCTTTCGGCAAGCTTTACCTTCTTGAGTGACCCTTTTGCCAGCATGAAATTGATGAAAGACATCCTTGAAGTGGTGAAAGTTCCGCAGAGCAGTACTCATCAGTCCCAATGTTTGCTCATCGTGCGAGTCGTATTGAGAGTAGAAGTAGAAGTCCACGAGTGCTCGACTGCATTCGATTGCCTGGTTGAAAACGTCACGCTGAGAAGCGAATGGGGCACGTAGAGCGCAGCGTAAGACGGCGACAAGGAAACGTGACATCGTTTTGATTTCCTTCCCCTGCCAGCTTGACACCTCCTCGTACGTCCCCCAGGGTTGCGCCATGTCAAGATACGCAGGTACAGAAAGCCAGATATTGTTGAACGCTTTGAAGCGCTTATGTTGCTTCAGGAACACCGAAAGCCATCCCAGAAGGTGCTTCAACATCCCCAGTTGCATTGTATGGAGCAAGTCGGGTTTCGGAAGGTCACTTGTCACACAGTCAAGATCCCAAAAGACATTAGAGCCTTGATGTACGTCAAAACTTGCGAGCCTTGCGCTTGCTATAGCGGTATTAGCGACACTGAGTGCCCTGTATTTGTCGTGGTCACACATTGGATACGGTCAGACTGGAAGTTGGCCCATCTCAGCTTTTGGGCATTCACACCAGTAGCATACACCATTTTTGATATTATGAAGGTCCTGATGCTCCGGATAATAGGCAATCCAAGTAGCTGGCGAAGTAGCGCAACGTCTGAAGTGGCCATCCGAACACCAGGCGAAGAATACCCAGCGATCCGCACGCATTAAAGGTCCCAAGATATGGCGTAAGACATGTTGCATGATCATTCGGTTGTGTTCCTTCTGTTCGTTGTACCAGCTCAGAGGGATGTCGCGCATCTTGATGGCGATTGGAAGCAGAGCGACCAACAGCACGCAGTGCATTGCGGTTGCCGTGTGAGCCGAGGCGGATAGGTTCCCTATCATCATGTATACAGGCCACGCTTTCTTATCGCCGGAGAAATTCGTAAGATGGGTGGCGTCAGACATAAAGATTATCGGTATCACGGTATCCCC